>JACCDP010338138.1_pt1 | contig 63886 bp, 67 predicted proteins | sample 7445841 | NCBI WGS metagenome assembly JACCDP01 (sample SAMN15323441, study PRJNA562643) | freshwater metagenome | isolation source: river surface water | place: USA:Blue River Watershed | collected 2017-08-17 | reverse complement strand
TTGTTGCCTGGAGAACTAGTATTAATTTATTACCACACGTGGTAATAAATTAATATAATAGTAGATGTTTTATTTCCAATTTGGCCTTGATCAAGGCCAAATTGGAGAATAAACATTAATGATTGATACCAACACGCAAAATGTATATTACTGGATACAAATAAGTATTTCAATGAATTTTTATATATGTCATCATTGTTTGCGCATATATCTATCGCTGGATTAATATTCATCATCCACTCCGCAAACAATATACTTCGTTTTGGTGCCTTGCAAACTAATGCAAACAATTCATAATTGCAAGATTTCAATAATGAAGAATGAACATTTGCCAGTATTACTGCGAATTCATACGAGCCCTGCGCACACGACAATTTGAACAAAGATTGCATAATATTTTCATCGGTCTTTGTCGCAGGATAGCGCGTGAACAAATAATTCAAAATACTTGTTGCATTTGCCTGACAAGCAGCATTCAACAAACAATGTAATAACCGGTCATCCAATAAATATTTATCACAATACCACTGAACAATATTGATGTGATTATTTACTGTTGCATTGCACAATGCCCGGGTTACATTGTTATATTTTACAATGGAATAATATCTGTCACACACATATGATATATTATTGTAATACATATACCATATTATTACTTTGCATAGATTGCCTATTCTGCAATTGTAAATGAATTTATCCCAACTGCGTATATTGTTTATATTATATTGATTATCGGGGTCAGCCATTTTTATCATTTCAGCATTAATATTCATTAATTAATATTAAATCAATTTTACAATAAGTAGCAAATATTATTTTTACTAAGTGCAAATCTCATCGCATGCAATCTTGGATTGATTATCTCACAATAACACTTGTTTCACCAATGCGTTGATTTCGTTCTTTATTTGATTCAAGATTGGGCGTAATCACCGTTTTGGTGCTGTCGTTTTTAATTTTGACAAACTCACCTTTTGCAAATAAATCAGCAAATATAATAAATACAATAACTGATGTTGCAAATAATGCCAATTGAATCCATTTCACAAAGTTGCCATAAGATTTCAAATATTCGCTTGCATAAAAACTTAATACTAACAAAGGCACTGCAAATATGAATACATAATAAGAATTTCTAAACAGTTGCAATATCCGCATACTTGCGTTGCTCAATTGCAAATCTGTGGAACCGGTTTTTTGTGCGCGCCTGCCAAGTTGAATACACACTTGAATAATCATTTTCAGTGCCAACATAAAAAACACTGCTATAGTTGCCCAGAACGCGGTGCCTGCATATGGAATGTTTTTCAGCCAATTACCAAATTCGCTTTTGTTGTAGCCGGCAACAATAGCCTCGTAATTGATGCCAAATATCACCACCAATCCAACAGTTATCAAGCCCAGTATGCCAAATCCATAAATGGCCAAGTTGTCACTTCTTGTGTAAAACACGCTTGCAATGATTAATAATAGTGCATAAGTTGCAACAGTTCCAATATTCATTATATATTAAGGTGACATATTTGTGGTTGCAGGAACAAAGACCCTGTATAAATACCGTCCATTTGCCCATTGACCTTTTATCGCAGTTTTGTCATTTCCGCACCAAGATGCTGCGCCAAATCCGTGTGCAAAACCGCACATAAAGTGGCCTTTGTAATACTCGCCAGTAACTTTGTTAACCAATTCGCCATATCCGTGTCGCAATCCTTTGTAATACATCCCTGTATATATCCATTGGCCAAATGTATGGTGCGCGTGTCCACTGTATGTATCATATTCAAATTCGCCTTTGTAGATTTCGCCATTTGTTTTTGTCAACGTTCCTTGTCCGTGTCGCATATTTTCGTAAAACTCGCCTTCATACACGTCGCCGTTGCAATAATAGTATACACCTTGACCATTAAATCGGTCGTTTTCAAACATACCTTCATAACTTGACCCATCACCATAATCAAACCGCCCCAGTCCATTGGCTTTGCCTTTCACAAAGGTTCCTGTGAAACACGGATTTCCTGGTGTCTGTGTATTATTAAACACAACATATCCAAATCCTTCCACAAGTCCGTCCACAAACTTGCCATAAATTATTCTGTTCTCCAACACTAGTGTTTCCATTTTATCTCTGGGTTTGCGTTCAACTTAACTTGTTCACAACTTAATCAATTTTATGACGGGAAAAAACTTTTTTTGAAACACACACACACACACGAAAATGCAGTTATTCTTCATAATTTATGTAAGGCTTTGTGGCCAATCGCGTAGAGCGACGAAGCGGCTCAACATTTAAATAAGGGTTGAAATAATAGATTGGCTCAGATTTGGCAGCAAGTCGTGGTGAACGACGAACATATGGGCTTTCCCAAAACGTATTTTTGGGCGCATCAGGCTTGCAATTCAAATATTGCAGCAGCGTTCTTCGCGCAAAGCGTTCCAGTTTTCTGCATAGCGTAAGTGTATTTGCGTCGCCAATGCACATTGTGATTGCGTCGTTGTGTATTTCATAACTCTGTTCAATAAAGACGTTTAGCATTTTGTGAAATCTGACATATTTTTCTTGGTTGTCTGTTATTTTTGCAATTTGGGTGCGTATAATGGCCGTGTGTTTCAGTATAAAACTGTATATTTGCTCAACTGTTGCAACGCGATCCTGGTCGGACACGCAATAATCCAAACTCTTCATAATTTGGTTTATTTGTTTGACGTATTTGTTATATTCGGGGGTGTAATACATATTTTGACACAATATAATTTTGAAATAATGATAAACTACAATAATATAATTTGTAAATACGACAAATGTTGCAATAAGGTTTCAATTTTATAAAGAGATTACGATGTAAATATTGTATTAACATTTAGTATAATGTCGGAACAAAAAGAGAAAACTAAAATTTTGAATGATTTGCAAAAATATATTTCATCAGGAAAATATAAATCCGCATTAAAAATTGTAAATGAAAATAAATATCCAGAATTGTATTCAACAGTTTTTCCAAAACACAACAATAACACGTTATTAATAATGGCTTGCGAACATGATAATTGGGATATGAGAGCCGTTGCGTTGAAACTTATTGCTTCTGGTCATTCAAAACCAGGCCACGCAAACGATGATGGATATACTGCGTTAATGTATTCTGGATGGTTTCATTCACTTGATGTTGCTGAGGCTATTGTTGCCACTGGAGATTTTAATCCTTCACAAAGAAATCGTCACGGACAAACCGCATTAAATAATGTATGCAATGGTGAAGGTTGGTCAGACGTTGCTTTGGCTTTAATTCGCACTGGACAATCAATTCCTGAAATTGTAGGTGATGATGGCAATACTGCTTTGCAAGAAGCTTGTTGGTATCAAATGTCACGTGTTGCATTGGCACTAATAGATACAGGACGATCAATGCCCGAACATGTCAATCATAATGGAAATACTGCTTTGATGAATGCATGCCGTGGTCCCGGAGTGATGGGTGCTTGCAAAGACAGCAACATGGAAGAAGTTGCATTGGCGCTTATTGCAACTGGACGGTCAAATCCACAACAAATAAATAGTTACAAATCAACCGCTCTTATTTATGCTTGTGCAAATAATATGCCAGCAGTTGCATTAGCACTAATTGCAACCGGAGAATCCAACATATCAGTGAAAGATGATGATGATTACAATGCATATGATTATGCTGTGATCAATAATATGCGCGATGTGATTCGCGTATTGGAACCATATAACAGCGAAGAATACAAAAAACAAGCAGAGATTCTTAAAACAATAGAAGTGTATGACCCAATTATTGGGGAAGAACTTACCGCATATGATTTTTTAAACAATAATGATAATTATGCTGAGTATCCTTTCATAATCAAACAAAATAATAAATATATTGGTAATTATAAAAACTATCATCAAAATATTATCATAATTGGCAGCATATTGTGAAATTAATTGGAGTTGGTGGCATTGTATTATATGCAATAACGCCATATTGGTTCAGTAATAAAGTCACACCAAAACCCAAAATATTCAAATTAATTCAGTCCAATACAATACGCCAAATCTCGTTAGACCCGAATGATAGATTTATTAATTTACCGTACGACGAACCATTGTATTCGTTGATTCCAGTTTCAGACAGCGAATTGACTCCCACAACTGGCGGATCGCAAAACCGCACCCGCAAACAACGCCGGAAAAAAATTCATAAAAAAAGTTCCAGGCGCTTCAAAATTATAATTCAGGGTTTGTAATCCATTCAATATGTATTTATTTGCAATATTTTTAACAAGGAAATGCTCCAGATGGTTTTACAGCAGACTGTGTATAAGGATTTTTAAGAAATTTCTTGGTTGTTCTTGGTTCGCAATAAAGATAATGTGTCATCACGTGTCCAACAAACATATTCAGTCGTCGGCATAGGGAGATGCCGCGGGCATCTACAATATGAAGGCGTATCATATCGTTGTGTATGTCGTAACTTTTTTGATACAAACTGTTCAATAAATCGTAAAATTTTCGGTAGCGGTCACTCACGGTGGCTTGGCTTTCAATCGTGTTGATTAATAATGTTAGATGAATAAGGACACACGCAAATACCGCTTTCACGGCTTCCACTCGGTCTTTGTCGGACTTGCATTTGGATGCGTATGATATTAATAAAGTCAATTTGTTGACAAATTCGTCGAAATCTTTGAATAACATTGGTGTTTCGGGTAGGTGGCTATATACTTAATAATTTGGATATGATAATTGTTTTGCTGACTGAATGGATTGAGAAAAAAGGTTTCAATTTTAAGGAAACCTACGGTTTCCTTATGATCCTTCCCTTTTTTGGCGCCTTCGGCGCCCTTTATTATTGCCTTTATTGTAGGGCATTGTTGGACACCTTTATTGTAGGGCTTTGTTGGGTGGGCGCATTCGGCGCCCGTGCAATAACCCCCTCAGGGCTTCAACATAGTGGATGGCATTTGCTTCAATTCCCACCAGTTCAACAATAATTTATTTGTATACGCAACACAAATAAATAAATAACCACATTATATACAGCCCTCTATGGAAAACACTATTGTATTGTCAGCCTGTTTATTTGGCTCTGTTTATATATTTGGCACATCGCTTCGCCTCATCAACGACAGTTGTTTGGAAGAACGTTCTGTCACCGACAAAGTAAATATGCTCAACGGTATTACCGGCATTATGTCTGGATTAATATTTCTTTACTGTTGTTACAAAGCCAACACAATGGAGTATATTTAGCGTATGCGGCGGACTCAATTACATTTTTTGAACCAAACGCATTCCGTGGTATCCAATTGTGGCTGCGCCCAATGCCAAAAATGCGTCATACATCCAGGGTTTGCGCATTTGACCAAACGCAACCAACAAAGGTCCCACAATTAACATATGAAACAGGTTGATGGCTGGCCAACCATTGCCGTATGCGCGCCATCCGTGATAAAGAATAATAATTGCGCCTAAAACTGTGTATACCATTGCGGGAACCGCGGTGGCATAGTGAAGTGCGGTGGCAATAAAGAATGCACCAACTACAAATATGTGAAACAGATGAATGCTGTATTTGTCCATTGTTATATGTGTTGCTGAGATAAAATTGAATTGTTTTTTTGTGAACAGTGATTATTGCAAATACACGTAAATGGATTTATTGAACCTTATTATTGCTGATTTTGCGGAGCCGGATACAATTGATAACACGGATATTCTTTGTTATCAACGAGGCGTATATGAAGGCATCTACCACGCATTAGAATCCGCAGAAAGGCTTGGACATAATACGAATAAACAGTGTTTGTTGATTAAGTTAAAGATAGATAAGTTGAATGCCCGCATTAGACAATTGGCCAAGGATAATTTTCATGTGAAGGCTCTTCTTTAATGGATGGTAACTGCATTTGCACGTTGGTTGTGGCCGCCATAAACATATCCAACGTTCCAGATGTTTTTTGGATTTTTTTCCCAAAATATGAATGGCTTTGTTGAACAGGAAACTGAGGTTCGGAAAACATAGTGTCACATTCATCATCTTCCTCATCATCCTTTTTTTTGGCTTCTCTATCAAGGGTTTCAAAATGGTTCCATAAAGACCTGAGTAAATTCTCCATATTTTCATCCAATTCTGTGGTAATTTGCGTAAAAGGGTCTTTTAAATATCGCATCACTGTATCTTTGATGCGTTGTTGATTATTTATTACAAAATCTTTATACATTTGGTTGTTTTGAGCGGCGTCTTTGTCGGTGGTGGACAAATAATTGTTGTAGACCTTTTTACTGGTCAACAGTTGAAGAGTAAGCGCGTCAATGTTGTTCATTGAATATATATTGTGATATTGGCCATTTATTTAATTGGTATCATAAAGAACAATATAATTTGATACTTCCAGGACACCAATATTCCCCCTTTATTTACTTACACATATTCCGACCGTTCATCGTCTCAAGTCAACAGAGCGATGTGGCGCAGAGGAAGCGCACGGGGCCCATAACCCTGGGGTCACAAGATCGAAACTTGTCATCGCTACAGTGAACAATAATTTTTTGCCAAAACAAAGTTATTGTTATATAACCTGTTGATTCAAATTTTTTTAATACATCATAAAGAACGCATTAAATTATTTGATATTTGATGATAAAGAGACACATATGTATTGTAAAAATTGAATTGTCTTTATTGCACTCATTTGAGAAACAACAAGAATCAAACTATTTTATCAAATGGTATCCACGCGTCGTCAAACATATTTAAATACTCTTGCTGCAGAGGCAGACCGGTGTCAATTACTTGCATATAACCTGAACTTTGACCCCAAATATAAAGATGAACCTATGTGGAGTTTTCACGAAGAAATTGGATTGTTTCATTATTATTTGACGGTTGAAGATAATCATAAAAATTATATGAATATTGGAAAAGGACTGATTGAAATGCTTGCGCCATACCAAGAATTCAATACCTTGGTGGATTTGTTGCGAAAACTGTGAAACAAACATATATGCAAAAATGTGTAAAATTGAACCGTTTTTTTATCAAACACTCATTTGCAAAAATCATCATCAATATGGAAGAACAGTTTTATGAATATTGCAAAAACGGATGTTTGGAAGAAGCCAAAGAATTATTGGCAAATAATTCGCAAATAGATATGTCATACAAAGGTTGGTCAGCATTCAGATGGGCTTGTTCAGAAGGACATATGGAAGTTGCACAATGGTTGTTGTCGTTGCATAATGATGTTGCAACACAACAGAGAATAATTTCTGCATACAACAGTTATGCGTATATATTTGCGTGTGAAGGTGGACATTTACACATTGCACAATGGTTAAAACAAATACAATCAACAGAAATATCCCGTAGCAGTCAATGGTGTGCATTTCGCTACGCTTGTGACAACAATCACTTTCACGTAGTGGATTGGATATGCAATTTAGACCCATCTTTGTGGTATTATACTGTGGAAGATGGACAAATGATAGAATATTATCACGTATTTGAAACTCACGAATTCAACAAACTTATGCTGTGTTTGGATGCAACCAATTATTTGTCTTTGTTGGGTGCCGACCTTATTATGTATATTTATGACTTTATGTTACCAGAAGACAACGACGACTAATAATTATGTAAAAAACGGGGTTTTTACATAATGTTTTTTATTGGGGGTCTTACAACACCGACGCCAAATAACACCCTTTGTATGTTTCCACACCAGAATGGTCTAAATTGATGGACACATCCACAAAGATTTCGCCACCCAACTTTTGCCATCTGTGGCAAAACATCCAGTCCTCTGAAAAATAATGGTCAAATTCAACGCCACAATCAAACAGTGCATATGCATACCGATTTTCATCGCCCTCCAAAAATGATACGTCATCTGTGTATTTTGTTTTGGGATACGCAGTGAACATAATTTCAAAGGTCTTGCGTTGAATCATCATAAAGCCTGTTGCCAAATGCTTCACTTTTGTGAGATTTTTGTCAATGGTAATGTAATTATTTTCATAATTAATGTTGTAACGAACCAAATTGGTTTTGATAAAATCTTCTTCGGACATCACGCTGGATATGTTTTCTTTTTTGTATCTTTGTTTCAAAACGGCCATTTGTTCAGTGGTCAAAGTGTTCCAGCGATAATTTTTAATGGGATAAATGCCGCCCACTAGAGGTTTGTTTGCCATCAGCAGTTTAAACACATCAACCGGATTCCAAGTAATATCGGCATCAATAAATAAAAAATGTGTTGCCTTGCCTCCATCCGCGTGCATTGCTTTTGCAACCAAATTGTTTCTTGCTCTGGACACAAGACTGTCGTTTCTGCAAAATATCACGTCTGCTTTAATGCCGTATTCTTTGCACGCAAACAAAGTTTGAATCAGAGATTGCATATATGATACAAATACAGTGCTGTTGTAACAGGGGGTCATAATTATTAGATTTGGTTTATGTTCAGCAACATATTTGCGAAACTCAGCATCCATCGCCTGTTCCTGCGCAATTGGTTTATCTTCAATATGCATTTCAATATTGGATGATGTCATTATTATGCACAAAATAAAACAAAGTTATTTAAGTCCTTTATTTCGCTATGTAGTTTATAATATGAATTGGAAAAAAATAGCGGCAAAGTTTGTCAAAAATAAAAAACCAAATGAAACTTTAGAAATGGCGTTGCGCAAAGCGCACGCACATATGCAAACTGTTAAACAGCGGGGAACACGGCGGAATAAAACGATGAAACGCAGAGGACGTTAATCGGATGCGGATTCGGATGAGGGTTCTAAATCATCGCATAACTCGTCAATAATCAGGTCTTTGTTCAATTCAACACTTTCTGTGCGGTCGTTGTGTCGGATAATATTATAATATTTATCAAATTTGAAACGCGGATCCTTGTTAAATATACGAAATGGTTGTTCGTTGTTTGTATTTGGCGATGCGGCAATATCCTGTTCAACAGCAGCAATGAAGTCAGCATTGTATCTGTCAAATGAGTAAAGTGCTCCATCATAACAGATGTAAATATGTTTGGTATCATCCAGCATTTTTTTGACCTCACCAAGTCGTGCGGATTCCAAGTGAGTGTCGTGTGACCAAACCAAACGACACAGCAATGTTGATTCCAATTTAGTGCTGTATGGCAACACAAGATTCATCACCCTCATTAACTCGGCTTTTGAACTGTTGCCATAATACACAAATTTCATTGGAATTGGAATTGGTTTGATGAAGTGGGGTTTCAGGTATTTTTGGAGGTTAAAGTATGTAAGATTATCAGATTCACCAAGTTTTAGAAGTTTGGACAACTTTGCATCAGCATTGATTTGTCTGCCTTGAACCGGGTCTTTGAGGCCATTGGATAAAATGTAAGCATTTATTTCTCTGGCAACATCTACGTGTGACATAACTGTGCCAGCATCCTTGCCAAGAAAATCAATAAGTTCATTGCTAATAACGTAATTCATAGTAAACAAAGACATATATTGTTTGTGTATTGCAATGGCATTTGATACAATCAATTTTTTTGAGGTATAAAATAATAAATAGGCAAGGTTTGTGAAAAAACCAAATGAAACGCAGGTTAATTTAACCATTATTCTCCAGGCAGACCGAAGGTAGTTGCCTGGAGAACTTGTATTAATTTATTACCACGTGTGGTAATAAATTAATACAATAGTAGATGTTGTATTCTCCTATTTGGCCTTGTTTAAGGCCAAATAGGAGAATAAACATTAACCTGACGTAGTGTGAAGTTGATTGTATAAATCGTTGATAATCAGGTCTTTATTTACTATTAAACGTTCTGTGCGTCCTTCATAACGTGTGATTTCATAATACTTTTTGTCTGTGAATCGCGGATCCTTGGTAAACACGTGAAGGGGACCTTCATATTGCAAATAAGGCGATGAAGCAATGGCCTGTTCCACAGCAGCAATAAAGTCAGAGTTGTATCTGTTGAACACATAAAGATCATTGTCATACCATATGTAAATATTGTCAATATCTTTATTCATCATTTTTATATTTACTATTTTAGTGGATTCCAATTTGGTGCCGTGCGATATTACGCAGCGCATAACCCGGATGAACTCATCTTTTGAACCGTGGCAATATAATACAAACTTCATTGTTCTATGATTTGTGGTTGCAACAAATATATTGAAAAACAAATCAATTTTTTGATGGGATGAAAAATAATAAAACGGCTTATTTATTATTTTTAGTGTTTATCTTATGGTGGACTAAAGTCTTACAGTGGACTATCGTCTTACGGTGGGCTTTCGTCATACGGTGGACTAAAGTCTTAAGGTGGGCTTTCGTCTTACGGTGGACTAAAGTCTTAGGCAGTGGCAGGAGCAGGAACAGCCTTGATGAAGTGGGGTTTCAGGTATTTTTGGAGGTTGAAGAAGTTAAGACTGTCAGAAGCGCCGAGTTTAAGAAGTTTGGACAACTTGGCATCAGCATTGATGTGTCTGCCGTTGGCCTTGTCTTTAAGACCATTGGAAGAAATGTAAGCACTGATTTCCTTGGAAACCTCAATTCGAGACATCATAGTGCCAGCATCCTTGCCAAGGAATTTGATGAGTTCATCACTGATTTGGGAAGGCTTGGCAAAACCAGAGGGTTGTTTGTTTCCAGAAGCGCGCTTTCTGGCACCACTGGCCTTGGCAGCCTGTTTCATTTCACGAGCAATGGTCTTCTCAAGAACTTTGTATTCGGTCTTGAGAGCACTGTGGAGAGCACCGATTTGCTGAATTTTGGAGCCAAAATCGGCAAGTCTGGTGTGAAGAGAGGCAACAACTTCCTCAGCAGGGGCGGGAGCAGCAGCAGCGGCAGGGGCGGCAACAGTCTCAACAACGGGAGTGGGCGCAACAGTTTCTTCAGTCTTGATGGCCTTGGGTTTGCGAGAAACCTTGGGCGCAGCAGCAGCAGGCGCCTCAACGGGGGCAACAGAAACAGAAACAACGGGAGCAGCAGAAGCAACAGTGGTGGAAGCGGATTTACGAGCCATATTGATTAGTATACCTTACTATACGCCTCTTTTTTAAGTGGTTTAACGCATTTGAATATATTGGCACTATTTACAGAGCACCATTAAAACAATTTTGTTAAACCATTGCTTTGTAAATGTCATACAAATACGCATATTGGATTCGCGCATTGTATGACACGGTCGTCAGTGCCATCAAAAAATAAAAAACGCCTAAAGAACGGTCGCCGTCACAATTCACTAAAGTTTCTCCCAATTCCAATATTGCGGTTCTATTATGCTCCAATGATGCATTGGCAGAGGGCAACGTTAATTTTGCAAATAAATTACCCTGTGGATAGATGGTTTCCTGCGGCACATATTTCCATATATTGTAGAAATTCGCATAAAACCACATTGTCTCTGTGTTTGTCAAGTTCAATAACCAGTCAATGCAAGTATAATGCCCTATTAAATCAATGTTGATAAACAAATTGCGTGCGCGTTCAATGCAAGTCAAATCTTGCGATTCTGGTTGCATACCAATGCTGAATGATTGCACAATATATGTCAATCGCAGTATTTGCAAAAAAGTATCCATATATTCAGTCATACTGGTTCTGGTATATGGATTTTCATACCGCTGGTTGCCTTGAAATAAGGTGGACAAAGATACTATGTCAAATACATAACTTGTGTTTGTGGTTGGGTCGGTGTAATGAATATGTTTGTTGAACGGAATGTTTGTAACAGGCTCCAATGTGTAAAAATCAGTGTCATTTACTGGAGGCATTTTTGTGCCTTGTTTGAGCCGAATCCAAAGCCGAACAATATGTCCACGAAACAAAGATTGTATGCGTCGCGCTGAAAGTTGTTGGCGCTGATATTGTTCACATACGCTGAGCAACTTTGATTTGTTTCCAGATGCAGACAATCCAACACCCTTTGCAAATGTTTTTAACATACTTATTGTCAATTTGCCTGGCGCAAACCCATAAAGACTGTTTGAAATCCACGTATTGTGCGGATTGTCTGGTTTTGATAATACTGCAGGCATAATATAAATGAACTGGATTATGTTTAAATAGTTTGGTCTGCACCCCCTTCTCAGGAAACCCCGAAAAAATTGATTGCTCCAACCACTGCACAAATGGTATAGCAAAAGCATATAAAGCCTCCGATTATTAATACGTATCTCAATACTATGTCTCAATCCAAGTCCTCTCCCGTTGTTATTGATGCTGCCAACTGGCAGCCCAGTCAGTTTCGTTTTATGCCTCCCAAAGTTAACGACAAGGGTGGCAAGTCAGTCAGTTTAATCAGCAGTCAAAGTGGTCGCAGTTTGCATATCAGCACTCCTTTGTTGACCACCTGGGGCATCAGCGATTATGTTGACAAGGATACTGGAGTGTCTGATGGAAAATTCAATATTTCGTTCACTTTCCCCAATGAGCAATATAGCACTCCTGCAACCAAACTGTTTTTGGAAAAGATGAAGCAATTTGAACAGGCTGTGTTGGAAGCCGCTGTGCAAAATTCGGAAATCTGGTTTGGAAAGCATTTGACGCTTGACATTGTGAAATATACTTTCTTCCCTATTTTGAAGTATCCCAAGGATCCCAAGACTAAGAATCCTGATTACACCAAGATGCCTAATTTGAACGCAAAGGTGCCTTTCTATGAGGCCGAAAATAAGTGGAATGTTGAAGTCTATGACACCAAGCAACAACTGCTGTTTCCCAATAACATTGAAGACAAGCCTCCTTCCCACTATGTGCCCAGATTAAGCAGTGCTGCTGCTGTGTTGCAGTGCGGTGGTATTTGGATTGGTGGAAAGGGTTGGGGTGTTACTTGGAAACTTGTTCAAGCCGTTGTGAAGCCCAAGATTACCGAAAGCGTGTTTGGCAAGTGCCATATTCAGTTGTCTGAAGAAGAGCAGATTGCTATTGAAACAAACGACCCTGAAGATAATGAAGAAATTCCTGCTCCTGCAAAGGAATTGTCCACGGAAGTTAACGACAGCGATGATGAGTCGGCGGCCTCAGAACCTGTTGTTGAAGTAAAACCCGTTGTTAAAACCGTTGTGAAAAAGGTTCCTTCTGCGCCTGAACCTGCACCTGCGCCTGCTCCTGCTCCTGCGCCCGCACCCGAACCTGCGGCTGCTCCCAAAAAAGTTGTGAAAAAGGTCGTGACTAAGGCCGCTGCTTAAATTAGTATGCGTCAATACAGGTAAGTTATTTTTTATGCAACACAGGTTGCATAAAAACTTGTTTATTACCTCTTGCATATATGACACATATATATTATAACTATGCCACCAAGACGCCGCACAAAACGTTTACGCCATCGTGCGCGCAAACGAACCAAACAAATCCATCGCAAATTAAATTGCCATCCAAATGCCAAACGCGAATCCACTGACACCTGTTTAACAAAAGAAGTATTGCTTCAAATCAAATCAGACTTCAATAAAGACCACCCAAACAGTCCAATATTATCAGACCGACCGCTATTAATATGGCGTGAACTTAAATCCCGCATCTTAAATGACGAATGCAATGATGACCGCTGTTTATTGAAAGAAATTGACGACCCGCAAAAACGACAAGCCGCACTAAAAGGGTTGTTTGCGCCAGAACATCCACCATCTTGGCTCAAAAACCCGGTTGAATGGCTGAGCAACGAAGACATTGACAAAGTGATGGCACAATACGAACAAACATTCAAGGATTTCAAATATTTAGGAACAACCAGCCGCGATTATGATTTTAAATTCGCAGACGGCACGTGTGTTGAAGACCAATTATGTAAAATGGATTTGCAACAACTGATGAAATCTGGCAAACAAAGATTTGCTGCTGTATTCAATTTAGATACGCACGACCAAAGCGGGTCACATTGGGTATCTTTTTTTGTTGATGTTCCACATAAACTTATTGTGTTTTTTGACAGCGCAAAAGGAGGCGTGCCCAAAGAAATAGAGCGATTGCGCGATACCTTTATTGCACAAGGCAAACAGGCAGGCATTGATTTTGTGTTCAAAACAAACACCAGTGACCATCAACAAGGCAACACCGAATGTGGCGTGTATTCCATTTATTTTATTGTGGAAATGCTGCGCTCTGTGGCTAATGTTGATAAATTTATGAATGGCAATATTACTGACAAAGAAATGGAAAATCAGCGATATAAATTTTTCAATGCTCCTGCAAATATATCTGGTTAATTTATCCACATATGCAAAATACGGCTGATACACAAAATAATGATGTGCCTTTGTTGAAAGGGTTGAAATTTCACACCGTGATGTTGTTCAAAGACCAAACGTCTGGCAAAGTGATTGATGCTCTTACAATTGACAATAATTTCACCAAAGACCGTTTGCAAGAATATAAAAAACAGTATCAATATGGCGATGTAACGCCTGATGCACTCAAAGCCCCACAAACGTTGTCAGAATGGTGGCAGCAGTTGGATGTTCAAAAATATATGAAAGACCAAATGGAAAAAGATTATTTGATGTCTTTGTATTTGGACAATGTCAATCAACAAAACAATGATGCGCAACAAACCACATTGAAACCCGATTATTATACAATCTCTGTGAATACCGATAAAGACGTCACTGATTTTTTGGATTTTTTGAATCATTTGCGTGAACGTCTGGGTGTTTCAATGAACGGTGGATCCCCTGATGTTCTTGATAAGAAAATAGGCGAACTAAAAAGTGATTACGAAGCCGCTGCATCTGCAGATGCAGATGAACGTATGAAAACCCTTTATAAAAAATATGGAAACTTGCCAGTTGTTTATGAAATATTTGGCAAAGCCGCCATCAAAGAACTGACCAATAATACGCCGGCGGATAAAGTTAACGAGAAGCGCAATGAACTTAACAAAGAACTTGAAACTGCTGTCAAACGAATGACAGTAGAAGCCGCATCCGTATCAAACGACATTGCCGCAATACTTTTTACACCAGATACATATGCCGGGTTGTTTAACACATAATAAACGCTTCATCTTTGTTTATTTCCTCGGAAAAATACTGATTAATCAGACAATATTCTCCTTCAGTTGTTTTTAACAAAGACCCCGATAAAGACTTTGCCAAAATGGCATTAAATCCAACGTTATCAATCGTCAACATCACATAATCCAAATTTTGTTTTTGCACAATTTGAATACATTTTAATAGTCCTTTACAATAATCTTTATCGGACAAGGCGGCGCATTTATACGACCCACATAAATTTATTGTAAGTTTGCCATAATCCAAGTTTTCATACATCGTCATTGCGTCTTCCAATATATATGCTGCCAATACAGTTCCCGTGGTTGCGTCAATCCACGCAAATATCCACATTATTCCAGCATCTGACCGCATTTTCAACGCGGCTGGAGTTATCCAAAGAGTATATTTATGCGCTGTGTTTATAGCGTCAATCACCGGATATACAAACGACCAATTATTATGTGTAATTTGTTGCACAGGCAACACGATATTATCCGATTGTTTACCCAGATAATAAAGCCCTGTGGTGAATCGCAAAAGCGATTTTGCACCAACACAAGGGGAATATGATTTATATAAAAAAGATTGCAACAAAGGATTATTGCGCCTGCAATTAAAAATATGCGTTGACAGTATTTTTCGCGTGGTGTCTTTGTTGGCGCTGGCCAAATAACTGATACTGTAAACATTGTTGCGGCTGCCAACCAATGGCAAAGATGCAACACATCCTTGTTGACCAAGTGTTATGTATGGAGCGTGTAAATGCCCTGAAAAAATGGCGTCAAATTTTGCAACATTCATTGTGAACAAGGTTGTGTCTGATGGCAAATAATAGCAATGAAGTGTGTCTGTGAATTTTGTTTTTATATCGGGGGTGTCTAATGAATGTGTGTTGAACGTTTTGAACAAGAGCGTTTGCACGTATTTGTTTCTATATGGAATTTTTTCAATTAGTGTTCCATCAGTGTTCAGTAAATTTTGTGCCCAACAGTATGGCGTGTGCATTACTGGCATATGTGACCAATATGGATATGCCACGTGCACGTATATGAAAAATCCCAGGAACACAAAAAATAAAGTAATAAATATTAATTGCTCTGTGACAAGCATTTATATTATGTATATATAATATACTTTATGCCGCGTTTAGTGATTCGAGATAATGAGCAATTAAGGGCAAAAATTTATAAGTATTTTGGAAACAGCGAATTCAGAAGCAAATATCCCATTGGAACTTGGAACACATCAGCAGTGACTGATATGAGTCGGTTGTTTGAAAATTATTCAGGATTTAATGAAGACATTAGCAGATGGAACACGAGTAATGTGACTAATATGGATTATATGTTTGCACGCACCTTTTTTAATAAGCCAATTAATACAAGCGCTGATGGAAGATGCTGGAATGTCAGTAATGTGACATCAATGAAAGGAATGTTTCACTACACACCATTCAATCAAGATATTAGCAATTGGAATACAAGTAGCGTAACTAATATGGAAGAAATGTTTCACACAGCATATATGTTTAATAAGCCCATTAACACTAGTCTTGATGGCAATTGTTGGAACACAAGTAATGTTATATCTATGCGTAAAATGTTTCAAAATACTACAAGTTTTAACCATTATTCTCCAGGCAACTTTGTTGCCTGGAGAACTAGTATTAATTTATTACCACGTGTGGTAATAAATTAATATAATAGTAGATGTTGTATTTCCAATTTGGCCTTGATTAAGGCCAAATTGGAGAATAAACATTAATCAAGATATAAGCAAATGGAATACTAGCAATGTGACAGATATGGAGAGTATGTTTGAAAACTCTAGGTTTAATAGTCCTATTAATACAAGCGCTGATGGCAATTGCTGGAATGTTAGCAATGTGAGAACTATGCATAAAATGTTTTCAGGATCACGTAAATTTAACCAAGATATCGGTAATTGGAATACAAGTAATGTTACAGATATGGCTTTTATGTTTTACGATGCAAGAAAGTTCAATCAAGATATAAATAATTGGGATGTATCCAATGTCATTGATATGACATCAATGTTTGCCAGTATTATTATTCGTCCGGATGATGCAGAAGAAATGAGTTTTGATAAACCGATTAATAATTGGGAATTTAATCCAAACGTAATAACTACGAATATGTTTAACAACGCTACAAAGTTTAAAATGAACAAAAATAATTACATTTATAATTATTCAGATGCATTGGTCAATGCCATTCCACTTCTGAAATGGAATCCAACCCGCAAAAAACTGTTACAATTGTATGCATTGCAAAGCGCGCTGCAAAATACAAATATTGGCAGTATTGACGAACCTCAACGCCCGGCTCAATTACCAATATATGAAGCGGTTGCGTCATATGCTGATTATATGGGTGGGAAGTCTCTGCGCAAACGCAAACCTCGTAAAAAACGCAACACCACACACAAACGACACTAGAAACCATATAAAACATATTTGTGTGCAACATACGTAAATATGTTTCAACTATCAGAATTTCAAATAAAGGCCATTGAAGCCATCAATAATGGACATCACGCATTGATTACAGCCCACACCGGCAGTGGCAAAACTTTGCCAGCCGAACACGCCATACAACACTTTGTAAAACAAGGAAAACGTGTGATTTACACAAGCCCTATTAAAGCGTTGTCCAACCAAAAACTTTATGATTTTACAAATAAATATCCACAAATATCGTTTGGTTTATTAACCGGCGATATTAAAACAAATCCAGCGGCAGACGTGTTGATTATGACCACAGAAATATTATTGAACAAACTTTATGGCGGCAGTGGCTACATAGAAATGGACATTGATGCCGAATTGGCCTGTGTTATATTTGACGAATGTCATTATATTAACGATGCTAACCGCGGACAAGTATGGGAACAGGCAATTATGATGTTGCCAAAACACGTGCAAATGGTGCTGTTATCGGCCACTATTGACAACCCACAAGGGTTTGCCGACTGGATTGAGCGATGTGGTGAGAAAAAAGTGGTGCTGTGTTCAACAACGCATAGGGTGGTTCCGTTGACACATTATGTGTATCAAACAGCAAGCGAAGGGTTTTTCAAAAAAGTGGGCGATAAAGCCACTGCGGAATCCTTGCGAAAAATGATGAATAAATGTGTTTGCATTAAATCCGCAGACGGCGTCTTTATGGATGACACATTTAATGCATATCACTCTGTTGCAACCAAATACGACACCAAATGCAATCGCAAACACGTATTGAATAACCTTGTTGAACATATGAAAACCGAATATATGTTGCCAGCAATTGTGTTTGTGTTTTCCAGAGCACTGGTTGAGCAATGCGCAGAAGCAATCACAGTTCCATTGTTTGACGACAGTGTTGATGATATGATACCTTATCACAAAATAGAGGCAGAATGCAACAACATTATTCACCGGCTTCCAAATTGGAGAGAATACGTGGAGATGCCGGAATACAGACAATTAATTGGATTGTTGACCAAAGGCATCGGTATTCATCATTCAGGAATGTTGCCGGTCTACAGAGAAATTGTGGAACTGATGATTTCCAAAAAATATATCAAACTTTTGTTCGCAACCGAGAGTTTTGCCATTGGGCTGGATTGTCCAATCAGAACCGCTGTTTTTATATCGTTGGAAAAACACGATGGCGGGTCACAGCCGCGGTATTTACATTCGCACGAATATACGCAAATGGCCGGCCGAGCCGGCAGGCGAGGCATTGACGCGGTTGGCAATGTGATTCATTGCATAAACTTGTTTTCAATGCCTCCAAAACACATTTACAAGGCAATATTAAGTGGAAATCCACAAACGCTCAGCAGCAAATTAAACATATCATATCAAATTGTGCTCAAAAGTATGCAAACTGGACAACGTCTTTGTGACCTTGTTTCAAAATCAATGATGATGGACAAAATTAACAGAGAACGTGCTGCGAAACAAGCCCAAATAAATGAATTGGATATTGCTTTGACTGCAAAGCGCGACCAACTGCAATATATAAATACTCCAATTGATATTGTAAAACAATATCTTTGTTCAACTCAACCAAAATATGTGAATCGCTTGTTAGACCAATATAAATACATAAAGAACGACGCAGCAATTGTGAAACAAATAGAACATTTGGAAAAAATACTTGCCGAATGTCGCGATGTTGTTGCAGGCATTGACAGATATATGGATGTGGAGGAGGCCAAAATAAAAAGAATATTGGATGTTTATTGTGGCATATACTCTGAACACGGCGGAAAACAAGTTTTTATGGACGGTGAAAAACAAGTTTTTATGGACGGTGTAAAACAAGTTTTTATGGAGTGTTGTGCTGCATTATCCGGGTCTGAAATAAATCCTGTATTGTTGACAGCAATGTTATTTGAAACCGCATATTTTAAGGATTATGACCCCATATCTTTGGCGGCTTTGTTTTCAATATTTTGCGAAGTCCGTTCTGCCGAGGAATTTCCAAGTTGTGAAGATGAATTTATGTGCGGTCAACTTAACCTGTTAAATAATTTGGTGGTGCAACAAGTGCGTATTGAAGAACGTTATCGCCTGATTCCCACAAGTATATCAGACACTTTGTTGCCAACAATTGTGGATGACGTTGTTGAATGGGCAACCTGCGAAAATGAGGGACAGTGTATGGCAACATTGCAACAATTATCTGTGATAAAAGGCGTGTCGGTCGGCGATTTTGTGAAGGCTTTATTAAAAATATCTGTTATTGCCAGAGAATTGTCCATTGTATGTGAAATCCTTGGACAAATAGAGTTGAAACATAAACTGTGTCAAATTGATGGATTATTATTGAAGCACGTTGCAACAAACCAAAGTCTTTATTTATAACCATTTATAAAGTTGTTATTTATTACGTTCAAACAATGTTTGCGCGACGATATTTTTCACACAGCCACAGAGTAAGCAAACCGCTTATTGTTTATACAGATGGGTCATTTATGTCAAATTTATTGATTGGCGGAATGGGTCTTTATTATCCCAACAATGAAATGACAAGTTTGAGCATTAAATATGTGAACGACACCCACGTTCCAACTTGCCAACGCTGCGAATTGATGGCTGTGAAATATGCGCTTATTATTCACAATGCGTGGTTCAACGACAAAGAAATGCATATTTATACCGATTCCAAATATACCATTGATAGTTTGACATTGTATGGCCACAGATGGCAAAACAATGGATGGATTACTGCGTCTGGCAAACCTGTGAAAAATCAAGATTTGTTGAAGCCGATGGTGTCATATATAAATATGTTGCCAGCGCAAAAAATAAAACTAAATTATGTTCCATCGCACAGCAATCAGTTGGATACGCATTCTGTGAATAACCGCATTGCGGATGCATATGCACGACGTGGATTAATTATGTCCGACCGACCTTGGCCTGCAAATTTTGTGCACCCATTGGATTAACTGGTTTTCCTTCTGGCAATACGGATACGCCGACCGGAATATACGTGCTTGGGCTGTTGTATTTTACATAAGACATTGCAAATGGGTTTGAACGAGGTTTGTGCTGAGGCTGGGGCAAAGGTTGGGTCAAAGACTTGGACAAAGGTTGGGGCAAAGGCTGAGGCTGAGGCTGAGTCAAAGGCTGGGACAAAGGCTGAGGCTGGGGCTGGGTCAAAGGCTGGGTCAAAGGCTTCGGTTTCTCTATCACATTAATATTTAAATAAACACACAAACTGTTGTTGTCAGCCAAATTTATCAACAGCATATTATATGTATTAATTGGTGTTGTGTCACTTATTAATATGCACCCGGTTTTACTATCCGCAGTAAAACTTGTGTCACCAAATAACACATAGTTATTATCATTTATTTCCAACAACCCAGGCAAAGACGCACCTGCAAATCCTTCCAGCATAACATAATTTATTTGCGGAATGCCATCCACCAATACGCTTTGAGCGCGGGCGTCATCCCACATTGCCGGGTTGCCATTTTGCACTTCGGAATAACAATCTTTCAGCAAATACAACTCTTGTTTAACACTGTTGAAATAACCGCCATTCTCTACATTGCCACAGGCATAACAATTGTATAATCGGATGTTGTTTTTGGCAGGATGCGCACCGCATATGGCACCACAGCCATTACCAACATCGCCTTTGGTAAAACAATTACGGATTTCAACGCTGCCTGCAAAAGCACCAGTAATACCACCACTGCGCATACCTTTGACAATACCAGTTGTGTAACACGATTTTACCACTGTGTCGTCAATGCCATATCCAGATATGCCACCAGCGCCGCTGCCAAGAATGTCACCACTTGTGTGGCAACCACTTATTAATCCGCCGTGTTTAAAATATGCACCAGCAATACCTCCACAATGATTTCCAATAATGGTTCCTGTGCTCCAACAGTCTATGACAGAGACGTAAGAACACCGCGCGCCCACAATACCACCTGCGCCTAAAACACCCGATGTGACACCATTATATCCAATGACTCCGCTGCTTGAACATTGGACAAAAGTCGTGTTTTGCGTATTTGCACCAGCGATTCCGCCGCACCCTTTTGCAATACATCCGGAAGAATTGCAACCAATTACATAATTGTGCGACGAATTTAATCCAAACCATTGTTGACAAATGTATCCGCCGCCTTGGTCATCATCTTCGCCTGCTAAATCAATCCAAAATAGTTCTGTAGTTCCCTCACCAAACACATTTATGTTGTATATTTTTATATTTGAATAACCCGCGTTACATATAGAACCGTTGTTTATTAAGCCAGGATAATTGATGCAGTCAACTATTTTTACCGTTGTATGACTGTGTGGTGAACCAAATTGTATGCCGTTGGCAGCACACACAAAGTGTTGATAATTTATTGAAAATGTAATATCAGTTGTGAAATTTACGGTGGCACCCTCGGTTGCAATGGCGATTGGCCACGCACTCACGGTGTTCCATATATTCATATCATAACTGTATTGCGTGTCCAACCCAACTTGTTTCACATATATTGTTGAACCCGACAAAGATGTCATTATATAAAATGCATACAAAAAAGATTTGTTGTTGGTGGTGTATTGCAAAGTGACCGTCATTCATTTTGCAATATGTTGTTTATTTGCGTGCAACCCTGTATTTCCAATAAAATGTGTCAAAATCCGCCTCCATTAATGCGGGTTCCGATGCGTTGTGTTTGTCTTCTGGATTGACAAAATAAAATCCGAGTTTTTTGTAATATGACCGCAATTTTTGGTAATCCTTGCTGCAACAGGGCAATTCTGGATATTTTGGATTGTATGGTTCGGCTGTTAATTGAATTGATTCTATTTCAAAATGAAATGCGTGGTTGTGAACGCGCTTTTCGGCGTTGAATGCGTTGACTTGATTGTGAATAAAATTTGCAAACGCAACCAGCAATTTTAATCCATCACCTTTGGTTGAATATTCATTGGAACATTGAAAATAATTTACGTAAATAAAATTTTTGTATCGGACAAAATCGTTGTTGTCAGTGAAAATTGGCATATAATCAAAATTGAAATCTATGAAACAAGTTGGATTGTCAGCGTGTCGGAATAACATTGTTTTATTGCCTTTGTTTGACGACGTGAATACATATTCATACGTAATCTTTTTGTAATGAAACCCGATTGGATGCAAAACCTTGAATCTGTCTGAAAATTCATTATGTATATCAAATTGTATATCAAAGTTACTTTTGGTGCTCATAGTTGTGTGCGCGCGTGTGTCTATTAATAGTTACAGAGACGAAAAGAAGGCATTGATTTTACTTTCGTCTGCGCCAACCACAATTTTATTTGGCGCTAAAGTAATATTTCCTTGGTTGTAACACAATATAACCGGAATACCATTGACCAGCCGTTTTGCTTTCAAAGCGCCATACAATTCAAACGAATCGTCCACGTCAACCATAATGCAAACACAAGTTTGACTGTGCACTTTCGCAAACCATTGTTTAACCAACCCTTCAACGCGTTTGCAAGGACCACACCATTCAGCCCCAAATTTTATAATAATCTTGCCAGGATTTTTTTCAAGAAGTTGCTCAAAATCGGATTTGCTCAAGACGCGTTCAAATGACATCGGACAATTATAAACGATACACAACCACTTTATTTATATATGTTTGTATCCATTTATAAATTATGTGTTATGATTGTTATAATGGATCCGACACACAATCTTGACATCAACAGTTATTCGTTGGATGACTTGCTGAATTTGTTTGATTTAGACTATTCATTGCAAGCAGAAGATATGTTGCGTGCAAAACGCAAGGTCTTAATGATGCATCCGGATAAATCAAAATTGCCGTCCACGTATTTTTTGTTTTACAAAAAAGCATATGAAATAATATTGGACATTCATCGCACTAAAAACAAGGTCAGTGAAGGTTCTGTAAAACCGGCATCATACAGCGCAGAAGTGATGCACAACACTTTGGGCAGCAACAACTCCGGCAAAACAGAAACCAATAATGCTGAACTAATGTCCAAAGTCAGTAGTATGGTCAAAAACGGTGATTTTAGCAAGGTGTTTAACAATATTTATGAAGAAAATATGGCAAAAAAAGTGAATCCAGAACGATATGCTTGGTTTCAACAAGATACACAGGACACATATGATACTAACAATGTTACCGCGAGTAATATGGCTGCTGCCATTGAAAAAGCAAAGCAAAAACAACAAGCACTTGCAGTGTATAAAGGTGTGCAGCCAGTCAAATATGGAGGTGGCAACAGTTATTATGACGGCGATGAAGAAGAATATGACAAACAAGGCAATTATATTGAATGTGATGTGTTTAGTAAATTCAAATTTGAAGATATTCGCAAAGTGCATCGCGACCAAACCGTTATCAACGTGTCTGAACGCGACTATGATAATATGCCGAAATATGCTTCTGTGGAACAATATGCCCAGGCACGCAGCAAAAATATGGATAATGTTGCATCCAAGGCAGAAAGTGAGGCAATATTGAATAGACAAACCAAAGAAGAACTCCAAAACATTATGCGAAAACAGCAACGCGATTTATTGTTGCAACGTGCCTATGAAGAAAAACAACAAAACGCCTTGGCATCTTTTTTGCGATTGGGCAATTAAACACACGTTTTATTGTTATTATGTATAATAGATATATACATAATATGGAGGCCAAAACAATTTATACTTATTTAGGTGCTCTTGCTGTCATTATGCTTGTTAGCGCATACAAAAATAAATATGGAGATGCCAATTCCAAAACAGATGCCTTGATACGTGAATATTTATTAAATGAATCACCTCTTTATGGTGCAAATAAACCAAAATTATGGATTCACACGGTTTATGGCGTCAATGCAAGAGCGTGGCGCACAGGCGCACGCAACACAACCGATTTGAACCAACCATATATTCACACGTTGATTAAAACAGTGATAAACAAATGCGGCAATGATTTTAATATTTGCTTGATTGACGATGCGTCATTCAAAAAATTATTGCCAGACTTTGAAACGGAGGGTTCGTTGACAAAAACGCAACGCACACACGCTTTGATGCAACTTCTATATGTTTATGGTGGCATTGTGTTGCCAAATACATTTTTGTGTTTGCGGTCACTGACACCACTGTTGGCAGACAGTGGAAACCCCAAATTTGGCGCAGGCACCGCAGTAATGTCAGCACATAGTTTTTGTCCAAAACTGCGTGAACTTATTGACCAATGGAACACGGTTACGCCAGTCCACGCTTCATCAGAAGAAGTCTTTGTCAATAAACAACAAAAGTTATTGGCAAAGGTGGGTGTTGAATTTGTGGATCCGCGGTTGCTGGGATTGGCAGACCGCAAAGGCAAACCCATATTGTTGGACGACGTAATGAGTGAAAATTACATCAGTTTGCCAGAAGATGTTTATGGCATATTAATTGATGGCGAAGAAGTGTTGCGACGTGCAAAATACAAATGGTTGGCGTATATGTCCACTTCAGAATTGATGCAAACTAATCTTGTGTTGGTCAAATATATGAAATCCGCATTGGTGGATGAAGCCTTTATGCCCAATGAAAAACATAGTATTATGGCAATATAGTTATGACCGTTAACGGCGCAGAATGAAAATATTTGATTTTTGATGAAATATTTTTTCCAGTGGCTTTGCATATTTGCCGAACAATTGTTGAAAAACTTTTGAAGGTAAGTTTGCGGTCAACATAGTTAAGTTTAGAGTTGTGATAATATGGCCGCATTGTGTTTATAAAATCGGTGTCCATTCCGTGAAACATTAGGAGTGAAAATGCGGTTTCATCCAGTATGTATGCTCCCGTGTCTGTGCACCTTGTGCATATTTTTTGCAAATATGGTTCAATCAAATCAAAACTCACTTTTTTGCAAAACAACTGTGATTGCAGTGATGTCATTGCAGGTTGAATATAAACAGTATACATATATTATGTAAGCGTTTTTATCATATTATTTGCAAAAAATGCCAATTCTATTGGGTCTTCGTGCACTTTGTGAAATATTGTTATATATTTGCATAAATACGGCAACAATATATATTTTTCATTGTCTGACAACAAAGACGTGTGTTTTATATAATTGAAAAAATAATCCAATATGTCTATCACTGAATATCCATAATCGTGGATTTCATTAAGTATTGTTATTGCTTTTTTTATATCGCGTTCACGAAGTGCACCAATAAAATTATTGAACTGCATAAACGATATATTTGAACAAATGTAATTTGCCTTTTCAAATGATATTGGTGTTTTGTCTGTCCATTGATAAATGAATATTTTTTCCAAATAATTGATTAATACGCGAATGGCACCACCACAAACCGTCAGCATAAATTCCTTAGCATCCTCTTCAATAAGAAGCCCTTCAATGGCAATGATATAATCCATCGCCTCTTTCAAATGTTCCGGCAACATTTTATCTATTTTGGTGATGTGCAATCTGGATTGCAAACTTTCATTTACTTTTTGAATATTGGTGCAAGATGCAATCAGTTGAACATTGTTGCTGTATTTGTCAATATAATTGCGAAACACCTGTTGGCTTTGTTCATTAATACTGTCAATATCATCCACCATTATTATTTTTTTCTTGCCAGCAATGTTGGATTGCGATTGACAAAATGTTTTCATATCGTTGCGGAAATATTGGATTCCTTGCTCTTTCAAGTTGTTGATGAGCATAATATTATATTCCGGGAAATTGGCTGTGCTTGGCAATTCATAGTAATCTCTGATTATCGCATTCATCAATGTTGTTTTGCCAGAGCACTCGGCTCCAACAATTAATATATTTAATTCGTGCATTCCAATCAAAACATTCAACAATTCGGCTTGATTCGGTTTTAATTTGAAATCCTTTGTGTATAAAGGCTTGTATTTGTTGACAAAAGTAGTGGTATCCAATGACATTATAGGGATGTTGCGACAACCGTTTATATAATTTTTATTATATTGACATAAAAACTTGGGTTCTTTAATGTATTATGTCGCAACCGTCACAAACCTTTTATGATGTACTTGGTGTATCATCTGACGCCTCTGAATCTGACTTGAAAAAAGCATATCGGCAATTGTCTCTCAAATATCATCCAGATAGATGCTCTGATCCGGATGCTGCACAGATGATGCAAAAAGTGAATGAGGCATATGAAACATTGAGCGACCCGGCATCCAGGCAGCAATATGATTTTTCTTTGTCACATCCAGGTGGACATCCTCCTGAAATGGATATGTTTTTTCAACATATGTTTGGCGGATTTCCATTTGCGCAGATGTTTGGCGGCAACGGTATGAATATTGAGATTGTTCACGGACCGGGTGGCGCAACATTTATAAGGCAACGTCCGAACCCTACTGTGGTTCAAATCTCTGTGACTTTGGAACAGGCTTTCACCGGCGCCACTGTCCCTGTGTCAAAACCCGGATCCACAGAAGTTGAACTGGTTGATGTGCCGGTTGGCGTCAATAATGGACACACAATCCAAGTGTCCAATGATTTCTTGGTGCGCGTTGTAATTAGCCCCCATCATTTGTTTCAACGTCACGGAAATGACTTGCACGTCAAAAAATCATTGTCTTTGAAAGAGGCTCTTTGTGGGACACAGATGCAATTTATGCATCTTAATGGGAAATTATTGACATTGAATATTTCCAACGTGGTTGTTTCGCCTGGTGCCAAAAAAAGTTTTCCTGGAATGGGGTTCACGCAAACCGGGAATTTAGTTGTTGAATTTGAGGTTGTGTTTCCTGCAACATTGACACAAGAGCAACGTGACACGTTGTCTGCGGTGCTATAAGTTTACGTATGTAAATATATAATGCCGATTATACTGAATTCCATATCCAATACTTACAAATATTCAAAAAGCATCGTTTTTACATACAGTTTGCGAGCAAATTTAGCAATAGATATTAGTAATTCCAATTTGAATAATGGTGTGTTGGCGGATTTTGCTGATTTAGCGGGAACAGGGAATTGGAAAATATTTGAAGGCAGCAACACACTGATTGATGTTACGTCAGGGTCAGCATCAACTGAATGGACTGGGGGAACACAAATGATCCGATATGCACCAAACCTTGGTGATTATTTTTGGCGATACACATTTGATTCGCGAACGTATTCTGGAACCACAATATACGACGTCAGTGGAACAAATGCAGCAACAATGAATGGCGATGTGGCAATAAACTTGACTGCTGCAAATCAGCCGCCATCATTTGGTGACGGATATTTGACGCTTGTTGATAATACATCTCCAGTAAATTTTGTGTCACTACCGTCTTTTGTTCCGGATATGGTAAAAGGAACGTCATTCGCATTTTGGGCATATTTTGACTCAACAACCAGAGCATACAGTTACGTATTTTCTTTTGGATTGAATAATGTTGGTGACAATGCAGGAAGTGCTGGCGTAATTCGTTTTGGAAGAAGCACATCAACCAATTTAAACCTTGCAGTGTATAACAGTTCAGGAGGCTCTCCAAGTAGTGATATAAACATAACTGGGGTAAATGGTGCTTGGAACCATTATGTATGGGTGCTGGTTCCAGGTCCATCATCTCAAACGCCATCTCCAGGTAAAGATGCAACATGGTATTTATACACAAATGGAGTGTTGACAAACACATTCACAAGTGTTGATTATTTGCTGAATCAAACATATGCTGCTAATAGTTTTGGAAGAACAAACTTTCCAAGCACACCGTCATTTTCAGGTAGATTGGACGATTTTCAAATGTTCAAACGAGCATTGTCTGCAGATGAGGTGACATTAATTTACAAAAATATAAGTCAACTATCAAATTATGCATTTGAACCTGAAGATGTGAGCGGCACGACTGTTTCAAATAATATGATAACCAAAATATATGATGGGACTTTAATGAGTGGTGCTCAAATTAGGGTTGATGGAAATTCAAGAATACCTGGAAAAGGATATTTGTTTTTAACCGACCCAACAAACTCATATTTTAAGTTCAAGCCTTTTAGTTTCACAACATCTGGAATATCATTTTCAGTATGGGTGAATATCTATGCATTAACAAATGTTGGTGGAGCAAGAATATTTGATATACGCACAATAGGTTCAATCAATGAAGTAAGTCTTACTGTTACTTCATTAACGTCTTTGAGATTCTTAGTTAACACAGGAGGTGGTGCACCGTCATATACCTATTCTGGTTTGACAAATTTAGTAAATACTTCAAACATATGGACACATTTGGCAATGTCAATAACGTATGGAACAGGCACTTCAGCAATTTATAGATTTTATCATAATGGTGTATTAAAATCTCCAGATGCTGGAAATGGTATGGCTGGTTATACAACACTTGGGTTCAGAGCAGCATATAATATTGGTGGATACGGTAATTCTGATGGTTCTGCGGCAAATACTGAACGTTTGGACGGTTGTGTTGATGATTTCCAATGGTTCAACTATCCATTATCTGCAACAGAAGTAAGTCAAATATATAACAATACCTTTGATATTGTAAAACCTTACAATAAAATTGGCAGCAGTGTTTTGACAACTTCATTACCAGCATACTCTGTTAACCCAGCAAGTAATTTGCTTTTCCCATCACAAACTGGATACACCGTCAAAGCCAACGAAATTACTTTGTCGCCCGGCACCAATAATACATATTGTATTTGGACAAGTCCAAAGACTGCCACATATGCATTGGATGTATCATTTGCCGACTTTGGGTTGAGAACCGACGGTGTGGGTTTTCAAATATTTACGATAAATGCAAACAATACATATAAACAACAATTATTTTCCAGAACTGTCACGCCAACTGCATTAACTAACGTTGGTGGAAGTTATTTGTCTATTCCTCGTTATCTGGTGTCTTTAAATACCGGCGACAAAATATATTTGCGCGTGGATCTTGGGGTTGCCAATACGACCAATGATGGAAGTGTTATATCCGCCTTGATTTACGAGCAAGTCGCTTCTTAGAACGTCTGGTTTTTTTGGAACGCGACCTGGAACCTCCATTTTGCCCCATTGGATACTCTTCTGGAAAAGCAGGCGCAGGCACTGGCGCTGGCGCTTGAGCAAATGGATTCGCAGTTGGTCTCATTGGTTCAGTCAAAGGTTCTGACTCCTCTGTCGTCTTGTCGTCGCCAAATAATAAAAACGCACCAATTAATAATGTTGTTGTTCCTATTAGCGTAAAAGTTAATATTCGTGGATTTGACAACACGGCTGTGGTTTTATCTTTTATTGTTTGAAAATCCATCGTTATAAAATTACTTAAGAAAGTAATTTTATCAAGACCGTATATATGTCATCGTCGTCTTACTCTTTTGAAAATTATATGAGCGATTCATTCAAATATTTGGATAAAATACACCAACACCCCTTTTTATGGAAATATAGTTCCAACCACATATATTATCCAAACCCCGAATATTTAAACACGTACATTCCATCGTTGTCTGATAACACTTTAGTGTATGTAATTATGTTCACTATTGAAACACAAACTGTGTATCCATTTGTGAAATTTGCAATGACCGCCAAAGGTGCACCCACTTTTACTGCTTCTGGTGACGAAGATGCTTTTGTAACCGAATGCAACAAAGCCGTGATAAACTCTTTTGTCAAACCTGGTGGAACAATCAGTGATTATTTTGATATGGCTTTTCGCGGGTTTTTGACGTTGTCTGAAAAAATCTTTGTGTTTTATGACATCTCATATCTTTTGAAAAAAGGCTTCACTTTAGATAACAAATTCCGGTTTATGTTGTCCAGCGAAGTATGTGAAAGTCCGCTGCGAATACTTAATACACAAACTGATTACCCTAAATGCGTATTGTTCCAGCCGGTGTATGCATATAATATGGGGTCTGCAATGGAAGACATTCCTTTGCCAGTGGTTGCTTATTGTGAAAACAGCATTCCAGTATTGACGGCTTTAGATGAAGATAAAGGTTTGTATTATATATTTACGGAACGACACATTGACAAACCGAACAAACCGCGTATTCGGTTTGCGTTGTTTTTGATGAACCATCAACAATGGTCGGCCACTGCCGACGGAGTCAACACTTATACATTTATGAAAAACGGAGTATTGCATTTTGCAGTAAAATCTCCTGACCAGTTTATAGCAATATAATATATTCAATGTCTATCGCTACTGCTGCCGCAATTACTGCCAAAAATTCAAATGTATTGGTGTCTAATGACGGCGACGATGTTTTATCCGGCGTTGCTGAATTGTTTGTGAAATATATTTACGAAAACCCGTTGATGATTTTTGAAGACAGTCCCACACTAAAGAGATACAGTTTAATTGCAATACACGCGGTGTTGATATCAGTGTTGGTCTCGTTGTTGCCGGACAAAATGATATTTGTTGCATATGCGTCTGCGTTTTGGTTGGGGTTTTTAATATTAATGATATATTTGACCGACAATCTTTATGACACAACGCTATAAATTTGAGGCGCATCACTTCGTTTTCACGAGGGCTGTTTTGATAAGGCACATCACTCCGTTTTGATAAGGCGCATCACTTCGTTCTGATAAAATTATTTCACTTGTAATAATTTTATTTATACCTAGTTGATTGAGGTTGTTGAATTCAATAATCACCATCATTATCATCCTCATCTTCATCTTCATCTTCATCGCTGTTCTCTTCATCATCAGAATTATATTCTGCTAATGCTTGAAGATATCTGTCATAACTATCATTGAATGCATTATGTAAATGTGAATGCAATTCTTCTTCATCATCCATTGATGGAAAATATATATTACGTTGTTCCAGAGAATAAATAGTATTGGATGTTTGAGTTTCAGCAGCAGTTCGCATTGATTCTAATATTCTGCGAAATTCTGGATTGGAATTTGCATTCCTATTGTACATTTGAATCAAAAAGTCTTTGTGAGCAGCTGTTAATGGAACGTGTCCTGCATCTCGCATTGCAATTAATGCGTCAATGTTGTTATAATCCATAATATTATCATACAAATATTCAAGTTTATCAATATCAGTTATTGGTTTTAATAACAGCAATATTTGTCTAATATGTTCATTATACATTCCATTTAAATTGCTGTTGTAATGCAGAATTAATGCCAGACTGGTTATTGCAGTACGTTGATCCAATTGTCCAGTCTCTGCAACTTGATTGATTAAATCTTTCATCACTGATGAATTGGGTTCGAGTTTTGCAATGAATATAACATAATATAATAGTGGATGCATATCTTTACTTCTTGCTTCTCGAACAATATTATCAACGCTTCTGGTTCCGCCGCGTTTATAACGATATTGTTTCCGTTTTGTTTGGCGCGATTTTCTTTGGCGTCTTCCTCGTGTTTTCATTTATATATATTGCATATATTATTGAAGCAAATGCGTCCAACAATACGTAAAAAATTGATTTGGATATTGTATCAACCCAGTGTTGCTAAAATACCAATATCCGATTAATAAAATGAATTCGTTATCCAGCAAGTCATTTAACCACAAGATTGCCTTTGTATCTGCTTTGATTGCATCGGTTACTTTGGCCGTTGTCTTCAAACTTTGTTTGGAATTTACTTGTCAAAGTTTAATTTATGCCAACGCAATGTTGTCCACCAGTTTTACCCTGTTGGTTTGTTTGAAAATGTATGAAATGCAACAAATGGATGAACCGCCGGCGGCGACCGAACCACAAGAATTGGTTGATACGCAGTCTTTGAAAGGCAAACTGTCCATTATTAAAGACATTCAATTATCCTATGTAATTCCGTGCATCAAAACAGTTATCAATGATATGTATGACACATTTGGTTGGTGCGTGGAACCAATTTATTGGTTGTTTGAAAAATATATGCAAATTGTGTATCCATTTGATATTCAGGGTGCGATTGACGATAATACGCGCATTGAATACGTCACCGAGTTTTGTAAAAGTTTAACTGAAGCAATTGATGGAAATGCCGACATTCACGAATGTGTGAAACGTGTTGTGCGTAAATTTTGTATAAATATATTGAAAATGGAATTGCAAAACCCTGAGATGCGCGATGTCTCAAAAGTAATTTATGCATTGGATATGTTGACCGCGGAACTGAATGAAATGCAAGACAGACAAAGTGAGTCAGGGGCTGAGGCTGAGGATAAGGCTGAGGATGAGTCAGGGGCTGAGGCTGAGGATGAGTCAGGGGCTGAGGATGAGGCTGAGGATGAGGCTGTCGATGAGGCTGAGGATGAGTCAGGGGCTGAGGCTGATGCTGAGGCTGATGCTGAGGATGTTCATCAAATCAATGTGAATGAAGGCGCACAAAGTGATGAAGCCAAAACAGAAACAATATCCGATGACAGCATTGATTATAATTCAGTCATTGCACAAAAATAATACAAAATATACAAGATTATTGTTGCACGTTTTTTTTTCATCATTTAGTATATAGATGTCTTTTCCGTTTGCACAAGAAGAACGCCTTCCAAATGAAACATCGTTGAGTCCTGCATCCGTGTTAAACCGGATAACCAATCCGGACGACCTAATACCAGGGTTACTTTACGATTTATATTACACACCGGGATACGGTCACGCAAAACGATTGCCAAGAGGAAGGCGCACAAGAGGCCGGCGTGAAAAAAACAAAAGCCGCAGACAACGTGAACGAAACCACCATCGAAATTATATGTCGCATATGTTTGCAAAAGTAATTGCGGTGGCGCCACAACATATTATTGTTCAACCCGTTGATGGATTTGCATATAATGTTGAACTAGACACGATGTATGAACGTATTGAACGTCCACGTGAAACGATATCAAAACACAATATTTATTACGCTGATTTGGAAACACTCAATGAGAAAATGGAAGACCCGTATTATGATAGTATGACAGAGCCTTACAGAAAACTCATTGCAATGTATTCTTTGAATCAATCAATGCCAAACGGCGCATCCGTAATAGAACAAGCATATTCAGACTACGATATGCTGTGAATAATATATATATATCCGTTGAATATATATATGTCCTAAATTAAAAACAACTTTTGCTTTCTCTTTTTGACCGTTTTTTTGCGAGGTTTTGGTTTTACAGCATTTGTTGCGGTGGCGGCCGCCGCCGCTGCAGATGATTTAACTATTTCACGCGAATTTATTGTGCGCATTTTGCCGCGAAGCGGCACCTTTCGTTTCGCGGCAGTCGCCGGTTTATAATTTAAAAACCACAAATCATATTCACGCGTGTTTTTGCGATTGGCAAGTTCAATATATTTATCGGCCTTGGCAGCACGAATGTCTTCCAACATTGGTTGTTTGCCAAAACAGGACAAACTAAAACGCTCCAACAGTCCGCGTTGACTCAGTCTATTTTTCTCTTGAACGTCAAATAAAAATTCCGCAATGCATAGAAGTCGGTCTTTATAATAATATGTCTTTTGTGCATAAAGAAAAGCCAAATAAAACGACAAAATAGTGTCAATTGTGGCAACCTTTATTTCTTGCGATGCATTGAGTCGTATCACATTGTAATTGTGACAAGCAATTGGTTCATACAAAAATGCAATAGACTCTTTGCCCATACGCAGTTCAATATGTTTTGGAATAATTTCGCCAATGGCAGCGTGCTCTATTAATTCAAGTTGTGTGTATCCGGCTTGTTCCAACTGTTGTTTAATAAGGAGCGCTTCGCGCTCCACGTCTTCAATTAACACATCAAAATCCGGTATGTTGGCAACCATATGTTTTTTGTCTTGCACATATTTGCTGTATAAACTGCAGGCATATCCGCCAAAAAATACAGCACCGCTTGATATTAATTCATCACGAACAATGGTGAAAATTTCATCCTCTATTTCGTCAATGGTTTTGTCGCCGTTTTTAATGACCGGATAACGCTTGTCGCGGTTCATTTTGCGTTGAAATTCAACTGCATTGCATCCGGTGCGCGACCGCAATGGATAATATTTGTTTAACAAATTGAGTCGTTTATGCACTTTTTCCCAGCGACTCACGTCGCCATTGGGTCGCGACAATTCCAAATACATACCCATTCTGAGAAAATCCGGACTTGCATATCGGACGCCACCAAAGCGCAAACTGTCTTTGTATAACTCCGTGAATATTGGGTCGTCCAGTTGCGTTATGTCAGCCACACCCAAATAATTGACATACACCTTGTATGTTCCGTGGTGAATTCCCGCTTTTGCCTCAACCTCTGTGTATCCAGCATCCGCATATATATTGGCCAACTCTATTGCATCATCCATCGCATTTGGTGAATAAAAATCATAATCGGGCACTTCTAAATCTCTGTTGTAAAATTGCGCATCTTTTGGTAATATGTTGTTTATTGCCGTTCCGCCATAACATATTGCCTTTTTCACTTTCAAATAATCCTCCAAGATTTTTATTATTTTTTTTACTTCTGCATTCATTGCGACTTTTTGACCTTGATATTGTTCACTTTTGTCAACTGCGTTTCGCAATATTGCCAACTCACAATCTTGAAATGTCATTTTGTCGTCACACAGTTTGTTGTCATATCGCATTATATTATGTTTCCACATTTTTTTCATTCATTGAGTCCAAATATTTGGACACCAAACAATATGATGAACCTGCGGACACAAAGATGTTTTGATATGCATCCATTTCCGGGTCGTCTTCCTGCATCAACATCATTTGACACGGCTTTGTTTTCATTGTTTCCATCAATGGTGGCAATCCACACGATTTGCGGTTTCCACAACGTTTTTCAAATGCGGATGGCATAACCATATAAAATGTGTCAATGTCTGTGCGTCCAGTTTCTGGTTCAACACTGACTTTTTTGGTCAGTCCCATACTGTCTGTGTATTCTATTTGCGTATAAAGCGGCATATCCACGGTTCCGCTGTATATATTCACTAAATCCACATATTGAACGCATTTTTCGCCAACACAGGGGTGATTGCTTGGTCTGTTTCCGGATGTTTGGTCGTGTATTATTACGACTTTGTCCAATAAATCCTTGAAATATGTTGACCCATTCACCTCTTTGCCTGCAGGCAACAAACGGGTGCCAAATGAATCTTGTATACTGGTTGCTAACTGCTGAAATGTCTTTGCGGATGGCGTTTTCACACGCAAATGCACAAACAAAGGTCCCGACCCTGCTTGCATAAAAGCCTTGCTTGCCAAATGACTAAATGCGGCGTCCACCGTCAAGTCCAACTCTGTTTCCAAACGCTTGTATTCCTTGTCTTCTGAATATGACACGTATAAATCGTTGTCCCTTGCATAAATTTCAAAATCAAATACTCTTGTTCCGCGATTTATTAATTCAGTCAACTGTTCTTTACTGGCCTTGTTGTCCTTTATTGCACTATTGTATGATGATTGTATAATAAATTCACGCAGTGGAAATTCGGTTTTGTCGGTGCTGTTGTTGATGCCAGCAACAACACCTTCAAAACCTTCAGTCACGTTGGATATTTCTTTTTTTGTTGCCTCCTTTATGAACCTATTTTCTTGATATAATTTGAATATTATGATTGAAGTTAACACAATTATCAATATTGCAAATAATGCTGTAATGTATGTCATTATACTTTGATTGTTGATAAAAATAAGTTGAAGATTAAATATTATTATCGGTAAACAACATATAATGGCAGGAGGTTTATTGAATTTAGTATCAGAAGGAAATAATAACGTTATTTTAACCGGGAATCCGTCCAAAACTTTTTTCAAAGTCACCTACTCAAAATACACCAATTTTGGACTTCAAAAATTTCGGATTGATTTTGATGGACAGCGCGATTTGCGTATGAGCGAACAAAGCAAATTTCGCTTTGTGATTCCAAGGCACGCTGATTTGTTGATGGACACTTACATTGTTGTTACTCTTCCTCATATTTGGAGCCCAATATATCATCCCTGTGCAGAAACAGGAAACTTGTGGGCGCCCTACGAATTTCGTTGGATACAAAATATTGGCACAAATCTCATCAAAGAAATTGAAATTCAATGTGGCAACTTCACGTTGCAAAAATACAGCGGTGAGTATTTAGCAGCAGTTGTGGAGCGCGATTTTGATGCAAATAAAAAACAATTGTTTTATGAAATGACCGGGCACGTAACCGAATTAAACGACCCTGCAAATTGTAATGGGCGCACCAACACTTATCCGTCTGCATATTACACACCCAATGCAAATGGTGCTGAGCCAAGCATTCGCGGTCGTCGCTTATACATTCCATTAAATATGTGGTTTTGTTTGGACAGCAAATGCGCGTTTCCTTTAGCGGCAATGCAATACAATGAATTGTCAATCTCTGTCACAATGCGGCCAGTGGAAGAACTGTATCAAATACGCGATGTGTTTGATGCAGGTAATCGGTTTCCATATATGCGGCCAGACAATACCCGCACTGAACATTTGTTTTACCGTTTTTTGCAAACTCCGCCGGCTGTAAAACTGGACGCCGCGAACTATGAAAACAAAACCATATCTTGGAAAGCGGACGTTCACCTGATGGCCACCTATTGTTTTTTGTCCAAAGAAGAACGCAACTTGTTTGCGGCTGAAGATCAGGTGTATTTAATCAAAGAAATTATTGAACACCGGTTTGAAAATGTTACTGGGTCAAGAAAAATTAAAATTCCTTCCATTGGAATGGTGTCCGGATGGATGTTTTATTTTCAACGCAATGACGTTTATATGCGCAATGAATGGTCTAATTACACAAATTGGCCATATGCTGTGTTGCCAAACAATATTGCCAATGCACCTATTGAAGGTTTGGATTCATCCATTGTGCTTGCCACTGACGGGACACCTACGGGACCTTTTAGAAACCCGAATGGGTCGCAATCCGGTATTGCAATCACCGGGGATTTTGCAGTGGATAATCGCAAAGACATATTGGAAACAATGGGCATCTTGTTTAATGGCGAATACAGAGAAAATTTGATGGTTCGTGAAATGTTTGATTTTGTTGAAAAATATTCGCGCACACCCGGCAATGCATTAAATGGTCTGTATGTTTATAACTTCAGTTTAAATTCAAACATTCGTGAATATCAACCGTCTGGTGCAGTGAATATGTCACGCTTCAAACTTGTTGAACTGGAAGTGAATACATATGTTCCGCAAATTGATTTGGTCAATGCTAATTTTCAAATTACTTGCGATGGCAATGGCAACATTATTGCTGTGAATAATTCTTCTTGGCGTCTTTATGAATACAATTTCAATATGACATTGTTTGAAGAACGATACAATATATTATCCTTTGTTGCAGGCAGTTGCGGACTTATGTATGCCAAGTAATATCTATGATTATGTTAAACAGATGGAGTCTTTTTTTAGCAATACGCACGCGGCTGGAATACATAATTATATCAATTCATTAGACTTGTTTGTGGAATCCTTCAAAAACAAAGGCAAACCCAATAAAAAGAAGAAACAACGTAATGTTGGCAAAATCAATAAAAAAGACAAAGAAGATGTTGTTGAAGATGAAGAAGACGATGTGGATAATGAAGAAGAAGACGATGTGGATGAAGAAGAAGAAGAAGACGTTGAAGAAGAAGAAGATGTGGGTGAAGACATTGATGAACCAGAAGACGTAGATGAAGAAGAAGAAGACGTTGACGAAGACAATGCGACAGAAGACGTGGCCGAAGAAGACGACCAAATTGAAGGTTTCAAAAATAAAAATAAGAAAAAAACAAAGGCTGAAAAAATAACAAGAAATATTATGCCCAAAATCAGTGTTGAAAATAATACATCACAAATACCTTCATTAACATCCATATTGGAAAACGCCGGCGCCACTCCTAATGATATTGCAATTGTAAAAACTGTGTTGGGCACTTTTTTTCATTTGTTTTTGGCATTTTATATGTCTTATTCTTGGTATTACAACTGGTTTGTTGACAAACCTGACCCCAGTATATTGCGTCATTTTGAGTGGCTTCAATCCAATGCAATAACAGACTTTATATCTCAATATGCTGTGTTATTGATTGAAAAACTTCATCAATTACTGTTTACTGTTATTCCAAATGTGTTTGACTTTGTAAAATTTGCATCAAACGGATTTTTGGGAAACCGGTTTATTTTATTTACCATATTTGCCGCTTGTTATGGTATTGTTCCACCATTGTTAAACAAAATTACTGACACACTCACTTCACTTCAACGTAAATTTACTAATATTTATCAAAAAATTCAACTTGGTGCAAAACCAAAGGTTGTTATTAAAACACTATTGGATGACGTGATTAAACTCATCAACTCTATTTCCGGCAATATTCTTGCGCCAATAATGGGGTTTTTATATTTGACGGTTTATGTTGAAAATTTAGTTGCGGACGACAGAAAGGGAATAGTGGAAAACGTTTTCACAGTTATTCCATCATTTTTGACAAAATTAGTTGGCGGCTCTGTGTTATATATTATTTGGCTGTTATTTAAATTCGCATTGTTGTTTATGCCATCCACAAACATTGCTGTGTTTGTGATAACAGTGGTGTTTCTCTATTATTCGTTTTTCAGAATGTGGAAAAACGGCGGCTCAATGTTTGATATTAATACCAGCATCAATATTTTGGCAGGCAATGATGGAGCCACTTCCTTTCATAAAGTGTTTTTTGACGAACAGCCTATTACAGACACTTTTGGACAAACAATAAATGGCTTTGAAAAGTGCATTGCTTGGGTTGCGTATATGTTCCCATATTTCGTTTTCATATTTGGTATGTTAAAACCGCTGTTTTCGTTGTATGACATTGATAATTTATACTTGTTTATTGCCATACTGGTCGCAATCTTAGTGTTAATTATTGCGTTGGTAACATATGCATTAAATACGTTTGGCTTTGCAAAAACCGTGACCGAACAAGTGGCACAAGATGCCAAAACATTTTCTTTATCGGGGATGTTCTCAAACAATACATCCAACAATAGCGCAAATCTGTGGGAACAATTGCGTCAAAATGCAAAACAAATTGTTGAACAACAAAAACAGATGCATCAAAAATGATATAAACCTTGTTATAAAATAATTATTTATAACAATCTAATGCCAAAAAGACCGTCGCACACGCCAGTTATTAAAAAGAAATTCTATCCCTTTGTCAGTATTTGCACACCCACGTTTAATCGAAGGCCGTTTTTTCAAACCACTTTCCAATGTTTTAAGAACCAAACTTACCCCAAAGACCGAATGGAATGGATTATTGTTGATGACGGCACCGATAAAATCAAAGACCTTGTAAACGCATCTGGCATCAGTCAAATTAAATATGTTGAAGTTGAGGGAAAAATGACATTAGGTGCCAAGCGGAATTTGATGCACACTCATTGTAAGGGTTCTATTATTGTTTATATGGACGATGACGATTATTATCCGCCAGACCGTGTTGAACACGCAGTTGACCGGCTGCAAAGTGACCGCAATGCCTTGTGTGCAGGGTCGTCGGAAATTTACATTTATTTCAAACATATAAAACAAATGGTGCAGTTCGGTCCGTATGGTCCCAATCACGCCACTGCAGGAACCTTTGCTTTCAAGGCTGAAATGCTGAAACAATGTCGGTATGACGACCACGCTGCTCTGGCTGAAGAACGTGCTTTTCTGAAAAACTATACAGTGCCGTTTGTGCAATTGGATCCAATGAAAACTATATTATGTTTTTCACACGAACACAACACATTTGACAAACGACGTTTATTGGATGCGGGTTATAATGACGTTATGAAACCTTCCAATAAAACTGTGGACGATTTTATCAAATTGCCTCGCGAATCAGCAATTAAAAAATTTTTTATGGAAGACATTGATGGGTTGTTGGCCAATTATGCGCCTGGTGAACCTGCAATGAAACCAGACGTGTTGAAACAAATTGATGAAATTATTGAAGAACGCAAACAAATGCTGTTGGCAGAACAGGCCAAATCACAGAAAGTTGTGATGACCAGTCCTGATGGCAAACAAACCGAGTTATCCCCGCAACAAATCATTGAAATTATACAAGGCCAACAAACCCAAATTGTTGCATTGCAATCCCGCGTAAAACTGCTTGAAAGTATTGTTGTTGGATGCCCGCAGTGCATTGTTAAACTCGGCGAGTCTTAGTCCGCTTATTCAAGGGTTTCCTGGATTTTCTTTGTTTTCCGCCAAATTTATGAAATTTGGGGTGCGAACCCAGGTCTTCAATCACCATTTGTTTTTTCGTGGATGTTTCACAAACATTTTTGCTGTAACGACACGTATAATCTATTAATCCAATATTTACAATGCCCAGACCTTGAAAATATTGACATATATCATTCAATTCAATATCTTTGTCTGAGGTTATCACTTCGGACACACCCAAAGTTTCCACAATGTTGTTGTAAAATATATTTGCGCCGGTATTGTCGTCCACGTTAAACAAGCGATTTAATGTCACCATATCATCGCGCAACAGTAAATTTAGTAAATGCGGCTTGCCTTCATCTGCGTCTGTGTTCACCAGAGCCAACACATAAATACCTGGACTTCCTAATTTGTCAAAATTATAGAGTTTATTATTTATTGGTTTAATAATCCGGCAAGACTGTTTTCTGTATTTGTGAGCAAGCATCATTGTCCAATCAGTAACTATTTGTTCATTTTCCATATCCAATTCATCCAACTCTTTAATATAGTGTGTTTTCACACATCCAATGCCACCAATAACTTCAGCAAACGTGGACGGTTGGCCAGATAACGAGGTTTCCAGCGACTGAATAATATACTCAGGCATCCAATCATCAGAATGCAATGTGATTATACCGGCACCAGGGCTAAAATTGTATGACAATATGTTGGAATCGGGGGTAATTCTGGTGGTCAAATCTGTGCCGTGTCCGTCAATAAATATAACAACAAATGGTTGTTTGTCAGCGGAAGTCCGGTATATGGCACAATGATACTTCAGTCTGTATGTCAGCATATTTTCGTAAATTTTTTGAACAATGTATTCCAACATTTCCTTGTTGTCGCAGGTATTATATAAATCAACAACAACACGTGATATAAAGTTGTTGTCTTTCCGGTTTATAGTAAACAATAAATCTATGAAGTTGCGAATGGTCTGTTTGAATGCTTTTATTTTAGGGTTGGATGCGTTTGCGCTTATTATTTTACAAGCATTCAATAAAGAGGACAAACAAATATTATAATTGTTTGGATATGCACATTTATCATAAGTCTTCATCAACGTTTCATAATAATTTTGCAAAGACATTTGTATTAACTATATAAATACAATAACAGATGTTTATGCAATTATGTCACATTTCATCCGATTGTCAAATCGCATTATTAATACCAACACTTTGCGCACAGTATGGCAAGACTCTGTGAAACAAAGTTATAAATTAGCATTTACTGTTCAAGATTATAGCGGTTGTTGGGTGGTAGGTTCAGGGTTTATGACCACATCTGACCATAGTGTTGAATACATCAAGGATAAACATCCTGAAGATTATGCTGTCATTGATAAATGGTATAACTCTGTTGGAAAATAAAAACAAAGAAAATTGATTTATTACAAAATGTTGTTTGTTATAAATAAATATACGCGCCACCAATATGTCCGATATCAATAAATTAACTAAAACCGCATTGTTTGATTTGTGTGAAAAACACGGCATTACCGGGTATAAATACAAAAATAAAACCGAAATTGCGGCATTGCTGCAGTCAGCCTTGCAACAACACAACGGCGAATCCGCACCCTTGACGCCAACATTTGTTGAAGTGTGTGCAGGCGGCGGCGGATTGAGTGCCGGACTCATAAAATCTGGATTCACACCATTGTTGCTCAATGACAACAACAAAGACTGTTGTAAAACCCTGAAAACTAATCATCCAGAAGCAAATGTGGTTTGCGGGTCAATGGCTGATATTGATTTTGCACCTTACATCGGAAAAATAGATTTACTGACAGGCGGCGTGCCTTGCCAATCATTTTCACAAGCAGGGTTGCGCAAAGGGCTGGATGATCCGCGCGGCGATTTAATGATGAAGTTTATTGACATTGTTAACTTAACCAAACCCAAAGTGTTTATGGTGGAAAATGTCAAGGGGTTGCTCACGCATAATGGCGGCGATACTATCAAAACTATTATTCAAACAATGGAACAAAGCGGTGATTACGTTGTGCAATATAAATGTTTGGATGCATCCAAGTATGGAGTTCCACAAAAAAGAGAGCGCGTGTTTATTGTCGGTGTTTTGAAAACGTTAGACAAAGTGTATCAATATCCGACAGAACAACCTTTGACAAAGGTTTTGCGTGATGTATTAACCGATGTGCCGCCGTCAAACGGTGCCAAATATAGTGCCGATAAAATAGAGTTGTTCAAGTTGATTCCGCCGGGTGGATGTTGGGTCAATTTGCCCGAAAATTTGCAGCGACAATATTTGGGAAACAGTTTTCATTCTGGTGGTGGAAAACGCGGAATATTGCACCGGTTGTCTATGGATAAACCCGCATTAACTTTGTTATGCACTCCTTCACAAAAACAAACTGAGCGATGTCATCCGGTTGAAGAACGACCGCTTACCATAAGAGAATATGCCAGAATACAATCATTTGACGATAATTATGTGTTTGTTGGAAGTATGAATTCGCAATACAAACAAATTGGTAATGCTGTGCCTGTTGAACTTGCGCGACTAATGGGCGAGTCCATAAAAAACTTACTTTGGTAGATTAAATGTCACTGTAATCAATGACATTTACGTTTACATTGTTATTAAACATTTTATTCATCCAAATCCAACTCGTCAGTATCCTTTGCTTCTGTTTTTTTCACATTATGGTCTAAATATCTGTAAAACCGCTTCACATCTAATTTGTTTATTTCATAATTTTCAAAAAACGCCTCTATTTCGTTGCTTGATTCCACATCGTTCATAAAATCCGCACACCCCCCTGCGCGATTCATATAATTCGTGCGCAGTTCTTGGAAATAAGCAATCAAATCTTTCTTATCCATATCCAATTTTTGACACAAGTCATAGACAAATTCCAGATTATTATATTCTGTTGAATATTTGGTCAATACCTTTGTGAATCGTATGTTGTCATCCGCCGGTTTTACCTTGGTTTTCACGGTTTTGTGATAAATGCGATTATTGTTAAATGTCTTCATTAAACTGCTGATTTCATTGAATTGCCAAATCTGGTTTTGAAATGTTATTCTGTCAATATAATCCGCATAACACATATTGTCCAAAAACCGCATATAAAACGGCATTGAATGACCCGGCAACGTATCCACAATATTTTCGTGCCACAATAGTGCAACTACAGTTCTGTCTGTTTCGTTCATCAACATCAGATGTTCATCCATATTAAACGGACGGGTCAATAAAGATTTTGTGATTTTATTGGTGTCTTCATTAAATGTTTTGATATTTAATATGCTGTTTAACACAGTGTCTGTGATTAATGCCGGATCAAGTCGTTTCACAAATTCCAATTTGCGCAAATCGCCAGATGTGTAATTGTTTATCAACGCGTGTTTCTCTTGCGACAAAGACGGAAATTTGGATTTGATTAATTCCATCATTTGCGGTGACGTGGGTGTTTTTATTTCAAACACATTGCACACTTTCATTAATTCTTTGATTTTTTTATCAATGTTATAATTACCTATGCAAATTATGGGATTGTTTGTTGAACTTTCCTGTTTTTGTTTTTTGGTTTTTTTCTGGCGAATCAGTTTAATAAGCGCATTCAATCCACCTTTGTCGCCACTGTTCATTCCATCTATTTCGTCCATCACAATGGCGATTTTGCGTATTTTTTTGCGCATCATATCCAACACATTGCAAGAAGATATGTTGTTGCTTGTTATGGCATCCACAAATGATTTGTTTCGCACATCGCCTGCATCATAGTGAATAATGTCGTAGTCAAGTTCTTTCAAGATTTCTTTCACAAAGGTTGTTTTGCCAACGCCGGATGAACCATAAATGTAAAAACCTTTTTTATAATTTACGTTTTTATATTGTGAGTCAAAATTTTTTAATATATCTTTAATGGCGGTTGCTGTTTGTTCACGGTCTAATATGGCATTCATTATCTTATTACAAGATAACAACATATATTTATATTGTATATGAACGCAAATATTTACACATATTTGTGTCGTGTATATCAAACAATACAAATAATATAATACTCCAATATAACATTATATGCAAATGTATTGCATACAATAAAAACGTTTTATTCACAATTGTCAATCTTGTTAACCATTATTCTCCAGGCAACAAAGTTGCCTGGAGAACGTGTATTAATTTATTACCACACGTGGTAATAAATTAATATAATAGTAGATGTTGTATTTCAAATTTGGCCTTGTTCAAGGCCAAATTGGAGAATAAACATTAATGTATCCTGCAACACAATTCATAACACGTTTACTTTCAATATTCAGATTGCATAATAAATATTTTAAACGAGTTTGAATGATTGTTTGGTCAGTTTGATATGTTGACCAATCATTGTTATAATGATTTTCTGACAATATATTGTTGTTTGATTTGATAAAGTTATATAACGGTTTCAAATAACATAATTTTGACACATCATCTGTTGCCGGTGACAAAACTTTGAGACCATAATAAAAAAATAACCATTTTAATGCAATTGTTTCTTCGTTGTCATCATTTTTATAATTATAATCCCAATCTATTGTGTTTTTGATTTTGTCCGATATTTTTTCGTATAGTAATTCCGATAATACATCCACAAACAACAATGATGCATTTATTATCTTTTTATTATTTTCTGTTACCATAATATTATTGATAATATAATATGTATTTATATAGTGAAACCAATTTTTCACTTTGAAAATGCACTGAAATCAGCAGTAATAGGTCTGTAATTAGACCCTTTGGACTGCAGAGCACCGCCATATGAATATGCATCATATTGACTGGTTGCGGGTGGATAACCAGTGTTGTTTCGGTTGTATCCAGTGCCTGCTCTGTTATATGACTGTTGATAACCTATGCGAGTTGCATTGTCGTTTGCGCCAGATAACATATTTCCCAATCCAGAACCGGCTGAATGCAATAAATCCGCTGCGGTTCCAATTGTGCCAGACACCAAAGAACCGGCTGTTCCAACGGTTCCTGTCACAATATTTCCGGCGGTTCCAATTGCAGTGTTGGCAACATTGCCAACAGTTCCAACTGCGCCACCAACAGTTCCGGCCACATTAGATACTGCTGAACCTGCGGATTGCCCAACGGATGCAAGGGCAGCAGATGGTCCGGTAATTCCTGTGCCTGTGTTTGTGCCGGCGCCTGTGTTTGTGCTTGTACCCGCCGTGGAACCAAATGCAAGCGAAGACCCTGTGTTACTTTGTGTGCCACTTCCGCCTTGTCCTCCGCAAGATGTGCAGACTCCAGATTGAGCAGCAGGGCACGCCGGACAAGATGGACACACTGGTGGAACAACTTGGGTTTTCAGCATATATTGCGACCATTTCATATATTCGTCTTCCAGGGATTTTGTGTCTTTATCTTTTTCTTTGTCTTCATCTTCACCATCACTATCTTCTTCTTTCTTTTGTTCACTGCTTCCGCCACTGCTACTTCCGCCGCTTCCGCTGCCAATAGGTGCATATACTGCCAATGATTGCGCAATTGGAACTTCACCGGTAGTGACATTATATGTGTCATTGAATACCAATATCACAGTGTCTAAATTTCTAGACCAATAAAGAACCGTGCGTTTGGTGATTGGTTCTCGCACAACAATTGCTACACTGGCTGTGTCACGCAATGTTGTAATGCCAGACGCCTCAGTATGGTCGTTAACTGGCGCAACACTTGTATACTCATAAGATGGTTTGTCATCAGTTCCGATGATTCCTGTTTTACCATAGTTGCGTTTGTAAACCTTCACTTTCTTTGGACTTGCATTAACAGGTGGGTTTGCCGCAGCATTGGCTGCAACCGCTGGTGACAAAATCAGTAAATTGCCATTTGCCTTGTCATATAATATGTTTTGTTTCACGCGATACACCAATTTGTTTGTGTTGTCATACATTTCTTCCTTAATCTCTTTGCCATTGCTTGCTTTGTCTGTGTCCGCTGTGTCGGGGTCTGTCCAAGACTGACCCAACAAACCAACAGACCACGATGTTGCAGTGTCGGAGTCCGCTTTTTGGTCGTCATAAATCATAAGTCTGCTGATTTCGTATTTCTGTGAATCCAGATTTGTCATCAATACAATAAATGTGCGTTTTCCATAACTAACTGCAACAACCTGTTCTTTTTTGTCAAATGAATTGATTTGAATTGTTACCGGGTCATTCAGGGTTTCAAGAGTAACGCTTTTCAATATATCGCCGACTTCTTTGTTAACATTATCGTATGTGTATGACAAAGCGGTGCCATTGCGTTTAAAAGCCTTAATTTGCCCAGTTATTTTGGGGTCTTTGTCGGTTTCTTTTGTAAATGGAACCAGGAAAAATATTCCATTCATATAGTTGTAATAAATGTCATCGGTGATGCGTGTCACATATTGGTATGTGGTTGAATAATCCGACATCTTGGAAAACACATTGAAACTGGTTCCCAAATTCATTGAAAACCCTTCTTTACCGAAGGTCACTGAAGATTTACCAGATGCCATCATTGTCAACACAACCAATATCAACAACAGTATTATAAATACCCAAAATGTTTTTGATGTCATTCTATACACTTCGCTGCGAAAAAATTGATATTAATAAATTCATATAATATGTTTGACATACAACAGATTATACAATGCAAAAACCCGTGAAATTCAAATCCAATCCAGTGCCGCTTCAGCCGGTCTACAATAGCAACCATTCATTTGAAATCGGCATTGATGAAGCAGGACGCGGACCTTTGTTTGGTCGCGTATATGTTGCAGCGGTTGTTTTACCTAAAGGACTTGATGAATTTCATCACGAATGGATGCGCGATAGTAAACAAATTAAAAACAGAAATACTATGAAGGCGCTGGCCGATTATATTAAAGCAAATGCTTTGCATTGGTCAATCAAGTTTGCAGAAGCAGATGAAATAGATGCCGATAACATATTGTCCTGCACAATTAAGAAAATGCACGAATGTGTGAAAGATATTACTGATAAGACGACGTTTGATAACGGGTTTTTGCTGGTTGACGGCAATTATTTTAAACCATACATTAAATTCAATGCCGCCACAGACACATTTGAAAGTATTAACCACGAAACCTTTGAAAAAGGTGATGGCCGATTTTCTGCAATTGCTGCAGCGTCCATATTGGCTAAAAATGAACGTGATACGTGGATGGAGCAATTGTGCGAGTTGCACCCTTCACTAAAAACTGTGTATTCACTTGACACAAATATGGGATATGGCACCAAAACACATATGGAGGCAATTGCTGCACACGGCATAACACAGTGGCACAGACAATCATTTGCACCTTGCAAAAACAAACCTGTTACACATTTGTGAAATAGTTTGCAGCAAAACAATGTCTTTAGAGTGTTTATAAATGGCTTCCGCAAGATATTCCAGCGACAGAGGACGAATATTAAAAAGAAACGCAATAGATACAATTGTTGGACGATATATGCTTGACACGCCAGGTCAGGGATTGGATTTGCCGTTCAATGCAGACCCGCATTATCGTATTCAAGGATGGGGTGGCAGTGCGCTGGCCAATTACAACAATTTAGTTGACGTGAATTCCGATTTGCGCGGGTTGACGCGTCCTGCAAACAAAGATTTGCCAGAATTGAACGATTACACAAAATATGCTGTGAAACCAGAAACTGATTTTTCACTGTTTGGTTCAAAAAAAGAAATGAATTATTTAACAGATGAAACAAGGGCAACAAATCCAGCGTGGATGTTGAAAGAAGCCGCAGTAGGTGATACGCGATGGACTGCAACACATTTGAATCCACAAGATTTGCAGTATTTGAACAAACCTTTTTACGAAAACTTGAACACAAGAATTTTAGAAAAAGACGCTTTTGACAACAATAGAAGTCGCCGATAAAAATAACCGATACTATAATATTATGGAACTCGCAATACCCCTTGTTGCTTTGGGAAGTTTATACATTGTATCCAATCAAAAAAAGCCGGAAGGATTTTCCACAAAACTTCCCAATCTTGATATACCTGATCAAAACTATCCGCCCCCTGCTGATCAATATGTGGGTGAAACAGAGATGACGTCACAATTAGCGAAAACCCACGCATACGACGGTCCGTCTGCATACACCGACAAATATTTCCCATCCAGGTCGGATATGACACTCAGTGTTGGTTCACAAAATGCCGGATCTGTGTCACAAACATACACCAGTTTGGATGGACGCGAAGTGGACGCCAGTTATTTTAAACACAACAATATGACACCGTTTTTTGGCAGTAAACTGCGTGGTTCAGTAAACCCTGACTCCAATGAATCCAAGTTGGATACTTATTTAGGAACAGGGTCGCTTCAAAAAAACAAGGAAGAACAAGCCCCAATGTTCAGTCCAAATGAAAAAGTTCAACACGCATATGGCGCACCTAATATGAATGATTTTTATCAATCACGGGTTGTGCCAAGTATGAGTATGAATGGAATCAAACCATTTCAAGAGGAACGTGAACGGCCAGGACTGTGCGGCGGAGACGATTTTGCCGGATACAATGCTGGAATGGGTTGTCGCGAAGCATGGATGCCTCGTGGTGTGGATGAATTGCGCTCAGGAAATCGTCAAAAAGCCACAGATACAATGTTGCTTGGCCACGAAGGTCCCGCTGCAAGTCGCATTAAAAACGTGGGCGTAATTGGAACCGTGCAGAAAAACAGACCAGATACCGCATTTGAATGGGGACCCGAGCGATATTTTACCACAACAGGTGTTGGAAAAGCACAAACCGCACAAGCCATTCAAATAGACCGATATGTAACCAGACCAGAAACAAGTGTTGAATATGAAGGAATCAAAGGTGTGTCTCAAGGTTGTGCAAAACCGCTTGACCCAGGAGCCATATTGCCAAGTCACCGCACAGAAAACGGACCCACACAAATTGGTGTGGCTAATTCTGTTGGACGTGCTTTTGCAACTGAGGGTGATTATGGTGCCAAATCCACACAGGTATATATGAATAATCGCACATACAATCAGCAGGACGACGACAGTTATTTTGGTGCTATGAAAAGCGGCATTGGTGCTGTTGTTGCTCCCATATTGGAAATGCTGCGACCATCGCGCAAAGAAAATGTGGTTGGCAATATGCGCGTTTATGGCGATGCCAAATCTACTGTTGGACAAGGATATTTGTATAATCCGAATGACGCACCTGCTGCAACTATGCGCGAAACCACTGAAAATGCACCAATGCATTGGAATGTGAATCGCGGACAAAGCAACAATGGTTATTTATCAACACCGTATCAAGTTGTTGACCAAAACAGAGACACCACAACACAATCGTATATTGGCGTTGCTGGTTCAGTGCATTCAGCGGTGCGACCATATGATGCCGAATTGTCATATGTGCCAAGTGATTTGAAAAACATTACTGCAAAAGGCAGAATGGGCAACGGCAATATTGCTCTGTTTGATGGCAATGTGAATTATCAAGGCAAACCAAAAGACTTGGATATGATAAATAATCGCGCCAGTGTTCCGAAAATGCCGGCACAAAACAGGTCTTTGGAAACGTTCAGCTCTATGCAAACAAAGAGCGTATCAAATATGCGCGAAAATGATAGAAACGACCCAAATCTTTATGAAGTGCTTCGGCAAAATCCGTATGCGCTGCGAAGAAATTATGCTTCGTAAAATACAGGGTTACAAATTGTTAACTTAATGTTTATTCTCCTCCCCAAGGGAGGCCTTGATTAAGGCTCCCCTTGGGAGGAAATACAACATTTACTATTATATTAATTTATTACCACACGTGGTAATAAATTAATACGAGTTCTCCAGGCAACAACGTTGCCTGGAGAATAATGGTTAATATGTTATCTTAACAATTCAATGGCGACGTTTGGTTGCTGGTCTTCGCTTATGGTCGCCGCGCTTGCCTCCACGGCGTTTTTTACTTGACTTCCTGTTTTCACGAGGGACTTCTTCCAATGCATCATCTGGTGCACGAATGCGCATTGTATCATAATATGTAAAATCGTTTTTGTCTAAAGTCATAGGTTGTATTCCACGACTGGTCACAAAGTGTGTCAACAACATATCATTATGTTCTTCAATGTCAAACAGTTCGCGATGAATTTCACCTGCATTGGAAAACTCGGCATCTGGCAATCCATTATACACTTGTTCCAGGGCAACAGGCATTCCATCATTGTTATACAGAATGCGAACAGACGTGTCATAATCAATGCGATGCCGTTCACCGGCTTGGTCAGTTACCCAAACGTGAAACCATAATCCGCTTGCCTCTCTAATAGCATCAGATAATTCAATATCAAATGTTCGGCGTTTATTATCTTCCGCAAGGTTCATATATACATTTGTTCATAAAAAAAACAACATACCACAAAGTCTTTCCCATTACTCCGTCAACAATCTGGGAACACAGTTAATTGTTTGCAATTCTTGTGTCAACAATTTGAATGCATATGGTATTTCCACATAAGCAAAGTCAGTCGTGTTTCCACAAGTTCCACACATATGAACTGTGTAATTGGTTTTGTGAACAGTGAATCCTTTGTCGTTGTATTGTGCAATTAATCCACATTTCTTACATACGTGCACATTATATTTATCAGACACATCATAAAGACGTTCTCTGCAAAATCTGCTCATTCCGTGGGCAACTAGTCCATCCTTTTCCATTTCGCCCATTCTAAAACCGCCGTCGCGTGCGCGACCTTCTGCTGGCTGGCGTGTCAAATTCACCATCGGTCCGATGGATCTGCTGTGTTGTTTGTCATTAACCATATGTTTGAGTCGTTGATAAAATACCGGTCCGATAAATATGTTTGTGTCAAACTGTTCTCCAGTGAGTCCGTTATACATAACCTCGTTGCCATAACTCTCGTAACCAACCTTTTGTAATTCTTCGGCAATCGTTTTCACATCCAATTCGCCAAAACTGGTGCCGTCTCCGAACATACCCAATTCCACCAATACCTTGCCCAATATGGTTTCTTTCAATTGTCCAATCGTCATTCGTGACGGGATTGCGTGGGGATTGATAATAATATCCGGGCGAAGCCCGTCCTTGGTAAACGGCATATCGCACTCGGGTATGATGTTGCCAACCGTGCCTTTCTGCCCTATAAATAGAATAATAAATATAATGTAAATGTTAATAATAAATACACAAATTATAAATAATATATAATATTAAACTTACCATGCCTGCTGCTGTTGCCAGTAAATGAACAGCGACCATTTCTTCTGACCAAGAATACCTCCGAAGGAACTCGTAAACAATACACTTTGCCAATATATGGCTTTCCATAATTTACAGTGCATATTGATGTTGATACGCGCATATTATACGCGTCATACGTGAACATATTAATAGTCTTGTTTAATAAGTTGGATGCCGAATCCAACACATACCCATTGCCTGCATCTGCATACAAACGATGATTGGTTGTTATATATTGACTTATATTGTCAGTCTCTATTTCACACATCATTCCATCGTGGTCAAATGCCAATATCTCCAGTGGAACAACATATTCTATTTGGTGTGTTGTGCGATTAAGTTGTGCAACTCTGTCATACGGTTTAACGTAGTTAATATTAACCCAACCGCGATTGCTAGTTAGCACTTCGTGGTCGTCTGTCATACAAAATTTGTCACCAAACACAGGCTTACGCAAAATCCTGGCACGAACTTTTGCAGTATTATATCCCTCGCCATTGCGTCCCACATAATTTTTGTCAATATATGTTTCTTCGTGTGTTCTGTAACACTTGCTTTGGTCTTCAAACTTTATTACTTTTGTGGGGTCATTTCGGTTTTCCTTAATATGCAACACCTTTGCCATAATAACATCGCGGTCTCTAATCAGTTCATTTTCTTGCATAAAACCATCTTGACCAATGCGGTCATAATTGCCGTATTTGATGCCCTTTGTTTTAGCAGGGTCTGGTTTGCATCTTGACACAAATCTGGTGATGTTTTTGTCTTCGTCTTTCTCGGTGTGATAAATAGTTGTAAGAAACATACCGCGGTCAATAGAGCCGCGATTAATCAGCACACTGTCTTCCTGATTGTATCCGGTGTGTGACATAATGGCCACGTGTATTTGTTGACCAGACGGGATTTTCACCAAATCCAGCCAATTCATCAGCCGAGTATCAACCAAAGGTCTTGATGGATAAGTTAATACATATGCAGTTTTGTCAAATCGCTTGTCAAAATTGGTGGCATACATACCCATAGCCTGTTTACCTTGTGCTGACTGATACGTGTTTCGGGGGGCTTGATTATGCTCTGGAAATGGAATGCACGATGCCAGTACCCCAAATATGGTGCTTGGATGAATCTCGGAGTGTGTATAATTGACGTGTTTGTCGGAATGCACATATCCATCCTTGGTTTTCAATGCAATCATTGCCAAATTTTGTTCATCTGGGTCAATATATTCAATCACAGATTCTTCCAATTTGGTGTTTGTGAGCAGGTCGTTCCAACTTAGGTCGCCAGCAGCAACATCATCAATTATTTTTTGCGTAATTAGTGCGCGACCATCTTTGACACGCAACAACGGGCGGGTCATACGACCCGCATCATTGCAAATACGAATCTCCATTGTTTTTGTGTCAAATGTAATTGACGTGTAAATGTTGATTATTCCGCGATATTTCTTGTCTTTGAGGTTGTGATAAAGTTCTGTGGGATTCTCAGATACACCCACCCAACAACCATTCACAAACACCTTGACTTTGCCGTGCAAGTCCGCCGGTTTTGCAGAATTGACCGAGGTAACGTGTGGCTGAACATATGTATACAACGACGTGCTGTTTGTGCTGATTGTTAAGTGTGTTAATTGACTAATATTTTTCACAAGGCCAATAGATTGACCTTCTGGCGTTTCTGCTGGACAGTTGGAGACCACAAAGGATGATGCCACAAATGAGTGATTGTCGGATTCAGTTGTAAAATCATAAACCATTTCAGGCTCTATTTCAACAATTGATGCAATAGGAACTGCAATGCATCCATTGCATACGCTGACGTTATAATTTGTGAGACCAGCCTTTTTTATTTTCAACAATTCGGTTTGCAACGCTTGTTCCATACGTGCCTTGTTATTATATGCAGGGTAAACATAGTCAGCGTATCTCAGCATATTGTCCAAATCATCTATTAATACAAAGTTCAGTTTGGTGCCAGGTTGTTCTTGTTCCCAAATCGGATTTGTTGTTAATATAACAGACACGCTTAGATTATTATGTAACGCAACAATTTGCTGGGCATAACGCATAATGTCGTCAAACACCGCATTGTTGCCAGCAAATCCAGACGCAAACAAACCGGAACCTGCGAATCCAGCCAAATACTCGCGTTTGATGGCAAGCGGTGCATCCGCAATCCATTTTGGAACAACATATCTGTCCGGTTTAAATGTCCGAATAAAGTCAGTGAAATCGCTGCCGCACAATATGTGTTGTTCGCCATTTCTATTTATAATATCATAGTTGGTAAACCCCAACAACGACAAATCGTCTGTGAATTGCCTTGCGTCGTTCAACAAGTTGAAGTTTACATACTTGTATTCATTGAATGGCATTGCGCCGACAAGACGTGCCACAATCTTCATCTGTGCAACAGACAACGCAGGTGCCAATGAGCAAACATAATTGTCACAAACAATGTTTTGAACAACGTGTCTGATGACCGTTTTGTCGCCTATTTGCAAATCACCCACTTTGCGCATTTCATATTTGCCAGGCGCGGTTTCAATCAAGAATGGATGGTCAGCGGTTGCTTTTATTGTGCGGCCACTGATGGTTCTGATTTCAAACAAATTGTCCGGCATTTTGCAAAAATAGTTATATATAGCAGATGGCACATCTGCCAGTGATTTGCGATTCACGGTGTTTACCCAATCACCGTTGGTTAATGTTTTAATGGGCGCAGTGTCCACGCAATTGGACATCAACACTTCTGTGTCACCGGTCAAACACAAATATCCCCAGGTGGTGCCGTGCAACTTTCGTGGGTCAATAAGTTCACCGCTTTTGTCAATCGGGGTATTTACACGGCGCATATGCGATAATGTGGCAGCGGTGGTCAAGCGATTCACCACTTGCGCAACACCCACTTTGCTGCTGTTACTTTGTTTCACACTGAAATCACCGGTGCTTAATGCGCGGTTTATTCCAGTTTCAATTGTGGTGGATTTTATGAATTTGCAAATATTGGATGGATTAATAATGTTTTCATAGTCGTTGTTTGACTTCCACGAACCACTATTAATTTCCTTGATTACATTTTTTTGCATCTCTTTCACCAATTTGTTGAAATAATTGCGAAACAAATTGTTGAGCAATGTGCCTGTCATATCAATGCGTTTATTTACGTATGAATCACGGTCAGTTGCCGGAGCACGACCCAGCGCCACCATCAATAATTTGTGTGTCATATATCCCAAGAAATACAGTTTTTGTTGCGGGGTTTGGCAATGTGGAAACAAATCATTATTGAGAACTTCAATGGCAAAATCGCGTTTCTTTTTTGACCCGGCTTCTTTGTCCATATTCATTGGAGTGTATGCAACATAAGATGTAATATGTCGCAAAGCATCCTCTTTCAACATATATTTGTTGGATTCAATGATAGATGCGTGCAAATAGTTCAACATTTCAGCATCTTCCATATTCAGCAATATGTATGAACATATTTCTTTGTCGGAGGTGACGCCCAAAGCACGAAACACCACAAATAAGTCCACTGCTTCACGCACTCTTGGAATAACGATTTTCAATGGGTGACCATAACCATTGTTTTTGCTGGCAACCTCAATTTCAACTTGTTTTGGCGATATGCATTTGTAGTCCGGAACAGATTTGATTTCTGCATACCAAATGCATCGCGATGCGTTTTTGCCGTCGTAACAATAAACAATATTTTGTGCTGCGCGTTCTTGTTGCAACACGGTTTTTTCAGAGCCTTTGATGATAAAATATCCGCCGTGGTCAAACTCGCATTCTCCCAAATCAACTGGGTTCAAATGGGAATTTTGAGTGAGGACGCAAATGGACGATTTCACCATAATCGGCATCTTTCCAATGTTGATTTTTGGCAGTGTTTTTGTGATTACGCGGGTTTGTTCCATATCTTCGGTGTCTTTGATAATGTATTCAATCTTGGCGTCCACTGTCATATTGGATGCATAAGTGAAATTTCGGACTTTTGCTTCCATCGGCAGCATCGTTTTGGTTGCACCATTGTTTTCGTAAATTTGTGGAGGATAGATTTTTAAGTTGTCAAACACAACTTTCATTTCAAGTGTATATGCACTCTTACTTGGAACATAATCTTTGTCGGAGCGAATATATACTGGATTGAACATATCAATTGTTTTTTTCATATCGTGATTCACAAAATGATTATATGATTCAAGTTGATGTCTGACTAACCGTGATGAGTGCTGTCCGCAAAAGTAGGATTCAATAATTTTGAATGCTTCTGTATTGTAGTTGGCAATATGGTCAAGAACGCCTTTACCGTCAAGGGTATCAATGCTGGCTTTTGCTTGTTCGTCTCTCATTGCCTGTTCTAAACATTTAGTTTCTTCGTTTTTGGTGGCAGCAGCAGCAGCAGCACGCTTAGTCATCTTCTTGGCAGGTTGCATTGTTGATGTGAATGTTGCTAATAGTTTGCAATCGGAATGTGTTTAAGTCCTTTTGAAACATCACTTTTGCAAAATCAATTTTTTCAGTTGCTGTTCAAGAATCTGCTTTTGCTAATGCATATAAACATTTTGCGCAACATATTTCAAATGAACAATATATCCAAGGAAAAATGCAACTCTTTCAGGTCACATCTGCAACGGTATAAACAAAAATCGCATTTGGGATTCAATGAAATGTCGCATCTTATGTATTTAACATCCCACCATAATTATTACGAATCTGTGACACCAGATATATCTCCTTTCCAAATGTGGTCAAATGAACTTGATAAGGCCGCCGCAAACCCACCTGAAAAACAAAAGATTCAAATTGACACACAACTCACATCTGTCGCAGATATTTTGTCTATGTTGGATAAATATCCATTAAAACCTAATGTGGAGTATTCGGTCAACCTGGAAATGTTGCACAATATTCGCCCAGAACTGGAACAGTTGAACGCAATGGTTGGTATGAAATCATTAAAATCCGCCATTCTTGACCAGTTAATTTATTACATACAGGGATTTGACGGAAGTCAAGGTTTCAAACATACAGTGTTATACGGACCGCCAGGAACTGGAAAAACAGAGATTGCCAAAATTATGGGCAAAATGTATTCCAAATTGGGTGTTATAAAAAAACCCACTGCTGACCAAATCTCAAGCGTAAAACCCACCCCGGCATCAGAAGCATTGTCTGCATTGTTGTCTTGCAAACCGGCGCCATCTGTTGGAACAACTGCGTTCAAAAAAATTACTCGTGCGGATTTGGTTGCTGGATATGTGGGTCAAACTGCGCTTAAAACAAAGGCACTCATTAACGAATGTTTGGGTGGTGTTATATTTTTGGACGAGGCATATTCTTTGGGAGGCAAGGATGATGGAGATATATTTTCCAAAGAATGTGTTGATACTTTATGCGAATCACTCAGTAATTATAAAGAAAACTTGATGTTTATCATTGCTGGATATGAAAAAGAATTACAATCCAATTTTTTTAATATGAACCCTGGGTTGGATTCACGATTTGTGTGGCGATTCAAAATAGACGATTATAGTTACAGCGATTTATGGGACATCTTTACACTAATGGTCAAAAAAGACACACAATGGAGCATTGATGCATCATTAAATGGCTTACAGTGGTTTAAAACGCATTTTGACAAATTCCCCTGTTTTGGACGCGACGTGGAAACATATTTGTTCAAAACTAAAATTGCACATAGCAGACGAGTATTTGGTCAATCACCTGACACAAAAGGTGTAATAACTGTGGCTGATATGAATGCCGGACTTGCATTATTTTACTCGGAGGACAAAGTGTCTGAAAAAAAGGAACAACAACGTTTATTATACTCTTTGTATGCCTAGTAATAAATAATGTCTGTGAACCCTTCGGCCACCGTTGGCATCACAAAATGTTTATTGTATACTGAATATGCAATTCTTGGAACAGGTTTTTCGCGCAATTTGTTTCGCGCATATGCAGTTTCAATGTCTGTATTTACAATAATGCAAATACAGGTATCAATACCGTGTTTTCGTGCAAATTCCAAGTATGTTGCGCGTTTTTCGCACGTGCCATTTGTTGCATCAAACGCAATTTTTACGCAGGACTTGTTATTCAACAGGTAATTTTCTGCTGCATCGCACATTTGTTTCACGTTTTTACAATCGTCTCCGTGAATTATAAAAATGTCTTGTTTTTCAAGTTCAATTGACAAAGTTGTTTTGCCGCTGCCTGGACACCCAACCAATACAATAACGCAAGGTTTGTCAATTGCAGGACAAGGTTTTTTGTTTTCTGTCACAAATATGCTTTCTGGTGACATCCATCGTAATCCAACTGCTTCGGCAAATTTACGGTCAGTGTCAGCATAATCGTCGGGTCTTCCAAGCGCATCACCCACAAAGAAACTGTTCTCTTTATCAATATCAGATACGGCTGTATCAAATAACTTAATTTGTTTGACTCCTCCTTTGTGATATTCTTTGTTCCAAGCAATGGCACAAATATCAATATCGGCCGCAGTCATCACGTTTTCAATCATCTGTTCTTTCCACGCCTTGGATTGATTTGTGAATATAACCAATGTATAACCATCGGATTTTAACTTTTGCAATACTGTTGGCACAGATGGATACAACCATTGCCAATCGTCCACTGATACTGGAAATTTGCGATTATCTTTAGGTTTGACCAAAGTCCAATCAAAATCAAACGCAGCAATATAAGCCGAAGGCTTAACCAAAGGCTTAACCAAAGGCTTCGTCTCAACCACAGTGCGGTTATCAATCAATGTTATGTCGTGCTGCATATTTCCGTTAATAAACATCGGTTTCTGCAATAATATCTATTCAATTTTATTATTATTATTTAGTGGAAGCACGTTCAACACAGAAACAAACTATTGTCTCCTTAATTATAGACAAATAATGTCTGATGATAAAAAACAAATATTTATTGATGCCAATTTGTTTAATCCTGGTGCGTATACTGGCGGAAAAACCAAGAAAAAAAAAGACAAGCCTGACAAGCCATTGAAAATTAAACCTTCAAAAACATTGTCTATGAAATCCCAGCGTCAACAGTTTTTGAAACGTTTGCGTGAAAAGCAAGAGCAACAATATATTTCTTTGTTTGCAAATGAAAAACCAATTCCTAAAACAACTTCACATAAAGATGAAGATGATTTTATGTCAGATTTTGATAAATCATTGATGTTTATGAATAAAGTGGCGGCGCAGCCGCCCTCGGCACAACGGGACGCGCCCTCGGCACAATCACAAACTTTACGCAACCACAATTCAATATTGTCTGTGGAACCGCCAAAATATGGGTGTTTGAAAGGCGGAACCCTTCCTACAAAACGGTCTTTTACACAGCGATTGCAACAACCTTTACAGCAGCAGCCTTTGCAACAACAACCTTTACAGCAGCAACCTTTGTCGCAGCCGTTGCAGCAGCCTTTGTCACAGCCTTTGCAGCAACAGCCTTTGCAGCAACAGCCTTTGCAGCAACCTTTGCAGCAACAACAACCTCAACTTATTCCAGTAACATTAAACGGAGGTTCCAATGTAGTGGGTCGCTTACGCTCCCCGGAAGAACTTCAACTTCTTCGCAAAATACACGAACAAAAATTAGAAGATTCAAAACCAAAACCAAAAATAGTTCAAAAACGCATAAAAAAACTGGTTAGGCGAACGTTTCAAGTGGGTAAAAACAAACATAAACCGGTTGTGAGCGTATTGTTGCCAAATAAAACAATACGCAACAAGGTGTCATCCAAATCATATGCAATAAAGACCGCGCCAATAAGCGATGTTCGCAAATATCTTATTAAACACGGATTTATCAAAGTGGGGTCAACTGCACCCGCAGATGTGTTGCGAAAAATGTATGAAAGTTTAGTGTTAATTGATGGTGAAGTCAAAAACCATAATCCGGACAATTTATTGTTTAATTTTTTTCAGGAAACAAAGGCTTTGGCAAAGTAAATGCAAGCCTTTGTTGCAGCCATTATTTCAATACAATGTATATATGTTTGTATTGAACGATTTCAAAGCGGTTTTGTCGGAAGGTCTTTATTCCAAATTTATCACAAATAATATTACATCCATTAATGAACACCAAATAAACATTTTGCTAACCAAACGCAACAAATGGTATGAATTTGCAAAACCAAAGGTCAGCGTAAATGTTTGCATACTTAAGTCTGGTGAAATAATTATAGAGTTAATTCACAAATATTTTGCAAAATCAAAGGTGGGTGTTGGATTCAATTTATATAGTTGTCCAAAATCGGTTGTTATGGATTGTTCATATTTTTTGAACACATTTCCGTTTCCATTAACGCACGAATGGGAGTTCAAAAAAGGTTTGCGTGGATTTTATTATCAATATTGGATAGCATTTGGACATAATTCGCAAAAATTATATTGGAACAAAGATAACAGCGCGTTGCTAATATATTGGATATCGCAGTTTATTGAGTGATTTTTTTTGCTTTTATTGTTTCGTCAACAATATAAATTGAATTTTGCGTGATTACAATGAGGTTGTTTTCAGATTTGTATATGTTGCTGATTGGCGACGTATATTCTTCGGCGGATTTTACCAATAATTTTGTACCATTAGGTGCGACACCAATAAATGCGGAATTGTTTAATGACGCTTTCCAGTAATCTGACATTATGGGTTTGTCTAACTGCATAGACAATTGAAATGCCTTGTCCAATGCAATAACAGATGGTGTTTTTGTTGCATCAAAAGAGGGTTTATTGGTTGACATATAGTGTCTGTATCTTCGTGTTTTTCTCATATAAGTTGTTGACTTATTTGTTATTGCAGAGGTATTGGTGTTGTTCTCGTCATCGCCATCGTCATTGTCATCGTCCTCGTTATCGTCATCGTCCTCGTCATCGTCCTCGTCATCCGATATAGACTGCATATTCACATTAGAGTTTATTTGTTGTTTTAATTCATCTATTTTGTGATTAAATATTTCGCGCAAATACATCGTTTCAATAAACAGCGAATTAAGTTGTTGTTCATAATAATTAAGTTTATCGTCAACGTTGGATGTTTCTATGGAAGTCATTTTAATAATATATATTTTGGTGGATGTTAAGTTAAATATTTACAACGTTTAACTTAACCATTTGAAAACTTCAAATAAGTTCAATTTTTGCGTGTGATTTGAATCCAGTAATTTAGTATTCGCTGCCATCTTCGCGTTCAAAATGCAGTGTCACAGACACCGTGATTTGGTCAATCTTGTCGCCTCGTTGGAATTTGGGATTATTACTTTCAAGGACAACAACGCCGGAATATACTTCACCATAATCATTGGTATCTATTTCTTCAACGTGTTTCTCTTCATAAGAAAAGGTGAATCCGTGAAATGATGCGATATTGGTTGATGCAAATGTGGTCATTTTACATATTTTACCAATTATCTTTATATAGTTTGCATCAACACCTCTGGAAAAATTGATTTCATTGCTTTCACATTTATTGTTTGGCAATAAGCATCAAACAATGGAAAAGAAACTGAATCTCAAATCGGAACAATATTTCACCCAGTTCAAAGACTCGGTCAGGCAAAAGGCAATTGACATCGGGTTCACAGAAATAGACAAAATCAATGAATTAATTGAGCACGTATATGAATATGAACGGCTGTTATTTACCAAAGAAGACTTGTCAAAACGCAAACGAGTTAAAAACACCATTCCAATGGAGAATCGTTGCAGCGCCAAACGCGCCAACAATGAGCAATGCACTCGCAAACGCAAAGACGGCAGCGAATATTGCGGAACGCATTGCAAATCGGGTGTGTCCCAAGATGAAACACAAGATTTATGTGAAGACTGCACAAAACCAATTGATGTTGTTGCGCGCAGCATATCTGGAGTAATTTATTATATTGATAAATTCCTCAATGTTTACAGCACATCCGATATTTTGGAAGGCAAAGTAAATCCAACAATTATTGCCAAAGCCAAAGTTGCAAACGGCGTGTTCAGCATTCCTGCACTAGGTTTAGGCGTGTGAATCCGCGGCGTCTTTGTTTCTTTTCAAAGCAATAGTTTCCCTGACAACTTCATCACGATTGTTCATAATAAATGTATTCAGTGCCAATGCTTGTGATATATCGCCATCATAATATTTGGACAATAATCCCAACAGTGTTTTTTTAGTAATGGGTGCTTTGGATACACGTTTTACGTGGGCAAGACGCCCACCAGGAACATCAACCCCATCCAATTCATTGTTTTTCATAATTTCCAATAACAACTGGGTTTTTTGCAATTGTTTTGATTTCCTTTGTTTCAGTTCTTTTTGCAACTCTTTGATTTCATTGTCCAATTGAATCCATTCACGAATATTTTGAATAAGTTCTTTGCCTTGTTGAGATGCCATATTGCTATTGTATGTAATAATATATTTATACCAATTAATAATATATTTGTTTGTGTATATTATAATTGCAACTATGTTTGGCAAAATAAGTAGAAATAACACAACACAACCGCAACAACACCAGGTTCAATCAAATGTATTTATGGGATTTCACAGAAAACCATTGCAAATGCAAGCACACAAACCTTCTATAACGCACAATGTTCAACGAGCATATCAACCTCAATATGCGCCATCGGATGGCAATAAAATGCGCTGGGGCAAACCAACCTGGCATTTTTTTCACACATTGGCATATCAAATTAAACCGGAATCTTTCAACTTAATCCGTGAACAAACATTACAAATGATTATGCATATATGTTCATCATTGCCTTGCCCAATGTGTTCAGCACACGCCACTGAGTATTTGAAAAAAATTAATTTCAATGCAATTCGCACCAAGGATGATTTAATTGATATGTTTTACACGTTTCATAACACAGTTAATGCAAGAAAAAATTTTAAATTGTTTGCTAAAGAAGATATGCACAGTGTTTATGCAAATGCTTCGCCAATAGATGCATACAATAATTTTATGAGGTTTTACATTGATAAACAAAAGGGGTTCAGGTTAATGGCTGATAATATGGTTCGCACGCAATATTTAATGCAAATCAAAAATTGGTTTCAATCATTGCAACCACACTTAATGCAAAATGCTTGAGTCTTATATTATTAATTCACCGTCAGTGCGCAATTTACATTGATATTTTGTGGACACAGAGCCGTCTTTGTTAAGTTCACATTTTTCTGAAGATGATATTCCTGGTTTGTAATGATTTGGTTTGCCAATAATTGCTGGCCATATAAGACCCCATACAAGTCCAATAAATAATGATATGAACACCAGTTTAACGGGTATCTCGCATACTTTTGCAACACGATATGTGTCATAGCCCAACAATCCTAATAACCCCAGAAATGCAAATGTATTGTTGACTGATTTCCACAAAGAATTTGCACTAAATACGTAAATAAAATACATCAACAGGTATGCGTAAATAAATAAACTGAACGGTGATTTGTTCAAAGTGTTTCCGAATATTGGTGTGCCATAACATCGCAGCAATTTGGTGTCATCAACACCTTCTGTATAACTTTCCAACAATATTGGAAACACCAGTCCAATGAGTGCCCCAATAAATACCAACAAAGATGACACAGATGAGGCAAATAATGCAGAAAATGCAAAAAATGACATCAGCAAAAAATGAATTGGAATTTGCATTGATACGTATACTAAGCGTGAGGATTAAAAAATTGAAAGGGGTTAACTAATAATAAATAGGATATAATATATAATATAAATGGGAGCAAGAAACATTAACGGGGGAAACAGGGCAAAACGACAAGGAAGAAAGCACCAGGATAGATGCCGCCATTTGTCAAGGTTGGATTGTCACACAAAGTTATCCACCGTATATGTTGACCTGGGTTCAAATCCACCAAATCACCCGCAAACCGGTATCCCAACAATTTTGGCAAGAACGCATCA
>JACCDP011388968.1_pt1 | contig 63937 bp, 76 predicted proteins | sample 7445841 | NCBI WGS metagenome assembly JACCDP01 (sample SAMN15323441, study PRJNA562643) | freshwater metagenome | isolation source: river surface water | place: USA:Blue River Watershed | collected 2017-08-17 | reverse complement strand
GGATTAGTCAACAAATAGCATCAAATCGGGCGGAATCGCGTCGCGCGCGAGACCAGTTCCCGCGCCGCGCGCGCAGACACATAACTGGTCTCACGAGACCAAAAAAAGCCCGCCTTGCGGCGGGCTCGTGGAGTCAGATGCTGGACAGAAGCTCTCCGAGATCGCCGTCCAGCGTGGTCGGCGTGGCGGCTTTGCGCCGTTCGGCTTTCTCCCATTCGCGGTAGCGCGCCCGCTCCGCGTAGTCCGAGTCGTTGCCCATCTTGCATTCCATGCGGAGCATGGAGCGGGCAGCGGCCCCAACATCGGCGCGGTCGCGCACGATGGTCTGCTGATTCAAAGTTCCGTCCACATACACGCGGACACCGTAGCCCTTGCCGGGAATGCGCGTCACGACTACGTCGTGCGTCACATTTCCTTGGAACATTTTCATATCAGTCTCTCCTGTGGTGGGAAAAGAGGGGGCCTCGCGGCCCCCGATTGGGTTATAGATACCATTCGTCCACAATGCGCCCTTCGGCAATTTCGTTCATGCGCCATTCGTCGCACTCATCGTAGGGGAACTCCACGACACCGCCCGCCATCGTGTCCAGCCAGTCAGCCGTCGCGAGCACATTGCGCGAGCCGAAGCTGCCGAGCACGTCTACCAAACACGCGGTGCCGTTGCGCTTGATGTAGTTCTTCAGCCCTTCCACGGTGTAGAAGGTCACCTCGGCGCGAGCGCCGAAGTCGTTAATGATCAGGGTTACGGCCATGTCTGTATCTCCGTTGCTGCTATCAGGGAATCCGATAGCGTGAGAGAATCTTAGGTCATGGGATTGGATTAGTCAAGCTTTCGCGTGAAACCCACCCCCGTAGGCCCCCCACCTACCCCCCACCCCCCGCGCACGCTGTCGGAGTCCCGCGATCAGACATACAATAAAAAGCGCTCAAATAGCCCCACAAAATCCAAAAACCAGAACACCCCCCCTTTATAAATATGGTTCCATCCCATTTTTTCTGGTATATATAAAAAATCCTCATAGACTCACCACCTATGCAAACGCTGATTCCCGAAATAGATACCGATATCCCCCTGCCCAAAAACGCCGCCGAGGCCATGCCCAATCTCTCTCCAAAAGAAGAATTGGACATGAGAGCAAGGACTATTAAAGTTCTAGCTGATCTTGCGGGTACGTCTATCCAGCCTGCGCCGGAACATATAGAAGAAGCAGAAACTCTGGCTCGCGAGATGATTTCCAACCCGAAGATGCGGCCCCAGTTCAACAAATACCCCAACGAGACGATGGCGTATTTGGCCGGAATGGTTGCTCAGACCAACTGTATGCTGGTCGATGAGCTGTCCGAGTTGAAAATGTATGTGGTCAACCGCCTGATCATGGAGATTGAGGAGGCGAAGGACAGCCGCAGCCGTATTGCTGCCCTGTCGAAGCTGGGCGAGGTCGATGGCGTCGATGCATTCAAGAAGCGCAGCGAGGTTACGGTCCAGATTAAGCCCATTGAGGAGGTCGAAAAGGAGCTTTTGACCATTCTGGAGGGGATTGAGTACACCGTAGAGGACGTAAAGGACGAAGAAACGGCCAAATGAGTCAAAAATTGACCGCTTCTGACGTTCAGAAGCTAAAAGCTGCCCTACCGACGATGCCCGACAAGGAAAAACGGGCTACGTTGGAGCTTTTGAAGCAGTATCACAGCCAAATGACCCAGACCCGAAGCCAAGAATCCTTCTTGGACTTCATAAAATTCGTGTATCCGGGCTATATCGTAGGCCCACACCACCGCAGACTTGCCCGAATCTTTGAAGAAATCGCTGAAGGCAAGAAAAAACGGGTGATCGTCAATATCGCCCCCCGACACGGCAAGTCGGAGATGATTTCTTACCTTGCCCCTGCATGGTTTCTGGGGAAGTACCCCCAGAAGAAGGTCATTATGGCCTCACACACGGCTGATCTGGCCGTGTCCTTTGGCCGTCGCGTGAGAAACTTGGTAGGTACTGATGCCTATAAGCACGTTTTTCCTACGGTCGAGCTTCAAGCGGACAGTAAATCTGCTTCTAGATGGGGGACTAATTTTAACGGCGAGTATTTTGCTATTGGTGTTGGTGGCGCTCTTGCCGGTCGTGGTGCTGACCTATTTATTATTGATGACCCCCATAGTGAACAAGAGGCTAAACAAGGCCGTCCAGATGTTTTCATGCCCGCATGGGAGTGGTTCCAGTCAGGCCCCATCCAGCGACTGATGCCGGGCGGTGCCATCATCGTAGTGATGACGCGCTGGTCAAAACTTGACCTGACGGGCCAGATCATCGACCACATGACGAAGAACGACGATGCCGATCAGTGGGAGGTGGTCGAGTTCCCCGCCATCCTGAATGAGAAGCCGCTCTGGCCTGACTTCTGGTCATTAGACGAGTTGATGGCGAAGAAGGCGGGCATGGACCCCCGGTACTGGCAGGCCCAGTATATGCAGCAGCCCACCTCCGAGGAGGGGGCGTTAATAAAGAGGGAGTGGTGGCAGGTCTGGGAGAGCGAGAACCCGCCCCGGTGCGAGTTTATCATCATGTCCTTGGACGCAGCCCAAGAAACAAATAACCGTGCCGACTACAACGCTCTGACAACGTGGGGCGTCTTTTATAATGAAGAGACAAACAACCACAATATAATCCTGCTCAACGCCATCAAAAAGCGGCTTGAGTTCCCGGAGTTGAAGCAGTTGGTATTGGAGGAGTATAAAGAGTGGGAGCCAGACGCTTTCATCGTGGAGAAAAAGTCTAATGGTGCAGCGTTGTATCAAGAAATGCGGCGTATGGGCGTACCGATTGGAGAATTTACTCCCGGTAAAGGTCAGGATAAGATTAGTCGTGTTAATGCCGTCTCTGATTTGTTTTCTGCTGGAATTGTTTGGACGCCTGACAGGCGTTGGGCGTGGGAGGTAGTCGAGGAATGCAACGACTTCCCGGCGGGAAGGAACGATGACTTGGTGGACTCCACCACCCTTGCCCTGCTGCGGTTCCGGCAGGGGGGATTCGTCAAGTTGCCCTCAGATGAGCCAGAACCCGTACAATGGTTTAAGTCCCGTCGCGCCAGACGGGCAGCTTATTATTAGGAGCAAAAATGGCCGTTGATAAGGGTTTGTATGCCGCACCAATGGGCCTTGAGGCGTTGGCGGAAGAGCCGATAGAGGTATATATCGTCGCAGAAGGCGAAGAAGGGGACTTCCCGGAAGAAGGGGAAGACGGGAACTCGCCTGAGTTTGACATGAACCTCGCGGAAGAGATGGATGACGGGCAGTTGGCCGCTCTCGCGAACGATCTGTTGGGCGACTACGACGGCGATATCTCCAGCCGGAAAGAGTGGCTGGACACGTACATAAAAGGTTTGAAGCTGCTGGGCTTGAAGTACGAGGAGCGCAGCGAGCCTTGGGCGGGTGCGTGTGGTGTGTTCCACCCCCTGCTGATGGAGTCGGCGGTCAAGTTCCAGTCCGAGACCATCATGGAGACCTTCCCCGCAGGCGGCCCTGTGCGGGCGAAAATCATTGGTAAAGAGACGCCTGAGAAGCTAGCCGCTGCCCAGCGGGTAGAAGAGGACATGAACTATCAGATCACGGAGGTGATGCAGGAGTATCGCCCCGAGCATGAGCGGCTCCTCCTGTCTGTATCTCTGTCGGGTAACGCCTTCAAGAAAGTCTACTTCGACCCGTCACTTGACCGCCAGACGGCGGTGTTTATCGGCGCAGAAGACATCATTGTGCCCTACGGGGCGGCTAACCTTGAGTCCGCAGAGCGTGTCACGCACCGGATGCGGAAGACAAAGAATGATCTGAGAAAGTTGCAGGTCAGTGGGTTCTACCGGGACGTTGACCTTGGCGAGCCTCATCGCACGTTGGACGACGTTGAGAAGCAGAAAGCAGAGGAGCAGGGCTTCTCTGCGTCGATGGATGATCGTTTCCAGATTCTGGAAATGCACGTTAACTTGGACTTGGAAGGCTATGAAGACAAGGATGAGAAAGGTAATCCGACCGGCATTGCCCTCCCCTACGTCGTTACGATTGAGAAAGGTACTAGCACCGTCCTCGCCGTCCGCCGGAACTGGCTTGAAGATGACAAGCTCAAGCTCCGCAGACAGCACTTCGTCCACTACGGGTACATCCCCGGCTTCGGGTTCTACTACTTCGGCCTCATCCACCTCATCGGTGGGCATACTCAAGCGGCTACAAGTCTCCTTCGTCAGTTGGTTGACGCGGGTACTCTCGCGAACCTTCCCGGTGGACTGAAAGCCCGTGGCCTTCGGATCAAGGGGGATGACACCCCCATCGCTCCCGGGGAGTTCCGGGACGTAGACCTCCCCAGCGGGGCCATCCGGGACAACATCCTGCCGCTTCCTTATAAGGAGCCTAGCCAGACGCTGGCGGCATTGATGGAGAAGATCGTAGAAGATGGCAAGCAGTTCGCCGCTGCCAGCGATCTCAAAATCTCCGATATGTCCTCTCAGGCTCCGGTGGGCACCACGCTCGCAGTCCTTGAGCGGGCGCTGAAGGTGATGTCGGCTGTACAGGCCCGCATCCACTACGCCATGAAGCAGGAGTTCAAGCTGATAGCAGCCATCATCCGGGACAACACCCCGGAGGAGTATGGCTACGAGCCGAATATCGGGGACGCCGGGGCTAAAAAGTCTGACTACGACATGGTGGACGTACTCCCCGTGTCTGATCCCAACGCCTCCACTCTCGCCCAGCGAGTGGTGCAGTACCAAGCGGTAATGCAGCTAGCCCAAGCTTCACCCGATATCTACGATCTTCCTATGCTACATAGGCAGATGATTGAGACACTGGGTGTCAAGAACGCAGACAAGCTGATCCCGGACGAGGCGGACATGAAGCCGCTTGATCCGGTGTCGGAGAACATGGCGATCCTGCGTGGCAAGCCGGTCAAGGCGTTCCTGTACCAAGACCATGAGGCGCACATCTCTGTCCACATGGCGGCTATGCAAGACCCGAAGATCGCAGCCATTGTCGGTCAGAGTCCGAACGCGCAGCTTATTATGGGTGCGGCGAACGAACACCTGATGGAACACGTAGCCTTCCAGTACAGGAAGGAGATTGAGAAGCAGTTGGGTGCATCCCTCCCGCCGCCGCCTGACTTTGACGGGGACGATGAGGAGCTTGGGCACCTCCCGCCTGAGATTGAAGTTCAACTGTCGCAGCTTGCCGCACAAGCCGCAGCCCGCCTCCTCCAGAAGGATCAGGCTGAAGCCCAGATGCAGCAGGCGCAACAGCAAGCACAAGACCCGCTGGTGCAGATGCAGCAGATGGACTTGCAGATCAAGAAGCAGTTGGCTGACCTGAAGGCCCAAGAGCTTCAGCTTGATGCTCAGATTCAGATGGCTGAGATTGAGCGCAAGAAACTGAAAGACCTCGCAGACGCCGCCGCCCGTGAGGACGAGTTGCGCCTGCGCGAGAAAGAAATCGGGATGCGGAACGAGTTGGATGGCGCTCGCCTTGGCTACGACATGATGCACAAGAAAGAGCAGAACCAGATCAACGCGGCGAATCTCGCAGACCAGACCCGGCTCAAAGAGTCGCAGCAGGAGATGGATGGCTACCGCATGGGTAGCGAGCATAGCCTGCGCCGCCAAGAGATAGAGCATAACCGCGAGCAACGTGCCGCGCAGGCCAAACAGGCCGCCAAACCGCAGCAAAAACCCAAGAAGGAGGGTAAATGAGTCAGCAATCCGCCGTTGCCTACTTGAACCTCAAGTTGGACGAACAGGCGCAAATCGTGTCCGAGCATCTCACCCGTGGTGGGGTGAAGGACTACGCGGAGTATCAAAGGCTTTGTGGGGTGATTCAGGGTCTTAGCCACGCAAAGCAAATTATCGATGACCTTGCAAAACGTCTGGAGGACGCTGATGAGTGATGTGAACGTAGAGAAAACCCAAGCTGAAGCCGAGGAGAAGGCACGACAACTGCCTCAACCCAAAGGCTACCGCCTGCTCTGCATGGTGCCCAAAGTCGAGGAGACGTTCGGTGATACCGGGCTGATCAAATCGACCGAAACCTTGCGGGTCGAAGAGCAAACCACGCTGGTCCTGTTCGTCGCAAAGATGGGCGATATGGCATACAGCGACAAAGATCGGTTCCCCACGGGACCGTGGTGCAAAGAAGGCGATTTCGTTCTGGTACGGGCGTATTCCGGTACGCGCATCCGTATTCACGGAACGGAGTGGCGCATCATCAATGACGACACCGTTGAGGCTGTCGTTGAAGACCCACGCGGCCTGTACCGCGCATAAGGAGTGAATGACATGGCTGACGAAGAGTTCAGGTTCCCCGACGAAATCCCGTCTGAAGGTGTCGATGACCTTGAGATTGAGATTGTAGATGATACTCCTCCAGAGGATCGTGGCCGCGCACCGCTGCCCCGAAACGTGGTGGAAGAACTGGAAAACGATGATCTGGAAGAGTATTCCGAGAAGGTAAAGAAGCGTCTCGGCCAGATGAAAAAGGTCTGGCACGATGAGCGCCGCGAGAAGGAGCGGGCACATCGGGAGCGCGAGGAAGCCTTGCAATTCGCCCAGCGGGCGTATGAGGAGAACCAGAAACTTCGTCAGACTCTGGGTGCAGGCGAGAAAGCCTACGTCCATGAGATTACCAAGTCGGCTTCTGCGGAAGTCGCGGCGGCAAAAGAGAAGCTCAAGCAGGCATATGAGACGGGTGACTCCGAGCTTATTGCTGACGCTCAGGAAGCACTTACCGACGCAAAACTTAAAATGCGTGAGGTAGAAAGTTTCCGACCCTCTTTACAAGAAGAGGAAAAAGATGTACAAACTGTACAACAGGCTCAGACACCCCGCGTAGCTCCAGTCGATAAGAAGGCTGAAGCATGGCGAGAAAAGAACCAATGGTTCGGTGTAGACGAGGAAATGACCGCCCTCGCACTTGGTCTGCACGAAAAATTGGTCCGGTCGGGTGTCGATCCACGCAGCGACGATTACTACCGACGAGTTGATGAGACGATGAGAAAGCGGTTCTCGGATTATTTCGAGGACGTTGAACCGCAGCAGACTAGGTCTGCTACGCGCAAATCGGCCACTACGGTGGTTGCTCCAGCTACGCGGAGTACCGCGCCGCGTCAGGTCCGCCTGACACCATCGCAAGTTGCGCTCGCCAAGAGGCTTGGCTTGACCAACGAAGCGTATGCAAGAGAAATGATGAAACTGGAGAACCAAAATGGCTGAGAATCGTCTGGCTCGTGAAGTGGAAAATCGGGAATCCGCACAGCGTAAACAGCTTTGGACCCCGCCTGAGACCCTCCCAAACCCGAAAGCACAACCGGGTTGGGTGTTTCGATGGATTCGGACAACCATCATGGGGCAAATGGACCCCACGAATGCGTCCGCAAAGTTCCGCGAAGGTTGGGAGCCTGTGAAGGCTGCTGATGTACCGGAACTGATGATGTTTACTGACCCCAACAGCAATAGCCGTTTCAAGGACAACATTGAGATCGGTGGATTGTTGTTGTGTAAGGCCCCGGAAGAGATGGCGAAGCAGCGGGCAGAGTATTACTCCCGTCAAGCGCAATCCCAGATGGAGGCCGTTGACAATAGCTTCATGCGGTCGAACGACGAGAGGATGCCGCTCTTTAACGAGAAACGCTCCACAACGTCATTCGGACGCGGGACCAAACCTTAATTAGGAGTCTTCAATGGCTTACCCTACGATTGACAAGCCTTACGGCTACAAGCCGGTCAATTTGATCGGGGGTCAACCCTTCGCGGGTTCGACTCGTATGTACTCGGTTAACTACAACAACGCCGCTGCCATTTTCTATGGCGACCCCGTGACGTTGTCTGGCGGTAACCTTGTTATCCCCACGCTTCCGGTGAACTCAACCGCTGCTAACAACATGGTTGGTGTCTTCCTCGGTTGCTACTACACCAACCCGGCTACCAAGCAGCGTCTGTACTCGCAGTACCTGCCCGCTGGTACGCTGGCTGGTGACATCACGGCAATCGTCGCTGATGACCCGGATGTGGTGTTGCGTTGCGCTGTTACTGCTTCGGCAGGTTCAGTGGTGGTTTCGTCCGCTAACACCATCAACATCGGTTCCAACATGGTCGGTAACTCGTCCGTGACGGGCTCGACTGCGACGGGTAACTCGTCCAACGGTGTCATCGCTGCTACGGCGGCTGGCGCTTCGACGGCTGGTTTTCGTGTTCTTGGTCTGGCGACGGACACGCAGGTCAGCTACGGGGCCACTTACTCTTCCGGTACTGGAACGACCTCGCTGGTTGTTACGGGTCTTCCGGTTGGTACGGTGCTTCCGGTTGGTTCTGAAGTGTTCAACGTAGTGTTCGGTGGTTTGCAGTACACGGGTTCGTTCCTGACGGCTGCATCGACTGTCACCACAACTGGCTCGACCACTCTGACTGTAACGGCTTCGACCGCGACGGTTTCGGGCACGGTGGCTGTTGTTGTGACGCCTGAAGTTCTCGTTAAAGTGAACTTCGGCGTTCATCGCTACAACATCGCTGCTGGCACCTAATAGGGAGCAATAATCAATGGCTATTTCACGCGCACAACTTCTCAAGGAACTGCTCCCCGGCCTGAACGCTCTGTTCGGCATGGAGTACAGCACCTATGGCGAGGAACACAAGGAAATCTACGAAGTAGAGACCTCCGAGCGTTCCTTTGAAGAGGAGACGAAACTCTCCGGCTTCAGCGCCGCTCCGGTGAAGAACGAAGGCCAAGCTATCCAGTACGACAACGCACAGGAAGCATGGACCGCTCGTTACAACCACGAAACCATCGCGCTTGGTTTCTCCATCACCGAAGAGGCGGTGGAAGATAACCTGTACGACTCGCTCAGCAAGCGTTACACCAAGTCGCTTGCCCGTGCTATGGCGTACACCAAGCAGGTGAAGGCTGCGTCGATTCTGAACAACGGCTTCTCCGCTGCCTACGCAGGCGGCGACGGCGTCTCCCTGTTCAGCACGGCTCACCCGCTGGTTTCTGGTGGCACCAACAGCAACACCTTCGCGACCCAAGCTGACCTGAACGAAACCTCCCTTGAGGCGGCGGTAATTCAGATCGCAGCATGGACCGACGAGCGTGGCCTGCTGATCGCAGCCAAGCCCCGCAAACTCATCGTGCCCCCGGCACTGATGTTTGTTGCCAAGCGACTGCTGGATACGGACCTCCGTGTCGGCACCACTGACAACGACATCAACGCGCTGAAGGCAATGGGTTCCATCCCGGAAGGCTACACGGTCAACCACTTCCTCACTGACACCAATGCTTGGTTTATGATGACGGATGTACCGAATGGCCTGAAGCACTTCGTGCGCTCGCCGCTGTCCAACTCTATGGACGGCGACTTTGATACCGGCAACGTCCGGTACAAGGCCCGTGAGCGTTACAGCTTCGGTTGGAGCGATCCGCTGGGTGTCTTCGCTTCGTCTGGTTCGACCTGATCGATCCTGTGGTTGGGCTGAGGCTCAATCTTTACGCCCCCCTCGTGGGGGCGTTTTTTTATCCGCAGTTATTGCGCCATTTACTTCTTCGTGGTATAAAAATAAAACTCCGGGGAAATAGCCCCATCCGCACTGTCCCGGCAGACTATATGCAGATGGATGGGGAACTCGCATATGGGGTATCACCATGACGTTTTCGACTTTTTCTGGTCCTATGCGTTCGGGCACCGTCCGTGACGGTACTGTGACTCAGGGGCGTAATACTGGTCTTGTAGTTCTCAATCAATCCTACGATACGGGCGTTGTTACGGCTGGCGTTGGTAACGTCGATGTTCAGATCGGTAACCTCCCGAAAGGCGCTGCGATTGTAAACATTCTCATTGACCAGATCGTTGTACCCGGCGGTACCTCGACTTCCACGATCTCTGTCGGCACGGCTTCGGGTGGCGCACAACTTTTCCCCGCCACCGCAACGACGGGCGGTGGTCGATTCGCAACGACGGCGATAGCAAACGTACTGGCGTGGGCTACGCTGTCCACGACTACAGACACCCAGATTTGGGTTCGCTATGCAGTCGGTACGGCGGCAGGCGTTGGTCGCGCTATCATCAACGTACAGTACGTTCAACGTGCAGACGATGGTAGTCAAGCTCCCGCTAGTGCCTAATAGCTAATCGGGGGACGCTACCATGAGTATGCAAGGTGATGTAAGTGCCGCGTATGCCGCCGTTACGGGTACAGTGGTACCTTCTCGTACCAGATTGAAAGCGATTGTCGTGATCAATTCTGCAACGGCTGGTAGTCTCATTCTGAGAGATGGTGGGGCGTCTGGTCCCACCAAATTTCAAATGGATGTGCCTGCTGCTCCCACAGCTACCGGGGCTGTGAACAGTATCTATATCCCTGACGAAGGGATTCTGTTCCAGACTGACATCCACGGCACCCTGTCTAACTGCACGATCACCGCTATTTACGGATAGCACGGGGTAACCTGTGCTATACATATTCTGCGACTCGGACAACGGTGTCACCACGCCGGGAACGCTGTATCAGACCACTTCAACGTGGCCTGCTAACGGTGATCGCTGGTCTAGCGTCGCTAACGCTATAGCCAATGCCACTATTCAGGGCTTGGCTGATGACCTGACGTTTTTGATTCAAGGTACGGCTGATTTTTCAGCCTTTAGCCTTAGTGCTCTTACGTCGGCGCTTTCAGTGCTGGTGGAAGGCAACGCGACCGGCGCTGTCTGGGACGATACAAAGTCTACCGTTCTCGGAAGCACCACGGTCGCTGGATGTATCGCTCTTGCGTTGGCAGTCCCACAAACGCTGCGAAACATTCAGTTGAACAACACGCAAAGTTCCGGCACGCCTCGCGGTGCGTATTGCAACGGCACCGGGGCCTGCACGCTTGAGAATTTGAAGATTCGATTTACTGGGACGAGTACAACTAACGGCGTGGGTATCGTTGGCACAACTGCGCCGCCCTCTGCTGTGACCGCACGCAACTGCATCGTTTCTGGTGGCAACAATCCAAACTCGGTTGCAACCTACAGCGGCATCTCGCTGCAAACGGCCACTGTCGGCAATTTCTACAACTGCGTGTTTTGGGGAGCCAACACAGGCGTTACTAATGCTGACAACTGCGTCAACTGCGCCTTTTTCGGCTTTGCCACGCAGGGTGGCAGCAGCCCTATTTATAAATACTGCGCGACCGTAAACAACACTGGTACAAACCCAATTACGGTATCCAACTGGGCCGACGTATTTGTAGACTACACGAACTTTGATTATCGACTGAAAGCAGGAGCGGCGCTGATTGGTGCGGGCATTGGCCCTGCTTCAGACGCTAACGTACCGACTACGGATATTGCGGGTAACCCCCGGAGCGGAACCACAACAGATGCTGGTGCGGCAATGTATGTTGCTTCCGGTGGCATCTCCACAGCTTGGCTGAGACTATAGCGAATGGCTATATCACACGCATTTACCAATCGAATCCCGGACGGAACGAACACCAACATTGTTCGTCCGTCTGATTGGAACTCAGCCCACAATCAGTACTACACCCTCTCTGGAAACACTCTTGGCGTAAGCACGGTCAGTGGCACCAATGTTGTCCTCCAAGGTGGGGGTAACGTCAGCCTCTCCGGTACGGGCCAGACGGTTGTAGTTTACGGTGGCGGCGGCGGCACTGCGGGCGGGGCAGCAATTTCCGCCGGTACGCAGTTCGCTGATTCTGGTACGGTATCGTTTGCGAACTCCAACGGCATCTCGTTCGGGATGTCAGATAGCAGCCGTATCACGGCTAGCTATACCGTCCCGTCTACCACGGGCCTCGCGGGAACAGGTTTCACTTCTACTACGACAACCGGCACCAACATTGTCGGTACACTGTCCAGCAACGGGCTTAGCCTTGGCGTCCCCGCGTATGTAACCAATGCGGCAGGTGGCGGGGTAGCGATTGCGGGGGGAACACAGACTGCTACGTCTGGTACAGTAATTTTCTCCAACTCCAACAACATCACGTTTGGAATGTCGGGAAGTAGCCGTATCACGGCTAGCTTCTCTCAGTCTGTTCAAACGCAGGCTTCTGGGAACATAGCGGGTACAGGATTCACCTCCACTACTGTTACTGGCTCAAACATTCTTGGTGCGCTTGGTACTGATGGATTAAGTCTCTCCGTCCCGTTGTATCTGACGAACGCTGCTGGTGGCAGTTCATGGACGGTATCGGACAACGCGACTAGCGGAACAGTCGGTAGGCTGGCGTTCACCAACCTGAATGGCGTGACCCTGAGCCTGTCTACGGGTGCGGGTGGTTCACATACGATTGTTGGAAGCCATAACGGTCTGACCTCGCAGTCCAACCAAGCCTTCTCTGCAAGTGGCGGGTCTAGCGCGTTCCAGACGTTGAACTTCGCCAACTCCAATGGCGTGACGTTCTCCAACTCCAACGGGTCTGTAATAGCTAGTCATAATGGTCTGACTACGCAGACCGTTCAGACCCAAGCTTCCGGGAACATAGCGGGTACAGGCTTTACCAGTACAACGACTGCTGGCACAGCAGTCACAGGAGTGTTGGGAACTGATGGAATCAGTCTCGGTATCCCTAACTACCTAACAGCACTTAACGTCAGCAACACAGCTACTAGCGTCAACGCTAGACGGCTTATGTTTGAAGACGCGAATGGCTTGACGTTTGGGATATCTACTAACGTCAACAGTGCCACTATCACCGCTAGCTACACCGTTCCAGCTACCACAGGTTTTGCTGGTACAGGCTTTACCTCTACCACTACCACGGGTACGGCGATTACGGCAGCGTTGGGGACCAATGGCCTTAGTATGGCTATCCCTGCTTATCTCACCGCTGCTCCCGGCGGGGGTAACGCAATCGGTGTCTCTGGCGGTGCGAACTCCGGTACAGCCGCTGCGGGTACGGTCTATCTCGCGACAGGTAACGGGATATCGTTTGGCTTCGATGCAGCAAGTTCTCAGATCACAGCGAGCTATGCATTTGTCGTAACGGACTCTGCTACCAGCAGCAACATACGGCGACTCGCGTTCTCCAACAGCAATGGTGTCTCTTTTGGAATCAGTACGGGTGCTGGTAACAGTGTCACCCTCACTGCCAGCCATGACGGTCTAACCAACATCAATGTATCGGCGGGTACTACGTCCGGTAACTTGTCAAATGTTGTCTTCAGCAACTCCAACGGCGTGTCGTTTGGGTTGAATGGTTCGACCATTACGGCAAGTGCTGTCGGTGGTGGCGGGGCCATGTATGCCAACTTGTCTGGCAACACTTCAGGTAACACTACTGCATCCGGCAGCACGCTCAACCTGTCTGGTATTAACATCACGCTGTCTGGTACGAACAACTCCCAGATCGCGATTTCTGCGCCTGCTACGTCTAGCCTGTCTGCTGGAAATAACATAACCATTACTTCAAACGGAAGTACTATCGGGTTTTCCGCTCAGGCTGTAGCTCTTGCAGGTGGAACGCAGACAGCCACATCTGGCACGGTTAACTTTGCCAATTCCAACAACATTACGTTCGGGATGTCTGGTAGCAGCCAGATAACGGCTAGCTTTTCTCAGTCTGTTCAGACGCAGGCTTCTGGAAACATAGCTCGTACTGGCTTTACTAGCACGACTACAACGGGCACAGCCATTGTAGGTACATTGAATACGTCTGGTTTGAGCCTTGGCGTACCTGCTTACCTGACCGCTGCCGCTGGTGGGGGTATCGCTGCCGCTGCTGGGACTCAGACAGCTACGTCCGGTACAATAGTATTTTCCAATTCCAACAACATTACGTTCGGGATGTCTGGTAGCAGCCAGATCACGGCTAGCTTTTCTCAGTCTGTTCAGACGCAGGCTTCTGGGAACATAGCAGGGACGGGGTTTGCCTCCACTACAATCGCTGGTACAGCGATTGAAGGAACACTGGCAAGTACGGGGTTAAGCCTTAACGTACCTAACTACCTGACGGCTCTTAACGTCAGCAACACGGCTACTAGCGTTAACGCTAGACGCTTGATGTTCCAAGACTCAAATGGCTTGACGTTCGGGATATCTACTAACGTCAACAGCGCCACTATCACGGCGAGCTATACCGTTCCGGCTACCACAGGTTTTGCTGGTACAGGCTTTACCTCTACCACTACCACGGGTACAGCAATTACGGCGGCGTTGGGGACCAATGGCCTTAGTATGGCTATCCCCGCGTATATCACCGCCGCTGCCGGTGCGGGTAACGCCATCGCTGTCACTCAAGCCGGTGGCGGGACAACCGCCGCTCCCGGCACTGTTCAGTTCGCTACGGGTGGTGGATTCACGTTTGGCTTTGATGCAGCAAGTTCTCAGATCACGCTGACTGCTACGCTGCTTACCGTATCTGATGGCGCTCTTAGTACTGGGGTAAGGCGTATGGCCTTCTCCAACAGTAACGGCGTGTCATTCGGCTTTAGCACCAACGCCCAGAGCGTCACCCTCACCGCCAGCCATGACGGTCTGACCAACTTCAACGTCTCCGCAGGCACTACGTCCAACAACCTGTCGAACATCGTCTTTAGCAACTCCAACGGCGTGACATTTGGTCTGAGTGGTTCGACGGTTACGGCAAGTGTCTCTCCATCAGGGGGTGGTGGATATACTGCGTCCGGGTATTCGCCCCATGCGGACTATCCACTTGTTGGAGGTCAAGTCGGGCAAGGTACGCTAGCTTTTGACCCTGATCTCATGCCAGATTTGACGTTTGATCGCGTTGCATTGGCTGTTGTTTTCTCTAACAACTCCAACTCGACAGGTTCTGTTACGATAAGTAACTGGGTCGGTCTCTATACTAAAACGTCGAATTCTTTAAGTCTGCACGCTTCTACTTCTACGACTAATGGAATAACTTTCTCTGGTACAGTCCGTAACAGCATTCAGGCTGGATGGAGAAACTTGACAATTCCTTGGAGTACTTCTGTTTCGGAAGGGCGTTACTGGATCGCGCAGCTTTCTCGGACTACCACTGCGGGGGCTAACGCATCGTACTTCTCTCAGATGCTTGCGTCCCAGTTGAACACAGCCTTTTCGGGCATATTCGGGGCCGCGACAGCTAACTCGGATCAATACACTTTAGGACAAGGGTTCTACAGTGCTTCTACTTCCTCTTTGCCTAATAGCATCGCGTTCTCTGAAATTTACGGTACGAACTCTCTAGCACAGAGGTTCCCTGTTCTTCAATTTGCTTTCTCGACGTACTAATCATGGATATATCTGACTTTGATACATACACAACCTTTACTTTCGACGGAGAGAAATATATAGTTTTAGTGGAATTACCTGTGCAGAAAGTTCTGTGCTGCCGCGCTGCTGACGTAGAGGGCGGCGCTACTTACGTTTCAGTTTTGCTGATGGAGGCCCCTGCTTGAAGCCCCAGATAGTTTCTCTTGGTTCCGGCGCACATAATGAAGACCTTCCCGCCGCAACGCAGCGTGTTATTCAGGGGGGTAGCTGGAAGAAGCAGCGGACGGTCATGCTGATCCCTGCTGGAGAGACGATCCCAACCAAAGTCTACTTGTCCCACTGTGGGATGATTTTCCCCCCGAACCAAGGCGCTCATCGCATGGCGGCTATTGGGATGGAGGTAGGCGAGGCATTCTCCAACTCTATCGCGGAGATCATCGCGCATCCTGATTTGAGTCAGTGGGAGTTCCTCCTGACCATCGAACACGACAACATCCCGCCTTCGGACGGTCTGGTGAAGCTGATTAAGCGAATGGAGGAGCATCCTGAGTTCTCTTGTATTGGAGGACTTTATTGGACTAAGGGGCCGGGTGGTCAGCCGCAGATTTGGGGTGATCCCACAGACCCCGTGGTGAACTTCCGTCCGCAGCCGCCTGATCCGAATGGTGGTCTGGTTGAGTGCTGTGGCACCGGGATGGGCTTCACCCTGTGGCGGCTGTCGATGTTCAAGGATGAGCGCCTGCGCCGTCCGTGGTTCAAGACAGTTGCTGGTAAAGAGGGTGTTGGGACACAAGACCTGTACTTCTGGGGAGACGCCCGGAAGTATGGCTACCGTTGCGCTATTGACTGTTCAGTGAAGGTGGGTCATTACGACATGACCGGAGCCTTCGGCATTGAAGATTTCACTTGGTAAAGGATAGTTATGAAAATCGATCTGGGCTGTGGCAAGAACAAGAAAGAAGGCTTTATCGGTGTCGATCAGTACCCGATGGACGGCGTGGATGTCGTGCTGGATATCGGTTCTGAAACATGGCCGTGGGAAGATAACTCCGTTGAAGAGGCGCATTGCAGCCACTTTCTGGAGCATCTGACCAACTTTGAGGGTAAGTGGCAGCGTACCCACTTCTTCAATGAGTTGTTCCGCGTATTGACTCCGGGGGCTAAATGCACCCTTATCATTCCGCATTGGGCATCCACGCGCTACTACGGCGATCCTACCCACAAGGAGCCGTTCTCAGAGATGGGTTTCTACTACCTGTCCAAGGAGTGGCGCATGGGCAACGCCCCCCATGCTGATAAGGAGGTAAACCCGAATGGATACGACTGCAATTTTGTCGCAGTGTGGGGCAATGGTATGCACCCTGCTATTGTTCAGCGTAGTACTGATTTTCAGCAGTTCGCTATGTCGTGGTTTAAAGAAGCTATACATGATATTCATGCGACGTTGACCAAACCGGAGAAGTAACGTGGCATGGTCGAGTGTCCCCGATACGCAAGTACCAAGCTGGGGGGCACTCAGTCCTAGCAGTATCCCCGCATGGGGCACAGTCCCAGATTCGCAAACGCCGAATTGGTCAGAGTTCCTGTCCAACATCATCACGGCGTTTCAAGCCGATGCCTTCCAGTTCAACGGATTCCAGATAGGTCGGGAAGGGACATGGTCCCTTGTTGACGATAGCGAAACTCCTAACTGGAGCGTTATCTCGACCCCTTGACCAGACATTTTTTATTTGATTTACTGGGCAAAGAGGTTTTTACCTATGGCTAAGTCTCCCGCGTGGACGCGCAAAGAAGGCAAGAACCCTGCTGGTGGGTTGAATGCCAAAGGCCGTGCGTCTTACAACAAAGCCAATCCCGGCAAGCCGGGGCTGAAGGCCCCGCAGCCTGAAGGTGGCCCTCGCCGTGACTCATTCTGTAAAAGAATGACCGGCATGAAGAAGAAGCTCACCAGCGAGAAAACCGCCAAAGACCCTAATTCCCGGATCAACAAAAGTCTGCGGGCTTGGAATTGCTGACATGGCCTCGCCTAAGCCCAAGAATCCTTCGCTTTGGTCTAAGGTTCAGGCGCAAGCTAAGTCGAAGTTTGACGTTCATCCCAGTGCGTACTCCAATGCTTGGGCATCCAAAGAGTACAAAAAGCGCGGGGGCGAGTGGGCTGGACCTGACAACCGGGTGAAGAAACGTGGCTAAGGCCGGTCTCGGTAAATGGTTTGGCGAGAAGTGGGTTGATGTAAAGACTGGTAAAGAGTGCGGTAGGTCAGGGGCTGACGATAAGCGCGGGTATCCCGCTTGCAGACCTAAAGCTGCCGCAGCAAAGATGTCGCCCAAGCAGAAAGCTACGATGGCGGCGAAGAAAACTGGACCGGCTAGGCAGAGTTGGCCGGTGACGCCAAGTGGCAAATCTAAACTGAGGAAAGGCTGATGCCAGAACAATCCAGACGCCCTCGCCCGGCGCGTGTTCCCGGAGTCGAGTACGGCAAGTCTGATCAAGGTCCACTTGCGGATGAATTGGACGCCGTTGAAAAGCGTCGTAAAGCCCGCGATTACAAAATCAATCGGACACGCATACCAGAATTGCGTATCAACGAAGACGATGGGGCAATAATGCGCCCTGTTAAAAACTGGCTGAATAAACGCACTGCTGATTCCCGCGCTCGGGCTGATCGGGCACTTCAAGTTTCTAAAGAAGCCTCAGAGATGGGACGGCGTTTGGTGAATGAACGCTATGCGGGTACCGGCTACAAAAAAGGTGGTTCGGTAAAGTCCGAAAAATCATTTACCCGTGGCGATGGCTGCTGTGCTAAAGGTGGCACCAAAGGCACGATCCGCTAATGCCCAGCAAGACCCCGAAACAAGCTAAGTTGATGCGAGCCGCCGCGCACAACCCCGCTTTTGCAAAGAAAGTCGGCGTACCAACCAAGGTTGCGAAAGAGTTCGTAGCCGCTGACAAACGTAAGAGGAAATGACAATGGCTGATATCGGTATTGGTGAGTTTCTGAAGAAGCGTCTTGGCTCGTCTGCTAGTCGAGATAAGCGGGTAACGTGGTCTGGTACTTTCGGTACTGAAGCGTCGCGTAAAAAACAGCGTGAAAGGCTTGCACCGCCTGAAAATGTTAAGGTAACTGCTAAGAAGCGCCCCATGCCCGTAGCAGATGTACCAGCAGCTAAGCCTAAAGCTGCGCCTAAAGCTGCACCTAAAGCTGCACCTAAAGCTGCGCCGGTTAAACCGCGTAATTACAGCAAAGAAGCTGCGGATATTCTTGGTTCTGGCAAAAACGCTCTTAGTGAAGACAACGCAGTGATGAAGAAACTGCGTGAGCGTGGATTCAATAAAGGCGGAAAGGTTGACGGCTGTGCCACTAAAGGCAAAACCAAAGGAAAGTACATCTAATGGGTAAGATGTCTAGCGAAATGGCTGCGTTCTTCAAGAAGAAAGGTGAGAAAGGTCTTGCCAAGCACGAGAAGCGTGAAGCTGCTGGTAAAGAGAAAGATACCAAGGCTATCGCCAAGAAAGAAGAACGCGCTCTGAAAGGTGCTCCCAAGAAGCTGCGGGAGTACGAGAAGAAGGAGCATAAGGAAATGGGCTACAAAGCTGGCGGGGCTATCCGCATGGCTAACGGCGGCTTGAATCCGCGTATGTCGCGTGGGTTTGGTCCCGGTATCGCTGCCGGTATGGGCCGTGGGCCGGGTACTGTACCCGGAGCCATGATGGCGAAAGGCGGCGGCGTTGAGGCCAAGAAAAACCCGCCTAAGATGGTCAAGATGGCTCGCGGTGGCGGAATCGAAGTAAAAGGCAAATCTCGCGCATAACGCTTGATGTATGCAGGAGCAGATAAGTGCAGAAGTTTCAGACGGCGATCACTAGCCCGACCGGGGATGTTATCCCTAATGCGGTCATTACTGTTCTGACTCTGGCGGGCGCTCCTGCTGAAATCTATTCCGATAACGGCATCACGCAGTATCCCACCAACCAAGTAACGACGGACTCGCAAGGCGAGTTCAGCTTCTACGCTGCTAACGGGCGTTACAGCTACACCGTCGCTGCTCCAGCTTATACCACTGAGTCCTACACAGACTTTCTTCTGTACGATCCTGATGACTCAGGCGTGGGCCTTAGTGTTATCGGCTTTGGTGCTGTGGGTGACGGCGTAACCGATGATACGGCTGCGTTCCAAGCTGCGGTTGCTTATGCGTCTGCACAGAAAGGTGGTTTGATTTTTGTCCCCTCGGGCACTTATCTCATCTCCTCCACCATCACTATTAGCACGGCGAATGTCGGGTTTCAGGGTGAAGGTTCTGCATGGAACCACACTAGCAATCCTCAGATTGCTGAAGCCGCTACGGTTCTTAGATGGACAGGTGCTTCTGGTGGCACCATGCTCCATTTTATTTCTAACGGAGGCGTATCCGGGCAGAAACAGTCTGGTGGCGGTGCAGAAGAAATCTGTTTCGATAGCGGTGTCACCACGCTTGGAACCGGGGCAAGTTATGCCATCCGTATCTCTTCGTGGAATGAAGGGTTCTTTACCGGCCTTTACTTCTATGAGTTCCAAGTAGCCGCGATGTTGTTTGACTGCGTCCCGTATCTGAACGATGCGCGTGACCCGCAGATGAACCGCACTATTGACTGCGCCAGCCGGAACAGCATCAACGGTAACGGCGGCTTGCTCAGGCTGTACGGTGATCGCACGGCGAATGCTACGTGGGACTCTTTAGTAACGTATTTGACTGAAGACTTGGTGTCCTATTCCGGGAGTTCGTTCAAAGCTCTCCAGAACAACACTAACCAGCAGCCGGATATCAATCCGACATACTGGCTCCAAGTTACAGGTGCAAGCGCCACTGGCGCTAACGTCAGCTTGAATCATTTTGAGCAGTTGGCGGGGTACTTTACCAACGGCAACTGGCTGGATATCTACAACACTGATCACAACTTCTTCTTCAATACCCGCGTCCAACGCCTTCCTTCAGGTACGGGTTACGCTGTAGCGTTCCACGGGTCAAACTTTACTACCAATAATAACCCCCCGTTTGCAGGTAAGGGTGCGCGGTATAACACTTTCTTTGGATTCTCTGGCGGGTATGCTGCTAGAGCGTATGGTTCGCCTACGTATCTGTACCCTTCTTTCGCCAACAATATCCTTGTTGGGGATAGCGGAAACAACTTCCCCTCTCCGTTGAAATTCCCGCCGTCCGCAGTTATGACGGTGGACAGGGGTGCAAGTGTTTACGTCACCGACGATCAATCTCAAAACTATCGTTCGCTTAATGTACAAGGGTTTTTCTATCCTTACGCAAGCAGCCAGCTTGCGTTCGATCCGTTAAATGGTGTACAGACAACCTACCCTTATAGCGACTCTACCGCTGCCGCAGCATATTTTGTTACCGATGGCACGCTAGATAACGCTGTATTTGCCAAGCACACGAATGCTAACGGCGTTTATTACACGCAGCATCAGTACGCGCTGCAAACAACTTCTGGTGGACGTTTCGCGCTTTCTCAGGGCTTCCTTGCATCTGGTGCAGCAACTACGCAGTGGAACTCTGGAACAGCATATGTAACGAATGATTTGGCGCTGTACGGCGGGCTTTCGTATATAGCTATTGCAAGTACTACGGGGAACATACCTAGTAGCTCTCCTGCTAGCTGGTCAACTGTTACGACTTGGAGTTCAGCTACTTCGTACCTGATCGGTGCGTTGGTGGTATATCAGGGAATCACGTATCAGGCGAGACCGTATCCTGCGGGAACATCTCCTTCGTCTTACACAAACCTGAACATCATACCTCCCAGTAGCACTGATTATTGGACGGCAGTGCCTTCTTACACCACCCGGATGCGGGTGGATGAGAATGGCAACTTCTATCAGATAAGCCCACAGCTTATCGGTTACGGAATCGGAGCCGGATCGTTTATCCAGCAAGCTGCTGGAGCGCGTACAACTGGTGTCACCATAAACGCCCCTTGCGGCGCTATTCAGTTGGCGTCGGGCAACGGTACAACAGCTTTCACTTCTTTCACGGTTACCAATAGCCTTGTTGTTTCTACTGACACAATTATCCTGTCGGTTCGTAACGGGACAAATAGGTATATTGCAAACGTCACTGCTGTAGGTACAGGGTCTTTTGAGATCACGTTCTACACGACGGGGGGTACGGCGCTTGATGCTCCATACATCAACTTCTCCGTTATTCATTCTGTAGCCGCATAACCATGACGCTCATACTTAACCCCTCTGGCGCGTCAAACACCCGTACCACAGACAGTACGGCGTTCAACCTTGATCTGAATGCGATCATTGAAGAAGCTTTTGAGCGATGTGGGGCAGAGGTTCGTTCTGGTTATGATGTGCGTACCGCTCGGCGGTCGCTGAACCTGCTCCTGCTGGACTGGGCCAATCGTGGTATCAACCTCTGGACGGTTGAGCAAGGTGAGCAAGTGCTTACCTACAACGACGATACCTACGATCTGCCTATCGACACCGTGGACTTGCTGGATCATGTGATCCGCACCGGGTCTGGGGCGAATCAGATCGACATCAATATCACTCGGATATCGGGTAGCACCTACGCCTCCATCCCGAACAAGAACGCCACGGGGCGTCCGATCCAAGTCTGGATCAATCGGCAGACGGGAGCCACCAATTCTGTTGGGACGGTGCAGTACCCGAAGATCGTGGTCTGGCCCAAGCCGGATAACTCGACTACCTATACCTTTGTGTACTGGCGGCTTCGTCGTATGCAGGAGGCGGGCAACGGCGTGAACGGGCAAGATATCCCGTTCCGCTTTCTCCCCTGCCTGATCGCAGGTCTGGCGTATAGTCTGTCGATGAAGATTCAGGGTGCGGAAGACCGCATCCAGATGCTCAAGTCTGTATATGATGAGCAGTGGACGCTTGCAGCGGAAGAGGATCGGGAAAAGGCTTCGGTACGGTTTGTCCCCCGGCAGATGTTCATAGGGTGACCCGTGGCTAGCAAGTTTGCATCAGCCAAGAACGCAATTGCTGAGTGCGACCGATGTGGGTTTAGGTACAAGCTGACTCAGCTTAAAACGCTGGTCATCAAGACCAAGAACGTCAACATCAAGGTCTGCCAAACGTGCTGGGAGCCAGATCAGCCGCAGTTGCAGTTGGGGATGTATCCGGTAAACGACCCGCAGGCGGTGCGTGATCCTCGTCCAGATACGAGCTACTATACTCCTATTACAGGGAGCCGCATCATTCAGTGGGGCTGGAACCCGGTAGGTGGTGCTAGAAGCATTGATTTTGGCCTGACCCCAAATGACCTGATAGGTCGGGCTAGTGTAGGTACTGTTACGATTCTGACCTCATAGGAGGGTTTATGGCAGGCGGTAAAGGTTGTGGTTCGATGCCCATGAGCGTCAAAAAGATGAAGGCCGGTGGGCCTACTTCTTTGGACAGGAAAAAGTATGGGCGGAATAAGTCTCGCGCTATAAACCAGTTTGGTTCGCGGGGTAAGTGATGAGCAACATCAAATCGGTTCCTGTCCCCAAGTGCAACGGCTACCCGCAGACTGACATTGGTAAAGCCGGTGTTACGTCTTTCGGCAGATGGCCTAGCGGTACTAAGCAGAAAAAGTACAGCACCATGCGCGGTGCTGGCGCTGCTACAAAAGGAACGAAGTTCCTGTCGGATACCGCTGAGGTAGGTTAATTGTGGCTGTTACTTACACAAGCCTCGTACAACTGATTCAGAACTATACCGAGAATACCGAAGCTAGCTTCGTCTCGTATATTCCTACGTTTGTACAGCTTGCGGAGCAACGGATTTACAACGCTGTTCAGATTCCTGCGCTCAGGAAGAATCAGGTCGGCTATACGACCCTGAACAACAAATACCTTACCCTGCCGGATGATTGGCTGGCGACGTTCTCGTTGTCGGTGATTGACCCGAATACGTCCGCGCAGGAATATCTGCTGAACAAGGATGTCGAGTACATCCGCGAGTCCTTCCCGTACCCCGGTGCGACAGGCAAGCCCACGCACTACGCGCAATTCGACGTTAATTCCTTAATACTGGGGCCTACGCCGAATCAGAGCTATCAGGTAGAACTCCACTATTACTACTACCCGGAGTCGATTGTGACTTCGGAGGTATCGTGGCTGGGAACTAATTTTGATAGTGTTCTGATCTATGGCACGCTGCGTGAAGCGTATATCTACATGAAAGGCGATCAAGACCTCGCCAATATGTATGAGGCCAAGTATCAGGAAGCGTTGGAGATGCTGAAAGTACTGGGTGAGGGTAAAGACCGCCGCGATGCTTATCGTAGCGGTCAAAGTCGCGTGTCGTTCTAAGCGAGGGCATCGTGGCTATTACCCAGACGATGACCAACTCTTTCAAGTCCGATGTACTGAGCGGAGGCATGAACTTCAGCACCTCTAACCGGGCGCTGACAGCCAGTACGCAGGACGTATTCAAGATCGCGCTGTACACCAGTCTTGCGTCTCTGGATGCCACGACCACGGCGTACACCACAGACAACGAAGTCGCCAACGGCGACGGCTACACCACGGGTGGCCTGACTCTTACGGTATCTCAGGTGCCGACTACGGGCGGCTCCCCTACCACTACGGCATACATCAACTTCGCGAACGCTGTGTGGACGCCAGCTACGTTCAGTGCTGCTGGGGCTTTGATCTACAATAGCAGTAACGCAAATCGCTCGGTGGCGGTGCTTTCTTTTGGGGGCACGAAGACGGCGGCGGGTACGTTTACGGTTCAGTTCCCTCCCGCTGGGGCCGGATCGTCCATCATCCAGATTGCTTAAAGGTGCGCCATGACCAGCACGTTTTCACCCAACCTCGCGCTTGAACTGATTGGTACAGGTGACCAACCGGGTACGTGGGGCACCACGACCAACAACAATCTGGGCACGTTGCTTGAGCAGGCGATCAGTGGGTACACCACGCAGGCGATTACTGACGGCGCTGATACCGTACTGACGATGTCAAACGGTGCGTCTTGCACCGCACGAAACATGGTCATCGAACTGACGGGCGCTCTTACCGCTGCGCGGACGTTGATTGTACCCAACAACAGAAAACTTTATTTTATATACAACAACACATCTGGCGGGTTCGGTGTAACTGTAAAGACCGCTGCCGGTGCCGGGGTGTCAGTCCGAAATGGGCAACGGGTAGCCCTGCTTTGTAACAGTACGAACAACGTAGTTGCCGCAGTCAACTCGCTTGTAGCTCCCGCCACCGTTGTTTCATCTGGCCCCAGCACGGTCCTGCAAGTTACCCAGCAAAGCGGTACAGGCACTGCACTGTCGGTTAGCGGCACATCTGTTATATCCGCTAACGATGCAACAACCCCGGCTCTCAGGATCACTCAAGTTGGTGATGGTCACGCGCTGCTTGTAGAAGATGACACCAACCCGGATGCAACGCCTTTTATAATCACAAAAGATGGGTATGTATTTATTGGTGCTAATACATCCGTAGCAAACCCTACTCCATTTCCTGCGGTTTCTCAGATCAATGCGTTTATTGGACAACAGCTTACTTTTGGCGGTAATAACACTGCGGGGCCGCTTCAGTATTTTCAGAAATCAAGGCTCGTTGCAGGGTCACCTACCGTAGTAACCACAGGCGATACACTTGGGGGTATTCTATTTGCAGGGTGGGATGCAGGTACTCCTACTGGGCAAATGCGGGATTCTGCGGCTATAACTGCTGAATGTACTGGGACGATTGGGGTTAACAGTGTTCCCGGACAGCTTACGTTCAATGTTACTCCTAATCTGGGGACTGCCTACGCTCCTCAGATGATCATTAACGGGGCTGGAGTAGGTATCGGTACTACCGCTCCTTCTGTTGCTAACGCGATTACGTTTAACATCAACAAGAGTTTGGGGGGCGGTACAGCCGCTGATCTCTACTCTATCGTCGTGAATAACGTAATCCAAGACAGAACGAGCCATGCTTATACTTCGGCTGCTACGTTCCGTTCGCTCCCATCAACTGTGGCTTCGGCTGTAGCACCAAACAATCTTGCAATAACAAATTACTATCACTTCACCGCAGAAAACATAACCCTCGGGGCAAATACCACCCTTGCATACCAAGTCGGTTTTACCGTAGGTGCGCTGAGTTCTGCTACGGATAACGTCGGTTTTGTAAGCAGCATTGCTGCTGGAGGGGCTAACGCCAACTTTTATGCAGCGGGAACCGCGCCGAATATATTTAACGGTAAGGTTTTGTCACGCGGTACAGGCGCGAACTCCGGTATAGGATACGACACAGGTGCTGGAAGCACGGTTACGCAGGCGGGTAGTAGGACTTCTCCGGTTACTATCAATGCTATTTGTGGGAAGATCACGCTGTTCAGTACGACTACTACCGCTGGTACGTTTGCCAGCTTCACAGTAACCAACTCTACTGTTTCTGCTACTGACGTAGTGATTGTCAATTTTGGCAGCGGCGCTACAGCAGACAGATACGGTTTGTCTGTTACTCAAGTCAGCGCGGGTAGCTTCCGCATTCAAATTCACAATATTGCTGCGGTAACTCCAACAGCAGAAGCCCCGGTTATTAACTTTGCTGTGATCAAAGGAGTTACCGCGTAATGAACGAGGGCGAACTCCAGTGGTTAATTAACGCGGGATTTACTTTGATGGCGACCATCTTTGGCTGGCTGGCGCGGCAACTGTGGGATGCGGTAGGCGCACTCAAAAAAGACCTGTCGAAGCTGCGTGAAGAAATCGCCAACGACCGCGTACACAAGACCGATTTCAAAGACTTGTCTGATGCCATCTTTCGCAAGTTGGACCGTATCGAAGACAAGTTGGACGGCAAGGCAGATAAGGGACATTGATGGGTATGGTTGAGTCTCTGGGAGACAAGCAACGCCGATTCACGCGGATGGTCGCAGACCTGATCATCTGGGCGTATGATAACGGCTATGAATTGACCTTCGGGGATGCTTATCGTGATCCCCGTTTGCATAACGTCATGGGTATACCGGGGGGCTACGGCCATCCTTACTCCAACCACAAAATCCGGTTGGCAGTGGATTTCAACCTGTTCAAGAAAGGTAAGTACCTTCAGACTACCGAGGACCATCTCCCGTTGGGAGAGTATTGGGAGTCGATAGGAGGCACATGGGGCGGACGATTCCGCGACGGTAATCATTACTCACTGGAACATGAGGGACGCAAATGAACGAGCAAGCCAATCAGCAAGACAAGAAAGCCAAGCGCTCGCAGCGCAACAAGATCGTTTCTTTTGTCAGCGGCACCCTGACCATCATTGCCTCTGGCGGTGCGTCTGGCGCGGTCGATCCTGTACTTGCAGCCAAGATCGGTCTTATCGGCGGCGTACTGAATCTGGCAATCAACAACTTCTGGAAGAAGTGATGCATGGTTTGCAGAGCGGGAGTCTTCCATGCCACTCACAAAGGTAGAGTTCAAGCCCGGCATCAATAAGGAGAATACTACTTACTCCAACGAAGGCGGGTTCTACAACTGTGACAAGATTCGTTTCAGGTCTGGCTATGCCGAGAAGATCGGCGGCTGGATAAACTTTGCGTTTGATCAGACCTTTGCTGGCGTCACCTTCTCGCTCTGGAACTGGGTTTCTCTGTCCGGGGAAGACCTGATTGGATTTGGCACCAACCAACGATACTACGTTACCTACAACAACGTATACTATCCGATCACACCTGTCCGTACCACGCTTAGTACTATCGATTACACGACGGTTGCTGGGTCGAGAAAGGTCACCATCTCCATTACAAACCACGGGGCCTACCCCGGCTCATGGGTCACACTGACTGGTCCTGTAACTGTAGGTGGCATCACCATCGCTGCGGGGGACTATGAGGTTATTGCAACGGACGCGACATTCTCGTCCTACATAACGATTTCTGCTTCTTCCGCCGCTGTCTCATCTGCAACGCTAGCAAGCGTTCAGACCGCCACGTTTGCCATTAACGCATCCGATCCCACCTATTCTCCTACAGCACTTGGCTGGGGGCTTGGTCCGTGGGGTGGCGGCGGGTGGGGGCACGTTACGCTGCCTACCAACTTCAATCTTTGGTCGCAGGGTAACTTCGGCCAAGACCTGATCATGGCGCTGTATGGCGGGCCTATCTATTACTGGGAAAAAGATACTACAACAATTGTCCCCGCCGTCACGATCAATACTTATGCAAACGGCGTAGTCAAGACATCCAAGTCGGCTACGTTTGGTTTAGGCGTTACCAGCATTACTGTCGGGGATTCGTTGGGGATCAACGCGGGTGCGGTCATCTCGGGAACAAATATCGTTACGGGGACTTACGTCACCACCGCCTACATCCCCGGCAGCACTACGGTGCCTATATCAGTAGCGACTTCTGGCGTATCAGACGCAAACCCCTACACGTTCAGCTACTCGGGGCGCTACGCACCTAACCAAACAAATCAGGTGCTTGTCTCGACGGTGTATCAGTTCGTAGTAGCTATCGGGTCTACGCCATATGATCCGACTACTTTTAGTCCCGCGTTCAACCCCATGCTGGTGCGTTGGTCAGACCAGAGCAACCCTGCGGAATGGGTGCCGGAGACAAGCAATCAATCTGGTGAACAGGTTCTGGGGCATGGGTCTTACTTGATAGCCGCCGTACCCACACGCCAAGAAATTATTATCTGGTCGGACACTGCGCTGTACACCATGCAGTACGTGGGTGCGCCGTTCGTGTTCAGTTTCCAATTGCTGATGGACAACGTCTCCATCATCTCGCCCAACGCAGCCATCACGGTGAACAACGTCACCTACTGGATGGGCACAGACAAGTTCTATATGTACTCCGGTCAGGTGCAAACACTGCCCTGCACGCTGCGTAACTACGTGTTCAAGAACATTAACCAATCACAGACTATTCAAGTTGTCGCGGGAACAAACCCGGCGTTCAACGAAGTCTGGTGGTTCTACCCGTCTACCGGCAGCGACATCAACGACAGCTATATCATCTACAACTATCTGGAAAACATCTGGTACTACGGGACTCTAAACCGCAGTGCATGGTTGTCCACCGCTGCCAGACAGACTCCTTTCGCTGCGTTCTCGTTGCAGAACTCGTTTTTGGCTGCGGGTGTAAGTGATACCGACACGCTAATCCCGGCGGTTAATGCTATTACTTATCCGGCTACTGGAGTCATCACGATAGACTCTGAGCAGATTTCTTACGCTTCTATCGTAGGTAATACGTTTACGGGATGCGTTCGCGGGGTGAATGGAACAACGGCAGCGACGCACGCTGAGTACGCGCCTATCACCTACTATGTTCCTAACCAACTCATGCTGCATGAGTACGGCATTGATGATGCGTCGGTGAGCGCGGCGAATCCTGATCCAATTCCTGCGTACATTGAGACAGCAGACTTTGATATTGAGGACGGACAGAACTTCGCGTTCGTTTACAGGATGCTCCCTGACCTCACGTTCCAAGGCTCAACGGCGGGAGCGCCCATCGTCATGTTGACGGTCAAGCCACGGGTTAACTCCGGTACGGCTTACACCTCCCCCGTGCCTAGCCCTACGGTAGAGAACACAGTAAAGGCTCCTGTACCGCCAAACGTATATCCGATTGAGCAGTTCACGGGTCAGGTCTACACCCGCGTGCGAGGGAGACAGATGGCGTTCAGGATTGACTCCACAGATGTCGGGGTGACATGGCAGCTAGGCTCCATGCGCTTTGATATGCGGACAGATGGACGCCGCGCCTAATGCGTACCATTACACCTACCAAAGCTCCTAACCTCGTAATTCCCACACCGAATTACGATCCGCGTCAGCAAGAACTGCTGAACAACCAACAGCGTTTGTATTACAACCAGATCGATTCTGGTGTTGCACAGTTAATTCAGGAAGTAGGTAACCTGAGCGTGCGTAGTTGGCTGGGGCTGGGAGGGGACTGCTGATGTCTACTAACTTCCAGAACATTATTGGGACACAGCTTGGGCAGGGTGCGATCACTACCGGGTATACGTCCTTCTATAAAGTGCCGCCAGACACGCGCACGTATATCAAAGAGTTCGACATCTGCAATACCACGGCGGGAGCGATCAATGTCTACGTCTCGTTCGTGCCAATTGCTGGTACTGCTGGCACATCTAACGCTATTCTGTATAACGCGAGCATCCCGGCGTATAGCACGTTGCAGTGGTGCGGAGCGCAGATAATCAACGCTTCTGGCACGGTTCAAGCTAAGGCTTCTGCGGCGGGCTGCACCATCACTATCACGGGTGGGGAAGCACAATGAGCATCACGCTTTATCCCCCTCGCGGTAGCTCCAGCGTTACTCCTTCTTATACTGCGTTCGGTGGCAATACCGTTGACTCGTTTGGGCGGCTGCGTACCAGTCAGCCGTTCACGCTCTTTGATAGCCAGAACCGTTACGCGAAAGACGCAGCTTACGACACTGAGACGGCAACGGGTGGCACAGTAACTTTCGTTACCAACCAGAGCGCTTTGGCGCTCGCCGTTACTACATCCTCTGGATCGACCGCACGGACACAGACATTCAGATCGTTTGCATATCAACCGGGTAAGAGCTTTCTTACCATGCAGACGTTCACGATGGCTGCGGCACAGACGAACCTGACGCAGCGCGTTGGCTTGTTCAACACCAATAACGGTGTGTATCTGGAGCAGGCGGGTTCGACGGTATCGTTCGTCATCCGTACCTACACAGGCGGCTCGGTCAACAACACCCGTACCGTCGCGCAAGCAAGCTGGAACGTGGACCCATTCAACGGGACCGGGCCTAGCGGTATCGCGCTGGACCTGACCAAGACGCAGATTCTGTTTATCAATCTGGAGTGGCTTGGCGTAGGTATCGTCAAGTGTGGGTTCGTGATTGCCGGTGCGTTCTATACCGCGCATGAGTTCTATAACGCCAACGTAGGCACCGTGGTGTATATGCAGACGGCGATCCTGCCGCTGCGCTATGAAATCTTTACCACAGCCGCAACTAGCTCTGCGGCTACGCTTCAGCAGATTTGCTCCACCGTCATCTCGGAAGGTGGCTACGAACACGTATCTCAACCGTATGTAGCCCGTAACCCCAACGCCGTTACGTTAACTGCGGCGGCTACTTTTTACCCTATCGTCTCAATACGTTTAAATTCTAGCTATTTGGGTGCGGTAGCCATGCTGTCAGGCATGACATTTCTGCCTATCGGTACAGCCAACTACGAAGTCATTATCGTTAAAAACGCGACACTGACCGGGGCTACGTGGGGATCGACACTTGCAGCAGGGCAAATGGATGTGGATACCGGCGCGTCCGGTACGGCGATAACCCCCACTGCGGACAGCATCGTGCAGACGGTGTACACCACGGCATCCAACCAAGCGCAGTCATCTCTTGCCTCCCCAGTTGGCTACAACCTCGACCTTCAGTTCGGGGTGTCTTTGGCAGGGGTAAGCGATACATACACTCTTGCGGCAAGGTCCATATCAGGTGCATCAAATGACTGCATTGGGTCTTTGATCGTTTACAATTTAACCGTATGATATTTCGAGAATTGAGGATGCACTATGCAACACTCCGCACGTAAAGCCGCTCACGGTCTGGCCGCTCTAGGTCGCGGCGAAGACTCCATGCTGGTACATATGACCCCGCGTGAAGTGGCGGGGTTACAGAAGATCGCAATGGATCATGGTGGCTCACTCACCATCAACCCGCACACCGGCCTCCCCGAAGCAGGGTTCCTCAAATCGATCCTTCCAATGATCGCGGGGATTGGATTGTCTGCGCTGTTCCCCGCAGCTAGCCCGTGGCTTATAGGCGGAATCACCGGCCTTGGCACTAAACTGACCGGAGGCAGTTGGACTGATGCGCTGCTTGGAGGTCTCAGTGGTGGTATGGCGGGGAGTGCAGGACTCAAGCTGGCAGGGTTGGGGAGCAATTTAGGTAAAGAAGCTCTTACCCAAGAAGCCGCTAAAAGTTTATCCGGGGAATTCTTGAAAGGCACCGGGCGAGAAGTAGCAAAACAAGGTCTTGGTTCTTATCTTGGAAGTATTGGTGCAGGGCTTGGACAATTAGGTGGGGCAGGTTCATCCGCAGCTATGACTGCTCTGGGCGGCAAAATGGGTCTTGCTGGACTTGCTGCCCCCACCCTTTATGAAGCAAGCAAACCACCTAAGTACAAAGAACCTAAACAAGATAAAGACAGTAAATTTAGATATTACACGACCAAATATCGTCCCGGTGAATATAATCCCAACGCGGGATTTGGCGAATCTATGTTTGCTGGGCAAGGGTATGATGAGGGGCGGTATTACAATGATTATCCCGGATACGCGGAAGGCGGCGAGGTTCCCGCTCCTCAACAGGATATGCAGGCGTACTATCAAAGCCTGCTTGCTCCCCCTGCTCCCGCGTCGGCGGGTCCGTCTGCGGCGATAATGGACTACATCAATAAGGTCAACACCTCGCTGATGCCCAAAGCCCCCGCTGCTCCCACTACGCCTGCTGTCCCCACTACGTCTGCTAAACCTACGATTCCCGGTATGCCTGCTGGTTTTGATCCGTCCAAGCTAGGCTCGTTTATGGGGGTCAATTTTGCAAACCTGATGGGCGGTGCAGGGCAAGGGGGAGGCAAATATAGGTATGATCCTGTTACGCAACGATTCACCACTGTTCAACCTGCTGGCAAAAAGAAGAGAGTGAACTCCTACGCTGCCGGTGGACGCCTTCTCTCTGGTGGAGGAGACGGTATGTCTGACTCCATCCCTGCGATGATTGAAGGACCGAAGCCGCAGCAAGCGCGACTTGCTGACGGAGAGTTCGTTGTTCCCGCTGATGTAGTTTCGCATCTGGGCAACGGGTCTACTAAAGCTGGTGCAGGCCAGCTTTACGCAATGATGGATAAAGTTCGTCAGGCTCGTACCGGACAGACTAAGCAAGCTCCGGCGATCAATCCCAACAAATATCTGGCGTGAGGTATATATGTCTCTTGGCGGTACTCAAGGTGGTTCGACCATGCCGGGGCTCCCCCAGAGCAGCACTGCTCCCGGCATGGGTGGGTTGGGTATCGGCGGCGGTATCTACGGCAATCCGTTTCAAGTAAACCAGATGAGCTATCCCAACGCGCTGCAAGGCGGGATGGGCATGGGCATGACTTCTCCGTGGATGCAGACTAACCCACTGTTGCAGCCTCAAGTGTTTCCGTACCAGCCCGGAGTAGGAAGAATTGGACAGCAGGGAATGTTTCAGCAGCCGGGAATGGGGCTTGGTTCGCTCATGGCTGCATCTCCTATGCAACCCTACCAAAACGCCTCCATGTTCCAAGGTCGTGGGGCTATGCTGAATCAGCCGCAGGGGATGAACTCCGCTGGGCTTGGCTCTTTGATTCCCGGTAACTACATGGCGCGGCGTTAATGGCTCAAGCAGTTACGCTAGTACCTTACGGGGTATTACATACAGTTATACCGTCGCTAGTAAGCTACCTTGAAACGTCCGAAATGTGGACAAAAGGACGCGCCTCGGTTGATGATCTTATTAGGTTCTTGTACACCGGGCAAATGAATCTCTGGTTGTTCTATGATGACTCTACGCAAGAAACGTTAGGTTATGTAATGACAGAGATTAAACAGTATCCTCAGTGTTCCATGCTGGTATTTCAATGCTGCGCGGGGGACTATGGAACACTTCCAGATGTAGTTAGTAAAGCGTTTAATCTAATTGAACAATTTGCTAAAGATGCGGGATGTTCTGGCATAGAATTCTTTGGTCGCCCCGGCTGGCGGCGGTTTGCTAAAGATCATGGGTGTACAGAAAAAACTGTGCTCTACGAAAAATATTTTGATAGGGTGTAATTATGGGCGGTCTTTTTGGTGGCGGCGGTAGTAGCAAGCAACCTACTGAACAAACTATAACCCAAAACACTCTGCCAGAGTGGATGAAGCCTTATGCCGAGAAAATGCTCGGTAAGGCAGAGGCGCTCACTGACCTCAGTCAGAATCCTTATGTCCCCTACGGCGGACAGCAGGTAGCAGGGTTCAACCCGCTCCAGCAGCAGGCATTTCAGAACATTGCCGGGATGGGCGTTCCCGGTCAGCTTGGTCAGGCTACAGGTCTGGCGGGCCTCGCTGGGATGCAGGACTTTACTGGGCAGAACGTCGCTCAGTATATGTCCCCGTATATGCAAGAGGTGGTCAAGCAGCAACAGCTTGGTGCCGTAGAAGATTATTCAAAGTCTCTTCCACAGCTTGCATCTGTCACGACACAAGCGGGTGGCCTTGGTGGGACTCGTCAGGCACTGCTTCAGTCTGAAGCGCAGCGGGGTCTCCAGAATCAGCTAGCAGATATTCGTGCGAAAGGGCAGCAGGCTGCGTTCGGCAATGCCCAGCAGCAATTCAATCAGTCGCTTCAGAACAGACTGAGCGCCGCAGGTTTGTTGGGCCAGCTTGGTATGATGACCGGCCAGCAGCAGCGTGACATTGCTCAAGCGCAGTTGGGTGCAGGCCAACAGATTCAAGGCGTAGAGCAGAAAGGTCTGGATGCACTCTTGGCGCAGTTCAACGCCCAGCAGCAGTACCCGTACCAACAGCTTGGGTTCTTCTCAAACTTGCTCCGTGGTTTGCCAACTGTGCAGCAAAGCTCCGCTGTATATTCGCAGCCGGGGAGTACGTTGGGTCAGGTTGCTAACTTGGGGCTGGGTCTTGGTTCGTTGATGGGAGGTTGATATGCAAAACGGTATTAGCCCTCTTATCGGAGAGACGGGTCGGGCCATTCAGGCGTCTATCGCGCATCTTCCGCCTGATCAACAAAATCAATACTTAACTTCCGCCGCACAGAACGGACTTGTTCCCTTTCCCGTTGCATTGGCACTTCAAGCTGCTTTGAAGTTTAAAGAGCCTCCGGCACAAGCTCCGGCACCGGGGAATGTGGTTGGTGATATGGTTCAGAAGCTTTCTGGTCAGCCCGCAGCGCCCCAGATGCCGCCTCAGATGCCTATGCCTCAACAACCGCAAGTTGACCCGCGTATGGCAGCGGGCATTGCCACGCTGTCCGCTCCTAATATGGGGCAGACTCCGCAAGGCATGGCAGGTGGCGGGATTGTGTCGTTTTCGGGGGGTGGTGGTTGGATGGACGACCGTTTGATGGAACCCCCACGCGGCCCTATACCTGCCTCTGCTTCCGAGGCTGCCGCTGACTCTGATTCCGAATTAATTATCCCCGGTCAATCAGGGAATTCGGGACTCGCAGAGCTTTTCTCAATATACGGGCCGTCGCCTGAGCAGCGTGAGGAAATGGAGCGGCTTCGTGCAATCAAAGAACCCAACAGGGAAGAGATGCTTGCGCGTGGCAAAAAAGAATTTGATGAGATGGGGCTTGGCAAAGCTGACAGAGAACGGCTGGATGCACTGATAGCGCGTGGAGAGAAGAACAAAGCGCGGTTTGAAAAGGAAGGAAGATACGCTACGGCCAAAGGTTTCTTTGAAGCTGCGGCAGAGGCTGCTCAACCCGGTACGACATTCCTTGGTGCTATTTCTAGGGGCCTCGGGAACTACGCTGGTGCTAAAGGACAAATGTCCGACAAGATGGAAGCCGCAGCGCAGGCACTGGAAGATCAGCAGTACGCAGTGAAAGCCGCGCAAGAAAACATGATGATGAAGCGCACTGACTACGCAAGGGCTGAGTACGAGAAAGAAGTTGCGAAGTACGAGCGTCAGCGTGAGCAGCTTATGTCCATGCTTAGCGATCAGCAGAAAACCAAAGCTACGATTGGCGCTGCACAGATACGTGCTAATGCTAAGGGTGCGAGTGCTGCTAAAACAACCGCCGGGGTTTATTCTCCGCGTATTGAGGCAGCGCAGACATATTTGGATCAAGTCAGATACGCTTTCAGTAAAGGTAAAGCAACTGCTGACGAAGTTGCAGGGGCAGAACAAACTCTCGCGCGTGTACGGAACGATTATGCTGAGGCTAAAAAAGCTGAAAATGCTGTTGATGCAAAGTCACAGCAACAAAACTTGATGGAAGCAAGAAAGCAAATAGCTAAAGACAGAAGTGATACCAGTACTCAGCTTGGGCAAAAGGTTCGGAATTATGCAATTGCGCTAGATAAATATAATAAATCTCCGACGCAAGAAAACAGAAACAAAGCAGAGGAAGCAGCTAAAGCCGCCAGAGATGAAGAAGATTTGATCTGGACTTTGAACGGGTTTGACCCCGCAGTGATACGTGGTACAGCAAATGCCGCTGCTTCCGCTGCCCCTGCCGCTGCTCCTGCTGGTGGAGGCGGTGGAGGTTGGGCAATAGTAGAATAAGGGACGTAATGAAATGCCGATTACATCCGTCAGGGCACCAGATGGCAAAGTAATTAAAGTACAGCATCCCGCAGGGGCAAGCGGGGACGAAATCATTGCTTACGCGCAGCAAATGTATGCTGCCCCTGAGCCTGAACCTGAGCTTGAACCTGAGCCTATCGAAGGTACGGGTGAGCTTTTTACTGAAGGTGTCAAGCGGGCTACGGCGGCTGCAAAACTTGCAGGTGTTGCTGGAACCGGAGGTGATCTTGCCGGGCAAGCTGGGTCTGTAACCGGGGCACTGGAGAGTTTCCAACGCGCTGGCCCTGAACAGTTGGAAGAATTGAAAGCCGCGTTCAAAGAACCGGCGCAGATGATTGAGGAGGCCGAGAATTGGTACTCCCCCAAGGCTATCGGCGGTACGGCGCTAGGTATTCTTGAGATCGGCAAGCAGGCGATAACCAACCCGAAGGGCCTGTGGTACATGACCGCTGAACAAGCGGCAAACATGGCTCCCGGTATTGTAGGTAACCTTGGCGGTCTTGCCATTGCATCCGCTACGGGTATTGGTACGGTGCCTGCTCTTATCACAGCGGCTGGCCTTGGCATGGCCGCGCAGACGCCGATTGAAGCTGGATCAGAACTTATTGGATTGGTAGGTAATGAGCTTTCTAGACGTAAGCTCGACCTTAACGAAGAGAACGTCAAGTCCGTCCTTATGGACAAGGACTTCATGCGTGAGGCCACAAAAAAGGCTTACATCAAAGGGGCTACTACCGCCGCTGTGGATTCCGTTACTACAGTAGGGGCTGGACGGCTGGCTTTGGCTCCGCAACGCGCAGCGATAAACGCGGCGAGGAAAGCACTGCCCGGTGCAGATGAAGCAGCTATCATGGCTGCGGCTAAAACTAGCCTAGCCAACCGCACTGTACTTCAGAAACTCAGTCCTATCGGTAAGGGTGTAGGACTAGGAGTAGTAGGTGGCGGTGCGTCTGAAGCAGCGGGACAACTGGCTGCTTACGGAGAAGCCGATCCTTACGACGTATTCTTGGAGATGGCAGGGGAGCTTGGCGGCTCAGTCATAGAAGTCCCCGCCCTTGCCCGTGCGATGGGTGAGAAAGCTCTGCGAGGCGAAGCTCCTCCTGCGGCACCGCCCCCTGCACCGCCCGGTACTCCGGCTTTGCCCCCCGGCACGCCTCCTTCTACTTTGCCTCCCGGCACGCCTCCCCCCGCTCCAACTGCGGCAGACTTCGGGCTGACTGAAGATGAGCTTAAAAACGTCATAGCAGGTTTTGATACAAATATTGCTTCGCTGGAAAAAATAATCAGCGATACTGACGTTAAACTAGCAGCTACGGTTCCCACTGCTGCTGAGTACAGAACGCTTACTGAACAGAAACGGTTTGCGGTAGAAGCACTCAAGACTGCTAAACAGCAGCGCAGTCGCTACGCACCGCTGCCGTCAAGAAAGAAACCGCGCACTGCGGCTGGAGCAGGAAGCTGGGTGTCTCTGAACGATGCCCGACAAGTGATTGCCGCTGCGGGAGATGAGACGAAACCCGGTGATTGGAGCAAGGCGCTTGAAGCTGCGTTCCCTATATTGGCGGGGAAAGACAAGGCCCGTGCGCGAGGAATCATTCTCAGCAACCTCAAAAAAGCAGGGCACGTTAGCGGGCAAGTTAAAGGTAAGCGCACGATTCTTCCGGGAGACCATTGGAATAATCCAATAGAAGAACCCGCGCGGCGCACGCCCAAAGCAGAAGCAGACGCTCTGCTGACTGACGTAGAATTCCCTGCGCCTAACGCTACTCCTCCCACTGCTACGCCTACTGTTCCCTCTGCTCCCACGCCTAACGCTGCTCCGACGGGGCCGAAATTCACCGCACCGCTTTCATACGAAGAACACGCAGCTTTGTCGCCTGAAGATAAGCAGCGTTATCTTAATGAAATTGGTATGCCGCCCCCGCCGCCCAATGCTCTTGATATAAACGCGCAGGCTTTAAGAAATCAGCGTGCGCGAAGGGGGGACGATTATTTTGATTCTGATGATTATAATAGTGATGAATTTTTTGACGGAGATATCGAAGAAAATGAAGCCCCGGTAGAGGAAACTGCGACGGAAGAAGCCTCGGTAGAGGAAACAGCGACGGATGAAGTTCCGGTAGAGGACGGTTATAAGAGATTGATAGAAGAGCTTCTTACTGAAGCCCCGGTAGAAAAAGCCGCAACGGAAGAAACCTCAGTAGAGGAAGCCGCGACGGAAGAAACCCCGGTAGAGGAAACCGTCACCGAGCCGTCTAACTACGACCGCGCCGTTGAATATGTGAATCAGCCGGGGGCAAAGCTCACGGTTGATGCGGTAAAAGATTCTTTGGGGATCAAGCGCCCCGAAGCAACGCAGCTTATAAATCAACTGCGAACGGACGGAATCCTTGCACTAAAGGGCAACAAAAATGTCCTCGTATCTGCCCAAGCTCCCGCTGGAACAACTGGAGCAAGCGTTCCATCTACTGGCGAAGGAACAACCGTTCCCGGAGAGCGGCCCGTTGGCGGACCTGACACCCAAGGAGTGGGGGCTGCTGGAACTGCTGCTACTGGACCTGCTGCTGGAGAAGGAGCTGTCTCCGGTACACTAGAGACGAAGCCGGGGCAAAAAGGTAAGGGCAAAAAGAAAACCAAGAGACAATTAGCAGCAGAGCAGAAAGCGGCTGAGGAAGCCGTTGAAAGGAAAACGCCGTTTATTGCTGACCCTGAAGGTCGTGACTTCTTTCGAGAGACGATAGAAGGACTTCGTAAAGCTGGCGCAATGCCCGTCCCCGTTGCCAACACGTTAATAAAACGGCTTGCTGATGACGGCGATGTAAACAGTCCCAGCATGACTGAGAAAACTTACGGAGAAATGATTGATGCAATAAACAAAGCCGGTCGGCTCGCTGAACAGGGCAAAAAAGCTGAAGCTGCGGCAAAACCGACAGCAAGCGAAATACGAAATACTGCGGTTGCTGCGTGGGATGAAGCCGCGAAAGCATTTAGAGCTAGTCTTACTTCCCGACAGATTAAACTATTAGATAACGGAATAGATGTTTCAAAATTAGGGCTTAACGAGAAACAGGGTGCGTTGTATGAGCGCATGGAAGAACTGCGCGAAGAGCATTCGGGTATTACACAAGAGACAGACAAAGATTCTGATACCGTAGAATCCCGAAGCGAGTCAACCGACCTAACCGGCGCACTTGAGCGCAGCGAAATTACTAGCCCGGCCAAACTTGCCGACACGGCTGACATCGTTGCGAATCAAGAAGCGCCGACTCTTACTGAAGAGCAGCTTAGAAATTGGCTGAACGCGCAGCCAAGATATCCATTAGAGTTGCTTGATCTGATTATACGGACTTCCGATAACGCAATGTATCGGAACATAGCGGCGATGATTCGTCCGCTATATGAACGCCTGACAGCCTCCGGTGCGTTGATTGTTTCCGATCCTATTACCACGTACAAAACCAAAGCGCATGGGCACGTTAAATTTACATACACGCGGTATGACGTTGAAGCGCGCATAAATCTTAGCAGGACTGATTACAAAACAGCCCTGCACGAACTTATCCATACGGCGTTTGAGCCTATGGTAGAACTTGCTAAGACAGCGTTTCTCAACAAAGAAAATAATGAGCTTTCCGCAATCTACGACGATTACGTGAAGCTCGGGAATGCTATCGGCAAAAAACTCGTAAAGCTGAAACCCAATGGAAAAATAGCTACCGCATTTGTTAAAAATTCGGGGATACCGGGCATTCAACGTGCGTTGGCGGGTATTCGTCAAGTAAACATTTTTGGGTCTAAAGAAGTCACGGTAAAGGCGGGTAAAAAATCTACGAAAACTACGCAGACAAGAACGGTCACAACCTACGATCTTCGCGAGATTTTTACGTGGGCCTTGACCGATCAGGATGCTGCTTTGGTTCTGGATGCTATGCCCAGTATTATGGGGCCACCGCTGCTTCAAAAATTTGTCAGCCTTGTACGTCGAGTTATTGGTTCGCCCGCTACAACGCAGACTGCGCTTACTGACATCCTTGATCTGAGCAGGAGGATTAGCGAAGCTGAAGTTAAAGGCGCGACTATCGTCTTTAATCCAAAAGAGTTTGTAAATATCGCGGAAGCCCGTCGTCCGGTGCGTATCCCTGCACCGCCTCGACCTTCTGCTACACCGGAAGAACAGATCGCAGCGGGCGCTGCCGAAATACGCGCAGAGCTTCAATCGCGCCCGCCGTTTTTCCAACGCATCAAGAATCTGTTTACCAACAAGAGCTACGAAGAAACCGTAAGGCTGCGGCAGAACGACCGCCGTGTGGCTAAGTCGATACAAGATGCAATGCAGCTTGCTGGAGTTCTGCGTTATGAAAATCACCCGATACTAGGTGGTTTCAATAACTTCTATGACCGCATGGTCAACGCTTCCGGTAAGACTTTCAAAATCATGTCGAACAGGTTTTCTCGCGATCTGGAAGCGATGGACTCCATGATTCGTGAGTTGGCTAAAAAGGACGGCGTAACTGTAGAAGAAGCTTTGGCTAAGGTGGATCGTGTACTGAAAGCTCTCCACTACGGTGAGCGTCGGCGCACACTATTTGCACTCTACGCCCCGCTTAACGACACGGCCAAGTACACCGTCACGATGCCTGACGGCAGCAGGCAGCAGGTCGGTGCGGCCACGTTGCGGTCAATGATATTGGAGAAACTGCGGTCCAATACGGCAATCAGTGATACTGAAGTGAAGAAGTATCACGACATCATATGGGCACTTACCGAACCCGGAGGCCCACAGAACGCGCTTGATCCAAACGGTATCAGTCAGGCCAATATGCCGGGGGAGCCTGTTTCTTCCAAAGGCCCGCTGAAGTTCACGACCGACATAAACAACGATACCTACTCTCCGTTGGGTCCGCGCACAGCGGGGGAAGTGGCATCTATGCTGACGCTGTACAACAACGAACAAGCGACGTTGGAACCCATAGTAAACCTCGCGTACAAAATCCTAGAGACGCAGAGGCAGGTGGATCAGGAATCTAATTTCTGGTCGCAAGGGGTAGAGAACCTGCGACGGTTCTATGCTTGGGATAACTATGTCCCACTGAAAAACGTCGCGGGAGTTAAGTACTCCCTACACCACAACATGGTTGAGCCGAGAAGCAAGCGGTACTCGCCAGAGTTCAGAAGTGATCTCCCCAGCGGGATGGGCGGACGTATCAGCGAACCGAAGAACGTCGTCCTTCAAATACAGGTGGATGCAGTAAAGGCTGCTTCGCGTCTTGGTCGGCAAGACTCTACCGAGGCTATTCGCAACGCCATCAAAGAAGGTTTTATCTTAGACAATAAAAAGAAGCGGTTGGTTGTGCCGTTCTCTGACAGGTACAAAGGCTTCAACGCAATCCAATACCGGGGGAACGAATGGTTCGTCTATTACGCGCCCAACGGTAGCATAGAAATTTATCAGCTTACTGATCTCCGTCAGCGAGAAGCGATTCGTCGTACCCGTGATTCAGAACCTATGGGTGCGCTTTTGCAAACGCTTGCAGCGGGGACATCTATCATAGGTAAGGGCTTTACTCGCTGGAACCTGAAGTTCGCGCCCAAAGACTTTATCCGCAACGTGGTTTTCGGCGCGGGTATCTTTGGTATGGAGATGGGACCAAAGAAAGCCGGAGAGTTCATTTCCCGGATTGCTTCCCGCACCATGCATGATGGGATGCGAAAGGGCTGGAAGGTATGGAAGCTCTACGAAACAGGAAACATGGCTGAACTTGAGCGCCTCAGCACCACCGATCCGTTCTATAAGTCTACCTTTGAATACCTGAACAACGGCGGCGCAGTCACCTATGTCCAGCAGTTTGCTCAGCAAGGCCGCATTGCGGACGTAATTGAGAACTACAAACAGTCCGGCATCAGAAGGAAGATAGGTAACGGGCAGAAACTTATTAACCTGATGCTCGACTGCTGGGTGCAAGCGTTTGAGGTTACTGTGCGCTCAGTCGCTTATGATATGTACAAGCAAGATTTGCTGGCGAAAGGTGTCAGCGATGCCGCAGCGCAGGTATCTGCCGCTGCACAGGCGAAGGAACTGACCAACTTTGAATCTGTTGGTGCCAAGGCCCAGACGCTCGCGGCGTCGTTCGCCTTCTTCCGCGCATCAAGCACGGGTGCCGTGCGTACTATGGACGCGCTGCGCCCACTGTTCATAAAAGATGTTAGAACGCTCCTTGAAGAACTTCCTGCCGCAGTCAAGACAGACCCCGTTGCGCTTGGTAAAGCAGAAAAGAAACTGAAGGAAGCCAAGAAGAACGCTCTTCACACTACGCTCTTGGCACTGGGCACGGGTGCAACTCTGTACATGATCGCAAGATCGTTTGCTGGAGAGGACGAAGCTGACAGGAACCTCGTCGCTAGCGACAAGAAAGAGCAGTGGACCCGTGCGCTGCGTGTCCCGCTGTCCACGTTTGGGATAGAAGATGAAGGCGGGGAGAGTGTTCTGTCCATCCCGTGGGGATTCGGTATCGGTGCGTTTATGGCTTGGGGCGCACAGGTTATGGCTTGGGCTTCAGGAGATCAGTCTACCCGCGAGTTTGTCGGTAACTCCGTTCAGGTAGGGCTGGACTCGTTCTTCCCGGTGCCCATAGCGCGGTTCAACCCATTCGATCCTGCAAACAAGCTGGACACTGGCACAGCAACACTGGCGTGGATTGTAGATAGCGCGTCTCCGACAGTTATTCGTCCCGCGATAGAACACCTGATGGGTATTAACGGTCTCGGTCAGGAGCTATATAGGGATAGTACTAACAGTTACGGTGACGCTTACGCGACATCTGAGTCAGTGCCTGAGATGTACAACTCCTTTTCAGTATGGCTTGAAGAAAATACTAATGGGATGATTGATGCACAGCCGACAACGCTCTACTTCATTATGAACAACTACATCAGCGCGTTTGCTCAGGCAGCGGCCACGAACTATGGTATGTACGCTTCGCTTATCGGGGACAAAGAATTTAGTCTGCGGAAAGACTTGCCGATTCTGAGTACTTTCATCAGCCGCCGTACTCCCCCGGATGCGTCCGAATATGCGCGGATGGAAAACGTAGTCAAAAGACAAGAAGCGGAATTGAAGAAGCTCAAAAACTTTGATGACCCTGCACGGCTTTACGCTTATTTGGAAAAAAATCCTCACGCAGAGTATGTTGTAGACAACTACCGAGATTACAAAAAGCAGATCGATAGGCTGCAAGAAGACAAAAACATGATCACGCGAGGCTACACCAAATTCGCGACAGCGAAAGAACGCGCAGAGGCGGTGAAGTACTATACAGATCAGATTAACCGACTGAAGCGTGCAAGCGCCTCACAGTACAAATATCTGATTGAATCTGAAGCTGAGCTTCCTAAAGACTAATCCAGCCGCCAGACCCGGACGCCCAGACATCCTTCGTGCGTAGTGGTGTGAGTCTTTACTCGCACCCCTGCCTTTTTGGCCGCGACATCAACGGCGTACACCATCGGTGCAGGGCGCACGGTAGGAATAAAGAAGCTCTCCCCTCGACTCATGTAGTCAAAGGGGAAGAGCCATTCCACTTCCTCAATGTCATGCAGAAGATTGGTCAAGATATTCCTCTGGGATAGTGTAGTGGAACCCGTACACAGCGACGGGGCCAATGTCAGCACCGGACGCCCAGCTTGTGCCCAGACGTTTCTTCCCGCTGTAGGTAATCAGCCCGTCGTTCTTTAGCGTGGACTCAAACTGCTGCGTACTGATCGACAACTCCGACAAATATTTTCTTAGCGCAGTCTTCGACACGTAGCGGGTCTGGCTGTGAATTTCGTTCCGGCCTATGAGGGCTGCGCGGGGTTCTACCACCACGCGGTTGTCGTTCACGGTCAGGAAGCCACTGTGGTGTGCGTTGATAAACTCGCTCAGTACTGAACCGAAGTCGGTGCTGTTCAGCTTTACCTTTGACCGCATATCGATCATATCGTTTACGATCTTCTTGAAGATTCGCTCCAGATCAAAGCTGATGATCCCCGCCTCCATTGCCAACTCCCCGGCAGCGAAGGAAGCAGACAGCATATTGCGGTGGAACCGATAGCCAATGTCGCTACCGAAGAGCCACTCAAACTTCTGATCCCACTTGTTGATCAGGCCAAGCACGTAGTCCTCACCCACCTCGTAGAACTTCTTGATGAAGACCGGCCCTGCGTGGCCGTAGTGGTGATTGAACGTATCGTATATGCGCTTGCCGTACTCTGGGTTGGTTTGCAGGAACGACGGGCGGTGCAGCATGAACTGAATGTACCGCGCCATCTCCCCGTCCGGGCTGGACTTAAGGTTCTGCAACAGGTCAGTGATGTCGGTGTTAGAGGTCATAATCAGAATGAGAGACGCCGACTGCTCCAACTCGCGCTCGGCGTTGACCGAAGACTGCATCCTGATCTTGGTCTTGCCCTGCGAAATCTGGTGAATCAGGTGCGACAGATGCTCAGGGCTGGCGTTTGATACCTCGTCCAATCCCAAAGGAATATTCTTGAGGTTGAGATATCTCCCCGTGAATCCATTTGCAGTGGCACCCTTGTCCAGCACCGAAAGATCATGCGGGTGCCCGTATATGCTGAGCGCCGCATACAGCGTCCCTGTCTTGCCGCTGCCTGTACCGCCCGTGAAGCACACCGCTGCGCCGGGAGTGGAGGTCAGACGCATCAAGGGTGAACCGAAGCCCAGCAGCAGACCAAACGCGGAATGCTCAAGGCTCGGCGTGTTCAGAAGGTTCGCTGCCTCCTGCCACTTCTCGTAAGAACCCTCTGGGTGAAGCAGCTTGGCTATGCTCCTGACCAGAGGAGAGGATGCTGTCTTTACGATCTCGCCCGTGTAGGTCACCTCGTTGTTGCCGATCACAAATCCCTTACAGTCCTCAGTCCACCCCATCTGCATCCGCATCTGTTCAGCGGAGTCAGCGTTGACCAAATACTTGCCCCACTTGATAACGTATTTCATAAGTAATGGTGCCACCTCTGGTTCAAACATCACCCCATTGCTCATCATCACTTCTTTGAACTTATCCGTTGCAATAACGTGCTTCATGGGCAAGATAAATTCTCTGTCAGGGTCATGCGGCAGCAGCAGCCGCATCATCAGACATTCCCCATCTGACGTACTGAACATCCGCTTGAACGGAAACACATCATGCTGCGTGATCTGGATAATGTCCTGATCGGTTACCTTGCCTCCCTTGTCTACCTTTGGCGCGGGCTGAAAGAAAATCCCGCCCTTTGGCCCCCGCATGAAGGGAAACATTTCTTCCCCTTTGAATATGTTCAGAAGAAACGAAGTGCTTTCTGTGGACGCATCTTCCTCTACGGGCACGGGTTCAGGTTGCCGAAGCCGCCTCCCAATGTGCGTCGGTGACGGGATATGTCCTTTGCGAGCGCAGCCTTGGCACCCTGCCGGGTTCAGTCCTTCAAACTTCTCGCAGCTATACGCCCAGTTTGCGTTGAGCGTCTGCTGCGCCTTACGCAATGTCTCGTCCCGGTCGTAGTTGGGGTAGTCCTCAGACATCAGGTAGATCGACGGGTCAGCATCCACGCAGCGCATGGCGACTGATAGCCCCGCTCGCCACAGCGGTTCCTCGACGGTGCGAGAGTTGATCAGGATATGCTTGATCTGCCCACAGCCATCATCCTGTAGACTCTTTTCTACTATGTCCGCAAACACGTACTCAAATGAGTCGAACTTCGCTGGGTCAAATACTTCTTTGTCAAAGCCTTTCGGCAAGGACGCGAGTATGTCCAGCGTCGTTTGGCTGGTCTGGATTACTCCGAGAAAGTCTTTGAAGATATCAAAATCGTATTCGACGATCGGACCTTCCAGAATTTGCGTGGCTCGCGGTTCATCCAGCTTTCGGTTTGCGGTGTAAGGTGCGCGAAGAATCCGCGCTGCATCGGCGGTAACGGCGGGGTCGATTTTAAGACCACGGGCCAAGCAGAAGTCTTTGAATTTTTGGGCATAGGGCTTCCACTCGACGCTTGGCACATCCCTGTCCAGAATCCAGTACGCATGATATCCGCCTCCGCTGTCCACGATAACGGGGGGAGGAAGTTCTGCTTCCCCCAGAAAAGAATAAAGAGCCTGAAGTGCGGAATCCCTATCGGGATATTTCTTATCCCCTTCACCGACATCAAGGTCGATGAAGAAGCTCTTGCAGAACATAGCGTTGTCGGCACGACGGCTATGCCCATCAAACGAACTCAGTGCAGCGAAGACGTTGTAGCCTTCAGCATCCAAGCGTTTGACAGTAGAGATCAGTCCATCCAAGTCCTCCTCAAATATGTTGATGACCTTACCTGACTTTGCAATGCCGGTTGCACAGTAGGTACCCCGCGTAGGCAAAACTTTTTCGTAAAAGTGTTTTAGCATATAACGCAGAGATAAAAATGGCGGGTTGTTAGCCCGCCAATGTGAAAGAAAAGTACTTCGTCAGACTGTCAGATCGTCAGACCAGACACCTTCTCAATGTACTGTCGCGCCTCCAGCATATTCCTAGCCGGGAGGACTTCTTTCTCCAAGTCCTCTCGCACCAGCTGAATGAAGGTCTCGACCGTCTTCCGCTTCTCTTCGCGGATGCCTTGACCCCGGAACCAACTGTAGACCGTAGTCCGCGTCGTTTCCAGCGCAACCGCAACATATGTGGCGGGGAGATTCGCCTTGACGCACAGCTTCGCAAGCTGCACGCCAAGTCCCTCGCCCGTGTTCTCGCTCAGTTCAAGCAAGAACTTCTCACTGTATGGCCGTGCCATTCTCGTCTCCTTATTTCTTGGCCCACTTTGCCATTACGTCAGCAAGGTCGGGGTTTGCGGGGGGTTCAGCACGCTTGGACTCGCGCACCTTGGGTTCCTCCTCTTCCTGCTGAGCAGGAGCAGAAGGGGCTGCGGCAGCGGCAGGCGGCGGGGTCTGGTCATCTCCCAGATACACGCGGAGCTTGACAGCGGCTTCTGCTGCGGAGGATTTGGCCTGCGCCAGAATCGTATCCACATCCTGCATATCAACCGGACCCACAGGCGAGAACAACAGCTTGGGTACAGAGGACTGCGTGTCGAACTGCATCTTGGTGATGACGCGACCAACAGAGATGTTGTTGCTCACCAGCATCTGCACGTAGGGACGGAACGGCCAGCGACCCGTGGACTCCTCACCGAAGCAGGAGGTAGCGGGAAGCACCAACTGCATGACATCCCCACCCGGATCGTTCGGGAGAACGACAGCGGTACGCCATGACAGACGGCAAGCGGAGCCAACACCGACAGGGCTAGAACCTTTCACACTCATGGGGCAAGTGTCGCAGGACTTCGCCATCGGAGTCGGGCAGTCGGCGTCGGGCGTCTTGGCATCGGATGCCCAGCAGGAGGGGGAGACTTTGACTCCCTTCTTGTACGCTTCCTTGTAGTACATCCGGGTCGGGTTGTGTGCCAGCTTCACGAAGATGACGTTCATGTGCCGATCTTCGATGGCACCCATCTCCTTGCCACCCACGATCTTGCGGAACACACCGCCGTCGATGGAGATGCGCTTTGCCATCCCACCGTTGCCAGCCACTGCGCGGCTGTCTTCATCCACCCCACCGCCCATAGCGGCGAGTTGGTTCTTCAGGCTGAGAATCATTTCATTGCTCATAAAAACTCCACTTGGTTGAGGATCAATTTGAAGAAGATGCTTTGCGAACCGTCACATCGTATTCGCGCATCACGTTTACACCGGGAGGCAACCCATCTTCCTCGTGACTGGAAAGGAACTGCTTGAAATTGCCCTGATGAATGCGCCGCTCCAGAAGCTCAATGGCATCGTGTTCAGCCACGAACTTCCTGAACGAATCCCAATCGTTGCAGTAGAACCGCTCGTTCAGCTTCCGCATCACAGTCCCCTGCGAGGTCTTGATGCTGTTGGCGTTAACGTCGTTGCAGATGCTGAGCAGAAACACTTTTATCTGATCAATATCGCTTTTGAGTTCTGCGTCTTTGGCCTCGTACTCACGGAGGATGCGGGCGCGTTCATCCCGAATCCGCACGTATGCACTGACTAGCTCTTCTGTGTTGTAACTCATAGGTTGAACTCCTGTTTGTACAAATCAACTAACTTCATATGCGAATCAACTTTGCCTTGCAGCATCTCGTAGACACGCCGCTCAGCGTCACTACCTTGCAGGTGAACCACCGTGCAGGGATTCCGTTGTCCCACTCTGTCGATACGTCCAATGCACTGAAGATACGTCTCAACACTCATCACTGGGGACCAGAAAACTATCGTGTCAGCGGCAGTCAACGTGATGCCGTGACTTGCAGACTGAGGTTGGATGACAAGTACTCGCGGGTCTTTCTCCAACTGGAAGTTACTGATGATGACGCTGCGGGCCTTTGCCGAAACTGAACCGTTGATGACTTCATTCGTAAACCCTTTTGAACTTAAAAACTCAGATACTATATCAATTGTGTGCAAATACGGAACGAATACTACAACCTTGTTTGAAGTTTCGTCAAGCACTTCTTCCAGCGCGTTTAGTCGTGGAGATATGTCAAATTCCACAACTGCGTCTCTTCCATCGGAGTAGACCGCCCCGCCTGAAAGCTGCAAGAGCTTGCTCAGACTCGCCGCTGCGTTGAGCGCACTGATCTGTTGGCCTGCGGCTTCGATCAGCATTTGATTCTTCAACTCTTTGTAGTACCGCGCTACTTGAGTGCTCAACGGAACTTCGCGTGTCTGGTAAGTAACTTCTGGAAGATCAAGACACTCCTTCTTTGTAAAACGTATTGCTGGCTGCAACGCATTGAAGACATCGTCCTTCGCGGTATGTTTCGGCATCCACTTGAACCGCGCCACTTGGTTCATCACCTTGTCGCGCCATGCCGTTGCGTACTTGGGAACCCGGAGAGGCGACACCAGTTTTGCGAGGCCATAAGCATCGACAGGCGACTGAGACGCCGGGGTTCCTGTCATCATCCACAGCCAAGTCGCTGGCCCTAGCAGCCCGGCCAATGTCTTCCAGCGTTTGGTTGACGCGGACTTGTAGGCGTTTGCCTCGTCCACGATGATGAGATCAAAGCACCCTGCCTTGATATCATTCTTGATGATGTTCACGCCGTCGAAGTTGATGATGGTGAAATCGTACTTCGCTTCAATCACTCTGATGCGCTTATCTACACTGCCGTGCGCGACTGCTGCCGTGCGGTGCATGGCGGTCTTGAAGATATCCGCCTGCCATGCGGAGTACATGATCGACAGCGGGCAGATGATGAGGACGCGCTTGATCACGCCCAGCTTCATCAGATAGTCAGCGGCCCAGATGGCTGCGCTGGTCTTACCCGTGCCTGCCTCGTTGAAACAAAACGCGCGCCGTCTGAGGCTCAGGAATGATGCAGTAGCTTTCTGGTGTTCAAACGGAGTGAACAGACCGGGCCAATCGTAATCGCGCAGGATTGGCGAGGGTATATCCGTAGGCGCGTTCGGCACATCGCTGAGAATATGTGTCAGCGCCGCCGTCTCGTTGTATCCCCAGTAGACTGCTATGTCCTTGTGGAACCCGCAGTCGTTTAGCATTTCACTGCGGTTGATACTTTGCAGAATGTCGGAAGCAGGTGTTGAAGGAACTAAAACACGTAGTGCTGTATTGTCTATGATTTCCATAACTCACTCCAAAACTAACTTAAACAAGAACAAACAAAACTACTACTTCATCGATCCATCAGAGTTGCGCGGGAACGAACGGTTCTTGCTGGGCGATTGCAGGCGCACACCATCTTTGTTGCTGCCACCCTTGGACAGAGCTTTCACATGGGCAACGTCCTTACCCCTGCGAGCTGATTCACCTTTTGTCGCGTCTATCTTGCGGCGGGCGCGTTGACGCTCCATCCGGGCTTCATGCTCTCCCCTAGCCTTCTGCTGCTGGTACTCTTTCTTGTACGGTCGCGGCTTGTTGACGTAAGGCATCAGAATCTTCTCCTCTTCTCCCGAAACTCACACGTATCCACTGGGCACCATCCACACAGTGGGGTTGGGTTGGGCGACCATGCGCCTGACTCGTAGGCGGCGGCAAGGCGCTCAAGTGTGGGTGCGAAAACGTCCCACATAGAAGGAATCATATCGCGCTTGTAGTCCTCACTCACTAGGTTGCCGCTCATCACGAACGCCAACCCCGCCCGGATATCCTGCACCTCCGGGAAGTGGATGAACGTCATCAGTGCCATCAGCTTCATCTGCCGAAGGTCTGGGTAGCGGGCGCTCCCGGTTTTGTAGTCGATGATAAGTGCGTCTGCCTCATCAACTATCAGCAGGTCGGCTATACCTCTGACCCAGTAATCTTCTGCATCAAAGTCACACGGCGTTTTGTCTGCGGTCAACGCCATCTTGTGTTCGGCGTAGTGGGTGCCGGGGAGTTCGACCAGAACATCCAGCATCGGTTTGAACCGCTCGTAGTTTTTGGCAAGGGGAGTGCCGTCGCGAACGTAGTCTTCCAGTGCCTTGTGAACCTCTGTCCCATAGAGCATTTGCTCAGTAGGTTTCTTGGTGAAGTTCCGAAGGACTTTGACTTCATGGTACTGCCGGGGGCAGTTGATGAAATCCTTCAAGCCACTGAAAGACCACTTGATCACTTAACTTCCCCGTAGGATGGGCCGGACTTGGCCTCACAGGCGACGGGTAAATCCCTACACCACTGGGGAGGAGTAGACATAGCTTTGGTGATAAATGCAAGTGCCGTCTCGCGTTCTTCCTCCGGTACTACCCACACGCCTGCGTCATGCACGGTCAGGGTCACGGGGTAGAGCTTGTTCACTGCGAGCAACTGCTCGGCCACAATGATCCGCGCCAACCCCTGCACAATGTTCTCGACCATAGCGCCGCCCCAAATCTTCACGGGGCCTTTGCGACTGTCGTAGATCACGCCGTCTTCTTCTCTCCTAAGATTTTTGTAGCGGATGTACAGACCGTTCGGCAGGCGTATTCCTTCTGCGCTTACCGTAACCGCACCGTGCAGGCCAAGCTCCAGATTGCCTGCGCGACAGCCATTGCCAAGGGGCCGTACAGCCTCGCTCATCATATAGTTCAGGGCTTGGTCGCACTCGCGCCAGAGGGCGGTGATACTTGAGTTCGCCATGCGCCACGTTTTGACCCAGCCCTCGCACTCCTCCAGCGAAGGGTCAGTCCCCGGCGGGGTTGTCTTCAGTGTGTGCTGGAGCTTCTTTGCCCCGGTGCCATAGCCCAACCCCAGCCGCATGGTTTTGCCCACGAACCGTTCGATGGGGTCGGCCTTGGTGATGACGCGCCCGTATACCTTAGAAGCATCTTGGCAGTAGATGTCTTCCTTGCGGGCGAACGCCTGCACTACGTCGTCTTGTCCCGCCCACCATGCCAGCACCCGCGCTTCGATCTGCGAGGAGTCGCAGTCGATGACAATGTGCCCATGCGGTGCCATCACCGAATTCTTCAGAGCTTTCTTCCGCTTGTCCCGGCTTGGCAGGTTCTGGAAGTTGACTGAGTCAGTGCCCGCCCATCTGCCCGTATGTGCGCCGTAGTACTTGAGCGGCACCGGGAGGTAGCCCCGGTTGCGCTTGCCGATATCCAAGAAGCGTTCTATGCGAGCCTCCTCCAGTGTAGACTTAGTGCCCAGACGCACGGCGCACAGTTGCTGGATCACGGGGTCTTCATGCGATTGCAGGGCAATGAACCCCTCGTCGTTCTTGGCTAGCGCGTAGGTCTCCTTGCCGGTCGTCGGGCTGACCTTCATCGGGACTTCCACGCCACGCTCGCGCAGGATCGCAGCGAACTGCGGGTTGCTGCATAGCTTCTTGCGAACGCTCTCCTCGTCCTCGCAACCCAACTCCCGCATGAGTCCGTTCAGGAGTTCACGCTTCTCCTCGCGCACCTCCTCCAGCCTCTCGACCAGCAGCGCATCGTCCAAGCGCAGAGTAGGCCGGATGAACATCTTCAGAGTCATATCGATCAATTCAAATTCTGGCTCAGGGAAGCCGACTGCCATCTTCTTGAACAGCGCAGTCGTGAGGGCTACGTCGTTCTTGCAATACTCGCCATAGCGAGCTAAGTCTTCCGGCGAGAAATCTTCTAGCCTTTTGCCTAGCGCGTTGATTACCTCAGTGCCCTTCTCGCCAAGGTCATATCGCTGCACCAACTTGGCAAGTGAACCGCCTGCATCGACGCCGTGGATCGCACGGGCCATCGACAACGTGTCGAAATAGAACACGGGGCGCAGGCCCAGTATCCATTCCAGAATGGCACCGTCAAACAGGGTGTTGTGGCATAGCACTGCGGACTCATCCCAATCCACAAGCATAAGCAATGCGTTTCTTATCTCATCATGCGAGCCACGCAGCCAGACAGGTGAGCCGCCGTCAACGCTGGCACTCACGCCAATGATCTGGAAACGCGGGTCGCGGACATACTCTTCCGTTGTCAGCTTGGACAGACTGAAATCATTACTGTAGAAAGTTTCAAAATCTAACGTGACAAAACTCATTCGATCACCACTGCTTGATACTGGAACTCGGGAACGTAGGCTGTCCATAGCCACAGCATCATGGCCGGGAAGGCTAGGTCGTACCATGAGTCGATCATTGCTCCCCCTCCCCTCGCCGAATTCTCATCTCGCCGTCGAGATGCTCGGCATTGAACAGCCGCCCCCCCTTCTCGACATATGCGCGCCGCAAGGCAAGCAGTCTTATGCCTAGCAGTGTTCTCGGCAGATAGTCTTTAGAAACGCTATCGGTGAGCGGGCGTGCCATCGTGACGGCGTTGATCCAATCTTTCATTGCTCACTCCTTGCGCGAATCCGCGCCACGCACTCACGTGCATGATTTATGGTCAGCAGCCACGGCTCGTTTCCGACTTCTTCACATATCTTCGCACACGCCTCGCGCTCATGCGCTGCGACAAGGGCGGCGAAGCGTTCAAGAGCCTCTTGGCTTGCACTCCACGGATTCATTGGGTAATACGGTTCAGCAAGCCTTGCCTCCCGCGCCATGCGGATGATGTCGCCACTGTCCATCACTTGAACCCCATCTTTTTCTCGTAGCACGGCTTGCACTTGATGCGCGGCTTTACCTGATGGAGGTTGTTCCTATTCCGAATCATCGAACAGTACGGGCAGATCACCGTGCCCGTGGCTTTTAGGAATCCTTCTGAGGCGGCTTTACTCGTCTTGCAGTTACTCATCCCTCGTACTCCGTTTCCAGAACTTGACTGATTGCCCAGCGAACGTCGGAGTTCTCACCGAATGCCCGCCGGATGATTTGAACTGCACGATGCCGTTCAGCTTGAACGATGCCTTCCAACTCCGTCTGATAAAAAGATACTTGGTCTTCCAGCGACTGCACTTCTTGCTCCAGTCGCCCGTAGGATTTCACTCGCATACTAGAAGTTTTGTTCACTGTTGCCCGCTCCCTGTCCGGTGGGGATTTCGTTGATCTTGTTACCCTTCGCCAGATACTCAGCGATCTGGCGGGTGATCTCGTCACTCTGCGCTTTCTTCTGTTCCTTGGTTGTCTGAACAGGAGTTGCCTTGTGCGGTTCGTTCATCTCAAGCCCCCAAGAGATACAGACTAATGACAAGGGCAGCGGAGGCAATGAAGCACACTGCCAATGTATCTACCCGCAACTCTTCAGCCTCTTCCTTCCAGCGGGTGCTGGCCCAAGGCTGGCCGGTCGCACGTTGTGCTTCCTCAAGAGTCCTGTAGAACTCTTTCTTCCAATGCTTCAACTCTTGCTCTTCGTACTTGTTCATTTGAAGCACTCGTACTGGTGAGTCACGCCGTTGATATCGACATAGTGTTCACCGCACCCCGACACCCAGCCCACAAGGGTGACTCCGAAGAGCGCACCCAAGACAGCAAACAGAATCAACGCAGCCGCATCACTCCTCGTCAGCTTCATCGTCGTCTCCTTCCAACTGATCCAACTCTTCATCACTGATTTCTGCTTCGCATACTGCACGGCCAAACATCCGCATGAACATATCGTCCACGGTGTCACGCATACTGAGGAGCAGCGCCTCCATCTCCGGGTCGTCTTTTTCGTTGCTCATTACACTTCTCCCTTTTCGATTGCACGGTTCAGATACCACTGCGCTTTCAACAGGTCTTCCATCCCGCCCTTGTGATAAGCGCGAGAAATGTACTTGACCACGTTGCCAAGGTGATACCCCAGACGCTTGGCTTCGATGAAGTCGATGGTTTCGATGCCGCCCTTCTTGTAGTGTGCCGGGTGATTCACGGGGTCTTCCGGGAAGACCTGTACAACTTCCTGTACAGGTTCCTGTACATCGTATTTACCGCGCATACCTGCGCTGTATGCCAAAGGCGTGTTCACGGGGTCAGCCGGGTCAGCCGTGTAGATATCGATCGGCTTATTCTTCTGAGCCTCTTCCCTTTCCATCTTGCGTTGCACGTAATACACCAAGGACTTCGTGCAGCCGGCCTTCTTAGCGATCTCAGCAGCCGGTTTGCCTTGTGCCAGCAACTTGCGAATCTGTGCGGTTTTACTCTGCTTTTTCATCTTCGATCTCCTTCAAGAGTTTTTCTAACTGATCAATGTTTGTTTCGTTGATTACGCCTACTTTCCCGCCAGCCAGCGCAATCCTTTTCATGTTGGATAGCTGGAGCGCGGTCGGGGTGTTTCCCCCGGCTTTACATTCGATACCCAAGAACACTCCTCTATGACAGCAAATGAAATCAGGAACTCCTGAAGCACCGTACCCGCCGGTCACCGGCATGGTGTAGTACGCGCCGTGCTTCTCAAGGACCAAGCGCACTTTTGTTTTCACCTTGGCTTCAGGTGTCATTGCAAATCTCCAAATACTTTTCCCAGAGATCGTCGGGGATATCCCGCGTGTCTCGCCCGTAGTGATGCTCGCAGAGTATGGAACGCATGGTGCGAACCTCATGGATAGTGGGTTCGCCTCCCATACAAGCGGCTAGTGATGAAAAGTCCATTTCCGAATGAATGTACATCGTAACCTACCTTGTCGATTTGACTGCGTCAACCAGAATCTGTACTCGTTCTACTGTATCTGCATTTCTCCACTCTTCAGTATCAAAGAGATCATCAGCAAGAATCTCTCTTATCAATCTCCTTGAATCCGCCCGCATCGGTGCAGTGAACACGTTGTCGCACCAGATGCATCTCACTGTCTTGGGCTTGTCTCTCGCAGAATACTTTCTACTGAAAAAGGAGAACCTACACTTAGGACAAATCACAAATTGGTTCTCTTAGTTCCTCCAGTTGCTCTGGCGTAACCACAACCATGAACAGTTGCTCCTCGACCGGCGAGTCAAGGTCTTCCTCTGGATACCATATGGCCTTGCCCAGATACCATCCAATGTTCTCAAACTCGTATTCCCAGTAATCCCCCGGCAACATGACACTGCCATGTACACCCACTTCTTTCCGCAGCCCCTTCTGGTCGGCGTATGGAATGATTAGCGTAATAGCATTCTTGATTACATCTGGAAGCCGATCCGTAGTGAAGTGACGCAACGTGCGATCATCGACCGCTATGCTCCAGCGAGATATACCAGTGACATACTGCGTCAGCACAACATCGACGCAGTACCCCTTGGGAGTGCCATCGTCATACAATTTCAATTGCAGAAATGGACCGCCTACCTCGACCCCACCTTGTATGGATTTGGATCGCGCCTTGCGAAGCAGCGTGTCGAATCGATACCCCTGTTTGAACTTCATGGCTCGGCCCTCAGTCCTTGTCCATAAGGAGCGTCTGCCCGTAGATGGGGACGTTCCTTGAATTCGGGTTCCGATCCTTGATTATCCAACCGGCGTCGATGTTGATCGTATCGCCCAGCACCGGCAGGCCAAGGAACGCACCGTCCAATGGAGCCTTGTTGGTGATGCGATCATCTGCGTCTACCATCGCCTTCACGAAGGCGAACGATGAACGGATGCTGTTCCGAATCTCCTCCGGCATGGCATCCCAGCTACGGTAAGCGCGAGGCTCGACCGTGAACGTCGGGTTGAACTGCATGAGGTAGTTGCCGTAGTACAGTTCAGAAACATTCTTGTTCTCCGACACAACCTTCTGGGCAATGTCGCAGCAGGAAGTCATATCGACCGCAGCCACGATCAGGTATGCGCCCATATCCACAAGAAACCACTTCTCGCGGGCGAACATGAGGTTCGCCTGCTCCAGCGTCGAGGCAGTGAAGTCCCGCGTGCGGAGCATCGCGTCGTTGGCCTCGTTGATCTCCTTCAGGACGTTTGCAGGGAAAATATCCTGCGTGATGCCCTTACAGAAGTTGCGGATCAAGTACTGCTGCGTCTCAGCGGAGACGGTCAGCACGCTGCCTACCTTGACCGCGTTACGTTCAGAGGCTTTCTCCAGCCAGAACTTCATCGCGTTGAAGAGATGCTGGTGAAGATGTACCGGCACAAATTTGTCATCGCAGAACCGGCGCACGCGATCCTGCCCCTTCTCCAGCGTGCGGCGCAGGGCGTAAGAGACGTTACTCGTCTCCACTATCTTATGAAGATTTGTGTCCAACGACATGAAGTCAGCGTGGGCTACCTCCACTTCTACGTGATGCTTCTGCCGCACGCGCAGGGCGGGGAAGCCCTGCTCATTGCCAAGGAACAGCGAACCGTCACCGAAGCGCAGTGCCTTATCAGTAGGCAGGACGAACAGAGTGTTGTTCGATGCCGCCCGGAGCTTCCGCGCCAGATTGAACGCGGCGTTGCGACGCAGGGCAGCAACGTCCTGCTCAGTGCAGAACGGAGCGCACGCAGATGCGGCGGTAGCGGTTTGGGTCTTAGCCATGATTGTTCTCCTCAGTTGTTGATCTTGATGACGCGGCCAGCCGGGGGGCGGAAGCCACGGTTCTCAGTCACTGTCCAGAGCGTCGGGATAGAAATATCCCAGACCACTCCATGCTCGACGTACCCGTCGGTCAGCACGATCACGCAGTCGGCAGTCAATTGGCGCTGCTTGATGTACTCAGCGACGCAGGACACGCGGGTGCCGCCGCCGCCCGCAGGCTTCAGGAGCTTGGCGATATCACCGATCTCGCTCCGGTCGAAGACCTGCTCAGAGTGGACACGCGCATCCCACCAGATGACACGCACCGTCTGCGGGTTGGCTGCCGCGCAGATGCGAGCGGCGGTAGCCGCCCAAGTGCCGATCACCTTGTCGGAGATGGAGCCTGAGCTATCCATCGCGAGGATGACCTCGGAGACACACTCCTGCTGGAGGGTCGGCACGATCCACGGGTCGTCACCTGCCATGTACCGGCGGTCGAGCTTTACATAAGAATAGTCATCCGCATTGCTGACACTGGAGTTGACGAATTCCTGCATCTCGTCATCCCAGCGGATCGGCACCTCCATCGCCTCTTGCATGACGCGGGGAATGTCCTGACCCAGCACGCCTGCGAGGATCGCGCCCTGCTGGATGGCACGGTCGATCTTCTCTTCGATCTCCTTGTCGGAGGGCTTGTCGCCCTCACCAGCCGCAGCCTCATCAGCCTCATGGCTGTCATGCGTGTCCAAGGAAATTTTCTTGCCATTGACCTCGACGCTGTCGTCGCCAGCTTCAGCGGCACCGCCATCACCATCTTCACCATCTTCACCCTCGTCGCCCTGACCGGGCTGGGGCTGGCCGTCGCCTTGACCGGGCTGACCGGGACGGCCCTCCGGCGGCTTCTTCTGCGCCCGCTTCAGAATGTCGTAAATCTCCATGACCGACATACCATCGAACATGGGGTCGTACAGGTGCGGAGTGGGCAGGGTCGCGAGGGTCTTGTCCTTGAGACCATGAATGAACGCATTGATGGCGTAGTCCATCGCCGCATTGATCAGGCGACCATCGGTCTTCATCAGGTTCTTGAAGCGCGTAATGTGCTTCAGGAATACGTGAAGATTCTCATGCAACACGATGCCAGTCACCTCCGCCTGCGACAGCGGTCCCATGAACACGGGGTTGTAGGACTTGTTCCAGCCGTCAGTGCAGGCGGTCGGGATGGTGTCGGTGATGCGGGTCTCACCGGATACAAAGATGCCTGCCATGACCCGCGTTTCGGGATGGCGCATCAGGGCAATGTTCGCCTTCTTCAAACGCGTGGCAAGGGCAAGGGCAGCGGCGTTATCCATGACTATCTCCAACTGGATGAATGAGGAAAGTATAACCTGAGTTGATAAATAGGGGCAAGGGGTTGCCTTGCCCCGTGAGCATCAGACCAGCAGTTCGGTGTTCGCGACCCGCCAATCCTTGAGCGCGGCGTTGCCTCGCACCAGCGCAGCCTTGTTCTTATTGGCTACCATCTGATGGAAGAAGATCGCTTGGATCTCCTCGCTGGGGATGCGATTGACGAACTGCATGAACGCCTGCACGTCATCGTTCGTCTCCACGTCGCGCGAGCCGTTGATCATCAACATGATCTGGGCTGCGAAGTCGTCCGGCACCGTCACGCTCATGGGCGCGGCGATGATCTCGCTCGTCTTGGTCAGGTTGCTCTGGAGCAGGAGGGTCGCCTGCACCAGCCTGCCAGCGGCGAGGCCCACCGTGCCGCAGATGGCTGAGAACAATTCGTTCTCACTCATGCGAGCGCGGCGCTTGAGAATGTCGGAGGCCCGCATCATCGACCGGGGGCAGCAGTAGCTGACATTGCCACTCCTGCGCGGGTTCCAGATCAACTCGTTGTCCGCATCTGCGGGGTTGGTGTACACGCCCATGCACCGCTTGTTGGCAAGGACGAAGCTGACCATGACGGGGTCAGCGTCCACGCTGGTCATGTAGCGGGCGAACTCCGTCGCCGTCTGGGTGCGGAGGTTGTGGAACACAACCCGCGAGCCAACGTGACCCTGCACGGTGTCACCCAGCCCGTCCGACACAAGGTTGCTGGTGCCCCAGACGACGCTGCCTTCCGGCAGGCGCTCACCGCCCAGCATCATATCGTTCATAAGAGCCGCCCCGCTGGACTGCAACACCTTGGGCAGCTTGAAGACCTCGTCCATACAGAGGGCAATGGGGCGACCCGCAGCGCGGCTGATGTTCTCGTGGACCAATTCCACAAGAGCTTTCTTGGCCATGTCGGGCATGACCATGCGGAGGTCAGGCGGGGTCAGGTTGGTGCAGTCCATCACCCAGTAGTGGTAGGTGTCCTCCGGGAAGTAGTCGCCACGGCGACGCCACTTGTCGCCGTTCGCTTCTGCGAGCATGGACTGCACGGCGGTCTTGGCGTGGCCGGGAGGCCCCATGATGATGTTGCAGGCGAGGTCGCCCGTGGAGGAGAGGATGTTGGTGAACTCCCGAACGGAGACGGACGGGGCACCGGAGGTGTTGACGGTCATGGTCATGGCAAGGCTCCTTGATGGACTGGATGAACTAGAAAAAAACTAGATGATACTGTAACTCAAGCGCCGAACATCTTCAACAGGTCATCGACCTGCTCTTTGACTGCCTCGCGGGCGGTCTCGCTCTCGCGCAGTGCCTCCACGCGGTCGCCCTCGTACCGGCCCAGCGTCTGGCGCAGCGCGGAGCAGGCCTTGTCCAGCACCTCGTCCCCAGTGGGGTTGAAGGACTGGATCATCTTGGCGAAGTCGAGCGTCTTCTGCACCGTGGATGCGTGCAGGCGGCGGAACCGCACCTTGACCTCGCCCTCGTCGGAGACGGTCTCCTCCATCGCGCACGTATGCGACAGCGACTGCATGAGGCCTGCGATCTGGTCGCGGAGCTTCTGCCCTACCTCGTCAACCATGCGACTGTACTGCCGCCGGTTGTGGGTGACGATATCGTTCGCCAGATCGGTGAACAGGGTATTACGGAAATCGTCCTCGCGGATGGCCGATACCGTCCAAGAGAAGTGGAAGCGCGACCGCACATACTCCTTGCTGCGGTAGTGCTCGCGGCGGAACATATCGCCCCGCACAAACGCCTGAGCCGACACCTTGGCATCGTAGTCAGGGATGCCGCGATCTGCGTCACCATCCAGAAAGGTATTAACTTTCTGGTAGAAGTCTGCCTGAAGCTTCTTCAGGGCATCGAGGGTGCCCTCGATGCTGAACTGGGGAGTCAGATGGCCCCCGTCGTACTCGTAGCTCACGCCCTCGCGAGCGAGGTAGTTGTAGACCGACTGCCGCACGTTGCGGATGGCGGTCAGCTCAGGATCGCGCTTGAAGAGTTCATGCGCGGCTTTCATCACGGTTTCTACCGCGCCTGCGTCGGCGCTCATCTTGGCAGCGAGGCCACGGTCTGCCTTCTCTGCCGTCCAGCAGGAAATTTCTGGACGAATGATGACCGCGCTACTGGAAAGCGTGATCAGGTTCTGCGGTGCGGTGATCACCGCGTCTGCGGCGATACCAGTTGCGAGCGAGTTCATAAGCAGGCCCTCCGGGGGCAAAGTGTGTGAGCGGCGAGAGAAGATAGTATAGGGTAGATGGTGTTATACATCTACCCTTTCCACAAAAAAACTTAACCTATGCGAACTCCTCCGGCAGCACGGGCTGCACGTACTCGACCATGAACCCCATCTGGCGTGCCACCTTGATGGCGTGAGGGGTCAGGGTCTTGGTCTGGGCGATCTCAGCCAGCCACTTGGCCTGCTGATTCACGGGGATCGCAACCGTCTTGCCGTACTGGTCAGCGATCCGAATCCGCAGGACGGGGTTCAGTTGCATTTCGGTGTTGTTCATTACACTTCCTCCTTTTCGATTACGAACGCGAGCGCACCCATCAGGAACAGCCCAGCTATCACCGTAAAGAACTCCGCATTGCTGCGGAGGCTGTCACCGGGAGTGATCAGCACGCCAGCGACACAAGCGGCCATGCCAACCATCCAGAAGGACAGATAGACGCGCCATGCTTTCTCAATCTTAATTCCCATGATCTTTCTCCTGTAGTTGTGGGAGACGTTCCCGTGCTGCCCGCGCGTGGCGGGCAGACCGTGAGCTACTCTTATCTTGCGCCCGTCCACTCGCTCCCCGCGTAGGGGTCGAGGTCGAGCAAGTAGTGATTCGCGCAGTACCATTCATACCGCGCATCCTCATCGTCAGGCAGGGTTGCCCTCGCGGGCAGGCCCAGCACCTCGTGCATCTGTTCCTCGCTCATACCGCGACCTCCTGCGCGAGGCCCGGATGAGAGGCGCGTGCTTTCGCGCCATCCTCCCACCCCCTCTGATACTCCGGGTCTTGGGTTGCGTCACGGGCTGCCCGCGAATTGAAGCCATCCTCCCATCCATCGTAATAGGGAAAATCGGACTCTTCCTCGTTCTCCTGCGTGATGGGCGTCCAGAGCATCTGGGCGCAGATGGTCGTCTGGATCACCAGCGGGCGGCAGGCGGTCGGGATGGTGTCGGCGTACTTCTGCGCCGCGCGTTCATCGTGCCAGACCTTGCTAGTGGCGACGATGATCTGCCCGTCGTCGTCGCGGTACACAACGATATAAACGTCCATAATGATTCTCCCTTAAGCGGACTTGGTCAGGTTGAAGCGGGCCGGGTTGCTGCGAGCCTTGGCGCGGAGCGCCGACAGCGAGCGCAGGTTCATCAGGCGCTCGCGCACGGCGTCGAGTTCCGCGTAGAGCTTGCCCATGTAGGGGTCGGCCATCAGGCCCTCCCCGCACCGGAGGTTCGCTGCCATGACCTGCATGGTGCATAAGATATCCTCGCGGGCTGCGTTGCACTCGCGCACCGTCTTGGTCGCGTAGTACTCGCGGTAACGCGCTGCGTGATGGGCGTAAGCCTCTTCGTATGTGCGAAGGTGTTGCATGGTCTGTCTCCCTGTAGTGGACTAGAAAGTAACTAAACGAACGTCAGTGGATGGCGATGATGATATCGACGCCCTTGAATGCCTTGCTGCCGCAGGCGTGACCCTTGGGCGTGCATGACCCACACTTGCCGGGGCACGTAAATGCCCTTGCCCCGTATGCAGAACGCAGCGCAGCGTTGGTCTCCCGCGTGCCGTGATCGGTGGACTTCACCCTCCTGCCTATCGATACGCCCTTGAAGTGACCGCGAACGTAGGGCAGGGCGAGCATCCGCTGCACCGTGGCATCGTCGGAGTTATGTCCGTCGCTGACGTTCAGCGTGTAGTTGCTGGGCATGGGGGTAGCCAGCAGCAGCGAGAAGCTTTTGCTATACCCATAGAAGTCTATGCGGGGATGGCAGCGCATCAGGAACGCCCAGAAGGCAACGTCGCTTTCGTCGCGGAAATCCCCGTCCACATATAGGCGCACAATCTGCACCTTGTGTTCGATGGCCTGAAAAGCTGCGCCTATCCATTGACGGCCAAAATTAGAACTGAGCAGGAAGGTGTTCTGTACCTGCCGCGCGAACGCGGCGGGGTACCTCCATGCCTTAAACGAATAGCACCAGCGAAGGCAGTCACCAGCGCCGGGGCAGAACCCTTTGCCGGGCAGCGCGGAGAAGGCAGCGAACGGAAGCTTGCTGTTGCCGTCAGTCTTGAAGATCGAATAGTGCGGCTCGCCCGTCCGCAGGACGCGGGCAAGTGTGGTCAGGTGATAGTGCCAGCCATTCACAACGTCGGCAGGCTCAGTACGGGCGAGGGTATCGCACGCATCAGCGGCAGCGGTGAAGTCCCGTGCTGCCATAGCAGCGAGGATGGGCGAAAGAGCAGAAAGTTTCATGTTCAAGCTCCGTTGCTGTTTTGGGGATACTTAGTATCCGGTTCGGGATACTAAGTCCTGCCTTTACCATGTACGATTTTTCTGGGCGTTCCTACGGCAGGAGCCGCCATTTTAGGGGGTGCTGGGGGGAGAGTCTACCCTTTTTGATAAGTTTTTTTGGGTAAAGACGGGGGATTGTGCAAGGGGCACGCGTAAGTCATTGATGAGCAGTATGCTTGGATTTTTTGGGGAGTTTAGGTTTATTGGGTAATGCGGGGGGATTTTCATGTTTTGGGCGGTTTGTTCCGCTGTTCCGCAAAAATGGGTCTGTTCCGCACTATATCTGATCGGGGTTAAGGTGAGGTTGCTTTGCTAATTGGGGTTGGGAGGGGTAAGGGTAAGTTATTGAAAAGTAATAGGATGGGGGGATTTGGGTTGTGAAATGGTATTAAATAAATATAGATAGATAGATAGATAATAAGTAATAAAAAATAGTGTTGTTCCGCTGTTCCGCAGTTTTGAGATAGCGGGGGGATTGGGAGGATTAGGTTTTTCAGTTGCTGCCCCTTGCCTATTAGACAACAAATGCTTCTTAAGACTCCCCCTCTCAAAACTGCGGAACAGCGGAACAAATCGTGGAACAATCGGGTTTTTCTTTTTGGAATCAACGTCTTACGCTGTTCCGCTCCGTGGAACATTGCGGAACAGATTGCGGAACAGATTGCGGAACAGCGGAACAGCGGAACAGATCGGAGATAAAAGTTGAAAGTTTCTAAATTATGGGGAGCATGGCTATCTTTCCTATTAACTCACGCTGTCACGCCGCGCGCGTAGCCCGTGAATGTATGATTCCCTAAGTTTCTAGGATACTTAGTATCCGGTTCGGGATACTAGGTTTCTGGAATAGGCGGGGATTGCGCGGTGGGCGTGGCCGCTGCCACGGCGTGCCCGGACTGCGCCGGACGATGCGATGCGTCGCGCGAGACCAGTTCCCGCGCCGCGCGCGCAGACAAATAACTGGTTTCAACGGGCCAAAAAAAGCCCGCCTTGCGGCGGGCTGAGTGGGGCGAAGCGGTCGGGTCAGAGAGTCGGCTTTTTGGCCAGCCACTCGCGGATGGCTTTGGCTTGATCCGCCGTCACGGTGCTGTTCGCCGTGCCGGTTTTCACCTTTTTCTCTACTTCGGTGCATACGTCGGCGACGTACTGCACGATGGTACGGTTCCCGGATTTGGTGGCCGTCGGTGCCGTAGCTGCGAGCGCCTTAGATACTGCAAGCTTTAGCGTGCTACGCGCCTTCGCGACGTAGACGTTCAAATCGCGATTGATTGGCGAAGCGATCGCGTACAGGGTCGCGTGGTCGGTTTTCAGCGCTGCCCATGCTTTGCGGTCCTTCGCCTTTAGCCACGCCGCAGTGATTTTGGCGTCATAGTTGGCCGCATCCGACAGCGCCCATTCCCCGGATTCGGCATTCTTCGCGACGTAGACAGGGTCATGCTTGGCGTCGAACGCGTCGGCTGCGCCCGCGTCGAAGTTAGCCCACTTCGCGTCACCTGACGCGTAGTCCGTGGCGAGCGCCGGCCAGACGGCCAGCATTTGCGCGCCGAATTCAGTCAGATCGCGTGCCAGATTGGCCGCTCGGATGCCGCCGTCGCGAATGCTCGCGACGGCAGGCGTGGTCTCGGGAGCGGCCACGGGAGCGGCCACGGGAGCGGCCACGGGAGCGGCCACGGGAGCGGCCACGGGAGCGGCCACGGGAGCGGCCACGGGAGCGGCCACAGCCGCGGAAACAGAACGCT
>JACCDP010721799.1_pt1 | contig 63961 bp, 52 predicted proteins | sample 7445841 | NCBI WGS metagenome assembly JACCDP01 (sample SAMN15323441, study PRJNA562643) | freshwater metagenome | isolation source: river surface water | place: USA:Blue River Watershed | collected 2017-08-17 | reverse complement strand
CGGCCTCCCGAGCGCGGATCGCGCGGGTTGCGCTGGCCGCGTCCGGCGGAGCCGCCTTGAGAGGAGGGCGCCCCGGCGGGACGCTGGGCGCCACGCGGATCGGGGCCGCGGTGCGGGGGCTGGGAGCTGGAACGCGGGTCGGGCACGGTGGAACCAAGACCATCACCGCACTCCGCCCACTGAAGCAACCCCGTGCATCACCCGATCTGCGGCGCGTCATGCGTAACGTGAGGCGGCTCCGCCCGGTTCTCACCGCGCAGACCCAGAGGGAGGGAGACCGCGAAGCACGCGAAGGATGCCAGAGGTAGGAGCCGAGCCCGCGGAACCCACGGAAGGCGCGGAAAAAGAGGATCGGCCGGGCAGCCCCGGCCGGTGTGCATCGAACCTTTTGCGGGAACCGGTGCATGGCCGCGAAGAAGCTCAAAAGGCACGCTGACGATGGAAGTGAGCCACGGCCCCCCGCCACCGACCCCGTTCCTTCTTGGTGAAATGTCCCGGTGATCCCTGGTTGCACGGGGCCCGGCTCGGCGCACGCTGCGGCGCGTGCGCCTGGGTCCCTACGAGCTGACTTCCAACCTCTTTCTCTCGCCGTTGGCGGGTTACACCAACCTGCCCATGCGCCTGACGGTGCGCGAACTGGGCGGTCTGGCGTGGGCGACGACGGACCTCGTCAACGCCCGCTCGTTGCTGGAGCGCAACCGCAACGCCCTGCGGCTGGTCGCCTCGTCCCCGGCCGACCGGCCTTTCGCGATCCAGCTCTTTGGCAGCGTGCCCGAGGAGATGCGCGACGCGGCGGTGATGTGCCAGGAACTCGGCGCCGACTCGGTCGACATCAACATGGGTTGCCCGGTGCGGAAGGTCACGCGCATCGGCGGCGGCTCGGCGATGATGACGGAGCTCGAGCGCACGGCCGCGCTGGTGCGCGGCATGGTGTCGGCGGTGCGCATCCCGGTGACGGCGAAAATGCGGCTCGGCTGGGACGACGAGAATCTCACCGCCCCGGATCTCGCCCGCGCCCTCGAGGCTGCTGGCGTGGCGGCGGTGTTCGTCCACGGCCGGACGCGGGCGCAGGGTTTCGCGGGCACGGTGAACCTCGCGGGTATCCGCGCGGTGGTGGAGGCGGTGCCGCGGATCCCGGTGATCGGCAACGGCGACGTCACCACGCCCATGGGGGCGCGGCATATGCTGGCCGAGACGGGGTGTGCCGGCGTGAGCGTGGGGCGGGGCGCTTTCTACGACCCTTGGATATTCCGGCGCACGGCGCATCTCCTTCGGACGGGTGAGGAGTTGCCGGAACCCGGCTTCCACGAGCGGCTCCGCGTGCTGCGGCGGCATTTCGAGCGTTACATCGAGTTCCACGGCGAGGAGCACGGCGCCCGGTTGTTTCGTCGCGTGGCCCCGTGGTACGCGCGTCGCTTCGGGCCGGCGAAACCGTTCAAGCGCCGCATCCTCACCATCGCCTCCCGGGCCGACTTCGAGGCCGCGATCGACGAGTACATCGCGTGGCGCCGGCAGTTCTGCGACGAAAACGGCGAATTGTTGCCGAAGTTCGCGCCGGCGCCCCTGGTGCCGTCGTTCCTACGGGCGGCCGACGATCCGGAGGAGGCGGGCCGGGAGGCCATTCCCGTGCCACGCGGCCCGGTCGAGCTTTGGTAGCTTTTTCCCGGCGCGCGGCTACCGTCGCGCCATGCAGCAGGTCGACCACTTCTGGGAGTTGATCATCGGCACGGTGATCGCGCTCCTGCCGATCATCAATCCGCTCGCCGCGGCACCGAGCTTCCTCGCGATCACCGAGGGCGATTCGCGGGAGCGCCGGTTGCAGCAGCTGCGCCATGCCTGCTTCTACATGGTGGGAATCCTGGTGAGCTTCCTGATCGGCGGCACGTTCATCATGAGCTTCTTCGGGATCTCCATCCCGGGCCTGCGCATCGCGGGCGGCTTCCTCGTGGCCGGCATCGGCTCGGCGATGCTCCTCGGCGCCCCTCGCGATCCGCGCCCCGACGATCCGGCCGAGGCCGAGGCGCGCCGGAAACGCGACGTCTCCTTCTCCCCGCTCGCGCTGCCGATGCTCAGCGGCCCCGGTTCGATCGCCGTGACCGTGGGCTTCACGTCCCTCGCTTCCCACTGGCTCGATTACATCGCCATCATCCTCGGGATCCTTGTCGTCGCGATCATCACCTACGTCGTTCTGAGGCTTGCGGAGCGCACCGTGTTGCTGGTCGGCGTCAACGGGATGAATGCCCTGACCAAGGTCATGGGCTTCCTGATCCTCTGCATCGGGGTGCAGTTCATCGTGAACGGCGTCCTCGGGATCGCGACCGATCCCGCCGTGGTGCGTGCCATCCGCGACGCGGCCGTGGGCCGCTGAGCGGGCTCAGTATTCCCGGCGCGTCTCGATGCCGGGGCGCGGTATCGGATAACGGCCCGAGGCGTCGGGCTGCAACGGGGCGGGCGAGTCTTTCGTGAGTTTGTCCAGGCCGGGGGCGAACTCGTGGTCGCAATTCAGCATCTCGTCGAAAGTGACCACGCGGCCCGTGTGCGCTGCCATGCGGCCCATCGAGGTGACAAGGCTGGCCTCGACGCCGCGTTTCACCTCGTTGAACGGCAGGTCGGCGCGGATGGCGGCGATCAGATCGTCCCACTCGAGCTGATGCGGGCGGCCCTCGGGCTGCGGATGGGCCCAGGCGAGTTTCGCCTCGTCCTTCGTCTGGCTGCGGTAGATGCGGGCGCGTGAGGGTGCATGGCCCTTCTCCGAGATGATCGCCATGCCCTTGGTGCCGTGCGCGGTGCTGGAGTGCTCGGCGTAGGCGCCGGTGATGCAGCGGCCCTCCAGGAAAAGCTTCGAGCCGTCGCGGAAGGTGTACTCGGTCGAGTACACGTCGAAGTTCTGGTCGATGCTGTCGCCGCGGTAGTGGCGGCCGCCGTTGGAGTGGGCCTGCACGGGCCACTCACCCTTCATCCAGCAGCACTCGTCGATGTTGTGGATGTAGAAGTCGCTGTAGGCGCCGCCGCTCGCCCAGATGAAGCTGTGGAAGCGCTCGATCTGGTACATGAGGTCGGTCTTGTCCGCGGGCTTCGGCGGCGACGCGAAGAACCCGACCGGACCGTGGAGCCGGTAGGCGCGCATCATGAGGATGTCGCCGATTTCGCCGCGGCCGATGCGGTCGGCGAGTTCGCCGCGGGCGCGGCAATGACGGCACATCAGACCCACGCCGACCTTCAGATTTTTCCGCGCGGCCTCTTCCCCGAGCGCCAGCATGCGCTTGCTGGTGGGCCCATCCACGGTGAGGGGCTTCTCCATGAAGACGTGCAAGCCCTTCGCGATCGCGTAGCTGAAATGCACCCAGCGGAACGCGGGCGGCGTCGCGAGGATGACCACATCTCCCGGCCGCAGCGCGTCCATGGCGGCGCGGTACGAGTCGAGGCCGGTGAACTGGCGGTCGGGCGGTACGTCGACCGCATTCTTTCCTTCCTTGGCGAACTGCTTGGTGAGGCGGTCGAGCGACGTCGCGAGCCGCGGGGGGAAAACATCCGCCATCGCCACCAGTTTGATCGGGCCCGTCGTGGTGGAGAGGGCCTGCCCGGCGGCGCCGGTGCCACGTCCGCCGCAACCGACCAGTGCCACGCGGATCAGGTCACTGCCCGCCGCGTGCACAGGCGGCAGGGCGACTCCGGCGAGAGCGGAGACGGCGGCGACGCGGCCGGAACGATGGATAAAATCACGGCGGGACAGGGCGGGAGGAAGCACGGGGTTGGTCATGGGGAAAAAGGGGGGGAATACTCGGGGCCGACGAAGGATCAAATTCCTCCGCCCGGCCCGGAGATCAAAGGAAAACCGGACGTTTCCGTCGGACCTCCGTTTGACTCCTCCGCGCTCCGCCCTTGTCTGCGCCGCGTTGACCTCGGAAAAGGCCCCCGCCGCCCCCATGCGCCTCGACAAGTGGCTCTGGGCGGTGCGCGTCCACCGCAGTCGGGCGCTCGCGACCGACGCCTGCCGGGCCGGCTCGGTGTTCGTCAACGACCTCGTCGCCAAGCCTGCCCGCGAGGTCCGGCCGGGGGAGACCGTCCGTGTGCGGATCGGCCTGATCACCCGCACCCTGAGGGTGATCGGTGCGCCCCGCTCGAGGGTCGGCGCGAAGCTCGTCGGCGATTACTGCGACGACCTCACGCCGCCGGAGGAAATCGCGAAACTCCACGAGAATACGGTGCAGCAGGTGTTGGCGCGTGAAAAGGGCAGCGGGCGTCCAACGAAACGCGACCGGCGTCTGCTCGACGAGCTGTTCGGTTGAAGAGGCCGGCGCGGCGGCGCGTCAGGATTCGGGCGTCCCGGGGCGCGTGTGGAATTTCTCGTGGGCCAGCAGGTGCAGGCGGTGCATCACGAGGCTCAGGTCAGCGCAGGTCTCCCGCGCGGTGGCGTCGGCTTCACCCGATTCCGCGCGCCGGCGCGCGCGGAGAAATCGCTCCGAGAGCGGACGGTGCTCGTCCCCGCCGCCGAGACGGCGAAGCAGCTGGCGGGCGCGGTCCGCCCAACGCCGGGCGCGCCGCACGAGGAGCATCGCCGCCTGCGCTGTGATCCGGCCGGCCGTGAGGTCCTGGAAGACCCGGCACTCGAAGGTGCGGCATTGCGTCGGACGCCGCGCATAGATCCGGCAGGAGCGGTCGGCGCACAACGCCGCGCAAGGCTGCGGCAGGCGCCTTATCGGCGGCCGGGCACGCGAGGCGAGGAGGTTCATTCCGTTCGCCCGCAGGGCGCGCGGGTCGTCCCCCGCGCCAAGTTTCACGTGGTGGAACAGGGTGCCGTCACAGCACAGGCCGCAGGCGCGGCAGAGTTGCTCGCCCGGGCTCATGGCGGTGACGCGGTCGCGCACCGCAGCGCCCGCAGGCATCCCTCGAAGTCCTCCGGCCACGGACAGGTGACCTTCAACGCGACTTGCGTCATGGGATGGACGAACTCCAACCCGGCTGCGTGCAGCATCACACGTGGCACGCTGATCGTCCCGCCCTTGCCGCCCGCGGGAAAGCGGGCCGGTCCACCGTAGAACGGATCACCAAGGATCGGGTGACCGCCCTCCGCGAGATGCGCCCGGATCTGGTGCGTGCGGCCGGTGTGCGGGCTGGCCTCGACGAGCATCGCGCCGGTCACCCGCTCGATGACGCGGAACGTCGTCCGGGCCGGATCGCCGCCGCTGCGCACCGCGCCGAAGCGGCTGGCCTTACCCTCTCGGCCGACGACCCCAAGATGATTGACGACCTCCCACGAATCGGGCGCCGACTCGCCCGTGACCGCCAGCGCGAGATAGGTCTTCCGCACGGCTTTGCCGGCGAAGAGCTCCGTGACGCCCTTGTTGGCTCGTGGATCCCGGGTAAACAGCAACACGCCCGAAGTGTCGCGGTCGAGCCGGTGCTGGAGTCCGAGGTAAGTCGTGCCACCGTCCCGTTCCCGCAGGAAGGCCGCGAGCGTCGATTGCGCGCTGGCCCGGCGCGCGTCGAGCGTCGGCTGCGTCGGCAGGCCGGCGGGCTTGTCGACAATGATCAGCCACTCATCCTCGAATCGGATGCGCTCCGGTGCCCAGGCAAACGCCGGTGCGGGCGGCGCCTCCCGACGCGTTGCGCCGTTCCGCGGTGCGGGATTCCGGTGAGCCATGACGCGGAGCGTGAGGCAGGTGGCGGGCGGGTGACAAGGAGCGCGCGAAGTTCCAGCGCGGCGCAGCCGAGACCAACGGGGAGTTGAGTCGGACCACAAGGGCACAGGGGGGCCAACCCGGGTGCTCAGAGTCCGATCCACCGGCCCGAGCCTAGAGTCGCATCGCGCTCCCGACTCGCTCCGCGGGTGAGTAACCGCGGATGGACACGAATAGGCAGGGCTCGGTGTAGCCGCGACTATCCGCCGAGAACGATGGTGTGGGCCAGACGGCCGACTTGTTCTCCGTCTCGTCCTCCGTGGTCCCGGCGAAGGAGGAAGGCCGTTCCGAAGGCGGCGGACTTGAACCGCGGATTTCCAAGATGGCGCAGATAAAGGCCGAAGGGCGTTCGGCGCTTCCGAATGAGCGGAGCGAACGGGCGGGGTGGAACCCATCCGTGATCATTTCGAAGGGAGAATTCCGTCGCGCCGCGGTGGGTTTGATGTTTCGCACGGGGAGTCGCATGAACGTCTTCTCCAAGTTCGAGACCGAGCTCGCGGTGCGGCCGGATGACATCGACCTCTACCAGCACGTGCACAGCACGCGCTACCTCGACTACGTGCTGGCGGCGCGGTTCGAGCAGATGGAGAAAAACTACGGTATGTCCATGCAGGCGTTCGCCGATCGTGGCCTCGGCTGGTGGATGACGACCGCCACGATCCACTACAAGCGACCGCTCGGCTGGGGCGACCGCATGATCGTGCGCTGCTGGATCGATCACTTCACCGAGACCGGCTGCCGCGTGGACTTTGAGATCGAGAAGCAGCCCACCGGGAAACGCGTCTGCGACGGGTATTGCTCGTACACGCTCGTGACGCTCGCCACGGGCCGTTCGACGCCGATCCCCGAGGACGTCCGGGCGAAATACTCGATTTGAGCGAAACCGCGGGCGCCCCGCGGCTCAGGCGCCGGCGGGGTTTTTCCCGGTGAGCCGGGCGATCTCGCGGCGGAACGTCGCGGCCATCGCCGCAGACGAGAAATGGTTTTCGGCGGCGGCGCGGCCGGCGCGGCCTAGCTCCGTCCGCCGCGCCGGGTCGCGCAGCAGATCGCGCCACGCGCGGGCTAGGGCGGCGGGTTCGCGCGCGGGAACGCAGAGACCTCCGCCCCCGGCGGCGATCAATTCCGGGAACGCGGCCGACTGCGGCTGCACCACCGGCACGCCGCACGCCATCGCCTCGACGAGGTAGAGGCCGAACGCCTCCGCGTACGTCGCGGGCACCGAGAACAGCGAAAGCCCGCGGAGGAAGGAGATTTTCTCATCCCGGGAAATGTTCGGCGACCACGTGACGCGCGCGGCGAGCCCGGCGGAGTCGATCCGGGCGCGCAGCCGGCGGATAAGCGGCTCGTCGCCGGCGGTCGCCGCCCCCGCCAGATGCAGCCGCGTCTCTCGATCGCCCAACTCGCCGGCGAGGTGCAGGAACGCGTCGACCATCACCTCGATGCCCTTCTCCCGGCACATGCGCGCGAGGTAACCGACGGTCGGGGTGGGCGGCGGGTTCGCCGCCGCCGCGTAGCCTTCCAGCTGGATGCCGTTGAAAACCACCCGCACCGCATCGCGGCCTAGGCCTAGGCGGCTTCCCATCAGTTCGGCGTAGAAACGGCTCGGTGAAAGGATGAGGTCCGAGGCGCGCAGGGTGGCCGCCATCGACTCCCAGCATTGCGTGCGGAACGGCTCCGGGAGGCCGTCGAGAAAAGTGTCCTCACCCTGGAAGAACGTCACCACGGGCGCGCCGAGGCGGCGTTTGAGCGGCTCCGCAAAGCCCGCGAGCAAGGCGGTGGAAAGACACACCACGTCCGGGCGTTCAGTGTGCTGCAACCAGCCCATGAGTTTCTCCAGCTCCTTGCCCAACCGGCTCGAGCCGACGTTGAACATCTCGAGCGTCATCTCGCCGTGGTCGCGCGCCGAGGTCATGTGGCTGTGGCGCGCGGCCCAGCGCAGCAGGCCGGTGGAATTCAGCAGACGGTCGACGAAGGCCGGCGTGCGGCGGAAGAGCGGCACCTTCTGCTGCAGGTAGACGTTGATGCCGCCGAAGAAGACCGGGACGCGGGAAGAACCGGGCAACGCCTCCTCGTCGAGCGTGTGCGGCAGGTACATCGGCGCCATCGTCACGTCGTCGCCGGCGCGGTGGAGCTCCCGCGCGAGGGCGTTGTCCCGCATGCAGGCGCCGCAGTAGTAGCTGCCGGTGCCGGGCGTCAGGAAGACGATCTTCACGGTGAGAGGTTTGGTCGACGACGGCCGCGTGTCGAGGTCCCGGGGTCGGATCAGCGCGCGGGGGCCGGGCCGGCGCGAACGGCGAAGACCGTGCCTTTCTCGCCGCCGACCACGATCAGGTTCGCACCGAAGGCGGGGGAGGCGGTCAGTGCCTCGCCAAGCTCGAGCCGCCAGAGTTCCGCCCCCGCCGCGAGTTCCGCCGCGTAGAGCCGGCCGTCGGCGGAGCCGAAAACCACGGCGTCGTTGAAAAGGATCGGCGCCCCCTCGACGCGGCCGCCGGTGCGGAACTTCCACACCGCCTCGCCCTTCAGGCGGTCGATGGCGTGGAGGTACTTGTCGCGGGAGCCGATCAGCACGAGACGCTCGTTCACCGCCGGCGAACTGAAGAATGGCATTGCGCGATCCTGGTACTTCCAGGCCACGGTGCCGGCCTCGACGTCGAACGCGACGGTCTGGTTCGCGTAGTTCCCGCAGAAGGCCATCTTCCCGAACGTGCCGATCGAGGCGGGGATGTACGCCTCGGCGTCGATCGTGCGCAGGACCTGGCCGTCGGCGAGGCCGACCACGTGCAGCTGGGCGTCGCAGCCGCCGAACACCACGAAGCGTCCGTCCACGATCGCCGGCGCGCCGTTGATGTAATTACCCGTCGCGTAGCTCCACACCACGCGGCCGTCGGCGGCGTCGAGCGCGCGGGTCGTGCCGTCGTAGCCGTTGACGAGCACCCACTCGCCGGGACCGCCGGGATTGCGGACGAGTGTGGCGCCGGAGCTGATCTTCTCATCGGTGGCGAAGGTCCAGACCACCGCGCCGGTGTCGGCCGCGAGCGCGTAGAGCTTACCGTCGTTGGAACTGAGATAGACCCGGCCGCCGCCGACGGCGGGGGCGGCGTCGACGGCGTCCTTGGTCTCGAACGACCAGATCTCGCGGCCGGTGGCGGCGTCGAGGCAGTGCAGCCGGCCCTTGGCGCTGCCGATGAAGACGCGACCGTCGGCGATGGCGGCCTCGGCGTTGACCGGGCCGGGAGCGGTGAACGTCCAGGCGACGGTCGGTTCGCGCGGCACGGGTGCGGCGGAAGCGCCGGTGAGGGCGGGTCCCCCGCGGGTCATCGGCCACGCGGTGGCTTTGGGCGCGGGCGGGACCTTGGGTGCGTCGGCCGGTTTTTCCCCGCAGCCGGCCAGCGCGAGCATGATCGCCGTCGCCAGCAGAGACCGGCGCGGAAACGGGCGGCGGGGATCAGGTTTCGACGCTGGCTGCACGCCGGTAGAGTGAGATGAAATCCTCCCGCTGCAACGGACGCGGGTTGAATTTGCCGGTCCATTGCCGCGTGGCGTCCTCGGCGAGGAGCGCGAAGTCGGCGGCCGGGTCCAGGGCGGGGAAATGGCAGCGTTGCACCAGGGCCTCGATCCATGCCTGAAGCGAAAGGTCCGTCACGCCGAGTCCGCGCAACCGGCTGTCGAGCCGGTCGTAACCGGCGGCGGCGGCCGGCACCGTGGCATTGAAGCGCATGACGTGCGGCAGCATCGTGGCGACGGCGCGGCCGTGGACGATGCCGAGGCGCGCGGTGAGGGGATTAGCGGAGGCGTGGGCGGCGCCGAGCATGCTGTTCTCGATCGCGGATCCCGCGAGCGCGGCGCCGAGCAGCATGTGCGCGCGGTCGTCCGCGGTGGGGCGACCGTCAACCACACGGTCGATCGCCGCGGCGATATGCCGGAAGGCCTCCTCGGCGTGGCCGGACGACACCGGGTTGGCTTTCGTGCAGACCGCGGACTCGATCGCATGCGTGAGGGCGTCCACGCCGGAGAGCAACGCGGCGCCGTGCGGCAGCGTGGAGGTGAGATCCGGGTCGAGGATGGCGACCGCCGGCAGCGCCTTGGGGTCGCCGCAGGCCATCTTCTCGTGGGAGCCGTCGCGGCTGATGAGTGCGTAGGACTGCGTCTCGCTGCCGGTGCCGGCGGTGGTGGGGATGGCGATGAGCGGCAGCAGCGGGCGCGAGGCCTTGCCGTAGCCGTGATAGTCGCGCATCGCGCCTCCGTTCGTGAGGAGGAAGTTGCAGGCCTTGGCCGTGTCGAGGCTGCTGCCGCCACCGATCGCGACGATGCAGTCGAAGCGGTGGGCGTGCGCGGCGTCGCGGCACGTGGCGGTATCGGACTCCGTCGGGTTCTCCCTCGACTCGGCGAATGCGGCGGCGGGCAGGCCGGCGTCAGCCAACAGGCGCAGCGCGGCGTCGAGATGGCCGGCGCGGGCGACGCCGGGATCGCTGACGACGAAAACCGCCGTGCCGCCGAGCCCGCGCACCGCCTCGGGCAGCTCGCGGAGTTTTCCCGGACCGAAGATGAGACGCGGGGCGGGGCGCGACGCGAAAGCCTCGGGCATGCGGGGAAGGGGGCGTGGACCGGCGCGCGGCCGGCGACGACGGCGCGTCAGACCGCGGCGAGATCGCCCTGCAGGGCGCGGCGGCGGTAGAGGAACTCGAACATGTTACCCTCGTGCGGCTGCTCCCATTGCACGCGGTTCGTCGGGTAGGGCCCGATGTTGAGCCGCTCGATGTTGGTGCTCGCCATCAGGTCGAGCGTCCACGCGTGGTCGGCGGTCACGGCCGAGACGACCAGCGACTCGCCGATGGTGTCGATCATGCGTGACTGCGGCACCTCGAGGATGCTCGCGAAGGGGAACATGAACTCGGTGTTGGCGAGCGGATGCTCCGGGTCCGTGCAGGAGATCAGCGTGGGCTGGAGGAAGGTCTGGCCGAATTTATCGATCAGGCGCGGGCCTTGTCGATAACGGGCGGTGATGTCCTCGGCGCCCGGCGTCTGCAGAAGTTCATCGATCCGCTCGTCGATTCCCTTGGCCATGGCGGGATTGGCGAAGCCGCAGAGGAGCGCGTCCTTGTCGTCGCGCGGACGCGGCACGATGGCGGCCATGCGGCGCGCCAGGGCGTCGGCGAGCTGGTCGCGGTGGCGTGGGGTGAGGACGGCGGAGGCGTTGATGCAGGAGCGGCCGCCGTTGGAGGCGATCGACTGCACGATGATGTCGAGATGGCGCTCCCAGTGGTCGGCGTGGTCGTCGCCGAGGAGGACCTTGCTGCGGCCGGAGCCGTGGACCTGGATATTCCGGAACGGGGAATACCGCCGCACGGTGGCGTCGCTGCCGAACGCGATGGCGCGGCCGGTGCCGAAGAGCACCGCGTCGCCGCCGTCATGGCCGGCGGGGTAGAAGCCGAAAGCCTCGCGCGGGAAGCCGGCGGCGATCATGGCCTGCACGATGCGGAACGGGGTGAGAGGATCCTCGCGGCCGGGCTTGAGCACGACCGGGATCTTCATCACGAGCGCGGGGAGCCAGAGCGAGTTCACGCCGGGCGAGTTGCTGGGCAGCAGCACGCCGAGGCTCCCGGTCTGCGGGAAGAAGTTAACGTCGATCCCGTCCTGCCGGATGAAGCCGCGGTCAAAGAGCTCGAGCGGCATGCCGCGGGTGAGGCCGGCGAGGATGGCGCGGATGTTGGCCATCGCGGCGTGCACCTTGCCCATGTTCTGGTGGCCGAGGGCATGGGGCAGGCCGGTGAGCTGGGAGAGGGCGACGACGTAATCGTGCGGGCTCTGGAGTTGGTCGCCGTCACCCCAGGGTAGATTACCGCGGAGGAAAAGCTCGGCCGCGTGCTCGCAGGCGTCGGCCAGCTTGGCGCATGGGATCGCCTGCAGGCTTTCGGCGGCGCGCGCGAGCCCCTGCTGGAGATCGCGCCGGATGAGGCCCGAATTCGCCATGCTCACGGCGATCTCGCGGCCGTCGACGTTGAAGCGGACCTGGTCGAGGCTCTCGTACGGACGACCGAGGCGCAGGACGGGAATGTGGATGGATGAGCTCATGGCGCGGGTGCCTTCGGGCGCTTCAGTAAACGCCCTCGATGATGGTCTTGGTGAGGGACTGGAACGGGCGCACGTCGCCCACACCGTCCCACGGGAACTCGTCGCACGGGGGCCGGCGGATGGCCTCGTCGCGTTCGAGGAAGCGGGGCACGAAGAATTCGCGCGTCATGGTGGTGAGCTCGACGCGGCCGTACTCGCCGTAGGGCATGACCTTGTCGGGCTGGTCCGGATTGACGATACGCAGCACGGCGCGCGGCTGGGGCGCGTAGTAGGTGAGGCTGTAATTGTCCTCGGGCTTGAGCTTCCGGCTGATGGCGAGGCCCATGAGGGTGTTGCCGTAGGTCGGGGCGAAATTGATCTTCCCCTCGAGCACCTCCTCCACGACGAAGCGCACGTACTGGGGCGTCATGGTGGTGCCGCCGGCGAAGACCGCCTTGAGACCCGCCTTCACGAGCGACATGCGCTCGGCGAGGTTCTCGAGGAGGCGCGGCGTGGTGAACATGCACTGGATGTTCCGGTGGCGGATGATCGTGGCCGCCTGATCGATGACGTGCTCCTGGTACTTGCGGGCCATGGCGCCCTCGCCCATGCCGATGAGGCGCTTCACCCAGCGCGGGTCGAGATCGACGAAGTAGCACGAGCCGCCGCGGTAATTGGCGAGATGCTCGATCGCGAGGCGCAGGCGACGCGGGCCGGTGGGGCCGACCATCAGCCAGTTGCCGCCCTTGGGGAAGAAGTCGGGACCGTAGTGGTCGCTGAACTCCTCGTAATCGACCTTGTAGTCGTCCCAGCCGATGCGCTGCTTGGGCATGCCGGTGGTGCCACCGGTCTCGAAGACGTTGTAGGGACGCCCGGCGTATGCCTTCGGTACGAATCGCTCGGGCTGCTCCTTGCGCAGGACCTCGTCGTCGAAGTGGTCGAAGCGCATCAGATCGTTGAAGCAGGTGATCTCCTTGAGCGGGTTCCAGCCGGCCTGCTCGGCCCATTTGAGCCAGTAGTCGCAGCCCGTGGCGGGTGAGAAATGCCACGCGATCATCTCGCGCGTCCAGGCGTCGAGGGCGGCCTGGGCTTCGGGGGTGGTGAGTTTGCAGCTCATGAGGAGGTCGGAGGAAAGGAAGGATGGTTTTCGCGGCGGGGCCGCGGGTGCGGGCGAAGACGGGAGGATGAACGCCTTATTTCCCGATCGCAAACAGGTGCGTCATCGTCGCGACGTGCAGGAGGTTGTTGGCGACGACCGGGCTGGCGTAGATCGGCGAGAAGAACTCGGGCTTGCCGACGAGCTTCATCTCGCGGCCGGTCCGCAGGATGATCAGTTCGCCGTCCTCGGTGCCGCAGTACACCTTGCCGTCGGCGACGAGCGTCGAGGACCAGATGCGGCTGTTGGTGGCGTAGGTCCAGAGGATCTTTCCATTCGTGATGTCGATGCAGTGGATGTTCCCGTTGTATTCCGCCTGATAGAGCAGGCCCTCGTGGAGGCTGGGCGTGGAAATCGAGCGGCCGATCGACTTGTTCGTCCACACGGCCTTGCCTGTGATGTCGCCTCGGGCGGTGAGATCCAGGCAACTGACCATGCCGACGCCGTCGCCGTGCTCCGGGTCCTGGCCGATGACCATGTAGGCGCGGCCCTCGTGCACGATGACGGTGGCGATGATCTCGCTCGGGCCGTCGTGGGTCGCGTACTTCAAGGGCTGGCCGTTCTTCGTGCGGTACTCGGGCGGATTGGCGTCGTAGCGGAAGAACTCCTTGAGCGCGGGAAAACCCTCCGGGTGCTGGAACGGATTGAGGTCGAAACCGTAGCAAAGACCGTCGCCGCCGCCCCAGACGATGGTGGGCACGCCTTTCACGTCGGCGAAGGCCGCCGAGCCCCAGCTGGCGTGCAACGCGCGCTTTGAGACCCCCGCGACTTCCTCGGCGAGCACCTTGCCGGTGTTCTTGTCGACAATCACCAGCGCGGGCGCGAGGGGCGCCGGGATGTTGAGATGGGACCAGTCGACGCCGTTGGAAGTCGCGATGATCACCTTGTCACCGACGATCACCGGCGAGCAGCTGGAGACGTTGTGGGGAAAGATGCCGAGCTCGTTGCGGATGTCGGCCACCCAGAGGATGTCGGCGGTCTTCGGGCCGACGGCGACCGGCTTGCCGTCGACGGAAGAGAACTTGGCCTCGTCGGTGAACGGGCCGCCGTTGCCGTCGGCCATGCCCTTCACGTCGAAGCAGATGACTTCGCCGCGATTACTCACGACCCAGCCGCGGTCGCCCTCGATGGAGGCGGAGGAGCAGAGGCCGACGAACTCCCAATCGCTCACCTTGCCGGCGCCGACCTTCGGGATCACGAGCTGCCAGAGGAAGTCGCCGGTCTTCTCGTCGAAGCACATGAGCACGCCGCGGTCGCCCTGCTGGGCGGGATCGCGCGGCGACTCGTTGTTGGTGCCGACGAAGACGCGGCCGCCGGCCACGACGGGCGTGCCGTAAGTCTGCGACCCGAGCTTCACCACCCACTTCACGTTCTTCGTGGTCTTGGGGTCGATCGTCTCGGTCTTCGGGATGAATTTCCCGCTATGGATGTCGTCGGGGATGCCTGAGGCGACGGCGACCATGTTGCGGGACGGGGTGCCGCCCCACATCGGCCAATCGCCCGCCTGGAGCGCGGGGAGGAAGAGGGAGGCGGCGGCGAGGAAGGCGAGGGGCTTATTCATGGGCGGCGAGGGAGAGGTTGTCGATGAACACGCGCTTGAGGGATTGCGGGGAGAAGGCGAACACGCCGGGGGAGCCCTGCTGGTGCAGCTTTTCCTGCCGCACCTCGATGGTCCATTTCTCCGGTTCAGGCTTGGATTTCTCCCAGAGCTTGGCGCGCACCCAGCCGCCGCCCTTGCCGTCGCCGTCGACCCGCGTCTTCAACCGGTACCAGACGTTCGGCTGGGCGTCGAAGGGCACGGACTCCTTCACGCGCTCGTGGTTACTCGAGACCTCGAGGATGCGGCTGTTGGCGACCATCGCGATGAGGTAGCGCTGGTTCACAAGCCCCACCGAGGACATCACGCGGCGGGTGCCGTCGGTCATCACGTCGGCCTCCACCGTGTAGTTCCGCATGTCGGAGCGGCCGACAAAGTTCATCGTGCGCTGGAAAAGGATGTTATCGAGGCGGTTGGTGATGACCTTGGAGCCATCCTTCTCGATCGCGTGCCACTTCACGCGCGCGCCGAGCCAAGGCAGCGGCGGGAAGCCCACCGTTTCCCCGGCCTCGTTCTTCTGGTTCAGGACCGACGCCTCGAATCCTTCCTTGAGTCCTAGGCCCGCCACGATGCGGCCCCGGGTCACCGCGGTGAGGTTGTTCCACTTCGCTTGGAATTGCCCGGCGGAAATCTTGGCGGCGGCGGTGGTGACCACGCTGTCGCCCTTCATCTCGCCATCGACCTCCGACTTCACGAGCGCGGTGGGCGGCACGAACTTGGACCACGACACCTCCGCGGTGACCGGCTTCACGCGGCGTCCCGTGGCGTCAAGTCCCCAGACGGTGAACTTCTGAGACTGGCCGGGGCTGAGGGCGAATTCGGCGGGCACCACCTGGATCTGGGTGATCGGCGCGGTGGAGACGGATTCAGCCGCGACCGCGACTGCGGGCGGGATCAACGGAGCGGAAGCCTTGGGTCCGAAGCAATGGAGCGACTCACGGGTGAAGATGAACACCGAGTCCCCGTAGAAAGACGGGGCGCCGAGACAGAGCGAGTCCATCTTGTTGACCGAGATGATCTGGGCCTTGTCGCCGGCGTCCTTCAGCACGTGCACGCTGCCGTTGTGCATCGGCACGTAGAATTTCCCGTCGGCATAGGCGGGCGACGCGTGGAGTTGGTCCGGCGCGAGTTTCTCGCTCCAGATGAGTTTGCCCGTGTTGGCGTCGGCGCAGAGCAGGCTGCCGGTCGCGATCGTCGAGTACACGCGGCCGTTCACGAGGAGCGGCGAACTGGAGAACGAGACGAACTCGTCGTTGCGCCAGATCTCGGCCTCCTTGGTGAGCACCAGCGGCTTCGGGCCGGCGGGGTATTCCGTCGGAATTTTGAGCGCGACCAGGCGGCCGTGATGCGTGGCGTCGACGTTCTCCTTGCCATGGATGCCGATCAGCTTGCCCGGACCGGCGAGCAGCACGTCGGCATTCACACCCGACTGCGAGAGGCGGAAGCGCCACACGGTCTCCCCGGTGCGGACGTTGATGCACACGATGTTGCCGCACCCCGTGCCAGCGTACATGACCCGCTGGTCGCCGAGGTTGCCAAAGACCGGCGTGGCAAAGGTGCTGTCGAGCGGCTCGATGCCCGGCGTGCAGAACCACGCGAGTTCACCGGTGCGCTTATCAAACGCGTAGAAGCGGTTCCGGGCGGGACCGTCGGCACCCCAATTGGCGGTGATGCCGTCGGTGATCACCAACGGGCCTTCGATCGCGAGCGAGCCGGTGCGGCCGTTGGGGAACGTGAGACGGCCGTACTCCTCCATCATCGAGTGTTCCCAGAGCAGCTTGCCGTCGCGCGAGAAGGCCATGAGCTGGCCCCACGTGGACTCGAGGTAGACGTTACCCGTCTCGGCGTCGACGAGCGGGGCGCCGATCGCGTAGCGGTTGTAGGTGGTATCGCTGAGGTAATCGCGGAACCGGTATTCCCAGATCTTCTGCCCGGTCTTCACGTCGAGGCAGATCAGCGTCTCCTCGACGTCGGTCGTCTCACCGTAGAAGCCGAAGGCGTAGACGCGGCCGTCAGCTACGACCGGCGTGCCCGCGCCGCGGACCTTGTGGGACCAGCGGTGGTTCGGGCCGCCGATCTCGAGTGTATCGGGGAGCTGCTGCGTCGCCTTCGAGACGCCGTTCTGGTCGGGGCCCCGCCAATTGAGCCAGCCGGAGGCGGCGTGGGCGGGACTGATCCCAAGGGTCAGGCAGAGAAGGACGGCGATTCGGGGGACGGATCTCATTTTGGCGGAAGTCGAGTTTGGGCGGGGCACAGGGCTAACGACCCCTTTACGGACGTGCGAGCGGGCCGATTGGTTGCACGGTCGGTCTACGCAGGCCGCATCCGGCAAAACCGCAAGGCGGTTTTGCCGTAACCAGCCTGTCGCCGCACACCAAAGCGTGGAGACCGTCCTTTTCGGCGTGATACCGAACCACCTGCCCTAACCGGCTTCCGCGGTGGGCAGCGGCGTTCGCTGCCCGGAGCTTCACCGGAGGAAATCCTCAGTATTCGTACGAAAGCTGCACGCCGACTCGCCGCGGAGCCCCGGGACTGCCGGCGAAGATTTCCGGATTGATGAACTGGTCGTAGCGGCGATCGGAGAGATTGTGGCCGTAAAGCGCGACCGTCCACCCCTCCACTTGGTACCGGATCTGGGCGTTGAAGAGCCCGTAGGCCTTCTGGGAGAAGGTCGCGGTGTTGCGCTCGTCGTAGGCCGTGCTGCCGGTGGCCGCGTAGCTGGCGTTGACCGAAAGAGCCCGGCTCAGGCTGAGGGTCGCTCCGGTGCGCAAGGTGTACTTTGGCACAAAAGGAACCTGGCGTCCGTTGACCTTGGTACCGGACGAGTCGGCGTGATCGCGGAAAGTCGCGTAGGTGGTTCCCAGCTGCACGTCCCACCACAAGTTTTCCATCGGGCTCCACATCAACTTCGCCTCAACGCCGCGGGAGGCGACCTTTTTGGCGTTGACCACGACATAATCGGTGGAGTTCGGCACTGTGCGTTCGAACTGGTAGTCCTTGATGACCGACCAATAGCCCAAGACGCTGCCCCCGAAACGGCTGCGGGTGTCGCCGAAAGTCAGACCCACCTCATTGGACCACTGGCGCTCGCCGCCAAAGCGAGCAATATTAGGATTGCTCGTGAACCCGCTGTAGCCCTCGGGCTTTTTACCCAAGGCGCTGCGCAGAATGAGGTTGGCGTTGCTAGAGACGCTGTGCTGAAGGCCGGCGCTGGCGGAGAATTCGTTTCGGCTCTGGTCGCGAAGCAAACGCGGCTCCGGCGGAACCGGGAAGCGGAAGTTGTTCGAGCTGACCTTGGAGCGGTCGATCGACGAATCACTTTCCTCCAGGCGAACGCCCAGCTTCGCCGTGGTGCGGGAGGTGAAGGGCTGGTCCAGTGAGCCGAACGCGGCGAGGGACTTCTGGCCGATGCCGTATTGAGTACGCTCGGTTTGGATGAAACCTGGCGGCACGTAGGCGCTCGGCGGCACGATGAATTCGCGCTGGGCGTCCGACCCCGTTTCAAGGTCCGAGGCGAACAGCCCGGCGCGCCAGCGACGCTCCCCGGCGGCGGATTTCGATTCCACCCGCATCTCGTGGGTCCACAGATCCTCGTCCTGCACCACCCGGGAGAAGGCGAGCGGTAGCGGGGAAAGATCCAGATCGGTCAGAGACGGATCCAATTTCCAGGACTGCCGGGCAGAGGTCGCGACGAACGAGCCCCAGCTGAGTTGGCGCCGGAATTGCGCGGAGTACTGGGCGCGATCGACCTTCGTCTCGCCGTTGATGTTGCTGGCCGCCGCGAAACGATCCGGGCTGAACAGGGAGGTGAGCCGCGTGGCGTCGTCGCTCATCGTTTCTTGGCGCACCGAGAGCCGCACCCGGGTGGCTGCATCGGGGCGCCAGAACAGCGCGCCACGCAGTGAGACAGAACGGCGATCGTCAGCCGATCGCTTTTGTAAGGTATTGGTTATAAATCCCTCATGCTCCTCTACGCCAAACCCTATCGAATAGCCGAACCCGGCGCTGAGCGGCCCCTCAAAAGAGGCTTGGGCGGACGAAGCGTTGAAAGAACCGTAAGACACTTTTAAGTTGCCTTGATGGCGGTTGCCGGGCTCGCGGGTCTGGACCTCGATCACCCCGCCCGCCGCGTTGCGGCCGTACTCGGTGCCTTGCGGGCCCGCCTTGACCGTGAGGCTCGCGATGTTGAGCAGATTGCTCGGATAAGCCGACACCGAGCCACTGGGGACGTCATCGATGTAGAGTGCCACTCCCGGCGAGCTGAAGAAGATCGAGTTCGTCACTCCGCGGAGAGCGATCACATCCCCGAACCCTCGGGTGTCGCTGTTGCTCACAAACAGATTGGGTGCCGCCCCTGACAGGTCCTGCAATTGCCGGATCCCGTGCTGCTCCAATAAGTACGGATTCAGAACCGCGGTCGCCGGCTGGATGCGGAGACCATCCACCCCGAACTCGGCCTCCACCTTGAACGGTGTCATCACCGTGGTGCCGCTGGCGGCGGCGAAAAGCGCCGGTTGGGGCGCAAGGAGCAGCGCGGCGATCGCACGCGCGACGTGACGGGAGGTTTGGCAGGGCATGATTTCCGGGAAAAACTTCAGGGTGGGACGCAAACGGCAGACGGAGCGCTTCGTCGCCCGGTTGCAAAGCATCAAGGAGTTGCGGGCGGATTGGGTCGGCGCAAGCCCGTTCACCAGCGGTTTCGCGGACAGTTCAGCGCGGCCAACCGCCTCTCCGGATTTCGCCTAAAGCAGGGAAAGCTGTTCGCCGGGCCGGCGAAATGCCTCCGAGCTCAACCCGGGGCGCCGCGGATCGAGACCATGGCGGCGCGCGGCCGTCTCGAACATCGCGCGGATCTGCTCCGCGTGAATGCCCTCCCCCTTCATGCGCGCACCCCACTCGCTCACGTTGAGATCGCCTCCGCGCATGGCCCGCACGCGATCGAGCACGCGGGCGGATTTGCCCGGCTCGTGCGTTGCCAGCCAGTCGCGGAAGAGGTCCTTCACCGCGTGCGGCAGGCGCAGCACGAGGTACCCGCCGAAAGTCGCGCCGGCTTCGGATACCGCACGGATGATGCCCGGGATCTCATGCTCGGTCAGCCCGGGGACGACGGGAGCGACGAGCACACCCACCGGCACCCCCGCCGCGGCCAGCGCGCTGATCGCACGCAAGCGGGCCGCGGGGCGCGATGCTCGGGGCTCGAGCCGGCCCGCGAGATCCGTGTCCAGCGTGGTCACGGTCACCAGCACCATCGCAGCCTGGTCGCGGGCCAGGTCGCCGAGCACGTCGGCGTCGCGGCTCACCAGCGCGTTCTTGGTGACGATCGCGACGGGCTGGCGGAATCCCGCGCACACCTCCAGGCAGGCGCGCGTGAGGCGGAAACGCCGCTCGGCCGGCTGGTAGCAGTCGGTGGCGCCGCTGAGCGTGATCGCCTCGCCGCGCCAGGAGGGTGAGAGCAGCTTCTCGCGCAACAGGTCGGGCGCGCGGCGCTTCACCATGATGCGCGTCTCGAAGTCGAGGCCGCTGGAGAAGCCGAGGTACTCATGGTACGGCCGCGCGAAACAGTAGGCGCAACCGTGTTCGCAGCCGCGGTAAGGGTTGAGGCCCCAGGTGTACGGGACGTCGGGGCTGTCGTTGCGGGACAGGATCGATTCCGAGGCGTCGTCGTAAAACTCCGTGTGCGGATGCGGACCAGTCCCGTCGTCGTCCGGATCGGCCGCCGCCGCGTCGGGGTCGGGCGCGAGGTGCAGGCGCTCGAAGCGGTTGGGCGGATTGGTCGCCGCACCGCGGCCCGGCGGACCGGAAGGCGCGGGTGTCGACGAACTCATGCCCGGCACCGTAACGAAAATCGTGGCGACGCCAGTGTGATTCGTTTTGGTCGCGCCATGCCGCCCGCCATCCTCGCGAAGCCGATCCAGCGCCTGGAGGGCGGGGGAGCGGCGGTCGCGGCCGAGGACGCGGTGGCGGTCGAGGAGCCGCTGGAGATCCGTTTCGCCGGCCGCAGCGTGGCGGTGGTCATGCGCACGCCGGGAAACGACCGCGAGCTTGCGGCGGGTTTCTTCGTCACCGAGGGAATCATCCGGACGGGCGACGACCTGCTCGATCTGGTGCGCTGCCGCGGGGATTCCGGTGAGCCCTCGTCCAACGTGATCGACGCCGTGCCCTCCCCCGGCGTCATCCTGGACGAGGCGCGGCTCACGCGCCACCTGTTCACCGCGTCCAGCTGCGGGATCTGCGGCAAGGCCACGCTCGCCGCCATCCGCGGCATTTTCCCCCCGCTGCCGCCCGCCGCGCCACCCCGGCGCGACGTGCTCGCGTCGCTGCCGGGACGCCTCCGCGCCGCCCAGACCGCGTTCGCGGTGACCGGCGGCCTGCACGCGTGCGCGGTGTTCGACGCCGACGGCAACCTGGAGGGCGCGCACGAGGACGTCGGCCGCCACAACGCCCTCGACAAGGTGATCGGCCGCGCGGTGCTCGACGGCCGCGTGCCGCTGGCGGGCCGGATCGTGCTCGTGAGCGGGCGAGTGTCGTTTGAGCTCATGCAGAAGGCGCTGGCGGCGGGCGCCGGCTGCGTGGCGGCGATTTCCGCGCCGACCTCCGCCGCGGTGGAATTCGCGGTGGAGAGCGGCCAGACGCTTGTCGGTTTCCTCCGACCCGCGGGCGGACCCGGCTCGCCGATGCGGATGAATGTTTACGCCGGCACCGTCGCCGGTTGATGGTGTCGGATCCGCCTGTGCGCCGCCTCCGACTCCTTCTTGCCCTGCCACTCCTGATCGCCGCCGTCCCCCGCGCGGCCGAGGCGGAGAACCTCGCCGAGCGCAACCTCCGCCGGATCATCGACCGCCAGAAGGAGGCTTTCGCCGACGCCGCGAAGCAGGGCGACAACCTTGACGCCAGTTCGCTCAAGCGCCGCCTGCAGGAAATCTCGCACGACTATGAGGTGCTGCTGCGCGACAACCCGCGCTACGCCGCGGGGTACGCGGCCTACGGCCTGCTGCTGGGCAAGGTCGACATGCGCAAGGAGGCCGCGGCGATGCTGCTCAAGGCCAACGAGCTCGATCCCGACATCGCGATCGTGAAGAACCAGATCGGGAACCTCCTCGCGGAGGACGGGAAGCCGCTGCAGGCCGCCCCGTACTTCATCGCCGCGATCAAGCTGGAGCCCGGCGAGCCGGTTTACCACTACCAGCTCGGCACGCTGCTGGTGGAGGCGCGGGACGAGTTCCTGAAAAACGGGCAGTGGACGAGGGCGAACCTCGACAACGCCGTGCTCGAGGCGTTCCGCAAGGCCTCGGAGCTGGCCCCCGACCGCTTCGAATTCGCCTACCGTCATGCGGAGTCGTACTACGACCTGGAGAGACCCGACTGGGGCGCCGCGCTGAAGCTGTGGAGCGCGTTGGAGGAGAAGGCCCCCAGCGACATCGAGCGGCAGACCATGCGCCTCCACGCGGCCAACATCCTGATCAAGACCGGCCGGGCCGGCCATGCGCGCATCCTGTTGGAGACCGTGACCGAACCCGGGCTGCAGGGGCAGAAGGACCGGTTGAAGCCGCTGCTGGAGAACGCGGGCAAGTGAGGGGGCGCCTCGCGGCAAGTCTTGCCGAGCCCGCGGCGCCTCCCGCACCCTGACCCAGTCTCATGTCTTTCCTCGACCGACTCGAGCGCGCCCTGGGGCGCTTCGCGATTCCCAACGCGGGCTTGTACCTCGTCATCGGCCAGGCGTTCGTGCTGCTGGCCGTGATGTTCCGCCTGCTGGATCCGGCGCGCCTCGACTTCGCGCCGGCGCTGGTGACCGCGGGCGGCGAGTGGTGGCGCATCCTGACCTTCATGCTGCTGGTGCCCATGCCAGGCGGCACGTTCGGCATCGTCTTCACGGTGTTCGGCTGGTACATTTTCTACCTGATGAGCGGTGCGCTGGAGCAGCATTGGGGCGCGTTCCGCTTCAATCTCTTCCTGCTGTTGAGTTACCTCCTCACCGTGGCGTTGTCGTTCCTCGCCCCGCTCAACGGCGTCACCAACCTGTTCATCCTCGGCTCGGTTTTCCTGGCCTTCGCCTTCCTGAATCCCGACTTCGAGCTGATGCTGTTCTTCATCCTGCCGGTGAAGATCAAGTGGCTCGCGATCATCACCTGGGCGCTGAACCTTGTGCAATTCGTGCGTGGCGACCTCGGCCTGCGCCTGCAGATCGCGGCGCCGGTGGTCACCTTCCTGGTCTTCTTCGGGCCTGATATCCTCCTGCGGCTCCGCAGCGGTCGCCGGCAGGCGGAACGCCGCGCGGAACGGGCCGCCGAGGAGGTCCGGGCGCGCCATGTCTGCCACGTGTGCGGTCGCACCGACCGCACCAACCCGGAGTTGGACTTCCGCTACTGCTCCAAGTGCGCCGGCGACCAATGCTATTGCCCGGAGCACATCCAGAACCACGCGCATGTCGTGGCCCCCGATGAGGCGGCCCGCCGCTGATCCGCTCGCGGGCGCCGCGGATCTTGCCACGCCCGGCGCCTGGCTGGCCTTCGCCACCGCGCTCCTGGAAAAGGCCGGCGTCGCCCTCGGTCAGGTGGCGACCGACGCGCACGACGAGGCGCTCTACCTCATCCTCCGCACCCTTGGGCTGCCGCTGGAGAGCGGGCCGGCCGTGCTACGGCGGAGTCTGAAACCGGAAGAACGCGCGCGGCTCGAGGCGGTCTTCCGGCGGCGCGCGGTCGATCGCGTGCCCGCCGCCTACCTGACGCGCGAGGCTTGGCTCGGACCGCACCGGTTCCTCGTCGACGAACGCGTCATCATCCCCCGCAGCTATTTTCTCGAACTCATCCCCGGAGCCCTGGCCGCCTGCCTGCCGCGGGGCACGCGCGTGCGCCGCGCCGTCGACGTCTGCACGGGTTCCGGCTGTCTCGCGATCCTGCTGGCGCACGGGTTTCCGGAAGCGCAAGTCGACGCGTGCGACCTGTCGGCCGACGCGCTCGACGTCGCCCGCGTGAACGTGCGCGAACACCACTTGGCGGATCGCGTGGGCCTGTTCCGCAGCGACGTGTTCGATGCCGTGCCGCCAGCCGTCTACGACCTGATCATCAGCAACCCGCCCTACGAGCCCAGCGCGCACGTCGACACGCAGGCGCCTGAGTTCGCCGCGGAGCCGCGGATGGCGCACGACGGCGGCCGGGACGGCTTGGTGATCATCCGGAAACTCATCCACCAGGCGGCAAACCGCCTCGCGCCACACGGCCTGCTCGCGATCGAGGTGGGCGGACTGCACGCCGCGATCAACCGCGAGTTCGCCGCCCTGCGGCCGGAGTGGCTGCCGACGCAGGACGGCAGCGATTGCGTGGTCGTTTTTCGCGCCGCGTCGTTGACGGCGGCCGGCACGGTCACTGGTCCCCGCCCCAACGCCAGCGCGGCCTCTCGCCCTTCCACCAGCAGATCACCACAAGCACCGCGCTCGCGGCGAGCACGGTGACAATGTACCAGCCGGTGCGGCGACCGGCGACGATCGCCGCGCCGATCAGGACGGTGAAATAGCCGGCGAAGACCGCCACGCCCTGCCAGCGGCGCGGCACACCCCAGCCCCAGCCGTAGCGCTTGGCCGGGAACCAGGCTTCCTCGCGCGGGAGCGGCACGGCGGCCCCGCGGCTCGTCAGCGACGGAAGGACTTCGTGAAGTCCTCCGCGACCTGCTGGACGACCTTTTTCTCGTGGCGCGAGCCGGCAATCAGCTCGTTGAGCTTCTTCTCCCACGCGGCGCTGTCCATCGGCAGCTCGACGTTCTGGTTGATGAGCGACGAGTAGAGCAGGACGTTGGCGAGCTCGACCGAGCCCATGCCGTCGGCACCGGGCGCGATGAGCGGCGAGCCGTCGAGGATGGAGTCGACGAAGTTCTGGATCAGCGTGCAGTGCGGGTTGCCGGCGTTGTCGAACGGGATCTCGACGTTCCAGACCTCGGGCTTGGCGAAACCGCTCTTCGACGTGCGGCTGAACTCGACCATGTCGGCATCATTGCGCGTGAAGGTGATCTTGTTGTTCTCGAGCACCACCTTGCCGCGCGTGCCGCAGATCTCGAAGCGGTTGGTGCCGGGGGCCTCGCCGGTGGAAGAGATGAAGACGCCGGTGGCGCCGGTGGCCCACTCGAGGTAGGTGGTGATGTTGTCCTCGACCTCGATGTTGTGGAACCGGCCGAGCTGGCAGAAGCCGCGCACGCGCGCCGGCATGCCGCAGAGCCACTGGAGCATGTCGAGCTGGTGCAGGCATTGGTTGAGCAGCACGCCGCCGCCCTCGCCCTTCCACGTCGCGCGCCAGCCGCCGCTCGCGTAGTAGGCCTCGGTGCGGAACCAGTCGGTGATGATCCAGTTCACGCGCACGATCTCGCCGAGGTCGCCGTTGCGGATGAGATTCCGGATCTTCAGGTAGCGCGGCTCGACCCGCATCTGGAACATGCCGGCGAAAACCTGCTTCGGCCGTTCTTTCGCCGCCGCGATCAGCCGTTCGGCGTCGGCCTTGTGGGCGGAGATCGGCTTTTCGACCATCACGTGCAGTCCCGCCTTCAGGGCCTCGATGCCTAGGGAGGTGTGGAGGAAGTGGGGCGTGGCTATGACGATCGCGTCGATCTCCCCCGACCGGATCATCTCGCCGGCGTCGGCGTAGGTCTTAAGGCCGGGTTTGCCCTTGAACGACTCGAGGCTCGGCGCGAAGGCGTCGCTCACCGCCGCCAGCGTGCAGCGCGAGACCTTGTTCTCCAGCAGGTACCCGGTGTGGAACCGGCCGATGTTGCCCAGACCGACGATCCCGAGGCGGACGTTTTTCATAGGTGGACGCGGACTATCGCCGCGGTGAAAAACAACCGGCAACCACTTTCTGCGCCGCAACGGCTCCGGACGCGATTCCACCAAAACCCGCCGGTCGCCCACTAGGCGCGGGGCCGCGGACCTGCTAGGGTGGTGGCCGTCTCCCCGCCCCATGACCTCGTCCCGTTCGCCCCTGGGTCGCGCCTGCGCCGCGGCCTTGATCGTTGTTGCCGGCCTTTTCTCCGCGCCCGCGCTCCGGGCGGCCGAAGGCCCCGGCGCGTCCGGTGTCGTCGAGGGCCGGGTGCTCCACGGCGGCAGCGGCGATTATCTGGAGAACGCGCGCGTCGCGCTCGAGGGCACCAACCTCGAGGCCGCCACGCGTTCCGACGGCTCTTTCACGCTCGCGCCCCTGCCCGCCGGCACGGCGCGCCTGCGCGTCTTCTTCACCGGGCTCGCGCCGCAGGTCCTCGCGGTCGAGGTGCCCGCCGGCGCCACGGTGCGGCGCGATATCACGCTGGCGCCGGCCGGGGGGCGGGCCGGCGAGACGGTGCGGCTGGAGGCGTTCGCCGTCGCGGCCTCGCGGGAGATGGACGCCGCCGCCATCGCGATCAACGAGCAGCGCTTCGCCTCGAACCTGCGCACGGTGGTCTCGACCGACGAGTTCGGCACCGTGGCGGAGGGCCACGTGGGCGAGTTCATGAAGTTCCTGCCCGGGGTCACGATGGAGTACGCCGGCGGCAACGCCCGCGAGATCTCCATCAACGGCGCGCCGGCCGCGTACGTGCCGGTGACGGTGGACGGCTTCAACCTCGCGAGCGCGGTCGGCAACGGCACCGGTCGCGCGGCGGCGGTCGACATGGTTTCGATCAACGGACTGTCGCGGCTCGAGGTGTCCTATTCGCCGACGCCCGACTCGCCCGGCTCGGCGCTGGCGGGCTCGGTGAACATGGTCTCGCGCAGCGCCTTCGAGCGCGCCCGGCCGGTGTTCAACGGCAGCGCGTACGTGATGATGCGCGACAACCGCCGCGAAACCCACCGCACGGCGATCCCGCGCGAGACCCGCACGCGCAAGGTCTATCCCGGTTTTGATTTCTCCTGGGTGGTGCCGATCAACCGGAATCTCGGCTTCAGCCTCTCCGGCGGCCGGACGACGCAGTACGCCGGTCAGGATTTCTCGCAGAACACCTGGCGCGGGACCGGCGCGGCGACCAACGGCGCCGCGTTCCCGCACACCACGCCCGACCGTCCCTACCTCACCGCCTACACCGTGCGCGGCGGCGGCAAGGAGACGATCCGCAACTCCATCGCGGCCACCGTCGACTGGCGGCTCGGGCCGCGCGACCGCCTCACGCTCGCCCTCCAGGCCTCCACTTTCGAGGAGAATTACAGCCAGCAGGCGCTCACGTTCACCATCAACCGCGTGCCGCCCGGCGCTTTCTCCCCGGCCTTCACGCGCGGCGATGCCGGCGCCGGGGCCGGCACCCTCCAGCAGACCAACGGCGGCACCTACCGCTTCAACCGCACCTACATGCCCACGCTCACATGGCGCCACGATGGGCCCGTCTGGAAGCTCGACGCGGGCGCCGGCCTCTCCCGTGCCCGCTACACCGGAGCCGATATCGAGCGCGGCATGTTCCAGAACACCACCGCCCAGCGCACCAACGTCGCGATCGCGTTCGAGGACATCTTCTACCTGCGGCCCGGCGCGATCAACGTGCGCGACGCGCTGACTGGCGTGGCGGTGGACCCGTTCAGCCTTTCCAGCTACGCGCTCACCGGCACCACCAGCGGCATCGTCGACTCCAACGACCGGCAGCGCACGGCGTTTGCGAACGCCCGGCGCGACTTCGGCGGCGTCGCGCCCTTCTCGCTGCGAACCGGCTTCGACGTGCGCGAGGCCCGGCGCGACCTGCGTCCCGTCACCACCAATTACGCCTACGTCGGGGCCGACGGCCGCGGCAGCACGACGCCGGTGGGAAGCGACGACGGCGCCGCGCCCTACTGGGCGACCGCGCTCTCGGAGCGCGCGCTGCCGTGGGGTTTCCCGGCCGCGCAATGGGTGAGTCAGGCGAAGACATGGGAGGCTTTTCGGGCAACCCCGTCCCTGTTCACGATCGACCAGAACGCCCGCTACCGGAACCAAGTGGGTGCGTCCAAGTTCGCTTCCGAGGTCGTCTCCGCCGCTTACCTGCGGGGTGACCTCGCGCTCCTCAACCGCCGGCTGCGGATCGTGGGCGGTCTCCGCGCGGAGCAAACCAACATCGACGCCCAAGGGCCTTTCACCGACGTCACGCGCAACTACCAGCGCGACGCCGCGGGGCGCGTCGTCACCGTCGCCAGTCCCATCCCCGCCGATCCCGCGCGCCGCGTGCCCGCGGCGATCTTTCCGTCCGGCACCCTCGGATTCTCTCAGCTCACCTACCTGGAACGCGGGGCTTCCGTGGAAAAGGAGTACCTGCGACTTTTCCCCAACCTGAACGTGTCGTTCAACGTCCGCGACAACCTGATCCTGCGCGCCGCGCGCTACACGTCGATCGGGCGGCCCGATTTCAACCAGTACGCGGGTGGTCTCACCTTGCCCGACGTGGAGGCGCCGCCGAGCCGCTCCAATCTGATCACGGTGAACAACGCCGCGATCAGGCCCTGGGCCGCGGAGTCCACCAACGCACGCGTCGAATACTACTTCGAGGGCGTCGGCCAGGTCTCCGCCGGGGTATTCCGCCGCGATTTCCGGAATTTCTTCGGCGGCACCTTCTTTCCCGCGACGTCCGAGTTCCTCGCCCTGTACGGCCTCGAACCGGCGACCTTTGAGCGCTACGAGGTGGCGACGCAGGAGAATGTCCGCGGGAGGCTGCGGACCACGGGATTGGACTTCAGCTACAAGCAGGCCCTGACGTTCCTGCCCCCGTGGGCGCGCGGCGTGCAGGTCTTCGTCAACGCCAGCGCCCAGCGCGCCACGGGCGAGGCGGCGGAGAACTTCGCGGGTTACATCCCCCGCAGCGGAAGCTGGGGCTTCAGCGTGACGCGCGAGCGGTGGAACGCGCGCGTGAACTGGAACTACCGCGGCCGCCAGCGGCGCGGCGCGGTCGCGTCCGGCGCCGGCATCGAGCCCGGCACGTTCAACTGGGGTTCGAAGCGCCTCTACGTCGACGTCTCGGGGGAGTACTCGCTCACGCGCCGCGTCGCGCTCTTCGCCAACCTGCGCAACCTCGGGGACGCCACCGAGGACCAGCAGATCGCCGGCCCGAGCACGCCCGCCCACGCGCGCTTCCGCCAGCGCCTCGACTTCGGCTCGCTCTGGACGCTCGGTCTGAAGGGCACGTTCTGAACGGGACGCGTTGCCCGAACGGAAGCGGCCGATCCCTCGACCCAGAGTTCACGGGGAAAATCCGAGGACACGGAGTTTCCGCGGGAAAGAGTGGTTAGGAGACGGGAAGAGCTTTGCGCCGCGTGTTCGGGGAGTATGGCGATACCGCGGAAGGGCGGGATGGCACGGCACTCGTCGGATGGGAAATCCCGCGCTTCGATGACGAATCACCGCACTCCTTCCCGCCTTCCCCGACCTTCCTGTGCAACCCGATCTTTCCCGGCCGCCGTCATTCGATCCGGCGGACGAGCGGCGGAGCGGTCGTCTTGAACGGCTCGAGCCGCACGCCGGCCGCCGACAGTTCCTCGGCGGCGATCCGCTGCAGCGCCTCGGCCTGCTCCTTGGACATTCCCAATTCGAACGCGGCCGTCTCGTCTCCGCCCAGCGAGCGCGGGTCGCGGTTGGTCACGTGGCCGAAGACCATCAGGGCCTCCAGGTAGTAACCGGTCGTGCTGGCGTGGTAGTGGTCGTGGGTCCAGAGGCTCACCTGTCCGAACGCGATGCCGTCGTAGGGGTTCTCGTCGGCGAAGCCCGCGCGCATTGCGCGCAGCCACGACTCGCCCACCGGAATCACCCCGCGCACCTGCGGGGTGGCGGCCGCCGCGCGGTCGTAGGCGGCGCGCACGTCGCGCGCCATGCCCTCCAGGCCTTTCCCGTGCCACGCGCCTTTCTCCGGATAGACCAGATCGGCCCGCGGCCACGTCGCGATCAGGCGCACATCGACCCGCGGATTGTGCCGCGCGAACAATTCCCCGAGCGCCTTTGAGGAGCGGATCAGCAGGTCTGGATCGCCGGGCTTGGCCTGGTTGAGCACGCTGTGCGACTGCATCACCACGATGTCCCAGGGACGGGCGATCACGGCCGCCTTCTTCTCCAGATGGTAGTCGAAGCCCTGTCCCGAGGCGGTCTCCACGCCGACGTCGTAAGCCAGGCCGGCGTCGCGCGTGAACGCCTTGAACAAGGCCGGCACTCCGCCGACCCCCGCCTGGTTCAGGTCGTTGACCGTACCGGGCCGGAAAAACCGCACGGGCGAGCCCGACCCGAAGAGGAAGCTATTGCCTAGGAACAGCACCCGCACCGGTGCGGTTTCGGCGCCGAGTAGCCCAGCGGGAACCAGCACGAGAGTGAACAGCAGAACCAGGAAGCGGCGCGAGGCGGGGGTCGGAAGGCGGGTACGCATGGGCGGAACGGCTTGGGGAGGAAAATGGTGCCCTCGGGCAGAGGGCTGAACGACGGATGAATTTGGGTAAACGCCAAAGGGGTCAGGGCGTTGACCGTTTACAAACGGGTCGAACAGGCGCGTCTAAAAACGTTCAACGCCCTGACCCCGTGGGGGAGTCCGTAATGCGAAACGGCCCAAGCGAAGGTACAGCAGCAATCTGAGGTAACAGAGACCGGGGCGGATCTGGGAATCAGGATTCCGGCGTTAGGCGGGGGGGAAAGGGTAACAAGATGGGCCCACGGAGCTCACGGAAGCCACGGAACAGGGCTGAAGTCCCGCGGCCTTCCGCCGCTCCCGGAAATTCCATCGGCCTGCCTGCCTGTAGATTCGAGCCGTCTCGCACCGGCCGCCTGAGTTCCTGAATTCCAGCTGGTCTCCGCCCGGCTCAGCGGGCGCCTTCCTCCGACTCCTCCTTGGGCTCGGGCAGGAACTGCGTGAGCAGGGCGCCGATCAGGACGTAGGCGCCGGCGACACACGCGCCGACGATCGCCATGCGGGCCGGATCAGGTTTCTCGGAGGCCGAGAGGGTGAGTGTGATCCACGCCGCGGCGGTGCCGAGGACGCGCCCGCCGATGTTGGCGGCGAAGCTCTCGCCGGTACCGCGTAGGTGCACCGGGAAGACGAGCGGGATGTAGTTACCCCAGAAGCTGAACTGTGCCACCGTGAGGAATCCGGCGACGAATATACCGACTTTGATCCAAGTGAGGCTGCCGGCATCGGCCAGCTGGCCCGACATCCACCAGAAGAACAGCGGCACGAACAGCAGAGCGGGCAGTTGGAAGACACGGAGCAGGTTGCGCCGCGAGATGACGGCCACGGCGAGCATGGCGAGGGCGAAGCGCCCGGCGAGGCCGCCGATCTCCTGCCAGACCGTGACGCCGGCCACCATCTGGTCGCTGGCGTTGCCGGCCGCCTGCCGCATCTCCCGCTGGGCGACGGGCTCGGGTTTTTTCGCCGCCTTGGCCGCCTCCATCGCCGCTCGGCCCTTTTCCTTGGCCTCGGCGCGCACCGCGGCGTGTCCCGCCTCCGCGGGTGTGCCGATGCGCTGGGCGCCGATGATCTGCGGCAGCTGCTGGATGGCGCCGAAGGCGATGCCGTAGCTCGAGGCGAAGACGATGGTGGTGAGGATCGTCGTCTTGCGCAGCTCCGGTGCGAAAAGCGCCGCCACGCTCGGCCGTTTGAGGGTTCCGGTCTCCCGTTTGCGCTGCCAGATCGGCGACTCCGGCAGGAAAGGTCGGATCAGGATCAGCGGCAGCGCCGGGAACACGCCCGAAATCAGGGTGTACCGCCAGGCCTCGTGGCCGCCGTTGATCGCCGGCAGGTCCGCCGCCCAGCGCGCGGCAAGGATATTGGCGCCCGCGACCAGCAGTCCGCCGAAGGAGGAGAAGGCCTGCGTGTAACCGAGCACCTTCTCGCGTTGCGCGGGATGGGTGAAGATTTCCGCGAGCCAGGCCACCGCGGCCACGAACTCCACGCAGACGCCGATGAACACGAGGCAGCGGTAGAACAAGAGCTGTTCCAGCGAGGTGGCGTAACCCGCCGCGAACGCCGCGAAGGCGTAGAGCAGGATGCTGAACGTCAGTACCCGCCGGCGGCCGAGCAGGTCGGTGAGATATCCTCCGAGCAGCCCGAAGATGCCGCCGGCGATCGCCGGCACGAAGAAGAGCGTCCGCGCCCATTGCACGTAGGCCTCGCCACCGGGCGACCACATGGCCGCGGCCTTCGCGCGGTCCATACCGCCCGCCACCAACTGCTCCACCAGCGGGGCGCTGAGCGAGGCGATCGCCGGCTTGATGATCAGCGGCAGCATCAGCAGCTCGTAGATGTCGAACGCGAAACCGATCGAAGCGATGATGCAGATCAGCCAGGCGGTGCGGGTCAGCGGCGCCGGCGCGGCGGCGGAGGGGCTCGGGGTCATGGTGGGAAGCGTGCGGAGGTATGACGCGCCGGTTCAAGCGAGGATTCCGCCTGGGCGCGTGGGTTGACCGTCGCGCGACTCTCGATTTCGTCAAGGGTCCTCGCCCCCCGCCATGATCATGCCGTCTCCCCGCCTCGCCCTTGCGCCTCTTTTCCTGCTCGCCGTCGCCGCCCGCGCCGACTTGCCCACCACCGACTGGCCCGCCTGGCGCGGCACCGGCGGTACCGGGGTCGTCGCCGGTGCCAAGCCTCCCATGAAGTGGAGCGACAACCGTAACATCCGGTGGAAGGCGGAGGTGCCGGGGCTCGGTTTCTCGACTCCGATCGTGTGGAAGGATCGCGTCTACGTCCTTACCGCGGTCGACACCGGTGGTGAGGCCGCCGCGGCACCGGCCCAGGCCGTGCCCGTGCCCGTGGAGGGCGGCAAGGGCCGCGGCGGCAAGCGCGGAGGGCCACCCGGCGGTTTCGGGGGCGGTATGAAACCCTCCTCGCCGCATGAGTTCGTCGTCCTGGCCCTGGACCGCGCCACGGGTCGGACGGTATGGCGGCAGGTAGCCCGCCGCGAGGTGCCCCACGAGGGCAAACACGCCACCAACAGCTTTGCCTCGGGTTCGCCCATCACCGACGGCGAACGCCTCTACGTCACGTTCGGATCACGCGGCTACTACTGCTACGATCTTGATGGGAAACTCATCTGGGAAAAAGACCTCGGCGATCTGCGCACGCGCAATTCCTTCGGCGAGGGCTCCTCCCCCGCGCTCGCCGGCGACCACCTGCTCATCACCTGCGACCAGGAGGAGGGGTCCTTCGTGGTCGCCCTCGACAAACGTACCGGCCGGGAGGTCTGGCGGAAGGAACGCGCCGAACGCTCGTCGTGGTCGACGCCCCTCGTGGTCGAGGCCGCGGGGCGCCGGCAGGCCATCGTCGCCGCCGCGGGCCGCACGCGGAGCTATGATCCGGCCACCGGCGAGATCATCTGGGAGGCCGGCGGGCTCACGGAAAATGTCATCCCGATGCCGGTCACCGGGCACGGGCTGGTTTATGTGATGAGCGGTTTTCGCGGCTACGCGATCCAGGCGATCCGGCTCGACGCGAAGGGCGACGTCACCGATTCGCCCGCGATCGTCTGGAATGTGCGCAAGAGCGCGCCCTACGTGCCCTCGCCGGTGCTGTCGGGCGACCGGCTCTACATGATCAAGAGCAACGAGGCCGTTCTCTCGTGCCTCGACGCCCGCACCGGCGCCGTGCTGTACCAGGACCAGCGGCTTGAAGGCCTGCGCGGGATGTACGCCTCGCCGCTCGCTGCCGGCGGCTATGTCTACCTGATCGGGCGCGAGGGCACCGCGATGGTCATCCGGGACGCCGCTCAATTCGAGGTGGTCTCGAGCAACCAGCTCGACGACCGCTTCGACGCGTCGCCCGTCATCCTCGGGAAAGACCTTTTCCTCCGCGGGCACCGGTACCTCTACTGCATCTCGGAAGGTTGAGTTGGCCGCGGGAGCAGGCGGGTGGGGAAGCCGGGGAACTTGGAAATCAGGAGCTCAGGATCCGGTGTGCAGGTCGGCGGCGCATGCGGACAGGCATTCGATGTAGGCGCGGCTGAAGCCGCGGATTTGCCAGGCGCGCTACCGGCACCTCCGTCCTGCAACCGGACCGTCGCAGGGCGGAGTGGCCCAAACCGCGGCACATGAGAAAACAGAGGTAACGAAGAACGGGGGGAATCTGGAAATTGGGAGCTCGGGGCTCCGGCGTGACGGCGGCGCGATCATGGAACCACGATCGCGCCGTTGAGGGTAGCCACCTGCCTGTGGCGGGCTCCCTCGGACGGTCGGCGATTCCTTCCATCAAACCTCCCTCGCTCCCGCCCGAGCCCGATCCGTTGAGCCGCGGATCTCTCAGACCGCATACATCAGGCGGAGCAGGTCATTCCGCGTTTTCCGAGAATTCCGTGGGCCACCCGGTTCGGTTTCGTGCGCTTTGTGTAGTTCGTGGCTCCACCACTCCTTGCTTCTGGCGCGTCGGCAGCTTTTTTTCCCGCTCAACCCCGCCCTTCCGGGCCTCATCCTGCATGCACGGACTTCTCCGCTCCCTCGTCCTCGGTCTCATCGCGCTGCCGCTCGCGGCCCAGACCGCCGCGCCTCCCGCCTCGCCTGCGCCCGCCGCGGGGGAAAGGCCGGTGGTCGAGCTCTCGCCCTTCGAGGTGCGGGCCGACAACGACGTCGGCTACCAGGCGGCCAACACCACGAGTGGCTCGCGGCTCAACTCCCGGCTGCGCGACACGCCGGCGGCCGTGGCGGCCTTCACGCCCGAGTTTCTCGCCGACATCGCCGCGACCAATCTCGAGGAGATGCTGGCCCATGCGACCAACATCGAGATCGACGTCGAGGATGCCAACGCCGGCTTCAACAACCCGCAGGGCCGCGGGGCCGACGGCAATGACTACCAGTTCCGCATGCGCGGTTCGCCCGCCGGGGCCTCGCGTGACTTCGTCGAGTCCAGCATCCCGGTCGACCTTTATAACGTGGAGCGCGCGGAGGTGGCGAGCGGGCCGAACTCCATCCTCTTCGGCCTAGGGCAGGCGGGCGGCCTGGTGTCGCTGTCGGGCAAGCGCGCCAACCTCCAGCGCACGCGGACAACGCTCAAGTCGATGCACGGCTCCTGGCACTACGAGCGTTACGAGGCCGACCATAACCAGGTGCTCCTGCCGCGGAAGTTGTCGCTGCGTCTGCTGGGCCTCTACCAAAACAACCAGGGCTGGCGCCACTGGGACTTCAATGACTCGGCGCGATGGACGGCCGCGGTGGCGTATCAACCGTTCCGTGACACCGCCGTGCATGTCTCGGTCGAGAAGGGCCACACCGACAACAGCCTCACGATCGGTTGGAACGCGACGGACCAGATCACGGCGTGGTGGGACGGCGGGCGGCCGGTCTTTGACGGCACGGTGGCGGTCCCCGGCACGAACCGTTTCAGCGCGACCAACAACCGCTTCACCTTCAACCAGCAGGATGGAGTTTCGTACAACCTGCGCGGCGAGTTCCAGAGCACCGGCCGTTACGGCGTGGAGACGCTCCTGCCTCCTTCGGTCTCGCCCTATGACTACAACCTCACCGGTCCGGGTGGCGTGCGGCACCAGACCTTCCTGAACCGGCAGATCACCGTGCAGCAGCGCCTCCCGCGCGGGCTGATGCTGGAGCTCGCGTATTTCCGCAACCGCGCGGACGTCGAGGCCAACGGCATGGCCGTCGGCGGATCCAATCTTCGCGCCGACCCGAACCTCACCCTGCCGCGCCCCGACGGCACGGCCGGCACGGTGCCGAACGCGTTCGCGGGCCGCCTTTATTTCGAGGCGATCTGGTTCAAGGACCGCATCCTCACGGACAACGAGATCTGGCGCGCGAGCCTCGCGGCGGATGTCGGCCGATCCGACCGTTGGTTCGGCCGCCACCGGATCGCCGGACTGGCGGAGCACTCGGCGCAGGACCGGCTGCGGCGCTGGCGCGACGAGATCCTCGTCGACGACACCAACACGCCGATCACCAGCGCGACGAACGCGGAGAGCGCGCAGAACCAGCTCATCCGCCGGAACTATGCCACGACGACCGATTACCGCACCTGGTACGCGAGCGACTCCAGCGTGCCCGTGCCGCCCTTCATCTGGAACGGGAAGCGTTACCAGGCCACGTACGCGTCCCGCGCGCGGGCCAACACCCATTCGCTGAAGGACATCACTTCGTTCATGGTCGCCAGCCAGAGCTTCTGGTGGCGCGACCGCCTCGTGACGACCCTCGGCGCGCGGCGCGACGAGATCCGGTTCCGTAACGCGCAGGAAGCGCGCATCCTCGACCCCAATCACCCCCGTGTGCGGTCCAAGGAAGTCGCGGTGGGCGAGTGGTATTTCGACGGCAACTCCACCACCTATCGCTACACGCCCACGACGTTCACCGCCGGGGGTGTGCTGCACGCGCACAAGCGTGTCTCGGCGTTCGTGAACTTCTCCCGCAACAACGGCCAGCCCCGCTTCGACCGCACGGTGCTGCCCAACGGGGACGTGCCGGAGCCGACCGAGGGCCGCGGCCGCGACTTCGGGCTGATGATCGACCTGCTGGGCGAAGACCGGCTCTTCGTGCGCACCACGTGGTACCAGACCGAGCAGCTTAACGATTCGCCGATCCTGCCGGGCAGCAACGCCCTCGGCGTCGACAACCTCACCACCATGCTGGGGGCCCTGCTCACCGCGGGGAAGATCTCGCAGGCCGACTACGACCGCCAGGCGATCTCCTGGACCTCGGCCTCGATCGACGTGCTGACCAAGGGCGTGGAGATCGAGGTCGTGGCCAACCCCACGCGCAACCTCACGCTGCGCGCGAGCTACTCTCACTCCGAGCGCAAGCGGCAGAACTTCTTCACCGAGGTCTTCCAGTTCTTCGACTCCCGTGTCCCCGAATGGCGGAAGCTTCTCGCCAACAACCCGGTGGAGCTCGCGTCGCTCGAGACGGCCGCCCGCGACCTCTACAGCGAGCTCGATTTCCAGGTCGACCGCCAGAACTCGCCGTTCGGCACGCGCCCGCACAAGGCCAACGGGACCGCGCGCTATCGTTTCAGCGAGGGCCGGCTCAAGGGCGTCTTCCTGGGCGGGTCCGTGCGCTACAACGGCAAGAACTTCCTCAGCTGGGACAAGGCGACCGGTTACGTTTACTGGGGCAACGAGTCGCTGCTCGGCGACGTCTTCGCCGGCCACCGCTTCCGGGTGCCGCGCTCGCGGATCAACGCCACCGTGCAGCTCAACGTTCGCAACGTCTCGAACTCGTACCTCGCGAATGTCGGCCGCTACAACGACAACTACACGGGCGTCCGCCGCGTTTATTTCAATGAGCCGCGCAGCTTCCGCCTGACGACGACGCTCGATTTCTGACCGCGCCCGCCGCCATCCCGCGGATTGATCCGCGGCGGCCGGCGGTGCAGCGTGCGAACATGAACCCCCGCCCGTGCCGGCTGCTCGCGGCCATTTGCGTCGCCCTTTCCCCTGTGTTCGCGGCCCGGCCGCCTGAGATCCCGGTCAATTACGACGAGGGCAAGGTGCCGGCGTACCGGCTGCCCGACCCGCTGGTCGCGGCCGACGGTTCCGCGGTGCGTGAAGCTGCGGCGTGGAGGAAGCGCCGGCTCGAGCTGCTTGAGGTCTTTTCCCGCGAGGTCTACGGGCGCACCCCCGCCGGGCGGCCCGCCGGGATGCACTGGGAGACGACCTCGGTCGACCGCGCGGCCCTGGGAGGCAAGGCGGTGCGCAAGGAGATCACCGTGTGGTTCACGGAGCGGAAAGACGGTCCGCGCATGCACCTTCTGGTCTACCAGCCGCCGGGCGCCGCCGGCGCGCACCGGCCGAGGCCGGCGTTCCTCGGCTACAATTACTACGGCAACCAGTGCGTGAACGCCGACCCCGGCATCACGCTGTCGCAGGCCTGGATGCGCCCGAACGCCGAGTTCAAGATCGTCGGCAACCGCGCGACCGAGGGCACGCGTGGGGTGCACGCCTCACGCTGGGACATCGAGACGGTGGTGGCCCGCGGCTATGCGACCGCCACGGTGTATTACGGCGATCTCTGCGAGGATCGCGGCGAGGGAGTCGAGCGCGACGTCGGTGCGTTGTTCCGCACCGGCTCCGCCGAGACGCGCTCGCCGGACGCGTGGGGCGCGATCGGCATCTGGGCGTGGGGTCTCAGTCGCGCGCTGGACGTGCTGGCGGCCGACCCTGAGATCGACGCGTCGCGCGTCGCGGTGCACGGACACTCCCGGCTCGGCAAGACCGCGCTCTGGGCCGGGGCGCAGGACGAGCGCTTCGCCCTGGTCATCTCCAACAACTCCGGCTGCGGCGGCGCCGCGCTGAGCATGCGCGTGTTCGGCGAGAACGTGGAGCGCATCAACACGTCGTTCCCGTTCTGGTTCGCGCGCAACTTCCGGGCCTACAACCGCCGCGAGGCCGGGCTCCCCGTCGACCAGCACCAGCTCATCGCGCTGATCGCGCCGCGCGCGGTCCATGTCGCCAGCGCGGAGGACGACCGCTGGGCTGATCCGCGCGGTGAATTCCTCGCGGCCCGCCATGCCGGTCCGGTTTACGCCCTGCTGGGCCGCCGCGGGCTCGGCGTCGCCGATATGCCCGCGGTCAACCAGCCGGTGATCGGCGACGGCGTCGCGTACCACATCCGCACCGGTAAGCACGACATCACGCCGTACGACTGGGCGCGGTACCTCGACCACGCCGACCGCGTGCTGCGGCGCTGAGCAGGCTCAGGCGGCGGGCAGCAGCTCGCGCAGGTTGTGGAGGCAGGTGCGCGAGGCCTCGATGCCGCCGCGGGAGAAGCCGTAGCCGGCGGGCAAGTGCAGGTCCTTTTCGTCGATCTGCACGACGCGCCAGTGCGTCTCCAGGGAAAAGTTCCCGGAGTAGCCGCTGCGCTGGATCTGCGCGAGGTGCGCCCTCCAGCCCACGTCGCCCAGACCCACCGGGGTCGCGACCGCCTGCAGCGCGCCGGGCTTCGGCGCGACGCGGCGGGAGTCCTTCACATGGATGTGGTGGATGCGACCGCTGATGGCTTCGAAGCCCGCCGTCGGATCCTGCGGCGCGCCCGGGACGTAGAGGACGTTGCACGGATCCCAGACGATGCCGAAACGCGGGGCGGGCAGGTGGGCGATGATCTGGGCGCCCTCGAGCGCCGAACCGAGGATGCAACTGTGCTCGTTCTCGACGCCGATGCGCACCTTCGTGCCCGCGGCGATCGCGTCGAGCTTCCGCAGCTCATCCACCACGCGCGGGGTGAGGGCGGCGTTGTCGGCCGCCGAGCGACGGAGGAACGTGAACACGCGCACCAGGTCGCACCCGAGCTCCAGGGCGACGCCGAGGCTGCGCTTGAACTCGTCTTGATGGGCGCGCACCGCCGCCGCGTCGTCGATGTCGCATTTGAACACCGGCGACGAGCAGCCGAAGATCCGCCAGCCCTCGCCGCGGGCGACCTTCGCGATCTCCTTGATGTCGGCGGGGGTGAGATCCTTGAACGCCCGGCCGAACATGCTGCGCAGCTCGTAGCCGGGCAGTCCGAACTCCTTGGCGAAGCGGACGAGGTCGGGCAGGTCCTGCGAGATCTCATCGGAAATGACGGTGAAGCGGTCGGGGAACTTCATGGTGATGGCGTGTTTAAAGGAGAAGGTGTAGCGGCCGCACACGACCGCGACCAAGCGAAAAGCGCCACGGTTTCGCCGCAACCGAGGTTCGCGGGCGGCCCGACCGTGGAGTCGCGAGGCGATGCCGATTCGCTCCGCGGGTGGGTAACCACGGATCGACACGGATGAGCCGGGCTTGCTTTGGCTGCGGCTGGCCGCCACGGACCATGCCGGATCTGCGACGGCCGAAGGCGATTCCGAACAGCCCGGAGTTCACCGCGGATTTCGCGGATGGCGCGGATGAGGGAGACCACCTCTCCAAACCACCGACCATTCTGCTCAACGAACACCTCCGAGCTCCTGGCGCATTTTCGCGGCTAATCGCGTGATGGCCGCGAGGAGGCGTATAAGGCGCAAGAGGCGGATTCAAATCAGCCAATGGGGTTCAACGACGGATGGACACCGATCAACACGCAGCAGGTAGGCGGTCCAAGGCCCCTCTCAGTTACCTCCGTTTGCTCCTGTTGGCCGGCGTCTCCCGCATCTTCTCCTCTCTGTGCCTTTGTGTCTCCGTGGTTAAATGGCCCATTGGCTGCCATTCCCGCACAGCCTATTCCCCGCGCAGGTCGTAGCAGAGCAGGCGCGGCGGCGTGCCGCGAAGCGTGTCGCGGGTGTTCTGGCAGACGTAAAGCAGTCCGCGGCTGAGCGCGGGCGGGGTCCAGGTCTCCGTGGCGGCGAAGAGCCACGCGCGCTCAACGACGCGCACCCCCTGCGGCGAGAGGTCCAACCGCGCGAGATGGCCGAACTCGCCCAGCGCCAGCACCTGCCCGTCGACCGCGAGCAGAAAGGCGCGGAACAGGCCGGTGCGGATCTCCCGCGGCCCCCGCGCTTCGCGCACCGTCTCCGTCCATAGCGGCTGGTCACGCCAGACCTCGCGTCCGGTCGCGACTTCAATGCACACCAACTCGGCGTCCTGCGGGCCGTGCCCGTGCACGCCGTAAAGATGGTCGCCGATCCTGAGGGCCGACATGAAATGCATCCCGAACGTTGGGTTTTTCCAGACGATCGCCGCCGTGCCGTCGGCCCGCGCCTCCACCAGCGCGCCGCCGGAACCGTAGCATTCCGCGACCAGCACGCGGTCGCCCAAGACGACCGGCGAGGCGGCGTTGACGGACTCGTAGCGGGTGCCGCGCCAAGGGAAGCGGAAATCAACCGCGCCGGTCGCCGGATCGATGCACAGCAGCCCGCCGGTGGGCGGCCGGCTTTCCCCGCCGGCGAAAATCAGCACCCGCTCGCGCCCGTGCAACGTGGCCGGCACAGGCGACGCGTAACTCGCGCCCCATTCGGTCTCGGCGCCCCAGCGCATTTTTCCCGTGACGACGTCGAACGCCGCCACGCCGGGCCCGCCGGGCGCGCCGAGTTGCACGATGACGACATCGCGGGCCACGAGCGGACTGGCGCCGACTCCGAAGAAGTTCTGCTTGATGCCGAACTCGCCGTGGAGATCGCGCCGCCAATTCACGCGTCCGGAGGCGAGGTCGATGCAATGCAGCCGCCCCTCGGCGCCGAACGTGAAGACGCGTCCGCCGGCGATCGCGGGCGTGGCGCGCGGCCCCGGATTGTAGCCGTAGCGGTCGCGGTAGGCCGCGGGGTACTTCACCTGCCAGAAGCGGCGTCCGTCGCCAGCGTGGACGCAGTCCACCACCTCCTCCGCGCCCACGCGGTGAAACAGCACCAGTCGTTCGCCGACGATCACGGGCGAAGCGTAACCTTCCCCCTTGCGCATCTCCCAGACCGGCGTGGGTCCCGCGGCGGGAAACTCGCGGCGCAGGAGCGTTTCCTGGGAGGCGAGGTTGTGCGCGGGCCCGAGAAAGTTCGGCCAGTCCGAGGTGTGCGCGCCGGGCGCCAAGGCCCGCGGGGCGGCGTGCGCTGTCGCCTCGGGATTGACCTGCGGCTTGGCGGCCGCGGGCGCCGGCCCGGCCTCGAACACCGGCGGCGCGGGATCGGTGAAGACCTTCCCGGCCGCGAGAACTTGGACGGCACCGGTGGTGAGCAGCGCCAGCGCGAGGACCTCTGTGGCGCGACGCCGCGAAAAGTATTCGATCGTCCTCTTGCGCTCCAGCGGGGTGGGTCGGCTCATGCGGGGTGAGCCGAGAGAGTTTGCCGTGAAGGCTGACGTCAACCGCGGGTGTGGCGTGGAATTCGGTGGAAACCTTGCGACGTCCCTCGTGTCGGACACCTTGCATTGTACCCATGAAAACCACCGTCGCCGCCTTCCTCGCTCTGCTGCTGGTCGCGCCCGTTCGGGCGGAGGTTTTCCGGCCCGGCGGTGGCCGGCCCGGCCCGGCTGAGGCTCCGCGCGGAGGACCGCGTGGCGAGCACCGCCCAGCACCGCCGGCGCGTTGGCACGGCCATGCCCACGGCCCTAGCCGGGTTGTCGGGTTCGGCTACGGCTACCATGGCCCCAGACACGCCTACGGCCAACACCCCGGTTACGCCTACGGCTACTATCCGGGCTACGGCGTCGATTACCCCTACTACGGGGTCCAAGCATCACCTTCCGCCGCCTCCACCGGTATGCTGCTCGGGGCTTTGGCTGGCGGCATCATCGGCAACAACAGCGGAGCCTTCGGTCACAGTGGTTGGCGGGGTGCCGCCTGGGGCGCGGGCGCCGGTTTGCTGCTCGGTTCCGTGTTGGATGCAGAGCGCGCCCGCGAGGTTCATGTTCGTCCGCCTGGTCCGGCGGTCGTGTACGCTCCGGTTCAGGCCGCCGCCGCTGCCGCTCCCGCTCCCGCGGCGTCGCCTCCGCCGCAGGTCACGATCATCAATAACTACTACGGCGCCTCGCCGATGAGCGCGGCCAACAGCCTTTTCGGCCGTTGAGCCTTGTTCATCACCGGACGTCCGCTGTGACTTTGCCCGTGGTCACCACGTCCTTACCCCTGTTCCCAACCATGACGACCGTGCTCTCCCGTCTCCTCCTCGCCACCCTGGCGCTCGGCAGCCTCTTCCTCGCCGGCTGCACCACCACCGAGGGCGTCAAGAATCCCTCCGGCGTGCCGGTGACCGAGATGCGCCCCGATGAACGCGGCTTCGTCGCCGGCACGGGCATCGAGTCGCAGGACCTGGTGGCGGTCACGGACCGGATGGCACGCAGCATCGTGGGCATCCCGCAGATCGCGCGGGCCCAGAACCCGCCGAGCATCGTGCTGGAGCCCGTGGTCAACAACACGCGTTTTCCCGTCAACAAGGAGATCTTTCTCACGCGCCTGCGCACGCAGCTGAACTCCAAGTCCGCCGGCCGGGTGAGTTTCCTCGACCGCGAGATGATGCGGACCCTGCAGCGGGAGCGGGAGCTGAAGCGCTCCGGGGAGGTCACGGCCAGTTCCGACCCCAACGTGGTCGAGTTCGGCGGCGCGGATTACTTCCTCACGGGAAAACTGGAGGGCATGTCGACGCGCACGAGCGCCGGCACCAGCGACTACATCCTCTACAGCTTCCGTCTCACCGACGCGCACACCAGCCGGATCGTCTGGGAGGACGCCGCCGAGATCAAGAAGCAGGGGCTGGAGGACGCGGCCTACCGCTAGAACCTTGGCTTCGCCGGTGTCATCGCCGAGCCGCCTCCTTCCTTTGGCGTCCGCGCTGTGCCTGCTGCTCGCCGCTTGCGCCACGCCGCCCGGTGAAACGGGCGCAGGGGACGGCGCCACCCGCGGGATGGCCGAGGGCGTGGAGCGCGACCGCGTGCTGCACGCCTGCCGCGAGGCGTCCGCGGCTTTGCGCGCCGGCCGCCACGACGTGGCGAAGGCCCGGCTCGACGAGGCCATCGCGCGCATCGGAGGCCTCATCACCGACGACGCGTCCGCCGCGCGCGCCCGCGGCTTGTTCGCCTCCGAGGACTCCAAGGTCTTCATCGGCGAGCCCTACGAGCGCGTGATGGTCTATTACTACCGGGGCCTGCTCTACTGGCGCGACGGCGAGCCGGACAACGCGAGGGCCTGTTTCCGCTCGGGCAGTTTCATCGACGCCGGTGCGGCGGAGGAGAAGCACGACGCCGACTACGTCCTGCTCGACTACCTCGAAGGCCTCGCGACGGTGAAGCTGCAGGGCGACGGCGCGGAGGCGCTCGCGCGGGCCCGCACGCACGCGGGGGAGCGGCGGCCGCTGCCGGACTACAACCCCTCGGCCAACGTGCTCGTCTTCGCGGAGTACGGCCGCGGTCCGCGCAAGTACGCCGCCGGCCCGTACGGCGACCAGTTGCGTTTCCACGTGGAGGATTCGCCGTCGCGCTCCGCGCGGCTCGTGCTCGAAGGCGGCCGCAAGGTGGTGCCGCTGCCGGCCTACGACGACCTGGGATACCAGGCGGTGACCCGCGGCCGTCGTGTGATGGACCACATCCTGGGCCGGAAGGCGGTCTTCAAGGCGGGCGTGGACGCCGCGAGCGACGTCGCGCTCGCCGGCGCGGTGATCGCGAGCGACGAGGCGCGCCGCCGCGAGAAGCGCGGCCGTGACGGCGACGACGCCGAGGTGGCCGCGCTCGGGCTCGGGGTGCTCGGCGCGATCGGCAAAGTCGTCTCGGCGGCGACCCGACCCGAGGCCGACATCCGGCAATGGGGCAACCTGCCGCAGCGTCTGAGCTTCGCCGCCCTGCGTCTGTCCCCCGGAAACCACGCGGGTCGCATCGAGTTCCTCGACCAGCAGGGACAGGTCCTCACCGCTCGCTCGCGGCCGATCTCCTTCGAGGTCGCGGAGGGCGGGCGCGACACCGTCGTGATTTTGAGCGAACTTACCCCTTGAATCCCGGTCCCACTCCAAGCGCCCCGCACCGCACCATGAAACTCCCCGCCCTCCCGCCGCTCGGCGTGGTCCTCGCCGCCCTCGGGCTCGCGGGCTGCGTCCACAAGACCGGTCCTTTCCCGCCCTTGGACACGACCAAGTTCACCCTGGAGAACTCCGACCGCTTCGTGCTGCTCGACCAGGCCGCGCAGAATTCCGTCACCTGCACGGGCCTCCAGGAGGTTCCGTTGGCGGACGGCCGGCTGGAGGTCGTCGCCAACGTGAAGAACCGCGAAAACCGGCGGATCCAGGTCCAGATCAACTGCGTGTTCAAGGATGCGCAGGGTTTCTCCACCGGGGACGAGACGCCCTGGCAGACGTTGATCCTTTCCGAGTACGCGACCGAGGCGGTGCGGTTCACCGCGATGAACACCGTCGCCCGGCGTTACACCGTGCGCGTCCGGCAGGTGCGCTGACCCGGCTCCCGCCCACGATGAAAACACTCCCCCGCCTGCTTCCGGCTGGATTCCTTCTCGGGGCCTCGGTCCTGCCCGCGCAGGATTCGCGCGAGTCCCCTCCCGGGCCGCCGCCGGTCGCGCACGCGCCCGCGCGCGCTCCGGCGCCCGACGTCCCGCGCGCGAACCCGGGCCAGCGGGTGTTCCCTCCGACGCCCGACACCCTCGTCTCCCGGCAGAACGCGGATGGCGTCCTCGAGGGCTTCCGGCGGGTCTACAAGACCGACGGGGCGCCCCGCATCGTGATCTACGTCAATCGTGCCCTCGTCGACCCGGCGTCGGTCGCCTCCGAGAAAGCGCCCCCGGCCCGGACCACCCCCGCGCTGGCCGATCAGCAGACGGTGCGCGAGGTCGAGCGCTTGTTCGGCCGCGCCTTCCGTCACGCGGGAGCGCAACTCGCCGATCAGGCGGTCGCCGCGACGCTGTTGCCCGCCGAGGCGGGCGCGCCTCTCACCGGCGATCCCGCCGCGCGCCAGCGCGAGGCCCTGGCCAAGGTCGCCGACGTCGCGATCGAAATCCTCATCTCCAGCCGCAGCCTGGTGGTGCCCGGGGTAGGCGGGGACGCTGTTCTGACGGTGCCCGACATCCAGGCGACAGCGATCCGACTCAAGGACGCCGCCATCGTGGGTCAGGCGTCGGCCAGTGACGTGATCGGCCGCGGCGCGCAGGCGGGCCGGGCTGTGCGGCGGTTCAGCGCGCCGGAAATCACGGAGGCGACCGCGCTCGCGCTGATGGAGGATATGCTCACGGGACGTCGCTGACGGCCCACGGCCGCCGGCTCACTTCCGCGGCGGAAAGCGGGTATCCTTCGTGGCGTCCGTCATGTCGCGCAGCGCGCGGTCCAGGGCCTCCTTGTCCGCGCCCTGCATGCGCACATGCGCGGCGCCGGTGGAGAAGTCGATCGTGGCGCCGTTCTGGATCGGTACCTCGAGGGTAGCCGGCGCGGAATCGTCGCGGCGGACAGCACCTGCCACCGATGGGGGCGGCGGGAGCGGCAGGGCGGGCATCCTGATTTCCGGCAGGGGCGGCGGCGGGATCGGCGGCGGCTGGAATCCGGCGAACTCGCGGTTGATGCTCCGCCGGTCGGGCACGGCCGGGCTTTCGCGCAGCGCCGGCCGGATCGTGGCGAAATAAAAGCCGGCGATCGCGGCGACGAGCACGGCGCTCCAGATAAGGCGGGATCTCATGGTTTCAGGAGGAGAGGTGTTTTCTCACGACGCGCCAAGCGACCCGCCCGCAGGACGGGCAACGTCGGAGCCGGCGGGGTTCGCCCGCGGCGCCCCATCGGATGCCGCCCTCGTCCCAGACCGACCACTCGTGCCCGCAGTTGCAAAGCGAGCGCCAGAGGCGGGACTCCGACTCCATCGACCGGGCCCAGCGCTCGGGGGCGAGACGCAGGATGAGGCTCCGCAGTCCATTCACGGCGGCCCGGCTTTGGCGAGATGGGTGGCGAGCCACGTCTCCGTCTCCCACAGCACGTGCAGAAGGCTCTCGCGGGCGCGGTAGCCGTGGCTCTCGTGCGGCAGGACCACGTAGCGGGCGGTCGCGCCGTGGCCCTTGAGCGCCGCGTAGAAGCGTTCGCTTTGGATCGGGAACGTGCCCGAGTTGTTGTCGCTGGCGCCGTGGATCAGCAGGATGGGCGCCTTGATGCGATTGGCGTGGTTGAAGGGCGACATCTGCGCGTACACCTGCGGCGCCTGCCAGAACCAGCGCGTCTCGCTCTGGAACCCGAACGGCGTGAGCGTGCGGTTGTAGGCCCCGCTGCGCGCGATGCCGGCGCGGAAGAGCGTCGAGTGCGCGAGGAGGTTCGCCGTCATGAAGGCCCCGTAGCTGTGGCCGCCCACCGCGACGCGCTTCGGATCCGTCACCCCGCGACGAACCAACTCGTCGACGGCGGCCTGGGCGTTGGCCACCAACTGTTCGACGTAGGCGTCGTTGGGCTTGCCGCCTTTCGGGGCGATGATGGGCATCGCCGGGTCGTCGAACACCGCGTAGCCCGCCAACGTGAAGGGCAGCGGCCCGTTCGGGCTCACCCGCGCGAAGCGCTCCGGCGTCGCCTTCATCTGGCTCGCGCTCTCCGCGTCGAGGAACTCGCGCGGGTAGGCCCAGAGCAGCGTCGGCAGCGGACCCTGCGCGGGCGTCCAGCCGGGCGGCAGGTGGAGCGTGCCCGAGAGCGGCACGCCGTCGGGCCGCTGGTAGCGCACCACCTCGCGGCGCACGTCGTTGAACGCGGGGTGCGGGTTGCGGTTCGACGTCAGCGGCGTGAGCGCGCCGGTGGCGTAATCGCGCACCAGGAAATTGAGCGGCTCGGTCGCGGACTCGCGGCTCACGAGCGCCCGCGTGAAGCCGGCGTCGAGGAACGCGACGAACTCCTCGTAGTGCGGCGGCGTGGAGCGCCAGAGGCGCCGGGTGGTTCCGGTCGCGGGATCAAGCTCGTCGAGGAAGGGCCGGTCACCGTCGGGCGACGCGCCCGGTCCGTGAAGGAAGAGCCGGCCGCCGGCACCGCGCGCGAGCACGAGGCGCCCGAGGGCGTTGCGCGCCGTCGCGGGCCGGCCCGGATCGCGGTAGCGATCCTCGGTTTTTCGCTCGAAGAGCAGCTGGCGCGCGGCGCCGGGCTGCCCGGGGGCGACGTTCCAGAGGCGGGTTACACGCGTGGTCGTCCAGGTCTCGGTGACGAGCGCGAGCCCGTCGTCCCCCCAGCTGGCGCCGGTCACGCGGTACTCGAAGCGCTGGAGCTCGACCGGCTGGCCCGCGAAAGGCGCGGCGTGGGTGAACCAGGCGTCGCGCGCGGTTTTTCCATCGGGCTGCTTCGCGCCGCGGCCGAGATCCTGCGCCCAGCTGAGCGTCGCGGGGGCGTCGGCCCGCCAGCCGACGCCGCGGGGGCCAGGGCGCACGCTGCCGTTGTCGGAGCCCTCATTGAGAGGCAGGGAGGCTACCCGGTGCGCGAGGCGCCCGGCGCGGTCATGCACGTCGATCGAGACCGGGAAACGGCTGGCGGGCACCAGGTAGGAATAGGGGCGTCGAAGCGTCTCGATGATGAAGTGCCGGCCGTCGGGCGAGGGCAGGACGGACGACAGCAGCCCGCGCACGGGCAGCACGGTCTCCGCGCCGTCGAGGGCGATGAGCGCAAGCTCGCTGGTGCCGTAGTGATCGAGGAGCGCCTCGTCGTGCGGGCCGGTGAGGAGCCCGTCGTAGGTGCGCGCGCCCGCGCGCGTCCCCTTGCTCTCCTGCACGACCGGTCCGGCGGGCGCCGCGGGCTCCACCGGGGCCGGTCCGCGGCCGGCCGGGATGCGACGGACGAGCAGCGTTTCGGAATCGAGCCACGCGACGGGATCGCCGAAGAAGCCGTTGAGGACGGGGTCGGTGAGGCGGCGGACCGCGGCGGTGGCGACATCGACCAGCCAGAGCGCCGAGCCCTGACTGAACAGCAGGGTGAGCGCGAGGTGGCGACCGTCCCGGCTCCACTCGTAGCCGGCGATCCTTGCGCCCGTGGGCAGGCCCGTCACGCGGCGCGCGGGGCCGCCCTCCAGCGGTTGGAAGGAAAGTCCGGTGTAGGTGGCCTCACGGCTGCGGCCGTTGGTCGCGGGGTTCACGCGCAGCCCGGCGAGTTTCAACTCGGGCTGGGCCAGTTCGGCGATGGACGGCGCCTCAGGGCGGTCGAGCAGGAGCAGCCGGGTGCGATCAGGGCTCAGCACGGCCACGGGCGAGCTGGGGGCGTCGACGAGCGCGGCGAGCGGCGCGCTGGGCCGGCGGTAAACGGGATCGTCCGCGGCGGTGAGCGGCAGGGCCGCGATCAGGAGGAGAGGAACGCGCCGGAGGGCGGGGGAGAGGGGCATGGCGGGGACCATGCAGCGCCCGCGCGGCGGAGGCAACCGCGGGGCGGGGCTCGACGGCGCGGGTGGTTTAGCATCGGCTCGTCGCGATGCCGTCCTCCGACTACCTGCGCGAGCTAAGGCCGACGCTCGCGTTGGCGGCGCCGATCGTGGTCGGGCAGCTGAGCCAGATGCTCATGGGCGTGACAGACAGCGTGATGATCGGGCACGCCGGCACGGTGCCGCTGGCCGCTTCGGCCTTCGGCGGTAACATCTTCAACATCTTCTACGTGTTCGGCATCGGGTGGATGATCCCGGTCTCCATCTTCGTTTCCCGCGCCCGGGGCGCGGGGGAGCCCGCGGAGGCGGCGGAGTACCTGCGGCACGGACTCGCCCTCGCGCTGGTGATAGGAGGGGCGGAGTTCGCCGTGATGGCGCTGCTGGCGACGCAACTGCACTGGTTCGGCCAGCCACCGGAGGTGTTGGCGATCGTCACGCCGTTCTACCTGCTTTTCGCGGCATCGATCGTGCCGGTGCTCGTCTACCTCGCTTTGCGGCAATTCGCCGAGGCGATGGGCCACCCCTGGGTGCCGATGTTCATCATGCTGGCCGGTGTGGGTCTGAACGCGCTGCTCAACTGGATCTTCATCTACGGTCGCCTGGGCATGCCCGCGCTGGGCCTCACCGGGGCGGGTATATCCACGCTCGTCTCGCGCACGCTTGGGGCGCTGGTGATCTTTCTTTGGCTCACGCGCTACCCGGCCATCCGCGAGGCGTGGCCCCGTTCGTGGCGCGGGGCCTTTTCACGCGAACGTTTCCGGCGGATGCTGGGTCTGGGAGCCCCGGCGGCGGGCATGCTGCTGTTCGAGACGACCGCCTTCGCGTTTTCCGGCATCATGGTCGGCTGGCTCGGGACGGTGCCGCTCGCGGCGCACCAGATCGCGATCACGTGCGCGAGCTTCGCCTTCATGGTGCCGCTCGGCCTCTCGATCGCGGCCGGCATGCGGATGAGCCGCGCGGCCGGCGCGGGCGAGCGCCACCGCCTGCGGCCCATCGCGTTCGGCATCACCGCGCTCGGGGTCGTCGTGATGGCCGTCTTCGCGCTCGTGTTCTGGATCGGTGGCGACTTCATCGCGCGGCGTTTCGTGCACGACGCGGCGGTCATCGCCTTGGCGGTGCAACTGCTCGGCGTGGCCGCCGTTTTCCAGCTGGCCGACGGCGTGCAGGTGATCGCGGCGGCGGCGCTCCGCGGGATCATGGACGCGCGGATCCCGGCCGTGATCACACTGGTGGCCTACTGGATCATCGCGCTCCCGCTCGGTTACGGGCTGGGTTTCCCGGCGGGCCACGGCGCCGCCGGCATCTGGGTCGGCATCGCGGGCGGGCTCGCCTTCGCCGCGGTTTTCCTCGTGGCCCGCCTCGCGCGCCTCACGCGGCCGGCGGCCGCCTAGAATTTCCAGTCGAGCTCGAGGCTGGCGAAGCCCGTCGCCCCGCCGGACTTCAGCTGGTAGCCGCGCTGCTCGTATTCGGCCTCGAGGAAAGGCACGATTCCCGCGCCAAGTCGCGCGGAAAGGTCGGGCGAGGCCTCCCATTTCAGCGCCGGACCGACCCGCACGGCCTTGTATTCCAGCCGCGTGCGGTTCAGCGGCGGCTTGTTGCGGCCGGCCGGCAACGGATCGTCGTTCATCTGGAATGAGCCGAAGTCCATTTCGGCGGTGAATTCCGCGGACCACGAGTTGTCGATGCGCCAGGAGGCGCCGGTGCGGGGGAAACCGAGGAACGCTTTCCAGCCCGGCGCGGGCGCCCAGTCGAAGGTGGCGATCGGAAGGATCCGCGTGGAGCCGCGGGCCAGCGAGTCGTACCGCAGGCCGAAACCCGCGCTTAGGTCCGGACCGAATTTCCGCAGGGCAATTCCCATGACGCCGACCCCGAAGCCGCGGGAGCCGAGGCCACCGGCCCCCGCCACACCCGGGCTCACCGAGCCGATGAAGGTCCAGTCGGGCGACAGCACGCCGTAGGCGTTGAGGCCGAGGCTGATGCTTTGGAGATCGGCGGGCAGCGGCGTGCCCGCCTCGCGGTCGAGACGGTGGTGGCGATAGCGCAGGCTCACCCCGGGAAACCATTGGGCGCTCAGCGGCGGCAGCGGCATGTTGATCCGCGCGCTGGTCTGGAAGACGGAGACCCCGCCCGCCGCGGCGCCCCGCGCCTCCAGATCGGTTTGACCGGTGAAGCCGGATTCCAGCGTGAGCGAGATGCGGGCCGAGGCGGGGCGTCCGGACGGGGCGGAGGCGCCGGAGGCGACCGGGGAAAGGAAGGTGGCGCCGGCCGCGAGCAGCAGGAGTCGGGAAAGAGGACGTTTCATGGAAGGGTTACGTTTCGGATCCAGGGCGGGATGCACGCCGGGTCATGGGGCCACGGAGGCCAGCCGCGCCCGAACGTCAACCTCGGCGAGGCCTTCGATGCGGATGATCTTCTGGCGCGAGGAGTCCCCGCGCAGCACGGTCACGGCGCGGCGCGGAAGCCCGAGTTGGGCGGCGAGGAACGTGCAGAGCTTCTCGTTGGCGCGTCCCTCGACGGGCGGCGCCTGCACCTTCACCTTCAGGGCGTCACCGAGCCAGCCGGCGACCGCGCTCTGCGGGGCGTTGGGGATGGCTTTGACCGCGAGGGTGCAGGAGGCGGGTGTCACGTGACGGCTTCGAGCGCCTCGTTCAGTGCGCCGACGATCTCCTCCGCGGGCTCCGTGCCGCAGCACAGCCGGAGCAGGTCAGGGTCGACTCCGCTCGCCGCCAGTTCGGCCAGACCCGACGGGGTGGTCACGAGATCGTAGTGCGCCAAGTACATGAACGGGCAGATCAGCGTGGTCGTCATGCCGAAGCTGGGGCCCTTGGGCAGTCGCAGCCGATCGTAGAAAGGCTCCAGGCCCCCCTTCCGCCGCAGGGTGAAGGTGATCACGCCACCGGTGGCGCCGGGCCGGTGGGCGATGCGCTCGAAGTTCCCGGCGCAGCCCGGCTGCAGCGCCCAGCGGACCTCGGCGATCGCGGGGTGGGAGCGCAGGAAGGACGCGACCCGCGCGGTGTTGGCGTGGATTCGTTCCAGCGTGTCGCGCGTGCCGCCGATCTGCGCCGCCAGGCGAGAAAGGTCCCGCGGGTAGACGGGTTCAAGTTCCCGGGGCACCGCCGCTCGCAAAGCGGCCGCGTCGCGCCCGGCCGGGTTCACCGCCACGACCCCCGCGGTGAGATCCCCCTCGCGCGCGGAGTATTTCGTGAGGCTCGACACCACAAGGTCGGCGTGCGGCAGCACGTCCACGTTGTGGATCGAGGCGATGGAGGGATCGACGATCAGCGCGGCGCCGTGGCGCCGGCACAACTCGCCGAGCGCAGGCAGATCGGGCGTTTGGATCAGGGGGTTGGTGGGCACCTCCGCGATCACGCCGGCGATGCGCTCCGGGTGGTCCGTGAGGAGGCGGGCGATGGCTTCCAGGTCCAGCGGGTCGCGCACGTGGATGTGGTTGCCGGTCGCGCCCGTGAAACGCTGGAGAATCGCGATGGTATCGAGATAGAGCCAGCCGAGTTGCAGCCAGACGGGCCGGCCGCGGGCGGCCTGCAGCCCCGCCGCGGCGCGGAAAGCCGCCCACATGGCGTTCATGCCGCAGGGGGCGAGGAACAGGTCGGCGTCGGCCGCCGCCGGCATGGCCCCGCGCAAGTCGGCGCGCACGCACGCCTCGGCGTCACCCGGGAACAGCGACTCGATTTGCGCGACGGCCAGCAAGCCGAGTCGTACGAGTTGATCCTCGGCCTGCCGGGAGGAAAGGAATCCCCCCGTGTTTTGGAGGTAGGTCTTGGCCCGGGCGGCGAGATCCGCCGAGCCCGGATGCGACACCCCTTCCAGCCCTTCGCTCCGGAAGAGCCGTGCGCCGGAGCCTGGTCCGAGGTGCTCCGCCAGCCGCGCCGCGGCGCGGCCGGAAGGCGTCAGCCAGAGCCCGCGGCCGCGCAGGCCGGGGTCGGAGGAGACGAGGTGCTCCGTCAGGCGGCGGGCGAAAGGGTGCACGACGAAGCGCGGGTAGCCGGAGCTGAGGGCGCGCATCACCTCCGGGTCCTTTTCCTCGTAGCCGCGGACGGCGCGCATCGTGGGCAGGCTGCACGACACCGAGTGCGGCCCCCCGGGGATGCGTTGACCGAGTGGCAGAGGGTCGAAGACGGCCATGGGAAAGGGTGGTGGAGCGTGCGGCGGGTCGGAGCCGAGGCAACAGCGTCTTGGGCCCGGCAAGAAGAACGTTGCGGCCGGCGTCGCCCGCGCGGGATGTTGCGGGCGATGAAGGTCCTGTCGTGGAACGTGAACGGGGTGCGGGCGGCGCTCGGCAAGGGCCTGCTGGAATGGATGCGGGCGTCGCGCGCCGACGTGATCTGCCTGCAGGAGGTCAAGGCCACCCCGGGCGACGTGCAGCACATCGAGTGGCCGCGCGAGTACGAGGTGGTTTGGAACGCCGCGGGGCGGAAGGGTTACAGCGGCACGGCGTTGTTCTCACGCCGCCGGCCTCTGGCGGTCACCACCGGCATCGGGCGGCCGGAGCACGACGCCGAGGGCCGGGCGATCACGGCCGAGTTCGAGGACTGTTTTGTGGTGGGGGTCTATGTGCCCAATGCCCAGCACGAGCTGGCGCGGCTCGCTTTCCGGCAGGAGTGGGATCGCGGGCTGCTCGCCCATGTGCGGCGGCTGGAGAAAAAAAAGCCGGTGGTCTTCTGCGGTGATCTGAACGTGGCGCACGAGGAGATCGATCTCGCCCGGCCGAGGGAGAACGTGGGCAACCCGGGGTTTTCCGATGAGGAACGCGATGGCTTCCGCGCCTTCCTCGGGGCGGGCTTCATCGACACGTTCCGCGTGTTCGAGCCCGGGCCGGGCCACTACAGCTGGTGGACCTACCGCGCGGGGGCGCGGGAACGTAACATCGGGTGGCGCATTGACTACGTGATGGCCAGCGCGGCGCTCCGCCCCCGGCTGCGGCGCGCGTGGATCGAGCCGCACGTGCGCGGCAGCGATCATTGCCCCGTCGGGCTCGAGCTCGGTTGAAACGCCATGGAAGCCGCGCCCGCCGACCTCAAGTCGCTGTTGCTCGCCGCCCCGGGGCGCCCGCGCCTCGCGGTCGCGGAGAGCATGACCGGCGGCCGCCTGCAGGCGCGCCTCACCGGAATTTCCGGCGCCTCGAGCTTCTTCCTCGGCGGAATCACCGCGTACACCCTCGACCGGAAAGTCGCCCTGCTGGGCGTCGACGAGGCGCATGCCGCCGCCGTGAACTGCGTTTCGGAGCGGGTCGCCGGCGAGATGGCTTTGGGCGCCTGCCGTCTGTTCCGCGCCGAGCTGGCCCTCGCGACGACGGGCTATGCCGAGCCCTCGCCCGCCGATGGCGTCACCCATCCCTTCGCGTGGGTCGCGCTGGCCGAATCGTCCGGTGGCGCCGTCCGGCTGTGGCGCGTGACGCGCGTGGAGTGCGCCGGCACGGTACGCGCCGAGGCGCAGTCGAAAGTGGCCGACGCGGCCTTGGCGCTGCTCGTCGAGCGCCTGCGGGCGCGCTGAGCTGCGCTCAGGGCGCGAGACGCTGCACCATCGCCATCAGCGGCTGGATCTCCGCGGGCGCCTGCACCCAGTCGCTGTAGAGCAGCTCCGGCATGGTGTAGCGGGTGTTGTAGAGGGAGAAATTGGCCTTGTCGTTCCGCGCGATGCGGCCCGCCTTCACCGTCGCGCCGGCGAACACGCCGGCCGATTTCACGTAGGCGAGCATCGGCGTGCGCAGCAGCTCCTCGTTGACGCGCTCGGACTCCGCCGCCTTCGGGCCGATCACAGCCTTGGCGTCGACGCCGACATTGAAGCGTCGGTTGAACAGCATTCGCGGGGTCGCGTCATCGGTCACGATGAACACGCTCTCGACCGCCTTGGCGCCCAGCTGGAAGCCGAGGCTCGTCTCGCCCGCGCTGATCAGCACCGGGATGCTCCAGCGGCCGTCGGCCCGCTTGACCATGATCACGCCATAGCCCTCCTGGATGCCCAGAAGGAAGCCGGCCTTGAACTGGTTGAGGATGATGACCGCGCGCGCGCGCTGCCATACGGCTGGCGGGATCGCGGTGCGGGAGCGGGACTGGAAATCCTGCAGGATCGCCTCGCAGGACTCTACCCGGGCCACCAGGTCCGCGCGCGTGGTGTCGGCTCGGCCGAACGAGGCGCCCGCCAGGGAGGCGAGCAGGAGGAGCAGGAGTTTCTTCATGGCGGAGCGGAAAATCGGAAGCGGGCGACACTACACAAACGCGAGGCCGGTTGGAAAGCGCCGATTGCGCCGGGTTCCCATCCCGGACGCACCGAGGCCCTGCTCAATCGAGGCCGCGGGCCGCGACGTCGTCTTCATCCCATCCCAGATAATGGCCGAGCTCATGGAGATACGTGCATTCGACTTCCTCCCGGAACACGTCCTCGGAGCCTTCGGCGAATTCCCAAAGATTCTCCAGGTAGAGCAAAATTTGAGGGGGAGTGAGATTGTCGGCGCTCAGCTCGGTGCCGTGGGCCGCGCCAGTGAACAGGCCGAGGATGTCGGGCGGGAAGCCCTCGTCGATGACATCGGCCCGGGGCTTGCGTTCGTAGTGGACGGCGACGCCGCGCGCGAGGGCGCGCAGCTCGGGTGGCAGCCGCCGCTGCGCCGCGCCGACGGCGTCGGCGGCCAGCTTGGTCGGGAGTTCGTGGTCCATGGGTGCCGTCGCCTCGGGCCTATCCAACCCCGCGGCGTCGCCTCGCGCCGCGGCCCCGCGGGAGATCGTTTCGCCGTCGTCGGCCGCGCTCGAGGTTCATGAGGGAGAGGTCGGCGAGCCGGTCTCCCGCGGCAAATCCGAAAAGCGCCGGCGCCGCGGTTTTTGAAAAAACCGCAACTCTTCCCCGACGGGCCCGTCTTGCCCTTTGCGCGCCCCGCGCCCCGCGGCAGGTGGCGCCGAAACCTCCCCAAGCCCCGTTTACCGTCATGAAAATCCGCTCGCTCCTGCTTCTCCTTGCCTCGCTCGGTACGGTCGCCGCGCTGCCTCTCCTCAATGCCCAGGACGCCAAGAAGGGCCGTGGCCCCGGCGGCGGTGGTGGTCGCGGGATGATGAGCGCCGAGCAGCGCATCGAGCGGCTTGAGGAGGCGTTGGGTAAGCTCACCGATACCCAGAAGGCGAAGATCAAGGACATCTACGCCAAGACTTCCGAGAAGATTCAGGCCTTGTCCGACGACGAGCGTCGCGAGAAGGGCATGGAGCTGATGCGCGAGTCCGGTCGCGCCGTGCGCGCGGTCCTCACCGAGGAGCAGCAGAAGAAGTACGACGAAATGATGGCCCAGATGGGCCAAGGCCGCGGCGCTCCTGGAGGGGGCGGCGGCCGCAAGGGCGGCAACTGAGCCGCCGCTGAACTTGTCAGGGGTTGGTGTTAGTTGGCCGCCGCGGATCGCAGCCCGCGGCGGCCTTTTTTCGTCCACGCGACGCGCCCGGAGTTTGCCCTTTCCATGACGGCGGGCGCGGGCAACGTCGCGCCATGCAGGAAAAGCGGCGGGTGGTGATCGCCGGCGGCGGCGCCGCCGGTTTTTTCGCGGCGATCGCCTGCGCGGAGGCGCTCGGCGCGGCGGGTGAGGTCACGTTGCACGAGGCGACGGCCCATCCGCTCGCCAAGGTGCGCGTCTCGGGCGGCGGCCGCTGCAACGTCACCCACGCCTGCTTCGAGCCGCGTGAACTCGTGCGCCGCTACCCGCGCGGCGGCCGCGAGTTGATCGGCGCCTTCCACCGCTGGCAGCCGCGCGACACCGTCTCATGGTTCGCGGCGCGTGGCGTCGAGACCAAGGTGGAGGACGACGGCCGCATGTTTCCCGTCACCGACGACTCCGCCACGATCATCGACTGTCTCCGGCGTGCGGCGGATACGGCCGGTGTGCGGGTGCTCACGACCAGCGGCGTGCGCCGCGCGGAGGCGGCGGGCCCCGGATCCTTCTGGCTCACGCTCACGGATGGCTCCGAGGTGCGCTGCGAGCGCTTGCTGATCGCGACCGGCGGCAACCGGTCCTCGGCCGGCTTCACCATCGCGGAGTCCTTCGGCCACACGATCGAGCCGCTGGTGCCCTCGCTGTTCACCTTTCACAGCGACGATCCGCGCCTGGTCGGACTCTCCGGTCTGAGCGTGGCCGACGCGGCCGCCGTCGTCGCCGGCACGAAACTCGCCGAGCGCGGTCCGATGCTCATCACGCACTGGGGCCTGAGCGGCCCGGTTATCCTGAAACTCTCCGCGTGGGGTGCGCGCGAGCTGGCCTCCCGCAACTACCAGTTTGTCGTCCGCGTCAGCTTTGCGCCGGGACGCACGCGAGAGGACGTCGTCCGCGAGTTGTCGGCGGCGAGGGCGGCCAATCCGCGCAAGCAGCTCGCCACCTGGTGCCCGCTCGGTCTGCCGCTGCGGCTGTGGGAGCGGCTGGTCGCCGCGGCGGGCCTCGCGCCCGTCGCGACGTGGACCTCGGCCGGCAACGCCGCGCTCGGCGCGCTCGCCGGGCAGATCACCGCCGCCGACTTCAAGATCGAGGGCAAGAGCCTGTTCAAGGATGAGTTCGTGACGTGCGGTGGCGTGCGCCTCAGCGAGGTCGACTTCCGCACGATGGAGAGCCGCCTGCGACCCGGGCTGCATTTCGCCGGCGAGGTGCTCGACATCGACGGGGTTACCGGAGGCTTCAACTTCCAGGCCGCCTGGACCACGGGTTGGATCGCGGGACGTGCGATGGCCGCGGGAGCCGGCCCGGCCGGTGATGCCGCCCCGGCTTGAACGCGCCGCCGTCCCGGCCCATTCCGTTCGTCTATTCCCACCTACCTCCAGCTGCTGTTCCTCGTCCTGCCGGTCTTCCTTTTGATCGGCGTGGGCGTCGCCGTTCGGCGGGTGCATTGGATCGAGGGTGAGGCGGAGACGAGCCTCATCCGGTTCACCGTGAATGTATGCTACCCGTGCCTCACGTTCGAGGCCGTGGCGGGCAACTCGGCTTTGCGCACGCCCGGCAATCTTCTGTTGCCGCCGCTGCTGGGCTTCGGCGTCACCGCCGCGGGCATCCTGTTCTGCCGCGCGGTGGCCCGCGCGATCGGACTCCAGGTCGGCACCGGTCTCCGCACCTTCGCGCTCACGGCCGGCATCGCCAACTATGGCTTCCTGCCGTTGCCAATCATGGAGGCGATCTGGGGGCCGCAGAGCCGCGGGCTGCTCCTCGTGCACAATGTCGGGGTCGAGGCGGCGATCTGGACCGTCGGGCTGCTGGTGCTGAGCGGGCAGTCGCTGCGCGACGGCTGGCGGAAACTGCTGAGCCCCGTGCTGGTCACGCTCGTCGTCGCCATCGGCTGCAATCTCGCCGGGGTGTTTTCGCACCTGCCCAAGGTGCTGCTCGACGCCGTGCACGCGCTCGCGTTGTGCGGCATCCCGCTCGGGCTCGTGATGACCGGCGTGAGCCTCGCGGGGCACCTGTCCTCGCCGCGCGAGCTTTTCGATGCCCGCGTCTCCTGCGCCGCCGGCGCCCTGCGACTGGCCGTGCTGCCGCTCGCGATCATCGGGCTCGCTCTCTTGTTGCCCTGCTCGGTGGAGCTGAAGCGCGTGCTGGTCGTCCAGGCCGCCATGCCATCCGCGATGGTACCCGTCATCCTCGCGCGGCTTTACGGCGGGCATCCGCGCACCGCGGTGCAGATCGTCGTGGGCACCACCGCCGTCGGCATCCTCACCATCCCGCTCTGGCTGCGCGCCGGCCTCGGCTGGATCGGCGGCTGAGGCACCGCCGGAAGATTCCAACCGGGGACACGGAGCACGGAGACTTGGAGGACGTCGGAGACGGAGGAGACTGGGGAAACGTGGGAGACCACGAAGCTCTCGACCTCCGTGGCCTCCGTGATCTCCGGACCCTCCGCGCTCCCGGCTCCGCCGTCCAGCGGGTGACCTGTTCGCCGCGCGCGGGCTTGCGGGCGGGGCGGCCGGCGGCCCAGGGTGCGGCATGATCGCGCGCCTGATCGCCGCCGTCCTTTTCTTGTCCGCCGCCGGGTTGCGCGGTGCCCCGCTCGCCCACGCCCACAACGACTACGAGCATCCGCGGCCGCTACTCGACGCCCTCGCGCGCGGTTTCGGGAGCGTCGAGGCCGACATCTGGCTGGTCGACGGCGAACTGCTCGTGGCGCACGACCGCAAGGACGTCCGGCCCGGCCGCACGCTGCAGTCCCTCTACCTCGATCCGCTGCGCGAGCGCGTGCGCGCGAACGGCGGGCGGGTGCAGCCCGGGCTGGATGGGTTCACGCTGCTGGTCGACGTGAAGTCAGCCGCCGGGCCGACCTACGCCGCGCTCCACGCGGTTCTCGCCGGCTATGCGGAACTGCTGACGGAGTTCCGGGGCGGGACGAGGACTCCGCGGGCCATGACGGTGATCGTCTCGGGCAACCGCGACGAGGCCGCGCTGCGCGCGCAGGCGGTGCGCTTCGCCGCCATGGACGGGCGGAAGGCGCACCTCGATTCCGACGCGCCGGCCGAGCTCATTCCCTGGATCAGCGAGAACTGGCGGACGTTCTCGACGTGGAATTGGAGCGGGCCGATGCCGGCGGAGGTGCGGACCGCCCTTGGGGAGTGGGTGGCGAAGGCCCGGGCGCGCGGCCGCCGCCTACGCTTCTGGAACGTGCCCGACTCGCCGGCGGCGTGGACGCAGCTGGCCGATGCCGGCGTCGATGTCATCGGCGCGGACCGGCTGGACGCGCTGCAGGCCTTCCTCGCCGGCCGCGCTCCCTGAGCCGGCCGGAAGGACGCGACGGGCGCCACCTCAGCGCGGCTCGGTGGTGAGAAACTTGAGCAGTTCGACGGTCTCGCGCTCGGGCAGCGCCTCGAGGAGGCCGGCCGGCATCAGCGACTGCGTGGTTTTCTGCCGTTCGCGGATCTCGGACTTGGCCACGGTGACCGTCTCCGTCACCCCGCGGATCACAACCGCGGTCTCGGTCTCGCGGTCTATCATGCCCGAAAGCACGGTGCCGTCGCGCTTGGTGAGGACGTGCATCTCGTAGGCGGCGCCGACGACGGCGTTGGGGTCGATGATGTTCTCGAGGAAATAATCGAGCCCGTTGCGCCAAGTGCCGCCGAGGTCGGGGCCGAGTTTGCCACCGGAGCTTCCTCCCATGGCATGGCAGGCGGAGCAGGCGCGCTCGTAGACCTTGCGGCCGGCCTCGAGCTCATAGGACCACACCGGGGCGTTGCGGTAGACGTCGCGGATCCGCGCGATGGTGGCCTTGGCGTCAGCCGAGGATTCGCTGGCGCGGCCCCAAACCCGGTCGAGCGCTGCGTTGACCTGCGGGTCGTTCAACCGGCGCAGCTGGCGGGCGTGGAGGGCGGTGAGGAACTGGCGATCGAAACGGCCGGCCTCGACCGCGCGAAGCAGAGGCAGGGCGAGCGCGGGGCGGCTGGTGAAGGCGGCCAGGGCGGCGTTGCGGTCGGCGCCGCCGAATGAGCCGAAGCGGGTGATCAGGCCCTCGGCCGCGCGCGCGTTGTCGGCCGAGATGCCTAGCAGTGGGATCACGGCGGAGCGCAGGTCCCGGTCCTCGAGCAGGCTGACCAGCAGGGCCGCGGACTCGGTGTCGCCGGCGCGGCGCAGCAAGTCGAGGGCGCGGCGGCGCTCCACGAGCGGGGTGGTGGCGTCGGCCAGCCGGGTGCGGACCGGGCCGAGCACGGACTTGTCGCCGAAGAGGGCCGAGAGCTGCTCGACGGCGCCGCGAAGGCCCGGATCCTTGGAGTCGGCGAAACGCCGCGCCGCGGCGGGCCATGAGAGCGGCGCGGTGAGCCCCGCGTCGTTCTCGAGCGAAAAGGCGAGTACGCGGAGGGCGCGGGCGGCGGTCTCCGCCGGCCACGCGGCGAGGCGGGCGGCGACCTGTTCGCGTCCTTCGGCGGTACGCGAGACGAACCAGAGGATTGAATCGGCGACCTCGCGCAGCGGAGTGGCGGCGGCGAGTTCGAGCGCGCGGGCGAGGTCGCCGCCCACTCCGGGAGCGAGGGCGAACCACGTCATCTTCGGCAGGAAGCGGTCGCCGTTGTCCTCGCCGCGGTTGGCGAGCGCCGCGGCGGGTATCCAGCGTTCCGCGACGGGCAAGACGGGGATGGCGGCGGCGACGGCGAGGCGCACCGCGGGCGAGGCATCCGTGCGCGCGAGGGCCGCGAGTTGGTCCGCGGACAAGCGGAGTTTGTCCGGCCGCTCGGTGGCGAGTTGCACGGCCCAGGCTCGCACGGTCCCGGAGGCGTGGCCCAGGGCGGACCCGAGCAAGGCGTCGTCGAGGTTGCGGGTTGCGTGGAGTGTCCAGAGGGCGCGGAGCTGTGTGGACACCTCGTCGGCGGTGTTCGCGGCCTGGCGGCGCAGGGCGGCGACCGCGGCGGGCTCGAGGGCGCGTTGGGCGGCGCGGTGCTGCAGGAGACGACGGGCGACGCGCACGTGCCATTCGCTGCGGTGCAGGTGGAGCGCGGCGAGCTCGGTGTCGGAACGGGCGCCGAGGTTCACCTTCGCGGGGCGCCAGGTGGCGGCCCAGGATACGCGGTAAAGGCGGCCGTTGGAGCGATCCCACACCTCGTCGCGCGGGTTGTGGCAGTGCTGGATGTCGCTCCAGTCGATGACGTAGACCGCGCCGTCTGGCCCATACTGCAGGTCGACGGGCAGGTAGGTGGCGTCGGGTGCGAAGAGCACGTCATGGCCACCGTGGAAAGTCTCGTAGGCGGAGCCTGCGCGGACGTTGACCTGGTGGTTGATCTGGTGCCCGTGGAGATTGTGGGTGAACAGGTGGTCGCGGTAGACGGCGGGCCAGTTGTCACCGAGATAGATCATGGTGCCGACGTGCGAGTGCCCGCCGTACACCGCGGAGGTGCCGGGGGCGCCGGCGCCGCCCTCGCCGCTGTCGTAGCGCGCGGACGCGAGCAGGTAATTGCGCAGGCCGGGCGCGAAGTCGGGGCCGCGGTTGGAGATCCACGGCGCGTAGTCGTTGTTGGCCTGGTTCCAGTAATGGGCGTTGCGGATGACGTAGGTCGTGCCGCCGCCGCCCCAGAAGCTGCGGCAATGGGTCATGAAGAGATGGCCCTCGGCGTTGAAATCGAGTCCCCACGGATTGCTCGTGCCATGCGCGAAGACCTCGAACTCGTGGCGCACCGGATGGTAACGCCACACGCCCGCGCGGATCTTCTGGCGCCCGGCCGCCGGATCGCCCGGTTTGCCGACGTTCGAGAACGTGAAGACGCCGTGGCACCCGTAGAGCCAGCCGTCGACGCCCCAGGTGAAGCTGTTGAGCGTCTCGTGCGTGTCCTGGAATCCCCAGCCGTCGAGCAGGACCCGCGCCGGGCCGTCGGGCCGGTCGTCGCCATCGTGGTCAGGGATGAACAACAGGTGGGGCGCGGCGCCGACCCACACGCCGCCGAATCCGACCTCGAGACCGCTCACGAGGTTGAGGTTCTCGGCGAAAACCTTGCGCGTCTCGAACTCACCGTCGCCATCGCTGTCCTCCAGGATGATGATGCGGTCGCGACCCTGTCCCTCGGGCTGGCGGTTGGGATAACCGTGCGCCTCGGCGACCCAGATGCGCCCGCGGTCGTCGAAGGCGAACGCGACCGGCTGGCGGATGCCGGGCTCGGCGGCGACAAGCTCGGCCTGGAAGCCGTGCACGAGCTTCAGTCCCGCGACGAGTTTCTGCGCGGCGGGATTCGCGACCGCGGACGGCTTCGCGGGATTATCGCGGAGGTGCCAGAGCACGGGACTGGCGTGGAGCCGGGTTAGGTCATCGACGCCGGCGTTGCGGCGCAGGGGAGGGTCGCCGTTCTTGCGCACCGCTCCGATGTTGGGGTCGATCGCGGGCGCCTTCGCCGCGGCCTGCGCGGCGGGACGCGCGGGCGGCGCCTCGGTGGCTCCGAGATCGGTGAGGTGGATATCGCGGAACTGCACCTTCACCGGCCCGGGGCCGCTGTGCAGCTGGAACGCGAGTAGCCCGCGGTGTGCCGCGGCCCCCGTCTGGTGGTCATCGAGCACGGCGACGCGCGTGCCGTTGAGCCACAGTTCGATGTGCGGTCCGCGTGCGGTGACGCGGTAGGTGTTCCAGGCGGGCGCGGGCTGGAGGAGCGCGGCGTAATCGGCCGGCTCGCCGAATTTCTCGCTCCAGCGCCGGCCGTCCGGAGCGATCGAGACGCGGTCGCCGCGTTCGACGAGCAGCTTGCGCCCGTGCTCTTCGTAAAGCCGTCCGAGCCAGGTCCGCCCCAGATCCAGGTCGGCCTGGTAGCCGGCGGCGTGTCCGTCGGGTTCGCGCCGCGAGCGGAACTGGAGGCCGGAGTTCGCGCTGGCATCCCCGCTGATCCGGAACTCGGCGGTGAGCTCGAAGTCGGCGACTTCGCCGCGCCAGTACAGGAACTCGTTCCGTGCCAGCGTCGCGCCCGCGGCGATCTCACCGGTGATGGCGCCTGCCTCCACGCGCCAGCTGCGCGCGTCACCTTCCCATCCGTCCAGGGTGCGGCCGTCGAAGAGGGGTCGCGGCGCCGGCGCGGCCGGGAGCGCGGCGGTGAGGAGGGCGCAGGGCAGGAGGAGACGGAGGGTGGGCATGGGGTGGACGGGGCGGGGCGCGACACGTCGCGCGGGGCCTTTTCATCAAAGGACCGCGGTTCCCGGCGGGGCAAGAGCGCCGTGCCGGGCGGCGGTAATTCCGCGTTTCGCCCTGTCCAAAGGCGCAAACCTGCGTCAGATTGGAGACGATGCGGATCGCCGTGATCGCCGACACCCACGACCGACTGCCCGCCGACCTGCCCGCGCGGCTGCGCGGCGCCGATGAGATCTGGCACCTGGGCGACGTGTGCGCGCCGGACACGCTCGACGCGCTGGCGGAGTCGGGCGCGCCGCTCCTCGTGGTGCGCGGCAACTGCGACGCCCATCCCTGGCCCCTGGCGCTCGACCTGCGTCGCGCGGGGCGCCGCGTGCACCTCGTGCATATCCCGCCGCGTCGCCCTCCGCCCGGCGCCGAACTCGTGTTGCACGGTCACACGCATGTGCCGCGGGACGAGACCGACCCGCTGGGGGTGCGCTGGTTTAATCCGGGCTGCATCACGCGCCCCAATCGCGGCGCGCCCGCGGCGTTCGCGTGGCTTCACCTCGAGAACGGCCACCCGGCCGGCTGGCTGCCGGAGCGACTGTGAACGGTTCCGTGCCCGCGTCGCCATGCGCATCGACCCCCGGTTCTGGCCCAATCTCCTCACGGCGACCCGCATCGTGCTGATGCCGGCCGTGCTGGCCGCCGCCTTGGCGGGTTCGCGGTGGTGGTTCACGGCGCTGATCGCGGCGGCGCTGGCGACGGACGCGCTGGACGGTTTCCTGGCGCGCCGGCTCAAGGCCTTCTCGGAGTTCGGGCGCAAACTCGACAGCGCCGCGGACTACGTGACGCTCGTGGCCGGGGTCTGGGGCATCGCGCTCCTGTGGCCCGACGTGATGCGGCGGGAGTTGCCCTGGGTGGTGACCGGCCTCGCGGCGTTCCTCGCGGTGATCGTCCACGGATTCGTGCGGCTGGGCCGCGCGCCCTGCTACCACACGTGGGCCTCCAAGGCCGGGGCGGTGGCATGTCCGCTGACGCTTGTGCCGCTGTTGTCGGGAGGTACGGCGGCGCCTTTCCACGCGGCGATCGTCTGGCTGGTGCTGGCCGGGTTGGAGGAGATCGCGATCGCGCTGGTGTTGCCGGATCACGGGGGCGAGATGCCGACGGTGTGGCACGCGCTGCGGCGGCGCCGGGCGCGTGCGGAGGGCGGCTGAGGGCCTTTCGCATAACGCGCTCGCGCCGCGGACGCCGTTGCGTTCACTCGCGGCCGGTTTGATCACCGCGCAGCAGGAACTTCCCGGTTTGTTTACGCCGCCGCCCGGCGTGCCCACCGCGCCGCCGCCGCGCCCGCGGCCGGCG
>JACCDP010260947.1_pt1 | contig 64132 bp, 86 predicted proteins | sample 7445841 | NCBI WGS metagenome assembly JACCDP01 (sample SAMN15323441, study PRJNA562643) | freshwater metagenome | isolation source: river surface water | place: USA:Blue River Watershed | collected 2017-08-17 | reverse complement strand
AATTATCTGCTCCTTCTCCATTGCTTTGGCTTGGTTAAGTAATTCTTCGGGGTCATTAATAAATTCTCCTATTAATAACATATCCCATAACCACTCTACTGCTGTCTGTTTCATATTATTCTGATTTAAGTAATTCGTAATAATTTAATATCTCTTCACCAAACTTAATTGCTTCTTTCTTAGATATATAAGTGTACTTACCTCTATCTTCTGTTATATACAAGTTGTGAGAGAAGTCGTATAGGTCTAGCCTTACATTAGAAACTAATTCTGATTGATTTACTTTTTCTTTTATGTTGCCGTACTCTATGAGTTTTTCCGCAAACTTTTTTAATTCTGATTTAGAGGGTTCAATGACTGAGCCTATATCAACTATTGTTTCGTACTTTTTGTTTTGAAAGCCCCAATAGAAATACGTTGTCGTATCATCTCCTTTGATGAGGTTTGTTATTTGCCAATTTTGAGTTGTTCCTGTGGCAATCTTTTCTCTTTTTTCTACTTGTCCATAGACAACACTACTAAGCACTAAAGATAGCGCGATAATCGTTTTTTTCATTTTACTTACTAATTAATTATTAAACTTACTTTTGTTAGATTCCGAGAGCTTAGGTGACAATAAACAAGTTATCTCCCCCTCCCCCTCAGTAATAGGAAGATAACTTATTCATCACCATAACTTACTTCCGTTGAGTTCCGTTTCGCATGAGGCTGATGTAAGGTAACAAGTTAAGAAAACCAATCTACATCATTTAAGACTTAAATGCACTTTGATTCAGTTCTGCTTTAACGTATCGACATCCGTTTCTTTTTGAAAGGGAATAAAAAAACCCCAATCCTTCCTTACATGACTGGGGTTTGCGTATATATCTACCAAGATATAGCGAGTTCTGAATTTTGTCAATTGTAAGGAAAGACAGAACAAATTTATAAAACATTTTTAATTAAACAAATGTTGGTAGTGAATTTTTTTAATTCAACCAAGAAAAAACAGACTCCATCTTGTCAGAGTCAGACTTGTATAGCTTTGCTAGGTTTATGTCATAGGTCACATTGATGCCTGAGTTTGCTGCGTTTTTTATTATTGCAGTATCGTTTGCGTATATCAACGTGTTTGGACCATAATCTACCCGCAAAGGTAACTTTGGTAGTTTAGAGTTGCTAGTTATGGCGTCTAATACTTGAGACCAAAACTCTGCACCCTCTTTAGATTGTTCCCAATTGAACAATACTAATAGCTCGACTTCAATATCCATAGCTTCCTTAAACAGGTCAGACCTGTCAGCTAGGTTATTGACAACTAAGTCCACATACCTATCAGGTAATTTGGACAACAACAATTCCATTAATGTCATAATCAATCGTCTGTAAATAGGTGTTTAATGATTTGGTACATAGCCCAAAACCAAAGAACATCTAAAGTTAAAACGTAAAAAATTAAAAACCAAAAAAGAATTGGGTCTTGGATTTTTTTGTTACTCATTTCATACTCCTAATAATTCTGTTACATAAATAATTTGTTTTTCTTTGTACTTATCCATAAACTCTACGAGCGCATGGATATAGTTTTCTGCCTTGATATTCGTACCTGTACATAGCTCTTTGCCTATAAGGTAGCACACATGATATGTTTTCATTTTATTACTTTTTTGCATTGCTCTGTTTCTAAAAAATACCTCCAATCTTGTTCCGTGTATTTCAACATATTGTGAAACTCTCGAACAGACAATCTATTTGTCCTATACTTACCATCACTTGTTCTTATAGTAAAACTTTTGTGGCTATAATTTACCTTTACCTTGAGGTCTTCAGTATCTATAGTGTCCATGATTTTTAAATTGAACATTTATTTATTTCCCCTAGATAGTAGTCGTACCAATCGAAGAACCTATCTTGTATTTCTTCTTTGTACATTAACACCTCAGCGTTTATATCTTGATACATGTCGTCTTCACTCTGACAAATGTCTCCCGACTCGTATAGAGTTCTCGAATGAGCCAGCTCACTCGCTAGCTCAATCGAATTAATTCTAACTTCCATAACTTAATATTGGTAACCAGGAAGCTCTGGACACGCTGCTTTTACCTTTTCGTTTAGACGTTCAAAGTAATCTTGACCAAGTTCTGTTTCGCACCAATGAAGACTACAGTCTACAAAGTTACGCCAACGTGTAGCGTTCTTTATACTATTTTTGTACCTTTCCTCGCCTTGTGTTCGCATCTTTTCGATGACATAGTTTTTACGCTCTTCGCTTGACATTACTTCAAGCACTTTTAGATTAATCATAATTTTTTGTTTTTAGTGTAAATAAATGTTCGTAGTGAATTATGCTCCTAGCTCTCTGTAGCAGTCTTTGCATACCCATGTGTCTAAAGCGTCCCGCATGATACCTACCTTTGTCTTGTCCTCACAAAATTCGCAGTCACCAATCCCATAGGTCTGCATGGATATTTTTTCCTCCTCCTCTAAGGCCATTTGCTCTGCGTTGAAGTCTTCAACACACCAATTGCAAACACCATTGTTCAACTCATTGATACCATACAACCTGCAATCACAACTTATGCAGAAGGCATCATCTCTATCTGACTTGGCAGTTTGAACCGTGCCGGGTATGTAGTCCTCACTGAAGGAACCATACTTAGAGCCCCAAGTATCTCTACTACTTACACCCCAAGAGCCATAACCCCAATCGCTACTTGAGTAACCAACCTTGGATTTCTTGACACCTCCATAGTCAACCCATGAATTAACTTGTTGATAAGAAGTATTAGAGAACCAACAACCTAGATGCCAATGACCCGCCTTCTCGTTGACAATGAAGTAATCGTCATTGTCGTTAAGAAACACAAGCTTACTGCCTGAACCAATGAATGCGTCAATCATTTCGAGCATAGTCTCGTTGTACTCGAAGCCCTCCTTGAGGTTCTTGAGTATAGTCTGATTGAACATATAAGTATCTGAGAACTCTTTGCTAGTAGGCACGTCGTAAATCATACCATTGTGAACAAAGCCGATGCTGTCGTCAACAAGGAACGGGTGGCAATTAGTCTCGTTGACCCTACCATGCGTAGAGATACGGAAGTGCAGCACGATGTTGCGCTTACCATACTTTGACTTGATTTCTGAATAGTTGTTGTAGAAGTTATCAAACGAAGTCATCTCCTTGAACACGGATAACTTTTTGTCGTTGTTGATGTAGAGTATACCTGCACCATCACCATTGTTCTCCCAACAATTACGAAGAACTTCTTTCTTAAGGGTTGTACCTTTTGTATTTAAAATTGCTATACACATATCTGTTTATTTTATTAAGTTATTTATTAGTTAATTATTATGCACCAAGCTCATTAGTAGAGTCAAGGTTATCGTTATTTTTTCTAGGCTTCTGATTGTTGTACTTGTCCTTATCGTAGTTAGGCAACTTCTTGTAGTTGTATATCTCTGAATACCTCATGAACAAGTCAGCTTTCTGAAGAATCTTGTCCTCGTTGAATATCAATCGAAGGTGATTGTGTAGCTTGGACTTCTTGTTGAGAATCATCTTGAGAACGTCAAGCTCTGAGCGATTAATATTGTCAACCATAATTCTGATAAGGTCACGACGCCACAATAGGTTAGCAACACTTCTTACAGCAGGGAATATTCTGAACTCAACAAGATTGTCTTTGATGTACACGGAAGAGTATTTGTCTCTTTCTGTATGGTATTTATGTTTAACCTTAGCCTTAGAATAAGTTTTGTCTAGTCTATCCTCATACAAAGCGTAAAGAAGAGGAATGAAAGCAGACATACCCTCGAACAACACGTTAGGTCTAATGGTTGTACACGACACATTGATATGCCCACCACAATTATCTGAATACTCAGCATTGATAAGCGTCTTGAGGTCGCTATGCTTATTGATAGCTTTCTCTAGGTCGTCAGAGTATAGGTCAAAGATAGGACTAACAAGCTCGTAGCCGTTCTCGTCGTCAAGAGAGCCGTCATTCTCCTTACACCAACCAGTGTTGTAGTGTAGGCTATCGTAATGAATAAGACCTGCCTCGCTGTCCTCTTTCTCAATCTCAAAAGCAACCTTGAACACCGAGTTGTTGGAGTAGTCACGTCGTGACAAGTCATGATAAGAAGCGTTGCATTCTGATACTTCGTAAGGGTAGTCGTCCGCATCATACCACTCGCAGTTGCCTCTATGGTATCTGAAGCCACATTCCTCTGCGGTCTCAGCAGAATAGTAATAATATCCATCAATTTCTACCTCATTCCTAGAGAAGAAATAATCCTCATTACCGCGACCAACATAGCCGAAGTAAACATTGTCGTTATCCGTACATAACCAATCAACATGAAACTCAGACCATACGATGTTAAGACTTTCTTCTGTGCCACCTATGAAGTAAGAACCATGAAAAGTCTTATAGACATCACGAGCAAGAGCATACGCTTGGTTTTCGTCTGCATACTTACACTCTGAGCGTAACGCATACTCACCAGGATAATTCTCAGCATCTTCACTGATTTGCACACAATTAAAGTCAGGATGAGAAAGACCATCGTAGGTAGTAATGTTTTCGTAAGAAAAGTTGTTGACATCTGCGTACATTGCTAAAGGAATAAGCTCAACACCTTCGGGTATCTCGTCACATAGTATTGGCACGTCAATAAACACGCCATAGTACTTAGCACAAGAACCTGTTAGATTCTTATATACACCTGCATCTTGAAAGATTTTGTTGAGGTCGTTAATAAACGCGTCCCATAAAGGACTTTCTTGTCTTTCTATAACAAAAGACGTTGGTAAATTTGTGTTTTTCATCTTGGTAGATTTTAAATTGTTGCTTACTCTATTATAGATTTTCAGCTTCCTCTGTTATTAATTCTCCTCTTAGTGTTCTTTGACTAATATCATCCCAATAGTTATGACCTTGCTCTGTGTGTGCCCAACAACACGAGCAATCAATAAAGTCTCTCATTTGAGCGCCTTCACTTTGGAATGTTGAGGTCGTCACTTCTAGTATTTGTCTCGACCTAGTTTCTGAATGCTGAGAAAATAAGTTGACAAGTATTTGTCTCTTTTCTTTTTTAGACAATAGCTCTGTTTTAATTAACACTCTTAAGTATGTCATCTTGCTAAATAATTAGTTAAAAAATAACCTACTATACCCACGATAGAAGGTAGTGCCATTAGTAAATAGTCTACTGATTTCATCTTACTTTGTTTTAATTAAACATTCCAAATTGATTCATGTCTGCTAATCTTTTCTTAGCCCAATTGCCCGACTCTATTCTTTCTTCTAGTTCTGTTGTTATGTACATCTTACAAGTGTATTCCATCCAAGATATTGCCTCTCCCATATCTTTAAAGCTATTGAACTCGATTGGATAGTCCTCGTTTGTAATTGTTCTAAATAGGCTTATGCCATAAACAATTTCGCCATCTTTTAATATGACTATTTGTAACTCGCATTTAAACTTGGCTAGCGTTAAGAATGCATTGTCAACATCTAAGCAAATAGTTTTTTCTACTTTCATCTTACTTTATTTTTAATTTATACTTTGTCCTATCTGATTGTTGTGTGCAATACTTTGAGTATGCTTTGTCGAGTGCTTCCCAATGGGAGTGAGCGTACACGTTTAAGCATACGCTCGACCCATCAGTCAACCAACAAACAACATTGTAAAATCTTTTACTTTCCATCGCTACTTTGAATTGTGTTCGTAGTGAACATTTCCCTTATGCTTTGACTTGCGCGTATACTTCTTCTTGTTTCGATAAACATTCGGACGCGTAGCCATACGAATTTCTTGCTGTGTTACTTCAATTGTTTTCATCTTTCTGAAAATGGTATTAGCAGCTTTCTTTCTTTTACTTTCTCGTCGTTAATGTAGAAGCCCCACACTTCATACATTCCCTCTATTCGAAGCAATTTGCTTTTATAGTTATTGACACGCTCTGCCAATGACTTCTTACTCAATTCATTTTTGAGTTGACGAATTTTTTCTGACTTTCTCATATTGAAGCTAAATAAAGTACAACACTAATTATTGCCACCATTGACAACATTCCGAACATAAAATATCTTTCCTCGTAATTTCTAGGAGTAAAGTATAAGATTATCTTTTTCATAACTTTCCCTCCCTTCTTAACATTAGCGCATCAAGCAAAGTAGCTGAGGCAATTAACGACGTTACTGCACCCAAGCAATAAACAAATGTTACGTTTAACAATACTCCAAGCAACAGCAAGGATGTTGACAAAATACTCGCAAGTATTGTCATGACTAAATAAAAGCTAATTTTTTTCATTTTGTTGGTATTAAATTTTCATTACTTCGAATTATGTTGGTAGTGAGCACCCACATAAAAAAAAAGGGAATCAAATTGACTCCCTTTCAGTTCTGGACTTGCTACATTTATAAACCTTGCCTTCTTAATAAATTACGTTCTTTTCTTTTTTGCTTTCTTGAGTCTCTTTTCTCGAAAGAAGTACAAAGGTTGAATACTTGTTCTTTTTTATCCTCGACCCATGTTTTTTTTCTCGAAGTGTTTTTCCGTTGTGAATGACTAATTAATACTTTCTTTTTTTCAATACCTGCACCCGTAAAAAAATCGTTTGTTGGTTTTTTGTAGCTTATTAGTATTGTTTCCATTACGCTAGTAGTTTAATGTTATTAGATATTACATTCTTAATTGTTTCCGTATCTTTGTTCGTTAGTAATAAACTTTTGCCCTCAATACCTTGTAAAATTTTAAGTATCGCCATTACAAGAACGTCGTACCTACCTAAATTAACTTTGTTATCTTTTACCCCTATACTACCTAATTTCAACATTTGCTTATCGAATTCAAAGAAGTTTGTAAATTCGTCTAAATTATAATCTTTGCCGTTCACATTCAAATAAAGATAAAAAGGCTTTGTTGGTTTAAATTCGTAACCATTTACAAACATCTTAGTTTTCGAAGTTTTGAAATGTTGAATAGTGTTGAAAATTGAATTGCCTAAATTTAAAGCTAACTTTTCATTGGTTAAATTTTCGGCGTTAATTTCCTTGCTTTCAAAACTGAAAAGTTCGGAAGTTACAATCTCGTCAATTTTTACCTTTGTAGGCTTTTCCCCGTTTTTAACTTGCTTTGCCGTTAATGGCTTCGTTTCGTACACGTTAACTTTTTTAACGTCTAATTGTTCAATTTTAATCTTAATTGCTTTCATAATTTAAATTTTTAATTAATAGTAACCTTATTCACTCATAAGTGAGGCACGTTATAAAGTCTGTGCTCCGACTTGGGCATATTTCACCCATTAAGATTTTGTCTATTCTTTTTTTACTGTTATGTTTAAAACGCATTATTTCATACACAAATATAAAAAGAATATTTGTATTGGTGCAAATTAAATCACTGTAAATGTTAATTTTTTGTTAAATTTTTAACGAATGGTCGCCAGTCTTAATTTGTTATTTTTTTGTTAAATTTCTTGAATGTATCATTTTTTTTTGTATGCGTCAATGAATGTTAAATGATTAGTTTTTAGTCAGGGGGTATGATTAGTTTCTAATCATTTTTTCGCCTCCAAAGATCTTAATTAAGTGTATTTTTGACACTAAGGTAAGTGTAACAATGACACTAAGGTTAGTGTACGCTTGACACTAAGGTAGTTAGTGTATAGTTGACACTAAGTAAAGATAGTTAGTGTACATATGACACTAAGATCTTTCGTTTTCAGTTTTCCTTTTTGACATGGGAGGGGTACTGAAACCGTGGGGAAGACCCTGAAAAACATAAACCTGAAAAACATAAACCTAAAAGACATAAATATAAAATTCAACAACCCTATGCGATATAAACATTTTTTTTCAACCTAGTGGACATAAATGTTTTTCGTTCTTAGGCATAAATGTTATCCAGGGACAGAGGGGTATTTATTGTGAGCTTACACATATAGGGATAAACTAATATAGACGATTTTTTTAGTTTGTTAATTATCAATGTTTTAGCTTTGTTAAATGTTAATACAAGTGGGACTGAGGTAATGCGCTACATAATTGTTGTTTTTCAAAATAAAATTAGTATATTTGTAGAATATCGTATTTTTACATTATGGTTTTTGAAATTTGGAAAGATGTTCCTGGATTTGAAGGTACTTATCAGGTAAGTAGCTTTGGTAATGTTAAATCTATAGACAGGCTTATTGTTAATGAGTTTGGCGTTAGTTATATTAAGAAGGGTTCTATTAGAAAGGCTTACTTAAACAATAAGGGGTATCTATCCATCAGCGTGTGGGATAAAGACAAAAAGAAAAACAAACATATAAGAGTTCATGTTTTGGTGGCTATGGCTTTTTTATCTCATAAGAGCTGCAACATGGACATAGTTGTTGACCATATAGACAATAACAAATTAAACAACAGGTTAGAAAACATACAAATCATAAGTCAAAGAGAAAATTGTTCAAAAGACAAAAAAGAAAAATCAAGCAAATACACTGGTGTTTCTTTTGATAAATCTAGAAGAAAGTGGTGTGCTTCTATTTATGTGAATGGAAAATCAAAAAATATTGGTAGGTTTAATTGTGAGCTATCGGCTTTAGTTGCCTACAATAAAAATGCAAAAAAATTAAGTAATGAGAGGGTTCTCTAAAGATGGTGTAAATCTAGACGTCTGTGTTTACTGCAAATGCACGCTTGATGAGTATAGCGCTACCATAGACCATCTATATCCTAAGAGTCGTGGCGGTAAATTAAGCAACAAAAACAAGGTTCCTTGTTGTGGGGACTGTAATAAGTTGAAGGGTAACTTAAGTATTTGGGAGTTTGCTAAGGCGCTTAGTGGACTTATCTTTTACGAGCACATTCGTCACAAGGAGGGCTTATCAAGACTTAAGAAAATAAAGTTAAACGTAGATAAGTTATTGGATGAGCGAAAACCAAACAAATAATGTAGTGTATGACATGATTCTGTTGGAGGCCGACAGGATTAAGTCTTATAAAATGAAGGAGCTAGACTTGTTTTATAGGGACAAGTACGGAGACATAAAATTAGTTGCCGAGGGGTACAACAAGGAGGTAGAGGAAGTTGTCACCCAGCTACTCAAGAAAAAAAAGATGAGGTATATGATTACCTTCTTACCTGCCCTTGATGTCATGGACGACTTAAAGCCTTCCGCCAATAAATTGCTAAGGTTCTTTGTTAAGCAAATGAACTACGGTAATAAGCTAGAGGGGTTCACCATAAGGGACATTCAGAAGTATACAGGCATTCACCTTAGGTACTTACTCAATGCCATGACGGAGTTGTACGAAAAAGACGTCGTAAGATTTACAACACATAGGGCTAAAAGAACGTATATGGTAAATCCAATGTACTATTACAAAGGAACCATGAAAAGACTGTTCTTTAACATGAAGGCTTATAACAGCATGCCAATAAAAGGGGAGGAGAAACCTACTCAAAAGACTAAGGTAGAGGAAGATATTTTTTCCTAAAAATCATTTTTGTATTTTTTATTTATATTTGTCAAAATAATTAGTCATGAAAACAGACAAATATTACGCTTCGAATCCTAAGAAAAACGGAAGCTATGTTGACAAAGGTAGAGTAGAAGGTAACGCTCCTGCTATAGCTACACTTAAAGACGAAGCTCCAACCTCTAAGCAAGAGTTTAAATTAATGTACAGAAACTCTAAAGCAAAGTACTGTCATTAATGGACAAGTCAAAGCTATATAAAGCAATGGCCGTAGCCAAAAAGAAGAAGCCCTCAAAAGGGGCTACTATTCCCTATAACAGAGAAAAAGAACTTGAGGCCATAAATAAAACTAGGATAAAACAGACAACATGAAAAAATACGCTGCATTAAAGGGGGCTATGAATGGAGGGCCTGGTGATGAAGAAAGAAAAAAGAAGGCTCAAGAGGAACACAAAATTCGCTCTGCAAAAGTAGAGGAGATGAAGAATGCGGGTCAAATCAGTGATAAACAATACAAATATTTAACAACCAAAAATAATGAATTGTTAGAACTGAACTCTACTAACATAGATGACGATAAATTCTTAGAAAGAAGGAAGTCCTTTAAGGAAAAATATAAAGAAAGCCCAGGTTGCTCTGGGTATAACTGCCCTCCAGATAAAGACCTTCCAGACGAAAGAAAGATAGAAACATTGCCAATTAAAAGAGTTAGCGCAATTACGCAACAGGCTAGAGAAAAAATCGAAGTTCCAGAAGGCCCTAAATACAGTCAACCTAACTATACAAAGAAAGGAACCGTTGTTCAGGTAGAGAAAGGGAAGACTAGGTCTTATAAAGGCATGGGTATAAAAAGCGTTGGTGGTAATAAGCGTGTCAATCAAACAAAGTATTACAGTTTACCAAAGGTAGAGGTGTATAAAGATGTAGAAAAAAAGAAGCTGATACCTAGTATTGTGCAGAAGGCTACAGGTTATGATAAGAAAAAGATGGAGGGGTATGAAAACGAAGAAGGTACACGCATACCTGGAGAAATAGAAAGAGCTCAAAATGAAGATAGACAAATCAAATTTACGGGAGCTAGTTCTATTAAAGACCTTATCGCCCAAAGAAAATACAACAAGCAATATCCTGAATGGGATAAGAAAACAAAATCAGCAAGAATGTACAATGCAATGCTTGCTAATAAAGAGTAACTTTTAAAAACAAAATAAAATGATGTACGGAAAATTCAACATGGACAAGAAGGCAATGAGCCCTAAAGCCAAAGGAAAATCAGAAGCTAAAGTTTCTGGAACTACTAAATCTCCAAAAAAGGTAAAAGAAAAGCTTGGAAAAGCTATGAAGATGATGGAGATGATTAGAATGAAAAAGAAATAATATGCCAGGGAAGTTGGGTAAACTTAAAGCTGCAACAGTAAAGGCTTTTGAGTTTAACAAAGACAGAAGCAAACAGACTAAAGACAGGAGGCTGAAAATAAAGCCTCCTAAAGTCGAACACATTGCTAGCAATATTGCTGTCGTTGCACCAATGGAGGGCAGGTTTAGTTAATTATTATGGCTTACTTAGACAAAAAATCAGGCTTAGACCCAAAGCTAATCAAGAAAGCTTACGCTAAAGGTCAAAAAATTAAGAAGCAAAAAGCCAAAGAGGCTGATTGCGGATGCAAACACTAGAAGACTATGCTATTTGACGATGTCAAAAAAGACAGTGTAGTTCGAAATGGAATATTAACATCAGAGTGGAAACCCAAACATAGAGAGTTTGAGTACCCAAGAGAGTTTGTAGACTGGATTGATTCGATTAATTCTGGTTGGCAAAACAAGGTTCGTTATATTCCCTTCGAATTATATTGCAGACAAGCTGAATCTTGGTTAAGAGATGAAACAGAGATAACCGACTTTCAGACAGAAGAAGAACAATATGATTGGCTAACGGAAGAGATAACCAGATGCCAAGATAATTCCCTTTACTTTTGTAATAAATACGGATGGATTAAAGAAGACAAAGCCGAAAACGGTATGCTCAAGTATAAAGCTTGGGACGCTCAACGAGTTTTGTTGTTCCTATTTGATTGCGGATATTCCATGATGATTGGCAAAGCACGTCAGATTGGTTTTACTACAACCATGTGTTTAGCGGGAATGAAGAGAGTAAACCTCAACAAATCCTATTTTATTAAATTCGTTACCCACTCAGAAAGAAAGGGTATAGAGATATTTAGAGATAAGGTGAAGTGGGCCTTTACAAAAGTTCCTGTATTCCTTGCTCAAGAAGTGAAGAACTGGACAGACCAAGTAATGTCTTTAGAGAAAAGAGGAGGCAAAAAAGGTAGAGACGAAGGGGGAGGTTCAAGGTTCCAAGTAGACAGCCCACAGGTAGATGCCATCAATGGTGGTTCGCCTTCTGCTGTTTTTGTGGACGAGATTGGTCTATTTGAGATATTTGGAGAGATGATGCGTGAAGGTCGTCCTGCATTATTTAAGTTTAACCCAGAGACAGGAAGAATGACCATGCAACAGCAGTTCATGGCATGGGGAACAGGTGGAGAAATGGACAAAGGTGGCTCTGTGTTTGAGGCAGAGTTTAAAATGTGTTTAAAACAATGGAAAGAAAAGAACTATGAGTACGGAATTATACCACTCTTCTTTAACGCCTATGCTAGAAGAGGAGTTACTGACGAGCACATCAACAATGAACGAACAGCTTATTTGGCACTTGAGGGAACTAAGAAGGGGGAACTTGCTAAAGTTCAGTTCCATCAGCACTACCCAATTACCATTGATGATATGTTCATCAGAAAATCAAGAACCCTTGTACCAATACACACTTGTAACCAAAGATTAAACGACATATACGGTAAAGACGTTCCAATAGAGTACGGGTATTTTGAACCTATACTCGATATGACGCAACCAACACCTGATTTAATTACAGATTTTAGGATAGTAGGCGCAAGATGGGTAAAAACAGAGTCTAGGGAAGACGTTTCGACAACAGCTATAATCATACATCATCCCCCAGAGAACGAGGTATGGAAAAATAGATGGTATCAAGGTACTGACCCCGTAAACTCAGAGACAGGACACTCTATGATGTGCAGTGCTATATGGGATGCGCTTACAAACAGCGTGTCTTCTGTTGTTTTTCATAGGGACAGAAAGTTTAAGCAAACGTATTTACAGGTGTTGTTGCAAAGTTTGTACTATGACCAACAAAGAAGAGGAGGGGTAAAAGAACTTGTAGAGAATAACATCGGAGATATGCACGTAGACTTCCAAGAAGTGCACGGATTTAAGAGTAAGTTTACCGCTAACGCACAATTACCAGAGTACTTTCAAACACACGGAGGTAAATGGTTTGGAATATCCAACAAAACTAATACGGCTCCAAGGATTATTGCCAAGATAGAAGAAATGACAGAGGCTTATGCCGGGAATATTGACGTTCCTTGGTTCTGGGAGCAAATGAAAACATTTGTAGAGAAAGATTTAAGAACAGCAAACACAAATAGACAGACCAGGTATCAAGCAGCAGACCCTAGATACGATTATGATGATGCTATATTTGGGATAGGGTTTGCCTACATAAATGCCCAAGCTCACGCTAGATATGAACCTGAAAATATTAAAAAAACAGACGAAGCAAAAGACGTTGTAGTTAGATATGTTCAGTGTAAAGAAACCAATTTTAGAATGAAACGAGCTAGAGTTGAAAGAGCTACAGGCAGAATCTTAAAAATATTAGATTAAATATCAAGTTTTAACTGAGACACAATAACTAGGGTTTTATCAAATCCTAGTTTTTTGTTTTCCCATATAATGCCGTCTCTACTATTTGAAACTTCCTTATACTCGTCTAGTACGGAGCGGAAATATTTTCTTTCTTTTTTATTCATTTCTTTGTAGGAAAGGCATTTATATTTTGGGTCGTCTTGAAATACTTGTTTCTTTGAATTGTACCAATATAAATGATACTGAGGAACCCTTCTGTCAAACTCAAACCTAGAGGTTATATATGATTTTAAAATAAAGTGGGGAGTATTGTTCTTCAATACTTGTTGGAGCTTGTTACTAGAATATGACGACGAGGTTGTCACGCGGCAAGCCTAATAGAAAACATTCTATTTACCTCCTCACTCATGTTCCTCGTTTTTATATTCACAATCCTTTCATTTTTAGGGTTGACCCAACAAATATAGCAATCTCCTATTTTAATACCTGTATTTCTTTCTATAATTTTTTTGTATACCTCTAATTGTATAGAGTAGGTGTTGTATTCGCACTCATCTAAATGACTCAACCCATTAATCATTTTGTTTTTGTATTTACTATACCTACTTATCTCCCTGCTTGTTTTGTAGTCCCATATCTGAAACTCTTTGTCTAGCAAATTGTAAAATAATTGGTCTAGGGTTCCACAAATAAGGAGCTCCTCATCACCTACAATCCATTCGGATTTGATTGGAATAAGATAAGATTTTGTATCTCGGTAGAACTCTTCAAAAGCTAACTTATACCAAGACGGGAGCTCCTCTTCAGATATTTCATATTCTTTACAAGCGTACCTAAGCTCTGCATATTTGTGAAAATGCGTGCCCAACGTAGCTGCTTTATTTTTAATGTCGTCCCATTCTGCCACAACCTCCCAAGTGTACAGGCCGTGTTTTTGAGCATATCGCTCTGCAATTATGTCCGTCTCAAATGGTTTCTTAAACATGGAAACAAATTGAGTGCAAGAAAGGGCTCTTTGTTCATTTATAAAATAGCTATGCTCAGAATCTTTGAACAATATATTGTTGAATTTATTTAACTCGATAAATAAATCAGGCGTAAGATTCATCGTATACTTCTTGCATTAATTCCTCTAGCGCAGCTTCTGCTTCCATGTCGTCTTCAGTTAGAGGCCTGAATCTGTTGGCTAAAAAATATTGGTAGGGAGAATCTAAAGGCATATCTATTTCTTCCAATTTATAACCAACGGTCATTCTTTGTTGTGCAAGATACTTAGCGTCTATAACGGTGTATATCTCTCCTTTCTCAATCCATTGTCCATTGTACTTCAATGGTCTTGCGTTGTCGTTTATACAAACTACTTTAAATGATTCCATAATTTTTTTTAAAAAAATAAAGTGCCCCTAGAAACAATGCAGGGGCGGGGCACTAAATGTCGTTAACCAATAAAAAATCAAAAGTAAGTGTCATTGTTTCTGATACAAAGTTAGGAAAGTTTTTTAAATAGCCAAATAAAAAAGAAAAAAGAAAAAAAAAGAAAAAAACAAAAAGAAAAGAAGCAAAAGAAAAAATAAAAAAGAAAAAATAAAGAAAAAAGAAAAAAATCTTGTCGAAACACATTTTTTGTTAAAAAAATTTGATTGAAAAAAATTATTACATTTGCCTTGTGTTTTGACACAGTGTTTAATTATTAACCAACACAGAGATTAAAAACTCGGTGTAAAAAACTAAAAAAATGGCAATTAATTTTAAATTACCTACAATCAATGCTGATTCAGCGTTATTGTTGAACACTCCTGTAGCGGCTACTGATGTGGTGTTAGCAAACGGAGTTCTTTCTGTTCTTGATGAATCAGGAGCCACAGCTCTTGTTATCAAGGCTACAGATTTTTTAAACTTTAACTACAGCGCTTACACTGTTGGTACTGCAAATGTTGAAGAAATTGATTTATCTCTTGTTACAATCGTAAACAATGGGGTCTATGCGTTGACTGTTTCTGCTCCTTACGTTGTAAATTTCTTTGGTGGAGGGCAAGAAACAGGTGCTGTTTATCAAGCAAGAACTTACACGGTTTCTTTGGATGCCACAGCTACAACTCAAGAACTACTTGATGCTTTCTTAGCTCGTATCAACGCTGATACATTTGCTTATTTTACAGCTGCTGACCTTGGTGGTAATGTGTTAGAAATCACAGCTAATGCACCAGGTTACGGACCATTAAACATCGTTGCTCCTGTAGGTTCTGTTGTTTCTACAGGTACCGCTTGGGTTGAGCCTGTTGGTTCTGTAAACGAAGTTCTTCAGTACATTCCAGATGTTGCGTTAGTAACAGGTACTTATGACCGATATGTGATTACTTATAGAAAAGTTATCCGTCACAATATCGTAAACGGAATGCAAGTGATTAAGCCAGTTCAAGCTATTGTTTATTTGAACTCTGGTGACGCTGGTACAGCCGCAACAGTTGCTAAGTTGACTTCCATCCTTGATGGCTCTTACGCTACTGTAGCTGACTACTTAGGTTGTCCTGCGGTTTAAGAAAAATAAGTATATTTGGGGTGGGGATTAAGTTCCTCACCCTTTATTTATAGATATGAGTCAAGTTAAAGAAGTACAAGTAGTACTCTTTGGGATTGAAACAGAAGGAGATTTGAGAATAGAATATCCTGAGTTAGCAGAAATCGAAGAGTTCAAAGACTTGAAAGTAAAAGAAGTAAGACTCTGCTGGTTGATTGGAAATAGAACGAGTCCAATTTACAGCGTGAGCAGCCAAAAGGAAAGATTGCGTAAAGCTCTTGAAATAGTGTATGGTAAATCATACGAAAGCAGAGCAGATGCTATCTCTCTTTTATCGGGTAATATATCTGAGGGCTTAAAGGCAGGAATAAGAAAGATGGAGTCTTTCAATCCTGAATACAGGCTTAGAGCGAAATTGATGAGTGAGTATATGTTTGAAGTTTTGAACGACATGATACTCATAACTCAAGACCAAATGCGGGGGATGGACGTGGACGAGAAAAAGAAGTACGCGGATTTGGTGGTAAAGATTTACGGTGAATTACCAGATATGGTTAAAACACTTGAAAGCTCTTACGGAGCAAAAACAATAGAAAGAAAAACCAAGAAAGAAGTATTGGTTAAAATAAACGACATACTGAGGTGATATGAGTTATATGTTCAGCGACCAACGAGTAAGACCAAACAGGTTAACTCAAAAAAAAGACAAATCCTATCACAGGGATTTTGCTAAATTCTGTCTTGGCTCCATGAGCAATGCGCTTTACCGAAGATACATAAACAAATGTTTGATAAATTGGTCTTTCTTCAAGGGTCAAGACGGTCAATGGATATTCGAAGAAGACATTGAGGCGTTCTTCTTGGATGAATCTGGAGACGTAAGAAACAGATTGAAATGGACAAAGAACGTAATCAAGCCAATGGTTCAACAGTATGTTGGTAATGCAATACGTTTGGCGTATTCAGCTGAGGCCAACTGTATATCAGACTTTGTAATCAACAAAAGAGAACAAGAGAAAAAGAAATTGGTTGGATTAACTTCTTTTGTTAAAGCATTTCCTTTCTTCAAAGATATTATGCAAGAAAGAGAACCAATTGAAGACGATGAGTTTGAAACAGAGGAGCTATTCATGAACACGTTTGTTGATGATTACGAAAAACCAATCAACAACTTGTTAAAATTCATTTCTCACGACGTAAACATAGATGAAATCAAGGTACAGGTAGCAAGAAACCTTGCTATTTGTGGTTTAGGGATATACAAAGGGTACGAGGCTAATGATATTTATATGGCTGAAGCTATTAACCCATTGTTCTTTTTGTGGGACATGTCAGCTAGACGCCCAGACCTAACAGACGCTGAGTACATGGGGGAGTGGTACTATATGGATGCCCCTTCAATATTCGAAAGGTTTCAAGATTTAACAATGGAGGAGAGATACGCTATAGAGAACTATGGTAAAATGAATCCTCAAAGCGCTATCCATAAAGTTGTAAACGGAATCTATACGCAATCCGCAGGTAAGATACCTGTTTATGAGGTGTATTGGAAAGACGTAGACAAAAAAGAATATGGTTGGGTTTTAGATGAATACGGTTACCCGTACTACACAATGATTAACGACCCCAACTCAAAATACACAGACAAAGACCTCATCGAGCCGGCAACAGAAAAACACAAAGAGGACATGGGTGACAAGAAGAAACACACGATTTATGTGGACGTTCTTCGTTATTGTTTGCTTATACCTCAAGAGGAAGTCGGCATCGAAGATATTATTCTTGAATACGGAATACTTCCATATCAAGAGAAAAACCTTTACGACCCAGCAAACGTAAAATTCCCATACAAGTGTTACACTTGGGTTTACGATAGAGGGGAAATATTAACACCACTTGATGACGTAATAGACCCACAAAGATTCTTGAACAGAACATTGTCTGTTGTTGAATCTCAAATGGCCAACATGCGTGGAACAGGAACTGTTATATCTAAATCCGCTGTAGACGACAGAGATGGAGAGTTTGATATGGTCAGAAATATCAATTCATCTAAGCCTATATTCGTAGATACAGATAGAGTTGGTTCAGTACAAAATGCCGTTGGAACTTATGGCACGAACATAGGTTCAGGAACTCTTCAGATGTTCCAAGTTATTCAATCTGTTCAGCAATCTATTCAAGACGTTACAGGTGTTAACGAGGCGATGACAGGAACGCAAGGTGGAAGCGATGTCTTAGTTGGTGTAATCGAAGCTCAAATACAAAGAGGTTCTTTGGTTCAAGAGCCGTTTTATTGGGCCTTAACTTCTATCTTAAAACAAGCTTACGAGCACATGGCTACCGTAGGGAAGGCTGTGTACTATGATAACCCTAGAAGGTTGTCTATGATTGTTGGAGATGAAGGACTCAGAACAATAACCATAACAGAAGACAACATGATGGAAGACTACAGAGTGTTTGTGAAAAGAGCAGAAACCGCAGAACAAGGAGCTGCTGCTGCAAACTCGTTGTTATTTACACTTCTTCAAGCTCAATTAATAGACCAAATAACATTTGCTAATCTATTCAACAGAGCCACACCTAGCTTAGTGGCTGAAGCTCTTCGTAAATATCAAATTGATAAACTTGCTGCTCAACAGAAAGCAGACCAAGCGGCTAACCAAGGAATGGTAGAAAATCAACTTCAGCAACAAGATATGGCTCAAGCGGGAATGCAGATGATGCAAGAACAACAAGCAGCACAACAACAGCAACAAGACATAGCGCACCAACAAGAAATGCAAAAAATAGCGCTTAAAGAAATCTCTAAAAATGAAAGAGAGATGATGCAACCTAAGTAATAATTAAAACAACATAAATGGAAAACAATCAAGAAAACCAAATTAATGTTGATTTAGCCTCAGTTGATATTACGCAACTGCCAGGGTATTCAACATTAGATGAAACTTCTCAAGAGCAATTGAGACAGATTGAATCGCTAGCTTCTTTTGACCCTTCTTTTAGAGCATCAAAAGAATATCAAGACTTGGTATCAGGTTTACAATCAGTAAGCGGCCAAGCAGAAGACGACGAAGATTACGAAGATGACGACGAGGGTAGACAAGAAATGTACACTCAAGAAGACATCAACAAAATCGAAGAACTGCTAGACCTCGCTGAAAACGATGAAGAATACAGAAACACCAAAGAGTTTCAAGAGCTTTTAGCTGAGCTTGAACAAAACGGATATTTCGAAGATGAAGATGAAGACGAAATAGAAGATATTTTTGGAGTTACTAAAGCTTCTAAAAAAGATAAAAAAATAAATATTAACTTTGAAGCACCGAGAGAAATGATTCAGCTGATTTCTTCTCGTTTTGGAGTTAAAGACCCAAGTACGTTCTTTTCATCAGCTGAGACGTGGAGAAACCAGGCTCAAGAGGGCGCTCAAATAAAAGACGAGCACGACAGGTTAAAAGCAGACCTACAATCCATGCCTATTGAATTAAAGCAAGCAATTCAATTATGGGCTAATGGGGATGATTTTACTCAAGTGTTCGCTAATGAAGAAAGACTGGACTTTTCTGGAGACTTTAATAAACAGGACCCAGAGAATCTTGTTCAGCACTATCTTCCAGAACAATACAATGAATTAGCCAAAAGGTATAACGATGGCAAAATTTCAGACGAGGAGTTCGAAGATAGAATCAATCTCTTAGCAGGTTCAACAAAACGAATGTTTACTGACGACAAACAAGCACTAGAAACGCAACGTGAGGACTTCGCCAAAAAACAAAAGCAAGAATACGAAGCTTTTAGAAAGAGCGCACTCCTTTCCGTAGAAAACCTAGGTAAGACTTACCCTGACTTCAGCAAATCCGAAATCTCTAAGATTAGGAATATCTTGGTCGAGGGAAAGGTAGACAGTTTGTTTATGAATGCCGATGGCTCGTATAGTGATTCAGCTGCTGAAATGGTAGCCTATGCGATGTATGGCAAGAAAATGTTGGAGTCTGTTAAAAAGGTTGCGCAAAGACGAGGTGAAAGTGAGGCGAATCAAATGATAGTTGATAAGAGCCCTAAATCTTTAAGACGCTTAAAAGCGGCAGGCCCAACTCAAGGGGTTGGAAATAAAGAGACGGCTCATTTGTCAGGACTATTTAAAAATGACCCTTACGCTTAATTTGTAAAACCGTTTAAAAAATAAAAAAATGAGTTTGTATAATGACACAACTAGCGCTAAGTACAGCAACATAAACGTGAACTCCGTTGGTTCCGAGTACGCAGCGTTGTACGGACACGACATTTCGTTGTTGGTACAGAAATTAACTAACAGAGCTATCTTTGATGCCGCTCCACAACAGTTCATGGATTTGAAATTGTTGAACATGGTTGCTGCTGAGCAAGTTAACTCTGACGAGTTCTTCTATCAAGAGATGGCTTACCAACGCGAGCCACTTGTAGCTACAGCTGCTGCTGGTGCGGTTTCTTACCCTACTACGCAGACAATCCAAGTTACGTCTGTTGATAACATCGCAACAAACACAATTATCTCTTATCCTAACGGACAAAAAGGTAGTGTTGTTTCTGTTGACACTTCTTTGTTAACTGTTACTGTTGCTCCTTACAATGGAGACACTTTGCCAGCTGTAGCAAACGGAGATGTATTGGCTAACGTATCTTCTGTAGACCACGATGGTTCTGACGGTTTCTCTCAGTACTTCCGTGCTACTACAATTGAGCGTAACAACTACGTTCAGTTGTTTAACAAAGCTATCCGTTACTCTGAAGTAGAGTTACACAAGTTGAAAAACATGGGTACAACTTCTAACTTCTTAGAAATGGAGAAAAACGCGATGTTTAACCAACACCGTATCGACCTTTCTAACGCGTTCTGGACAGGACAAAAAGGTGAGGTTATCACTCAAAACGGAACTAAAGCTAAAACTACAGGTGGTGTTTACACTGCTATGGTTGAGGCTGGTTCTCCAAATGCTTTAGCTACTTCAGCTACTTTGGTTGATGCGTTTGAAGATATAGTATTGTCTTCTGAGTATGGTGATTATGGTCAAGCTCGTATGGCTTACATGACTCCACGAGTACACAGAGCGTTATCTTTGGCTTACAAAGAAGAATTGACTCGTTACGCTCCAAACGATGAAATCGCATTGTTGAACTTGAAAGAAGTGAACTTAGGTTCATCTCGTATCGTTCTTGTTCCTTTCAAGCGATTTGAAGATAGAGCATCTTTCCCTGGTTCTTTCGAGAACAGAATTGTACTTCTTGATATGAAAAACATCAAGAGAACTCAATTATGGGGTGAGCGTTCAGGAGATACCTTGAAGTTAGAGGATGGAATTCCTAAGCGTTACGGCGATGTATGGGTTGACTGTAACATGGGTGTTAAGTTCCATAACCCACTAGCTTGTGCTTGGTTAGACTTGCAACTCTAATATCAAACATAGATGAAGGGGAGGAATCGAGTACTCCCCTTTTCTTAACCTTTTAAATTTTAAAAAATGGCAGTAAAACAAAAACAAGACGTTGCTCCAAAAGCTGAAGAAACAGTATTTGATGGTGCTAACGCAGAAAACGAAGTAGAATTGACTGATAGTGAACTATTCGTTGAGGAAGAAAAAACAATAGAAGAACCAAAAGAAGAGATGGTTCCTTTATCTTTTGTTGAGAAATTGATGAAGCAAATGGAAGACAAGTTTGCCCATCAGATAAGCAAGCTCAAAACAAACATAGGTAAAGAAGAACTTGAAGAAGAGTTAAACTACGTTAAAGAACTTGAAGATGATTGGTTAGAACAACCTGTCGTATTCTTTGCTTTCTCTATGAACTTTTCTATTCATGGTGATAAAAGAAGAGGAATAGAAACCCTTCCTCCTGCTGGGCCTATTAAGTTTAAACCGCTTATTAGAACCAAAAGAAAAGGAGCAAGAGGTGAAACTCAAGTGGTTTCCGTTTCCTCTGTAAGCGTAAACTCCATAGAGGTTGTTGAGTACCTTAGAGGTCACAGCCAATTTGGAATTGCGTTTTACGAGAACATGGAGTCGGCTATGAATATAGACTCTACTTGGGCTCAAAAGCTAGTTGAGGCGCAACAATCGATAGGAAGACTATCTGATATGCAAATCATAGCTAGAGCAAAACAAGAGGGAATGTCTGTATCTCAAAGCGTTGACGGCATGAGAAGAAGTTTAGTCGAATTGACAGCTAAAAGAGCTAAAGAACAGCAAGACAGATTGTTGTATGGTTCTATTAGAAACTCAATTGTAGACGACAAAGGAAGAAGTGTAATTGAAAAAACTATTGCTTAATTATGTTTACAGCGCAAGAACTAAGAGACCAAATGGCATTCGCCTTAGATGCTGAGAACTCAGACCATTACAGAGATGATTTGGATTATATTCCTGCAATCAACGCTGCAATGAAGTGGCTCACATCTGTTGTTAGTTCTGCGTATGGTAAGGATAAATTAGGCGAAGAGTTTTTCAGAAATCTATCATACTCTGGGGTGTTTCTAACAAGTAACACCTCCAGGGTTTCCTTAGAAATATTTCCTTCTGAGGTTTGGACAATATTAGGTATATATGTCAATGTTGACACAGGAACGATAACAGGTGTACCTGCGCCACCTACACCAGATGCTACTCGTAGCTATTACCTAAACAACTTATACCATGTATCTTCTTCTGATTCTTGTAAAAGGCTTAGTATAGAAGAGTGGGCATACAACAAAGACAATCCGTTTGAAGCGGGTTATGACGGGAACCAATTATGCGATGCCTTGAAATGGTATGCTTATTTGAACCCACTAAACTATCAAGGAGATGGAACCGCTTACCTAACTCAAGAGTTAGAGATAAGACCATCTCTTCAAAACAAAAAAGTGACTATATTCTGGACAAAAAAGCCAGACGAGATAACAGCATTAAGTGATATGATAAACTTTCCTAATAGCGTGTTCCAAATGCTATTTGATAAAGCTTTAAATTATATCGCATACAAACAGGGAGACCAAACCAACATATATGGTGTCACCTCTCAAGATGTTCAACAATTAATAAGCGTATTGTAAGATGACGTATAGATATGTAGTATATGACCTTCAGAAAAGCTTTAACGCTTCATTTGATGACGCTGACTTTACGTTTAGCCAAATTCTTTATTGGGTTATGCTTACCGCAAACAAAATGCGTGTACAGCAAAACTTGGCAACGAACTCTGATTTATTTACATCTACCTTTAATAATGTAGCCGTAAACACAGATGATAAAGGAAGAAAGTACATAGATATACCTGTTCAAATCATGGACTTACCCAACAATGCGGGTATTGTTTACATAACGTACAACGAGGAAACTTGCAAATGCGAAGGCCCTGTGTTCGCTCAAAGATTCTTTCAAGGAACCACCTTAGGCCAAGTTCATCACATATACATGGACGAATACACAAAACCATCTGCACACAATCCTTATTACTACAGGGTTGGGCATAAAGTTGATGGTTCGAATGTGAATAGAATATACTTATTAGGAGTGGATTGTGTTCCTGTTGAGTCTTTAGAAATAGCAATTAAGGCTAGTTTAGACCCTAGATTCCTTTGCGATTTAGATGAGCAGATACCTCTTCCTGATGAAATGATTTTTGATTTAACTTCTCAAGTTCTTCAGCTCGGTAGATTTATTATGATGATGCCGTCTGAAAGAATAAACACAGGAGAAGACGAATCAGAAGTAGATTATAGAGCATTGTATTACCAGCAAAGAAATGCAAATTTAGCTTCTGCTAACACTGCATCTAGTGCATCATCACAAGATTAATAAGATATGAAGTCAAACGATTATGTATCAGTAGACCATTTACTAGCTGAGGTTTTAGCAACAGTAAATGACGCCGAGCTAAAAAAGGGATTTAGCAAAGGGTGGTATATTTCTCGCATACAAGATGCTATGCAAGAACTTTCGATTGACACTTTTTGGTTGAAGGTTACAAAGGAATTTGTAATCCCTGAGAATTGCCAAATAAAGATGCCACCAAATATGTTTAACATTAGACAGGTGTATCTTTATCATGGAGATATATGCGACCCTGGCAAAAGTCAAGTTGTTTATTTCAAGAGATTATTCAACAATAAATACTCTGGGAATGGTTACACGTCAAGAGTTAAAGACGATGGAAGTAATGCCGCAGACATATACCAACCGAATCAAAGGTACATGACTAAGAATTGGCAAGGATTCTATGGCCCTAAATACTACTATGGATTTGACGAAGAGGAAGGATTAATAATGCTTTCTAGGGAGTGTACAGGATTTGATAACATAAGAATAGTTTTCAACGCTATGGGTGTTCCAAATGGAGAAGTTCCAATTATCCCTAGATTCTTCGAAAGAGCTGTTGTAGATTATGTTAAGCTTAAGTTTTACGATGCGATGAAATCAAGAGACCCTAGAGCTTACAGGCCTTTGTGGTTAGACGCTAAAGATGATTTGGAAAATTTAACAACAGGTTCTTGGAACAAAGCTAGAAAAAGGATAAAGTCTATGGATTCAGCAGAAAAAGAATCTATGGAAGAATATATCTCATCAATGTATCATAAGTAATGAGTACCGCTAAGAAATCAAATCCTGCTCTTTGGAAACGAGTTGTAGCTTCTGTTAAGGCTGGAACTAAAGGCGGTAATTCAGGGCAGTGGTCAGCTAGAAAAGCTCAGATTGCAGTAGCTAGATATAAAAAAGCAGGAGGAGGATATAAAGGCGCGAAATCTTCAGACAACAGTTTGTCTAAGTGGACAAAAGAAGAATGGGGAACTAAAAGTGGTAAACCAAGTTCTAAGACAGGAGAAAGGTATCTTCCTAAAGCCGCTAGAGAATCATTAACATCTCAAGAGTACGCTGCAACAACTAGAGCAAAAAGAATCGGTAAGGCAATGGGAAAACAATTTGTACCTCAGCCAAAAAAGATAAGAGAAAAAACAGCTAAATTTAGATAATATGGCACTAGATAAGAAATCAATGGCCTGTAATAAGCCAAGAACTTCACCTAACCCAAAAAAGAAGAAGGTGGTTAAAGCTTGTGAAAACGGCCAAGAAAAAATCATACACTTTGGAGCTAAAGGGTATGGTCATAACTATTCTTCTGCTGCTAGAAAATCTTTTAAAGCTAGACATAGTTGCGGAACAGCTACTAGCAAATTAACTGCTAGATATTGGGCTTGTAAAAATTTATGGGCAGGCCCTGGAGGAGACACTCAAAGTTCACCAAAATCAAGACGTGGCAAATACTAGACACATACAAGGACTAGGAGATGTAATTGCTTTAGCCGCTAAAATGACAACTATGGATAAAGTTGCTAAATTTGTATCTAAAGCTATTGGACAACCTGATTGTGGATGCTCTAAAAGACAAGACGCATTAAACAAAAGGTTTCCATTTAAAACAAATATAGATGAAACAACAACACCATCCAATAGACAACAAAAGCTATGAGAAAGGTATCAACTCTGATACCAATAAAGAGATATTAGGGCCAAATCAATCAGGAGAACACGTTGATGCCCTTAATATGCGTAGCACTCCCATGGATGGAGATAATTTCGCTAAAAAGAAAATCAAGGGAGAAGAACTGCTATATGATTTAGTAGATAATAGATGTAACCCTAGCCCACCAATTACCCTTAGCGATAATTACGAATGCATGATGTCTCAAGAGGTAAATGGAAACATTATTGAAGTTTGGGCATCATCTGTTATTGGTCAAGAGCCATTCATGAGGATAAATGGTAAAATAGTATTGTATAGCGCTGATTTCCCTGTAAGTATTTCATATCCATTACAATATGATAAAAACGAAAGTTGCATAGGTGGTGAGATTTACATAACAAACAACAACACTCCTCCAATGGTCTTTTCTATAAAGGACTTAATGGATAACTCTGGAATGACTCCAGGAAGCGAATGTACAGAGAAGTATTTTTCTGAATTTAATATAGACGCATACACTATACAAACTTCAGCCATACTTTACAAGCCTGCATTTATAAAGCAAGTAGTAGGTAGCACTGGATATGATTTTGTAGCAGGTTCAGCAGGACTATGCGTAGGTAGTTATTCTTATTCATACAGACTTGTAGACCAACAAGGAGAAAGAACAGCATTTTCTCCAATAACAGAATTGATACCTGTTGTTAGGGTTAATAGTAGTCAAACATTAAACTCGTACCCACATCAAAGAACATTTTCTAGTGAGCCAGATATATTATCCTCAACGCCATACGGAAACCACATAAGAATAAGATACCAAAACGATGTAAACCTTAAATTCTTAGAATTAAGAAGAGACTCTTGGTATGCGGGTGATGCTATTGACACTCCACCTATATCTGAGATAATCGCTTCAATTCCAATAAACGCAGGAATGAATGTGTTGAATGTTTTAGATAGAGCTGAAGCTGGATTTGAAGGAGCTCAAATATTAACACTTGAAGAGCAGTCAAATACATATTCATCCATAAGGAGAGCGAAATCAATTAGATACTTTAATGAGAGACTGTATCTAATGAATATTGGTTATAACTCAAAAGACGTAGATGGAGAAGTAACTTTTGTTGACCCATTAGATGCTGCTCACCCAACTATACAAAATTTAGGTAAGCCAGGCCACAAGCACGTTTATAATGCTGCTATGTACAAAAGCAACATGAGAGGAGAGAAGACAGGATTTGCTGTTGTTTTATTTGATAATGATAACGTAGCCTCTTACGCAACAAAAGTACCTGGATTTGAAAACTTTGAGTTTCCAAACAGAAGAGAGCCTGCAAGCACAGATACTATAGATGATTCATATAAAGGGCTGGTTTATGCGGCAGATACCAATGGAGACGTTGGTTACACTCATGAGGTTTTTGACCATTATGATGCTGTAAACAAAACAGGACAATACGAATCAGGCTCTGTGGCAGGTGGAGGTGGAGGTGGATTTTCTTATAGTGGAGACCCTTTAAGGTACAACTATATTACCGCTGGAGATATGCAGTATGATGATGGATTTGTTGTTGACCCATTAGCTGGTGCTGACTTTCAGCAAACAATGCATCCAACATCTCAGAATGACCCTGTATCTGATTTAAATAAAGCTGTAAATCAAAAGGTTTCTGATAAGTCAAATGGAGACCCTTTAGTTAGCTATGAAGACTATCTGCCTAAAATGTTTGGTCTTGACTATTATACTCAAGGCTTAGCTCTAAAAGGATTAGATTCTTACCCTGATTGGGCTGATGGTTTTTCCGTGGTTCAGACAGACCCTGCAAGAAGAGTAGTTGCTCAGGGTCTTGGATTTTACGCATTAATACCAGCTGAAGGAGGTTTTGGAGCAGACACTCAAAAGGAGAGAGATAAATTTTGGTCTTATTTCCCTGATTTAGAAAATCTTTATCCTGACATCGCAGAGGATTTGGTCAGTAATCCTTCTTCATATAAAGTGCAATTAGTATCTCCTCTTGGGTATGCTTCTGAAGTTTATAATCACTTTCCTGACAACTCTGGAAGAAGAAAGGGTACAGACTTGATAACATACGCTAGAGTTTTAAGGGAGCCTATATCTGGAGACCTTATTGATGGAGCTATAAATCCATTCATAGGCCCTAATAGCGGAATACCAGACCCGTCTGACCCCGACTATGTATATGTGGCTTATGGTCAATTTACAAATAGCGCTATACCTAGTGCGTTTCCTAGTAATCAATGGGGGAATGGCGCAGGTGTTATTGACGCTACATTTGACATTTCTAGCGTTTCAGATGTTACAACAAACTCTACTAGACAAAGCTATTTTTTAATAGACCTTGTTACTTCTCCTTCAGACGAAATATACAATGAAGCAGGAATGAATGGAGCTCCAAATACTAACAACGATGCCACAAATCCTGGCGTCATGGAATGGAGAGAGCCTTTTTATATAATCAATCTAATCAAAGAGGTAGATATAAACCCAGGGATTACTACACAATATAGATACACAGGAAACTATGTGAAATTCAAATCATTAGTTTTAGAGTCTAACGGCGCTGCTAATCAGTCGTCTGTATTAGTTTCAGAAAGATGGGAAGACTGTATACCTCAAATATCAGGTCAAACAAATGGACTTGGTGTATATGGGGCAATAAAAAGATTTGTATATGTTGTAGGTCCTGACGATATAGAAAAAAGATGGATGAACGTAACCTTCGAGTCAGCAGGTAACCTAGCAACAATAGCTACAGCTCTTTTAAGTTTTGGAGTTTATAACGACCCTGTCATAACAAATGGACTTGACATTTACGGAATATATACAAGCACCGAAACAAGCGGAGATTCGGATGGAGTATCTAGGGTCTTTACACTTGTATTTAATAGTTTGTTTCCTACGCTGTCAATTCCGCCTGCTGGTCATAAGGTTTACGTTAAATATGACAACAGAATACCTGTAAGAGTATTTGGTGGGGACACTTACATTAATGAGTCTATATGGGCTCCAATAGACAATACATACTCAAACAATGGAGAGCCATCAAGCACTGATGGAGGATGGGTTTATCCTGATAATGAGTTTAGAATGAATGCGCCATTTCCACTTAAATCTTACAGATATGTAGAGACATATCCTATATGGCAAAATTCAGACAATTTTAATGAAGGAGTTATAACTCTTGACAACAATGGAGCTAATTTTAATAATTACTCCATGTTTCAGTTTTGTGGACAATTTGGAGCAGATGCTTCTTGGATAAGACAAATTGTAACTATGTGGACAGCAGAGACTAGAATAAATCTATCTTTTGCGTTTAACTTGGAAGCTCCAGAAAAAGCGGTTAGCGACCAATTCTTCCCTCTTCTTAACTACATACCTAGACCTTATAAATGGAATTTATCAGACCCTGCGGATAGACCTACATTTGAATCTGATAATCAATTAAGACCAGAATACTATGATGAGTTTGGGTTTGAGTGGAATCTTTGGACTTATGGTGGTTTTAGATTTTTGCCTCAAGTAAACATAGACTATTCTAAAAGCCAAACAACTGAGTTTATAACTTCAGCTCCAACTGTAGGTTTTGAAGAACAAACCGACTATTGTACTAGAATTGTTTGGTCTCAAAAAAGACCTATAAATATTCAGAACACACCTTCTGTAAAAACATTCTTGGCTCAGAATTACTTTGATATATCAGATGACACAGGAGAGATTAAGTTTGCTTGGAGCGCACTATCTAGCGATAAAGGGAACAATCTTTACGCTATGACCGATGGAGGTGTTTGTCTTCTATTGGTGGATAAGAGATTAATCTATGAGATAAATGCAAGTGAGCTAGCAACCGTTGGTTCTAATGTTGGTGGAATACTTAACCAATTATGGATAGACAGAACGATAGGTATGCACGATGAAACTTGGAGGTCTTGGGCTGAATATTCTAATATGCTGTTCTTTAATAATGGAATAGCAGCATATATGTTTTCAGATAATCAGTTAGTAGACATAGCAAGAACAGGATTTTTTGAGTTATACAACAGAAGATTCGTACCACTTATTGGAGAAGGATATGAGAACAAAATGTCAGGAGGGTTCAATGTATTGACTAGAGAGTACATAATGAATGTGTGTGAAAGACAAAAAGGAGAAGACGTTCCATTATTCTCAAGTCTTATTTATGGTGTTAATCAACAATCTCTACAATGTCAAAGCACATATAACTACGATAAGTATCTGTACTATAAAAACCATTTATTTGGAATGAAGAGAGGAAGAACTTACGAGTTGGGAATAGGAAATCAAATAGACGGAGAAGATATGAAGTGCTATGTCACAGGTCTTTCTAACGCTGTTGTGGTGGTAGATAAAGAGTTTATAAGAATAAGGGTAAACTCCAATAGCAAGCCAGAGCAAGTTTATTTTTACAAGTCTTATGAAGATTATAAGAATGACAATTATGACTCTATCGTAGATACTACAGTAACTCCTTTAGCTATGAAGGATTACTTTGGTTATGAATGCTACATACCTCGCTCATTCTATCCTCCACACGAAAGGAATCAAGGAAGAGTTGTTATATTCAAAATAGTAAGCAGTCAAGATGAAGAGTTCTTGGTAGCTACTACAGCGCTTCAATACAAGCAATTAAAATAATTCTTAATTTTGAAAAAATAGTATTATGGCATTTAATTTCTTACCACTTTTTAAAGACCCTTCACTAGAAAAAGCAGCATCATCAACGGGATATATGGCTAACGTCCCAAATCCAAATGGAGGGCTTCTTGGTAGTTTAGGAAGTATAGGAGAGGCTATAGGCGGTGCAGCAAAAGCTATCAGTCCAGCCACAGGATTAATAACAGGTGTTCTTGGTTTAGGTCAAACCATAGCAGGGGTACAGGCTAGAAAAAAATCTGAATCAATGTTACCTCCATCTGAGAACCCAATGGAGAGACAAATGTTTAATGCCATACGAAGAAGAAGAAGAGCATTAGAGACAGGAACAGCATCTATGGCCGATAGAGCCGCTATGAGACAAATGAGCAAATCATTAGGCACTAGCGCATTTAATGCGGGAGGTCAAGGAAATCTAGGTCAAATAGCAGCGCTACAAAATCAAGCCATGCAAAACCTACAGTCCCAGTATGGACAACAATTACTACAAACCCTTGGAATGGAGCAACAGCAATCGTCTAAAATGGCAGACGTTTCAAGAGACCTTTCTTTACTACGTTCAGCTAGAGAGTCAGCTAGAGCTGAAAACCTTGTTAAGTATGGACAGCAGAACTTAATGGCATCATTGGGAATGGGAGGAGGAGGAACGGCTCCAGAGCAACAAAACTCTACTAATGCTATATTAGAAGCGTTTAAAATGGGACAACAATCCAATCAACCTCAAACAAATCAAAACCCTGGAGTAACGGGCTCAAATTAATAAAAATAAAATGGCTAGAGACGATAAAGGCAAAAAAAGAAGAGACAGGGCTGCTTTAAGAAAACAAACTAAAGAAAGCAACAAAATAGAAAGAATATCTTCTAAACTAAAAGAAGAATATAAAAATTCGCCTTATGTAAAAAGAAGGTCGGAAGAGGAAAATTCGCCTGAAATGTTAAGTGATAGGTATGCTGAAGGTTACGTCGATATTGTAAAAAGAGGTATTAAAGATTCTAAAGAACTGAGGCAAAAGTTAAAGGATTTTAAAAGAATAAACAGGACGACTTTATCAGAAGATAAGAAAGAAGACAGAAAAAACAAAAAACCTGTTCAACAAGAATCCGTGCCACAAGAAGGAGCTACGCTTTCTAATGTTGTAGGAGACGTTTCTGTAACAGACAATACTCAAACACCACCTCCTTCTAGTCCGTCAGTTTCTGCGAGTAGTTTTGACTTCTCAGGAATGAGTGATGAGCAGGAGACAGCTGCTATCGAAAACAGAACAAAAGAATTGGTAGCTAAATTAAAACCTATCTATGTTAATAGAATGGGAGGAGGTTCAGCGGATGCTGACGCAGAAAGAATACTACTTAATAAACCAATACAACAACTAGAACAGGAGGCCAAACAATTAGAGCTTGGCTCAGACATCTTTGAATCTAAGCAACCTTCAGAACAACTTAGGACCCTAGCAGAGCTTCCTGATGCAGACAAAGAAACGCTTGCTCAAGATAAAAACATAGCGACTTCGTTAATGAATGATGCCGCTTCAAATCCAAACTTAACATCTGGAGAATATGCAGATGCCGCAAAAGAAGCGTCAAATATAGAGAAAGAGGTAAACAAGAAAAATACTGAAGATGTATTAAGCCTTAGCAATCAAGGTGACAACCTAGCTCAAGCGCAAACAGGTGGAGAAGGGCAGACAGAACAAACAGGTGGAACTCCTTCTGCTCCCCCTGTAGCAGGAACGGGTGAAACATTAACGAGTATAGCCCCTCCTGTAGCTGGGCAAAGACCAGATATTATTAATCAGCCAAATGCAAAAGTTCAGATAGGTTCTTCCATAATAAAAGGAGCGCCAAACCAATCTTTACTTAAGCAACTAAATGCGGCGAACAAGATTTCTACCATAGAAGACCTAGATGTTAAAGATTATTTTCCAGAAGCAGGTAGAGATATTGCTGTTGGTAACTTCACGGGTAGCAGAATAGGTAGCCAAACTATTTACTCTGGAGCAGGAGTATTAGCTCCTATAGGTCTTTATGAGGCTAGAAAGAGGGCTATGAAAAATGAAGCTCAAAACAAGATAAAGTTAATTAACGATATACTTCAAATACCTGACGCCCCTAAACAGTTCCAAGTTAAATATGGGGATGCTGCTCATGATAGATTGATGGGAATACTGAGTGAGGTTGATTTTGATGTGAATAAGTTGTACGCTAATCCAGAGGCTATAAAAGAAATTAATAGAATCAAGAACGTAGCTACAGATATGCACCATTATGACAAATGGGCTCAAGATTTGATAGACGCGGCAGCACCTAAAGAGGGAACAGGTTCTAACAGATACGTCAGCAAGGACATGCTTGAATACGCTAGAAAAATAAAATCAGCAATGGTTCAAGATGTAGACAAGATAGTTAATGGAGAGCAATCTCTTCAGCAGTATTTTGAGAATGCGGGCGTTTACTTGAATCCTTACAAGTGGGCAGACGAGACGGCTAAAACAATATTTAGCCCTAATAACTTAAGTCAATCTCCTCTAAGGTTGAAAAACGTAGATGAAGCCGCAAAAGAAGCAAAAACAAAAGGAGAGCCTTTCGACGCTGTTGCATACGAAAAAGAAAGGAATGATTATATAGCTAGCGTAAATGACGGAAATAAAGCAACAGATACATACGTTACAGGGTTAGTTAAATTCTTTGACTCAGATAATCTAAGAAACATGGTAGAAGCCGCTTATAAAGGTCAAAACTTCTACGAACCAACAAAAGAAGACGTTTATAAGTATCTACTTTCACAGGCTCCTGTCCAAACTGTTTTAGACTACAAAACAAGTGGAAACGCCTACATAGCTGAAATGCAAGAACAACAAAAAAACAGAAGACAAGATAAAGAACTAGCTATGAGAGAAAAAGAAACAGCTACATTCTATGATGATATAGAAGCGGAAGGATATAACTCTGATAAAACTATAGCAGAACGATTAACAGGGGACCCTGTTAAAGACGCAGCCATAATACGAGATGAACTTCAAAGACAGGGAACAGGTGGAGATGTAAAATCAGGAGTGAATGGTCAGTGGATAGTAGATATGGCGATACCAGACTCGGAGAAATCTGGTTTAAGCAAAACAACAGCAGCAGATAAGTATTTTTTAGTCACAGACGCTAATAACAACACTAAAAAATTAACTGGCTCTCAAATAGCCGCGTACAATGGAAAACTATATGGTAAAGACAGAAAAGAAATAACACCTAGAGATAAGATATTCTTTGCTAAAATAGACCAAGAAGGAGTTTGGGCTCAACCAGAAGTTATAACAATACAAAAAGGATTTCAAAGTGGAAGCGGAGGCATTACATACTTAAAAACAGATAATGCTTTAGAATGGAAAAATAGTAACAAAAAAGTTGAAACAAGTACTATTAAAAACAGAGCACAGTATCGAGGTGAATCATCTGACCCTAATCAAGAATTGATTTATGATTTACCAGCTTTAATGATAGACGATGCTTCCACTATAAATCATAGAACCGAGTCGGGCAAATCAAGAGGAAATAAAGTAATGTACCCTGAGTCTGCACTACCAAAAAGAACGGAATACACTGGAACAACAGAGAGGACTTCTTCTACTGAAAATGAATAATAATTTTTGTTTAATAACAATCGCTATATTTGTAATTGGATTATCATAATTACAATCTATGGCTAAAGATTTAATGGCTACGCAAACAGGAGGAGTAGACACTTCTACAAGTCCAGATGTAAGCCAACAAAATACTCAGACTCAAGACTTATCTCCAAAAGAGAAAAAAGAATCTACGGAAGCAGCAGACTTGGGAATACCTGCTGATGTGAAGCCGTCTGCTTCTAGTTTTGAGCTTCCTTCTTCAAGGCAAAATTTTACGGATGAAGCTATAAAAAATGCTATTCCAGAAACCAAAATTGAAGAACCTAAGCAACAAGACCCAGCTAATCAACAGTTGATAGCGAACTCTGCTCCTGCTAAAGTACTAGGAATACAACCAACAGAAGCCCCTCAAAATACAACTGAGTCTACCTTAGATAAAGAGCTTGAATCTAAACAAGACGTTCCTGCTGACGTAGTAACTCAAGAGGATGAGCAAAACAAATCTATATTAAAAGAACTTGGTATAAACGCTAACTTTAGTAAGAATGCTTATGGCTCTTTAAGTGAAGACCCAACAAACCTTAGAATAGATTTAGATTCGTATAGCGGAGTAGATTATCTTCCCGACACAGAAGAAAGCGATTATGACTCTGAAGAAATTGTCTCTGATTTCACTAGAGATGAAAACGGTTTCCCAATAGTAGATGACAATTACGATTTAGCAAAATCAAACCTTGAGCTAAAAGGAAGAGGAGTTAGATTAGACAATAAAGGCGCATTAATAGATGTAGACGAAACAGAAGACGGAGAACCAAAGCCAGATGGTTTTTATTCTCTTGGTGGTAGAAATTATCAGAAGCTAGACGGGAATTGGCTTGTAAAAGTAAATGGAAAATTTTTACCATTATCTTCTGGTGATGTAGAGCGTAGAAAAATGACTCTTGAGTCTTCTGCTGTCATGTCTAAGCCACCAAAGAAAATAATACAAGAGACAATAGAGTTTGCAGGTATTCCAATTGATGCAGAAACAAAAAGAAGAGATGCAAACAATATCTTTGAACAGAAAAAAAGCAAAGAATTTTCAGAACAAGCTATAGGAGATTACACCTCTAAATTTCAAGAAGGAGGAGAGTACTCCAATATATTTAAAGAAGCCGGAATAGAAAACCCATTGCCTGATGGGACATATAAATATCCAGGGAAGCAAAATGTAGAATATCTTAAGAAAGATGGAGCTTGGTACATAAACAACAACCCAACAGGAAAAGGAAAAGGTAAGGATGAATTTGTTCCCCTTACTTACGGAGTAAAGGATAGGATTATATCTTTAGAGAGAGCCGCTAGATTAAAAGGAACAGCAGAAGAAGAAACAAAAGCAAGTAAACAAGTAAAGAAGAATGTTGAACAAGCATTAAATACTTCTTTCAATGAGGTTTCTGATGTTGTTTCTGCTTACACTCAAGCGGGCCAATCTATTTACTCATTTGTTAAAAATCTTGCAGATAAATACAATGTGTCTGACGAAGCGTTTAATATCGCCTTAAAGAAGGCTGCAAACGGAACATTAGCAGAAAGCGATGAACAGGTGCTTCAGGCTTTTGGTAGTTTCTACAACGACTTAGAAGAGATAAGATTGCCTGTAAAAACGGGCGGAGAATTTGACTTATCTAGGCTTTTCGAGTACAATATGGCTAGCCCATTCGAAAAATACAACTTAGATGGCACGTTGAATCCAATGTTCAATGAAAGCCTATTTAATGAATACAACAACACGCTTGAAGGAAAGATAGGTCAATTAAAACAAGACGCTCTTCCATCTATAATGAATATTGGCTACCAATGGGACGCAATAGCAAAAGGAAGCGCTGCTGCTAAGATGAATGTTCAATTAGGGAAAATAAAAGCCCCTGGATTTTACAAAGCGGGAAATGAAGTATTTAGAGCTGACGGTTACGGAAGATGGTTTGATGATGATGGAAACCCTGTAAATGACGCAGGAGTTATAGCTGCCTTAAACTCAAACGGAACAGAAAACCTAACATCTAATATGAAGTTATTGGTTAATGGTTCTGAAGTTGCAGATATTCAGCCTGAAAAATTTCCCATTGTATCAGAAGCAATAAAACAAACAAACACATATAAATTAATAAAATCAGACGAACAGCTTCAAGCATATTTAAACTCTGTATTATTAGACGCTAGAGAAAACAAATTTAAGTTGGGTGCAGAACCTCTATTTACAACCTTGGCAGGGATAGGTATGCCAGTAACTGCTAGGTCTATATTATCTGGACTCGACCCAAACGTACTGAACAAGGAAACAGAGCTTAATTCATTACCTATCATAGAAATGCTTTTGGATTATGATACTACCCCTGAATATTGGGAAAAGTATCAACCAGAAGAAGGCTCCTTAGATATTCGTAATGCAAATATGGGCGTTGCTAATTCTTTCATAAACAAAGCTATATCAGAATTTTACGCAACAAAGGAATCAGAATTAAAAGCTAGAAACTTTGTCTCTCATAACTTAAACAACCTTTCTGCTGTACTTACGTCAGACCAATTGGAAGGCTTAAAGAGTTACCAAAACTTCATGAAAGTAAGACTTGAAGAGATGGACAACAACCTAACAAGAAGTACTGAGGCGTTTAAAGAGTTTAAGCAAAAAGCTAATGAAATAAATAATACTATTTCATCTGAGGAAATGCGGGCCTTAAATTCAGCCCCTGCTAAAGAAAGAAAGAGCATCTTTAAAAAAATAAAGAAAAGACAGGACAACGAGGTAAAGGCATTAAAAAAAGAAGTTCTTGCTGATGTGTCTGCTAGTCAGTTTGTATCTAAAGACCTTTCACAAACAATGATGAATGCTCAGACGTATGTAGAGGAGGCTAAGAATATAAACTACTATCTTAAGGATTTACAGAATAAAGGCATAAACATAAACCAAGACCTTTACCAAAAGAAGACAGAGGTTTTAAATCAGATTCCAATATTAGGCTCTACTAACTCTTTAAATTACGGAACATCAACCGAAGGAGAGCAATTAAACACGGCCATGAATCTTTTCAAAGAAACTAGGGATATGACTGATTACATGCTAACCCAAGTTAATGACGGAAATCTAATCATACAGCCAGATGGTTCTTTTGATTTCGCCTTGAAAGGAGTAACAGAAGAAGAGATAGCTACTATTCAAGCGACATTAGATAGATACAATCAAAACATAAACAAATACCTAAGCGAAAAAGAAGTAGAAAACAAACAAGAGAGAGCTGAAATATCATCAAAGATAAAAAATACAAATCTTGATATTGCTAATCTTTCTGACAGGTTAAGAAAATCAACATCTACATCAGAAATAAGCAAACTGAAGAAGGGTATTGACGAGCTAACAAATAACAAGTATAACCTAGAGAGAGACCTTCAGCAAAAAAGAGAAGAAAGCTCTGCCGTTCTACTTACGGATGCCCCGTTCTTAGTTGGGAGAGTTGTTTCTAATGCCCCTGTTGATTTGTCCAAAACCATACTTAGCGCAATTCCAAAAGATGCTAATTTATCACCTAAAAATAAATTTGACCTATACTTCAATGGGCTTGTAAAAGAATTAAATAAAGCGAAGGAGAACGCGAATATAGACCACTCAAGATTAGAAAGAGCCTCCATGAAGATAAGGGATTTATTGGATTGGAATACGGTTGGATTGTCTTTAACAAAAGAAGAGAAAGAATATCTTCAGCTTTTAACAACCGTTAAGCAATTGATGCCTTTATACATGAATAATGCCGCATCATTTAGCAAGGAATCCCAAGGGTTCTTTGAATCATTTAATCAAGGAATGATGAACTCATTCTTTCCTACAACATCTAAGGCGCTAGGTGGTTCTTTTATGGGTGCTGACATGAGGAATGAAAGAGAGGCTGCTAATGTTTACATGAAGGTTCTCAATGATATAGGACTAACAGAAGAAGACTTAAATCCTACAGCTGTTCAAGAAATAGCAGAAAGAGGAAAAGAGACAGACTTATCTGACCTTGAATTTTGGGGTCAGCAGACAGGTTTAACCTCTGCTATTATGTATTCTTTTGCTACAACGAGAAATGTTTATAAGACTGGATTTGACGCACTAAAAAGAACTGAGAAGCTATTAACAGGCGTTACAGGATTAACAAAGTCTGAGCAAGTCTATATGGGTATATCTAATACCTACGACAAGTTGATGGACATGAATGCCACTACTAGGTTCTTAAAAGTTCCTATGGCTTATGGCGCTCAATTTGAACAAGCTGGTCAATTCGTTGGAGCTCAAGAAAAAGAACTTACTTGGACAGCGGGTCTTGTTGGTGGTGTATTTGCTGAGGGATTTGCTGCTGCTGCTAAAAACTTTACACCAGCGCAAGTAAAAAGCTACATATCTGGAGTATTTCAAGAAAACGCCCCTAGAGTATTTAAGGCCATAGAAAATGCATCTAGGGTTACAGGTTTTGGTGTCGGTGAGACAGCTCAAGAACTTGGAGAAGAAATGGCTCACGCTTGGGAAGAAAGCGAGAATGGAAAAAACTTTTATGATGTGTTAGAAGAGAAGTTTGGAACCTTTGATAAGGCCTCCAAGTTTTTTGTTTCTACATTTATAATGGGAGCTGCATTTGGCTTAGGTACGAATAGTCAAAGAGCAAAGAAAGCTTATGATGCTTTGCCTGAGAATATGAGACAAAGAGTAGACCAAACAATTCAAATGTATCAAAGAGAAATGAGTGCAGTGCAGTCAGCCATGGACGAATATCTTTCTGATAACATAGAGAACGACGTAAGGTCTAGCGTTGCAGAAGTAATTACACAAGAACAAACAACAACAAGAGATGATAAAAAAGACAAGCAAAGGGTATCAGGTGAAGTCCGAGAAGGGCAAGAATCTGTCCAAGCCGAACCTGTCGAAGGGGCAAGCGCTCAAGAGACTGGCGATGGTAGAGTGGTTCAAGAAAAACAAGACCAAGTAGAAGGACAAACAGATGTAGAGTTTGCGGGTATTCCAATAGGAGAGCAAGCAACACCTACAGAAGAAACACAGACACTAGGCGAGCAAACACCTGTAATAGAGTCTGAAAGAGTTACGTTAAACAACACTACAAGTCCAGATAATCCATTTCAAATATCCTATTCAATAGATGTTGATGGCTCTTCTGTTGGTGAGGTTACAGGTAGATACGATTCTAAAGGAAACTTCATTATAGACGACATAAGCGTATCAGAGGGAGAACAAGGAAAAGAGATTGCCTCTGAAACCATAGACGCTATTTCAAGCGAAACAGGAGGAAAGGTAATAATAAGTGCTGACTCAGATAATGCCGCTAGAGTAGGAGAGAGCTTTGAGAAAAAAGGAAATGCAACTAGAAACGAGAATGGAGACTTTGTTGTAGAACCTATACAAGAAGCAACTCAAGAAGAAGAAACTCAACAAGAGCCTACAGAAGAAAAACCATTAGAGGAAAGAGAGCCTAAAAGTGTTGCTGATAAATTAAGAAGACTTAAAATAAAAAGAACAAAGGGAGACGGAGGCATAACGCTTTACGCGGGATTACCTGTAGACCCAATGAGAGAAGGATTTAAAGCTGCTTGGAATGGAGCAATAGAGACGTTAGCAACTGTTATTGAAAAGGGTGGTACAGCTATTACGAACATAAAAGAAGCGTTAAAACAATCTAAGATAAGATTCCAAAACTCTGATTTCTACCAAAACTTACAAACAAGAGAAGAGAAGGCAGAGCAAATGTCTTTATTTTTAGAGGCTGTTCAAAATGAACTTCAAGACAAAAGGATAATTGAACAAGAAGAACTAACCAATAAAGCAATAATAAGCGCTGAAAAAAAATTCAAGGAGTCAGAATGGTATAAAAACCTAGACCTTAAAGGGAAAAGGAATGCGATGAAGCAATTCAGAGAAGCCATGAGACAAGAGGCCGAATCTAAAGCTCAAAAGATGTCAGCAGAAGAAAGACAGAAAGCTAAAGAGTTTGGAGAAAGGGTAAATGAGGTAACAGGCGTAACTAAACCTAATCCTATTCAGAGAATAAAAGAAAGAGAGCTTATTGCTAGGTCTATGAAAGACAGGTCTCGTGGAGCTAAAGACCTTAGAGGACTTATAAAAGAGGCTACTGATTACGCTAATACACACTTACCTAAAGACGAATACAGTAAGAGAGAGGTATCTTCTCTGCTTAAAAAAATAGCAAGGGTAAAAGACGTAAACAGCCTAGATAGAGTTCTTGGAGAAGTTGACGCTTTAATATCTAAAAAAGAAGAGAACTTTAGAAAAAATTCAGCTAAAGAAACTCAAAAGAGAATACAAGATATAAAACGAGGCAAAGAAATAACTAGCAAGAAAGGAAGCAGAAAAGTAGGCTCTATAGACATAGAAGCTAGAAAAGAGTTAGATGATTTCCTTAAAAGCATAAATGTTGATGATATGTCAAATAGAAGTCTTGAAGAGATTCAAGCTATAAATGACGTAATTGATGGCATTATAGAAACAGGAAAGGCAGATAAAAACGCTGTGGATAGAGCAAAGAAGACGAATGAAAGAGCGGAAAGAGCTAAAATAATGGAAGGCTGGAGAACATCTAAAGACCACAAAACGAATGTCAATGGTATCTCTGAAATAAAAGAGCACTTAAATCAACCAGGAGCAACTGTTATTGTTGATGGACAATTAATGGGTAAATCAGACTTTAATGAATGGTTAAACAGAAAGAAGAAGGAGTTTAAAGAAAGTAAGAAGCCAACAACTACACCGACTACGCCAACTACATCTACAGGTCCAACAATGTCTCCAGAAGAAGAGAAGTCATTGAGAGATGAGCTAGAACAAATGAATGGCTTTATATCTAGCAGTCAAGAAAGAATAGATGAACTTGAAAGAGAGCTAGTAGGTAGTTGGATAAATTTGGATGCTAAGGATATAGCTAGTATTAATAAAGAAATATCTTATTTAAGAGATGCTATTTCTAATTATCAAACAGAAGCAGATAAAATTCAAGCACAATTAGACAACGCAGCTAAACCACAACAAGAAGAGACCAAAGAAGATATATTCGAAGAAACTCAAATGGAATCATTCAACAGAATAAAGAAAATGAAGAAGGGTTCACCTGAACAGCAACAAGCTATAAATGAGTTTAATGACAAATTCGGAAACACTTATGAAAGAGTTTCTAAAATAGATAGTAAATTTGCTTCTATAGTTTCAGCTTTAGAAAGCAACAAGTTAATTGAAAAAGATTGTTAATATGAAAAAATTACTTACGCCACAAGAAGTGGATATGTTAAACGCTCTAGGAGCAGAAGAATTAAAAGCTAGCCAAGCCTATTTACATTTGTCCAATACAATGAAAACAATAGGTTTCTTTGGCGCTGAAAAGTTTTTTATGGCAGAATCTGATAGTGAACGAGGACACTACTCTAAGTTAGAAGCATTTATGAATGACATGAATGAACAGATTGAAGTTCCTGTATTAGAGTCTCAAAGTGAAGACATAGATGATTTAATGGGCGCATTTCAGTTTGCTATAAACATGGAGATGGACTTGTTAGGTAAATATGAAGACGCTTACAAAATGGCAAGCCCTAAGATGCAAGCGTTAATTCATCACTTCCTAGAAATACAAACAGAAGCTGTTGGAGAGTATGGAGACTTAATAGCTAGATTAAGCAGAACAAACGAACCTATTTTAATTGACCAAGAATTAGGAAAATAATATGGCTAAGCCCTGTAAATACAAAATACCTGGAACAGACACATACGTTTCCGAAGAGAAGTTCAAGGAAATGCTCAACGATGGATTGTTGGACAAGTTTTTACTTGACGACAATATCGCTGTTCGTGGTTTAAATATAGAACCAAACGAAGAGTCTGCTTCAAGATATAGAGGAGATATAGAGGTTGATGAAGAAATAGAAGAAGACGAAGAAGAAGCTACTGCTCAAGACTTATCAGATGAAGATTTAGCGTCTTTAAATAATATAGATGCATTCTATGGAAGAGACGAGAAGACACAAAGAGAGCTAGAAACTTGGTGGCAAAGAACATTAAGAGGAGGAATGAATCCAATAGCAGCGGTAAACGATGTTTACTCTTTGCTTCAAGATACATATAGAGGCTCTTTAACAAAAAAAGGGAACGCTCAACTCAAAGAATTTGTAGACAACAATATAGCTGAACCATTAAAGGATGCAATTAAAAACATGCAATCCTTAAACCAAGAAGTTGTAGATGATTACGATGATGCTTTAAAAGGCATATTTGGCTCCAAAAAAAACGGAAGAAAAACCTTAAGTAAAGACGCAGACATACCTCATCCTGATAGGGAGCTAAGAGATAAAGGAAAAAAAGTAACAAATGACGTCCTTGTAAATATTTATAATTTATCAAGAAGAGAAGGCAACAAGGAAAGACTTGAAAATCAATTGATAGATTTAGAGTCAGTGGTAAATTATATTGAAAGCAACCCAGAACTAAAGCAATACGCTGATTGGCTTATAGAAAACTACAACACAAAAGGAAAAGAAAGGTATGAATCAACATACATAGAATATACGAATAGCCCGTTTCCAGAAGAAGAGGTATATTATCCTGAAAGAAGCGATTCTTCGCTAGAGGAGGAAACCATAGATGCCTCAACACTAATGAATGATAATTTTGATTTTTCAAACTCATTGTCATCATCAACAGGAGCTTCTGGACACATGAAAAAGAGAACAGGAGGAGGAAAGTTAGATTGGAATAGAGACGCTAGTGAGGTGTATTTTTCTTATAACGAATCAATGAGTAGAGCTAAAAATATGATGCCAATATCGGGTCATGTAAACACTCTTTTCAATAAAGCTAATAATCCATACCTATTAGAAAATATGGGCCCAAAAGCCTATTCAGAATTAAAGGAAGGGCTTTTATTAACTCTTACAGGTAAGTCTCCTTTTTCTTCATCGAAAAGAGTAGAGAATTTTGTAAAAAGCTTAGGTGGGTTTACTGTTGTGACAACATTGATGGCTAAACCAAAACAAATAATAACACAGGCATCTGGAGCTCTACACTTTATGAATGCTGGGATTAAGTACGGACTTGCTCCGAATTGGACATACAATATGGCCAAGACAGGTGTTTTAGGGACTGCTGCTGCTACAGCTGCTGCTGCTGTTACCACTCCTTTTAAATCGCTAGCAGGACAAATTCCTGTAAATAAAGAGGAGTTAGAGTTTATGAAGTACGTATTTAATAGTCCATTTATAAGACAGAGGTGGCAAGGAGGGAGTATTGATTATGAATTAAGAAACCTGCTTAATGATAAAACAGGAAAAGGTTGGAAGAACCTTATGTCTGATGCTACTAGCCTAGCCTTAATTACTACGAGGTTAGGTGATATGGGGGCTATATTAATGGCTCCAGGAGGAGGTCTTTCATTTGCTAATGCTTTATTTAGAAATTATAGGTCAAAAGGAATGTCTGTAGAAGAAGCCACAGATAAAGCATATAAAGCGTTTGTTCAAGAATCAGAAGAAACACAGCAAACAACAAGGGACGATTTAATGTCTGCTACCCAAAGAGACCCACTATGGAGGTTGTTTGGTATGTATAAAAGCGGTCAAGTTGGTATGGCTAAAAAAACTATTAAAGCGTACAAGACATTAACCTCTAACGCGGAACCAACCCCAGAGGAAAAAGTACAGGCTTTATACGACATGATTTACTATCCATTAATGGGCTCTACTGTTTTTGCCGCGTTAGCTGGAGGTGCTATTCGTTTAGCTGTAGGTGATGATGACGATGACCCTGCTATAAACAGAAGGCTAAAATATGATTGGATAATGGATTCCATGCAAGGAACCGTTCAGGGTTATGGTGTGCCAGGTATGATTGTGGACGGATTTCTAAATGAAGCTAGAGGAAGAGGTAAATTTAACAACATTCCTGTCGTGAAAAAGCTAAATGAAATGTATAAGGGATTTACTGATTACCAAAAGGCCACAGAAAAAAAACCTTATGCAGAACTTAGCAAAGAAGAACGCGCCAAGTTTTTCGAGGAACAAGGGGTAAATCCAAGAAACATATCTCGTCAAGAAGCCGAAAGGCTTTATGAGCAATGGGGAGGAACAACTGAAGACGAATGGGGCAAAATGGCAAAAACAATTGGAGTTGAAAACTTTGTAGACTTATATGATGATTTCAGAGATTACTATAGAGGTGAGCAAGAGCTACAGGAGGCCATAATGAATTGGGATGACGGAACAGAATATTTAGAAAAACAAAGAGAGTTTGACCCAGGCAAAAGAGATTTCGTTTATGAGTACGCAACAAAAGTTCTTACAGGTAAAAGACAAAAATATCTTCCCGAAGTTAAAAAACCAAAGAAGAGGGAGAAACAGAAAGAATACATAAAAGAATACGAAAAAGAATTTATACCTCAGTACATAAAAGGAGAATAGATTAGACTGTTTAAAAAAAGATAAAGAATAAAATTTTAAATTTGTAACAATAACACGAGATGAGTAATTTTAAAGCTTCATTGTTGGTTGATAACTGTAGCTCTTTAGAGGTTTCATGCGATTGCAAAAAAATCTCTTTTAAAGACACCTCCAACTACTCAACAAACACAACACCCGGCCATGAGTCAACAGACTTTACGAGCAGAGTAATAACAATAACAAGAGGTGATAATTCTACATTTCAGTTGATTACAGCTGACGTAAGAACAAACAATCCTGCGTTATACCCTTTGAATAAGGAGAATATTACCTACAAGATAATACCTCCACACAACATTTCAAACAATACCTTTTCTTATACATTCTTATCTACGGATGAAGATGGTATTTGGAAGGTTGAATTATGCACATATCCAAATTGGAGAGATGATATTACTTATCAGGCGATTCTTAAGCCAATTGTATTATTTCAAGGAAAACTTTATCAGGCTATTGTTGATTCTGTCAATGTTAATCCTGCTAATGATACGAACCACGTTTATTGGGCTGATTACGTTGATACTTCTGATTGCAGCGACACTCGTTACTGCACTACGCAAAGAATAGCAATCACTTGTATAAGCATAGAAAACTGCTATAGAGAAGCTGTTGCTTCTGCGTTTTGCGCTATAGAAAACAACCCTTGTAAAAACATGTGTGACAACAAGGATTTTATGAAGGCTATGAAAATGAGAGTTGTCATGGATGGATTAGAATTTGCGTCTTGCGGTCTTGATTGGGCTACTGCTCAAAAACACATGGAAGTACTTAAATCACTTTGTTGCTGTAACTAATGAGTTGTAACTGTCCAACACCTAATCAATGTCCACCTTCAGAGCTTTGTCTTTGTGGGGTAACATTGACTATATCTAGTCCAGATGGTTCGATTGTAGAAACTCTTCAAGGAAACATATTCCAAGGAGAAGGAAGCTACTACTATGTTGCTACAGGTTCTACTATATTTAATGGCATTTTACCTACTGGATATGAATTAACTATCTCTTATAATTACGAATTAGAGAGGTGGGAAATGACCTATTTCAATGAAGAGCTAGGCTTAACTATATTACTAGGTGTTTTATATGGTGTAGGTCCTGGTGACTGTCCTACAAATAATTGTTGGGATTTAGATTGTAATGCTGTAGCTTTTAACGTATTAGGTGTATTTAATACTTACTTCCCTTGGACAGGAGAATACACTAATGGTAAAAAATCATATACATTTTCTAGCGATTGGTCTGGGCCTGTTATTAATTATAGAATATATTGGACAGCTGACACATCAGTAGTTCCTGGTTCTAATGCACCCTCTGGTACTCCTGGTTGGATTTTAATGGAAGAAGATGCATTTCCTGACCCTGGTGGATATTTATTTAATGATAATCAATGTCCTTATGGATTGTATCTGTCTGAGTTTGGTGGACTAGATACTAGATATTCTTTTGACGATTTAGGGGTTACAGGGTTTGATATGAAGACTACAGCTACAGATTGTGGTTGTTGTGATGAATCTGTTGTAATAAATGTAACATTTGATGATATTTATTATTCTGACATTGTTGCTAATGTAGTTACAGATGAATATGGAAATGTATTAGCTATAAATGGATATCAATATTATTCATTTGAGCTTCAGTTAACTCCATATCCTTATACTTTTTATTTGTATTATACAGGTGCTTCTTGGGTAATGAGTGATTCTGTAGATGGAGAAGGAGCTATTTATGCTGAATTACTTTCTAATAATAGTTGCCCATTTGGACCATACATATTATCTAGAGGCCCTGTTACTTCATTTAGCGTAATAGGCGCTGAATGTTTTGATTGTTGTGATTATGACATACCTTCTAATAGAAATTTACTAAAGAAAAAGAAACTTATCTTTGTTAAAGAAATAGCTTCAATAAGAAATAAGGAGCTTTTTGGACTTAAATGTGGTTCAGATTGGGAAGATTTATATAAGAAGCATTTGATATTTGATGTATTGTGGTGTTTGCCTTATAACTCTATTTGTGATGAAGACCAACAATGCCTTATTAATAAACTTAGTGAAAATTGTAATTGTTAAAATATGAGCTGTTCTAATTGTAATAAATCAAATTGTTCTTGTTCAGATAACTGCCCTACGCTTACTTCTGATATAACTACATTTGATGGTGTTTTTAATATGATAGAAGTCCCTTGTGGCGCTTCTTTAAATGATGTTCTTGCTTTATTGGAAGAGTTCTCTATAAATATAACTTCTAGTGTTACTACATTTTCTTTCTTGGAAGGAAATTGTTTAGGTCTACCTGAAGGAAATTACACGCTTCAACAGGTTCTTGATGAATTAATAGACAGGATATGTAATATGCCTTGTCCTCCTTCTGTTTCTATTTCTCAGGGAGAAGGTAACACATTGGTATCTAGTGCAAGTGGAGGATTAGCTCCTTATGCTTATCAGTGGAACATTCAAGATAACATGGGTGACGTAACGATTGTAGGTTCTTCTACTGATTCATTTGTAGTATTAGGAGGAACTCCAGGGTTCATCGCTAAGTATGGACTTGTAAAATTGACATTAACCGATTCTAATGGGTGTACTACAACAGATACATTCTTATGGAATATACCAACAATAGACTAAACATTAAAATAAATTGAAATGAGTATAATAGTAAACAATACGGACAATCAGTTAAACATCAACATTAATGGTGTTCTTGACGTATACAATGTAAAGACTATTAAGTCTGTAAGTAGAGGTGTAGATGCTTCAGGTAACTATTACATCGCTATAAACTTTATCGCTAACGATAAGAATAATTCGTTAAGAATAAATCTTAGTGAGGTTTCTTCTCCAGCAGGATGGACTAATGATGTTACAGGAGCTAATGCCGCTATTGCTGATATTAGAAACTGGTTGAGTGAAATCGTAGAAGTTCAAATCAGTGAAGCTAACGATAGTATTCTAGTTTATGGTTGGGATGGTACTACAAACAGAAAGATTAAGACTGATGCTAATGGTGAGTTACAGGTAGATATATTGAGCCTACCCAATGAAGGTCAACAGACTATGGCAAATTCTATATCTGTTGCTTTAGCTTCCAACCAAACAGGTGCTGCTAGAACAGCTGGTATATTAAGACCTACGGCCGCTGGCAATGTGAACTCTGTTGCTGCTACTTTCTATTCTGTATCTGTAGCTAACGTAGGTTCTGCTAATGGAACTGTATTAGCTTCATTAACTACTATTAAACCAGGCGAAGTATTAAACTTCTCTGCTGATGCTGTAAACAACTACTTTACTTCATTTGCTTATAATGCTACTGGAACTGAGTTTATAATCATTTATGTTGCTTAATTATGCCTGTAATCTTAGGTGGAAATACTGGTATTTACTTGGCTTCATTAGCTCCTCCTGCTACTACATTACTACTTGACACATATTCAGGTGCATCAGCTGCTTATTCACTTAGACAATTAAGTTCAACATACACAGGTAATTGCATAAGGGTAAGAAGGTCAAGTGATAATGCAGAGCAGAACATTGGATTTGTTAATAATGTTTTAGATGAGGCTTCATTGCTTACATTCTGCGGTGCTGGTAATGGGTTTGTAACAACTTGGTATGACCAAAGTGGCAACGCAAATAACGCTACTCAATCAACAGCATTCAATCAACCACAAATTGTGTCAAGTGGTGCAATGATTACAACTAATGGCAAAAATTCTATTTCTTTTAGTGGAACTAAGTTAATGCTTTTAGCTTCTTCAATAACAATAGGAGCATCAAATTATACATCATTTGTAGGTAAACGTGCTGCGAGTGCAAATAGATTGATTGGATTGTCAAGATGGAATACAAATGGATATTCAATGTATCTATGGTCAGATAATAACTATTATTTTTTAGGTAAAACAAATTCTTATTTAGCAAGTTCATCAACTGACACAACAACAAATCAATTATTATTGACGGGTCAAAATTCAGCAGGTACAATGGCAATGTTCAAAAATGGCAATTCAATAGCGTCAAGTTCAAATGTTATAGTTTATTCAACAATAGTTGATGCTATTGGTGGTGCTTCAGGTAATTTCTCAAATTGTAACTTGCAAGAAACTATTTTGTATAATTCAGACCAATCAACCAATAGAACAGGCATTGAATCAAATATTAATACATTCTACACTATTTACTAATGGAAGTAACAGGCTACAAATACACGAACGAACAGGATGCTATTAATGCAAGGGAGCAAGTAGATGTTTACTATGGGATTCCTGTTTCACCTGATGACGTTACACAAAACTGGGTTGATTACAATACAGCAACTTTGGACAATCCTATATTTTATTACATAATTTTTGACGAAAGTTTGAGAATAGTTTTAGGAGAGCCAAGTATATTTGAAGTAACAACACCACCACCTTTTGAATGAGCACACAGATAAACATATTAAACGCTAACTCTTTCACTATTATAGGAGGTTTATTTGCTCAGACGGCAAACAGTATTCCTGTTACAGCAACTACAACTGAGACTACGTTAATAGATGGAGGAGTAGGTAGTCTAACTGTGCCTGCTAACTTCTTCAAAGTAGGAGATAGTTTTATGGGCTCTATGGGTGGTATTATCTCTTCTGTAAACAACGAAGACTTGAGGATAAGGGTAAAAGCTGGTAGTATTGTTTTAGGTGACACAGGATTGATTAGATTAGGTCAAGCTACTAATCAGAATTGGGATTTAAAATTAAGATTTACTATAAGAGCAATAGGTGCTGCTGGTGTAGCTTCTATAGCTTCATTTGGTCAGTTCACTTATTCTAAAGATGCCTCTGATACATTTGAAGGTGAAGATTATAGTACAGTAAATAATACTACCTTTGCTACTACAATAAGTAATACCTTAAATATTACAGCTGAATGGGCTAGTAATAACGCAGGTAACAACATATATAGTGAGAGTTTTATTTTAACAAAAATATATTAAGATGAGTACAGGAATAAATATAGGAAAATCAATTAAAGTTCTAGATGAAGGTGTTACACTTACATCAGATGTAGCACAAATTGACTTTACAGGAACAGGTGTTACAGCTACTACTTCTGGTAATAATGTTACTGTAAATGTAGTAGGAGCAACAGGTATTTGGGGAATTTCTGATTCTTCTGGTACATATACTTTTTACACAACTCTTACTCTTGCTATGGCAGCAGCAGTAGCAGGACAGACTATTGAATTATTTTCTGATGTTACTGAAACAGGTGCTGTTACAGTTACTCTTAAAAATGGCGTCAGTATTAATGGTAATGGTCATACTTACACTTATACAAATGTATCAGGAAATTGCTTCCAAATTGGAAACTCTTCTACTATCTATCTTTATGATTTGAAGATAGCAAGAACAAATACAACTCCGACAGGAGCATATATATTTTACTTTTCATCTGGAGCAGCATCTTATACATCTTGTTATTTGTATTGTAGAAATGTATATGCTTATTACACATTTACAAGCTCTACTGGGGCTACTCCTATAGTTTATAATGATGGTTATACATTTTTTACTTTAGATGGCTTATTTGCTCAAGCAAACGGGTCTGGATATGTATTGTCTGCAATTGGAGGAACAGGAGGAGCAATGTTTAATAATTGTACCGCAATAAATACAGGAACAGGAAATGGTATTAATGTAGATGTCGGAAGTTCTGCTGATAATTGTTATGTTAGTGTCAATTCTGGTACAGGGGTTGCTATTGCTAGTAGGATTAGTAACTCAAGAATTATGTCAGATACAGGTGTTGCAGTAAGTGCTGTTGCACCTAATCAAAGTTTTAGACAAGGTACAGCTGCTAATTGTTATCTATATTCAAGAACATATAGAGTAGCACAAGATACATTATGTACAGATAGCACTTTAATATCTGAATCAGGTTTTTGTAGTGTTGGTTCTGCTTTATATAACTGTTATTGTTATACAAATACAAGTGGAGTAGGTACAGGAAATTTTAATCAACCAGAATTTTATAATTGTTATTTAGTTTCAGGTAGTGCAGCTACAATGCCTTCATCAATAGCTGCAATAGTTGTAAATTCTCAAGTAATTTGCTTATGGAATAACTCAAGTGGTCATGCATTTAATGTTGGAAATAATTATGGAGGTACATCTAAAGTATTTAATTCTCATTTAAAAGTAGCAAATTCATCAGCAAATTGTTTAAAAGGTTCTGTTGCAGTTAATATGTATTACACAAATAATATTTTCGAAGGAGCAACTACTCCTGTAAATGCAAATGTAACTCAATTAATAGTTAATACTCAAGATAACCAAGGAAACATACTAGTATAATGGAAGATAAAAAAATAGATATTTTAAATGATATCAATCAGATAATTTCTGAAAACTTTGAAACAGGAGATAGAAAGTTTTATGATATAAGTTTATTAGATAGTGAACAGTTAATTTCATATAATTCATTTATGAACTTAGTTAAATCTAAAACATCTGAACCATATACTCATATTTTTATTAGCGATAACCCTGTAAAAAGATTTGTCAATATTAAAAATAATGATTCTGAAGAAGTATTATATGATAGTTTTTCAAATGAAGATAAAATAACATTTGATACATTTTTTAATTTATTTACTCTATAATCATGGCGATAACAATAGTAACAACAACTATGGCTGCTGGTGTTAATTACACTCGTGTAACTGATACATCTGCTGACTGGGCGTCTGTACCTAATAGTACTTATTTTTATGATAAGGCAGATAAGTTAGTACACTATAAAGATTCTACAGGTACAGTACAAGAAATATTCTCAGGAAGTGGTGTAACAGTAGGTACAACAGCTTAAAAAATCGTTACGAAAAAATACTTAATTTTGACTAAGTAAAAAGAACGAAAAATGGGCGAATGGTTTATAAAGATAGGCAAGCAATACGGAGTAACAGGATTCCTAGCTTTATGGTTACTTTGGACTAACCAAAGATTGTCAAGAGTTGAAGGAGAATTATACAAGTGTTACGACAGAACGGTTCAGTTTAAAACCAATACATCAGCTAGTCATAATTCAATTAGTACAAAGTACTATGCCGTTCTAACAAAAGAAGAAAAATATGTTGATGAAAAGATGGAAAGCGAAAACGCCTAATTTCTGGAAGAAAGTACAGAAGATTGGATTAGCAGTTGGAGCTATAGGTGGAGCGATACTTACTGCTCCTATATCATTACCTGCGGCAGTTATTACTACGGCAGGATATTTAGTTACCGCAGGAGCTGTTACGGCTGCTGTATCACAATTAACAGTTGAAAACCCTAAAGATTTAGAAGATGGGCCGAAAGAAGAAAATTGAAGACTTTGAAGTTGAAGTAAAAACTAAGAAAGTAAGCGTCAAAGCAAAGAAAGAAGGCAAGAAATTAGATGCCGAAGTTAAAACTCCTAAAGTAAAAGCTACCCTTAAAAAAGACGAGGATAAAAAAGAGTTCGTTTATGATGGGCAAAAGCTTGATGTCACAGTAACTGAGGAGAATGGACAAGTAAAAGCTAACGTAGAAGCTGACAACAAGATTTTAAAAGCAATCGGTAAGGCAGCCGTTAGAGTATTTTCTAGGAACTTTAAAAGAAAACCTAAAAATGGATAAGCTAGACGTTAAAAAAATAGTTCAAGAAAGACTTAAGCCTTCTCAATTTTTTCAAGAAGAACACACAAAAGACCAAATCTACATACATCACACAGCAGGAAATGGAAATGCTGTTGCTGTTGCTAAAAGTTGGAACTCAAATCCTGAAAGAATTGCTACTGCGTTTGTCATTGGAGAGGACGGAACAATAGTTCAGTGCTTCTCTTCTAAGCATTGGGCTTATCACTTAGGATTAAAGAATAGTCATTTCTCTGCTCATGGAGTTCCGTTTAAGCAATTAGATAAGATGTCAATAGGCATTGAAGTCTGCAATTGGGGTCCAATAACAGAGAAGGATGGCAAATTCTACAACTATGTAGGTAGACCTATGAAAAGTGAAGAGATTGTAAAACTAGACACTAAGTTTAGAGGACATCAATATTGGCACAAATATCATCCTGCTCAGATTGAGAGCTTAAGAAAGCTTCTTGTGTATCTGTGTGAGACATACAATATACCAATAGATTATAATGAGGATATGTGGGATATATCAAAAGACGCATTGAGAGGTGTTCGAGGTATCTATACACATGTAAGTGTTAGACCAGATAAATCTGATATGTACCCTTGTCCTAACCTAATCAAAATGCTTAAATCTTTATCAAGTGGCAAATCTTAACAAAAAAGGAACATCTAGGACGGCTAAGTATTATCAATCTCACCCAGAGGCTAGAAAGAAAAAGATTGCTTATGATACTAAGTATCACTCAACTCCTTCTAGGAGAAAGTATCGTGCAATATTAGTTGCATTGAATAGAGAGAATGGTACTTACGGAAACGGAGATGGTAAAGATGTTTCTCACTTGTCAAAGACTAAAACAAAACTTGAAGACCAATCAAAAAACAGAGCTAACAAAAGAAGAAACTTTTTTAAATAATGGCTAAGCAAGTAAACTCAACAACAATGAAATTAAAAACCCCCAAAGTCAAGAGACCGGGGGTTCATTCTAAATCTAAAACTTCGAAGATTAAATCGTCAAAGAATTATAAAAAGCAATACGTTCAACAGGGTCGATAATTACCTTGCTTGAACATTGATAGTGATTTTTATATTTGGGAACGCGGAACTAACTTTCTTTAATACAGAGAAAGCGTGAGCTCCCTTTCCATCTTCAGTCATAAGTAATACCTTTTCAGATACTCCTATCTTGTCAGCGAATGGTTTGACATGCATCCTAACATGCTGAACTCTGATGATTTCAATAATCTCTCCGATGTCTTCAGTTGTTAATTCTAATTCGTAATCTCCCATGGCTATTTATTAAAATGGAATATCACCATCTTCCTCTTGAGAAGGAGCTGCTTTAGGCTTTGGTGCTTCTGATTGAGTCTTTGTACCATCTTTACTCCTTAGGAAGAACTGAAACGAAGTACATGAAATTTCTTTCATTTCTTTTTTCTCTCCTTCTTTTGTTTCCCAAGAGTTGGTAGATATTTTTCCTTCAATGTAGATTTTGTCTCCCTTGTTAATGGATTCTGCTCTGTCTACCAATGTAGGAATAGAGAACACACATCTGTGCCACTCTGTTTTCTCTACCCATTCGTCATTCTTTTTGTAGCTTTCAGATGTTGCTAATGAGACGTTTACAATTTTTCTTCCGTTTCCGAAATCTTTTGTCTCTACTTTCCCTACATTTCCCAGTAGGATTACTTTGTTTAAACTTGACATAACTTAATTAATTAATTTTCTAATAAAACTTTGTACTTCTTTTTGGTTTTTAAGCCAAACTACTTCAGTATAGATGCTATCTTTCAATCTATGCTTGAGCATCTTGTATTTCATTGTTGATGTATCTGTCGCAAATCCTTTTGTGTCTATGTAGTATGTGACGCCATTGCGTTCTAAAACAAAATCTACTATTAATGCTATTTCTCTGATTGCTTGACCGTTGTATCTAAATGACTCTACAAGAACTATCTTATCTTGAAATTTAAACTCTATACCCATTTGCTTCATCATGTTGAAGCAATACATTTCTAGCTTGGAGTCAAATTTGTTTTCTCCAACTCTAATAATCTTGTTTCCGTATTTACTATTTTTCAATCGTATGGTCTTTGCCATAGACTTGAACAGTTACTTCTCCGAATATCGATTGAGGGAAATTAACCTTTATCTTTTTCTTAAGGTTACTTTCTATCTTATCAGACAACCAAAAAAGAAACTTATCAAAAATCCCTAGCTTTTCTTTTATCTTAGCCTCTATCTTTTTTTCTGTAAGGCTCTTCATTTCATTGGCCATCTCTTGAATTACCTCGTTATTCTTTAAGGCTGTAAAGTCTCTCTCTATTATCTTCCTTAAGTTTGGAGGCCTATAGCCTTCGGGCTTCATTACTTTTCCGTCCTCTCTGTACTCTGGCTTTCCATTTGCTCCCATCTTGCTCATGTTTGATTTGTGAACCTCATCAAAAAGCATAACCAATCTGTCGGCCAATCCGTGCTCATGAGCTGTTCCGTAAGTAATGTAAAGTATATCACATAAAGCATCAGCCACATCTAGTATGTTACTAGCCTGTTCTAGCTCTTTGACCTCCTCCTCTAGTAGTCTCTGTCTAAGTGCTTTTCTTTTTTTGCCTAGCATTGCAGGTTTGCTTGGTAACCTAACACCAAATGCTGTTTGAAATTCTAGGACTTGTAACAATTGTTTCTCCATATTAAGGTTGTTTTTAAGTAAATACTAACAAATATAATTATTTTTTGATTGCACTAATCTACAGCATAATCGAAATAGTAACATATATTGGACATGTATTTTACGTTATCTATTTTGACTATTTTGAATTTTATTTTTTCGAACTCGCTCTTCTTTATGAACCTATCATATACACCCCTAAACAGCCTAGACTTTTGTTTTTCAGTGGCTATTTCTCCATCTGTCATCAAGACGGGGTGCTTTTGTATTCTTATTGTTTTGTGTTCAAATTTATTTGTCCCTCTTGCAGGTATGGAAGCTAATATTTCAAAATCAGCCATGTAAATTTTAGGCTGTTCTTTCTCGTCAAAAATATCAAACATTTTCTTTTCTATATATGATTTCTTTTTCTATCAATTCTTTCCACCATTTCTTTGTGGTTTTGTTTTTCGATTCTATTAGCTGTTCTTTTGTCATGTCTTTTAGAGCTGTGAATACAGGGGTGATGTCGCTTGAATAGCTTGTCTTGTAAGCATAAACCCTAACCAACTCAAAATCATCATCAGCAAAAACAACAAAGTGCTTTAGAAGGCTTGAGTTTTTAGCGGAATACCTCATAAAAGAAAGACCTCCATCTACCGAAACCTCGTTATCACAGGAACATTTACCTTTATCTCCATTGAATCTGCTTACAAGTGTGGTTAAGCATTTCAAACAAGTTGCTGAATTATAAACTATTTGTTTCATTTCTTCTTCCATTTACATTATTCTAGTTATATTCCACATCTTTGCTAAGTCTTGTATTACTTCGGGAAGCATCTTGCTTTTCTTAGGCTTGTGCCATTTTCCTTTATAGTAATACAAAGTTAACAAACATTGCTGTATTGGAATATCTCCATGTTCATCGCATTCGTGTTCTACCTTAAGAACTATTGAGTTTCCTTTCCAATAGTTTGCTATTCTCTCTAGTACATTCTTTTGACCCATTGGTATATTGTTGCCTGCTTTCTTTACCTCTATTAGAATTAAGTGCTTTCCATCAAACTCTAATACACAATCAATGTCTGTAGGGTGAACTTTTCCAAACTCAATCCCTTTAAAGTCAATAGCTTGTTTAACCATGTTGCTGTTCCTAATCATTCTCATACCAAAAACTTTTTGCCTCTTCGTCAAAATCTTTATTTGGACTTAAGGAATTAGACGGCTGAGGTTCGTACTCAGAAATGCTTTTATCATTTGGATTCTTCCAAGCAGGTATATCAGAGTCAAACTTTAGGTATATATCCTCTAGGTCTCCATCTCTGTGCTTGGCTATAACAACATAACCATCATCTGCCGTTGTGTTGTTTTCTCTTTCCTCTGGACTCATATAGTACCCCTGCCTATAAAGAAACGCAACGATGTCAGCGTCTTGCTCAATGTCTCCTGACTCTCTTAGGTCAGATAGTACAGGCTTCTTGTCTGTTCTATGTTCTACCGCCCTTGATAACTGAGCCAAGGCAACAATAGGTATCTTAAGTTCATTGGCAATATCTTTTAATCTACGAGACACTTCTCCAACCTCATTGGTTCTGTTCTGAGCGCCTGGGGCTGATATTTTCTGAATGTAATCTATCACAACGTAGTCTAGTCCTTCTGAATACTTCATCTTGTATATGATAGAAAGTATTTCTGTAATTGTAAACGAGCCCGCTATTATCTTGATGTTTGATTTTGAGATTTGAGCCTTAGCAACTCTGTATCTTTCTGACTCTTGATTACTTAGTTGTCCTTTCTTTATAGAGTAGCCAGGTATATCTCCTTGCATAGCTATTATCCTTTTCATTACTTGAACTTCATCCATTTCACAGGAAACAAATAACCCCTTCTTATCGTTATTGATACTAGCTGTCTTCATTATACCTAAAGCGAATTGCGTCTTACCCATAGCAGGTCTAGCCGCTACAATAATCAAGTTGGTAGGTTGCATTCCTGATGTAATGTAATCAAACCTTCTATATCCTGTCCTTATACCGCTGACCCCATCACTCATCAAGGCTTCCACAATCTTTTCGTCTAGTCTTTTTAGTAGCTCCTCGTTAGAGTAATCTCCCTTGTTGAGTAAAGACTTGAACTTATTCTCCGCGATATGCTTCTGAAGAATGTCAAGAACTTCTTTAGGGTCATAAGATGGTGAGCTAGATAGCTCCATTATCTTTTCTGATAAATCTATGTGTTCGTGGCGTATGTTTTCTGCCATAAGCAACACAAGTGCGCTATGTAGGTTTTGCTTCTCCGTGTAGTCGAACTCTGAATAAATAGCCGATGATTCTTCCATAGCTTTTTTAGCATATATGGAAGTTGATTTCTTTAATTCTTGGTAGACGGTTATTAAGTTTATCACTTGCTGTGAACTATAAAGACTCACAACTGATTTGAATATAGTACCACAAACAGCATCTTCAAACATATCATGGGTAACAGAACCCATTATCTCGTGTAGGCTAGAAGGCTCAGACATCACGCAACTAACTACTAATCTCTCTGCTCTTTGTTTTATCTTATCCATTTTCTCTTACATTAAATTTAGGATATACCTTTTGTTCTTGTTCTTTTTTCACGTTTACCCACTTGTCTATCTGCTCTATCCTAGAGAAGTATTCAATGGTGCAATACTTGTGACTTGTTTCTTTGTGAAAAGAATCTTCTTTTGCATTCCTCATGGCTATCTCAATCTCTTCTATTGAAAAGTGTTTCAATATCTCCGCGTATTTACTCATAACCTTTTTGCTTACCACTCTTGATTTCTTTAAGAAAACAGTATTGAATAGACTAATAATCAAGTCAGAGCTGTGATTTGTGGACACCTTGCTTGATAATTCAAAGTCTCTTTCTGCGGCAAGTAGTATTCTTTTCTTTTCTTCTTCGGAGAATGGGCCAAAAATAAGGTCCAACTCCTTGCTTAAGTTTTTGAATTTCATTTTAGCTATTTAAAAAATCTTTAATGCATTTAATATTCTCCTCGTAAAGCCTACTAGGTTTCCTTTTTGACTCATAATGAATAACAGTAGCCCAATGAATACATAACAATCTTGAAAGCGCGCTTTTAGAATTGTATTTGATAAATCTTTTTTGGTTGTCTCTCCACCACAAAACAAAGAAATGAAGTAAATCTTTTTGCTTTTCCCTTCTGTCTTTGCTTTTGAGGTTGTAAGAACTCACTGCTAACTCTGCTAAGAAATCATAATGAGATGAGGTTCCCTCTTGGTTCATAATCCAACTTTCCCAACTCATATTAATAGTTTTTAATTTACTGTGTGCATAACTTTTTCTCCTAGTTCATCGAAGAAGTTTATTAAAAAGTCAACGCCTCTTCCTTCGCTATCTATGATTTTTGTAATGAAGTTGTGCTCTCTTTCTATTTCTTTAATTACTTGCTCTGTTTTCATTTTAATAAGAGTAGGCAAGAACGAAAGCCGATGGTCTTCTATTCTCTCTATATCCTTTACTGCGCTTTTAATTTTGACGTAGAAGATTAACAAGGCCTCCTGTTGGTGAGTAGATAACGTAACTTTGCTAGTTGAACCATCTATAATGTTATAGATGTTTGTAACCAAATCAATATTCTCTTCTGTCAAAGACTTCATTAATGGCTCAGTGTATACTTCCATTATCTTTAACCATGCCCTAGACTCTATCTTAAACTTGTGTTTAAAGTAAACCTTATCCTCCATTATTTGGTCTATATCATTGAAAGAAGAAGATATTTTTATGACGGCCCTCAATAGGTGAACGGTGTCTCTCTTTAACTTATCTTGGCTCTCTTGAGAAGAAAGGGGAGTCTCCTCCCCTGTTTCTTTTTTACCTTTACGCTTTGCCATGTTACTTAGGTATTGTTACTTGAATCGTCTGACTTCCACCTCCCTTGATAACAGCAGGCTCTACTCCTTCAATAGAATAAGATAATGACAATACCATTTTCTTTTCTATCTCTTTCTGCTGTAGCTTAAGTGATTCTATCTTACTGCTAATCTCCATCCATTCTTTGTTGTGAGAGTAATCATAAATAACAGGAGTTGTTTTTATTAAAATCTTACAGCCCATAACAGGTTGGTCGCCTATGTATTTCTCTGCTTCGTCTACTGCATCCTTTTTCAAAGACTCAATGATTATATCTAAAGCCTCGGACAATCCCTTTGCTTTTATGTACTCCTCTAACGCGTTAGCATTACCCTCGTTTACGTTATTAACAATCTTGTCTGCAAAACTTTTTAGACTAGATTTTGTAAGGCTCTCAAGGTTTAATATGAGGCCCTCGTTTCTTTCTTCAAAAATATCCATGTTACTTTATTTTAGCGTAATGATTATTGCAAAGTTCTTTGAACTCATTGATTGCTTCTTCTGAGTCAATGTCTATGTACTTGGCCACAGTTTCTTTTGCCCATGCAACGAACTGCTTAGTGTCTTTGATTGTCTCAATCTTTGAGAACTCATCTCGTATAGACTCTAATCCTATAGGAATGTCAGTTTCAACAACAGGCTCTTCTATTTCTTCTTCTTGAGCTGGTTCTTCAATGTTTTCATTTATCTGCTCATTGATAGCCTTAAGAATGTTTTCCGTTGTCATCTTGTGATGCGGAGGTTTACCTACTACTGCTGTGTATTCAGCTATAGCTTTCTCTCTCTCCTCGTCTACCTCTGGCTTAGGCTTGAGTATTCCTGCTATGTTTGCATCATCGCCCTTGATTTGAACAGGAGCCGTTGGTTCTGCTTCTATTGGTTGCTCTGAAACAGCTGAAGCCTTATACTCCGGCTCTACTTCTTTAGGTTTCATTACTCCCCATGTGAATCTAAGCTTACCCTTATCATCCTTAGCCGCCAAGAAAGTAATCTTTCCGTCAGTAAACTCTGAGTACCATCTCCAATCCCTGATACGTAAGTTCCAAGTTTGCTTAGCCTTACCTGAGAACTTATCTTTCTCCCATTCATCTTCATTTAGTTTAATAGAAATAACAGGGTAGTCATATAGTTCTCTACCTATACCTAGATTGAAACAAGCACGCTTGAATGCGTCAGATGCTTGACCTTTCTCTTTTTCTGTGTTAGATTCAACTCCCACGTCCCATTTCCATATCCATTGATATGATTGCTCGTGAAAGATAGACACACCACAAAACAACTTAGTGTCTACTAACTTGTAATCTCTTTGCCATCCATAAGGACCAAACGCTTCGTCTAGTCTATTCATGTCTGTTCTTGCGTCTTTGTATGCTAGTATCGTAGCATAGCCACCTCCATTTATTGATTGTACTCTGAAGTCAATTTCAGAAATGTCAAGTGGTCTTGTTAAAGCATTTAAATTCATTTCTCTCTTTTTACGTTTGTTACTAATTCTCTCATCATTTTTTCATCCCCTGCTATCGATAGAGCAGTGTAAATCATAGCCTTGAAGGACACGTTATTATTCATTGTTGCAGCTACCGTAGCTGACAACTCTACCGCTGATTCTGATGAACCATTGTACATTACAGACACACTTCCGTTGTCTTCTCTTCTTACTTGAAGGAGTATTTCACTCATATTTATTGTTTTAAAATTACTTACCAAATGTCTTCATCTTGAATCCTGTCAAAGTCCGTGCTCTTAGATGAGGCGAAAGACCTCTCTATTGAATCTTTAACAGAGCTGTAACGATAAAGAATATCGTAGATGTCAACATCAAAAAATTGAGCCAATGCAATGTACACATAGGCATCTTTTGGAACCGTCTTTCCATGAATTAAATTATACATGTTCTGATGGCTGCTCCAATTACCAGGGACGTTCTTCTTTTCAAAGTCGTCCATTAAATGCTTAGCGAAATATCTATTCTTCAAGCACAAGTCTTTTACCCCTTTTACGTTCATAACTATATGTTTTGATACACAAATATAGTAATTATATTTTAATTTAAGAAAATAAATTTATAAAAACATATAATTATCGTTGTCTCTGAACGTATCTATTATGTATTCTTTTGCTGTGTAGTTTAGCAGTTCAGCACCATTAAAATACCCTTCATCGAATGCGTTATGAATCTGTTCTTCTTCGTGTCTCATTTGCTGTTCTTTGATTAGCTTTTGAACAGTATACATTCCTTCTAGGTAGCCCCTAGTTCTATCGTTTGTAATAGGTAAATTACTACCTTCTTCGATTAATGATTCAACCATAAACAATAGTTGACCCATAGCTGTTAATTTTTTCTCTGTCATGATAATAAATATTTAATTAATTCAAATGCTCCGATACCTGCCAACGGAAGCAGTATTCTTTCTAAGTTTTTCATCTTATTCTGATTTAAAGGTTAATTCTTTACCTGTTAATGCGAAGTATATGTTTTGTAATTGGTGAACATATTTAATATGTGGTATCAACAAAGTTCCCTTTGTATCTCCATTTGACAATCTCAATAATCCTTCTTTGGGACTATATGTTATTTTAGATATATCATTTTCATAATTATTTAGATATAATTTTCTTGAACTTGAAAACCCATCTGTTAATTCCATATCAAACTTCAACAACCACTCTTCTGTTAGCGGGATTGGTTTCATGCAAGAAAGTTTACCAGTAAATATTTGTAAAAAAGTTTTTCCCGTTATAATTTCAATTTCATCTGTGGAACAATCATAATAATAATTACCAACTCTTAATTCAATTGTTTTCATATTATTCTGATTTAAAGGTTTCATTGTAGTATTGTTCTGCATTCTTAACATAAATATTATATTCTCCTTGAATAAAAGCTCTTTTTATCTGCTCTTTCTCCATTTCTTTGGCTTGTTCAAATAAAATATTTGTATATTCCCTATCTTCTTTATCAAAATAAGGATATAGTGTATCTTTCAACCATTCTACTGCTGTTTTCATTCTATTCTGATTTAAAGGTTAATATTATCTTTTATGAAAATCATACATTGATACGCCAAAACACGCAACAACAAAAGCAATAAATTCAGTTATCAATTTTGAATCAATTGTCTGATTGTAAAATCCACCCATAATATAAATGGATATAATGTTAATAAATATAAACACTGCAAAAAATACTAATATTGTTTTCATTCTATTCTGATTTAAAGGTTAACAACTTTCTTGGTATTCTTTTCCTCCTTGCGCAATAGCATCTAACACCCTAAATAAAGGAACTAATATAGTACCATTGGTATAGACTTCTTCTTTATCTTTAAAACTATAATCAATTATAAAATCAATAATTTTAAGCTGCTCATCTGTCAATGTTGTAGAATCTAATCTACTTTTTACAGATATATCATTTTTTATTTCTTCTTTTTCCATTCTATTCTGATTTAAAGGTTAATAAATTCCGCAATTAAAACTGCGGATAACAGTCAGCAAGTGAAATTAAAACTTCACCTGCTTTGGTGTTATCTACCATTTAAAAAACAATCCGCTTGTTCTCTTGTTGGCAGACTTATCTTTACGTTTGATGTATTGTGATTTTCACTGTGTAGTTTGAACATTTTAGATTCTAAATACCAAGCCATGTGTGTAGGTTCACTAAACCCCATCAAACGCAACTCATAAGCTTCTTCCAAAGAAACCACTTTGTCGTGATAATACATATACCCATCGTGTTTAGATTCAAAAAACGGCAGATAACATTGGCTATAATCAATAGCGGTGTCTGTTGGTTTTACGATTGGATATGGTTTTTCTATGTTCATTTCTTTTTATATTTTTAATTTTTAGTAATCCGCTACTGCTTATAGTCAAGAACCGTTATATGGCATTTAAAAAGAGTCCGTCAATTTACGCAACTCGTTTTCTTCCCTGTGCTTTCTGTTTTGAATAGCTTCGTTTCTTAACCTTTCAACTTCTTCTTCTTCATTCACCCATTCATTAATTTTGTCTTTAACAAATGCTCTGATTTTCTCATTGGATTTATCAAAGTTTTGGCGGCATCTATCGGGTGAAATCTCCCATAAAATATGATGATTTTTACCGTTTTCATCTTTAATGTAAACAGAAAGCGCATCACTGACTTCTCCTGTCGAAAATGATATTTTTATTTTCTCATTTTCAAAAACTTTACTTCTTTTTAATTTTGAAATATTTACTGACATAATTGTAAAATAAACGCCCTATAACATACGCTATACAAAAGCAGGGGCGTACTGCTAATACAAGCGGTGTGCATCTATTTATCATTTTTAGTAGGCTGAAAGGGAGTGCATCTTAATCCCTGCCTTCGTATAGCGTCAGCCGTTAATAACATCTTATTTTAGTTTAAAGGGTTTAAAATACAATATAAAATTTATATGTTAGTTTCATCTTATTCTGATTTAAAGGTTTCAAAGTAAAATATTACTTCATTATTTGTTTCTTGAATTAAATTATATCTTTTAGCAAATTTATATTGAGTGCTATATTCGTTTAAAGAATTAACAAATCGCTTTATATTTCTTCTAAATTCTTCTAATGTAAAAGAGTTTTTCTGAATATTGCAACTTGCACAAGCAGGATTATAATTTTCCAAGGTTTCATTTTCGGGTTTACGGCAACTTCCTGTAGTTTCATAACGACCTTTATCTTTATTCCATTTACTATCTCTAACAATTGGTTCGATATGGTCTGTATGCCATCCTTTTTTTAGTTCGCAACCGCAATACGCACACTTGCCATTATACTTATTGTAAATCAATTTTCTAATATCTGTTTTCATTCTATTCTGATTTAAAGGTTTCGTTAAATTCTTTGATTGACTTACCTATTCTGCCAATACGATATGCTTCTGTAACTCTTTCATTCTCCATTTCTTTGGCTTGTTCAATATCTTCTAAAGTAATAATACTTTTGTTTACATATTGCTCAATCAACCACTCTACTGCTGTCTGTTTCATATTATTCTGATTTAAAGGTTATTTAAAAAGTATAATGCCAAATAGTTGCATACTAAATGGAAAGTGTTATCTACTGCAAAAATGCTCCAAGGTCCTAATGGTGGTTTAGCAAAATCTGATTTACCCGTAACATTCATATACCACATTACAAACTTGCTTCTATCAATAGCATAGTGAGTAATATAAATAGCAAGAACTGCTTGCCAACTTCCTATAAGTAAAAACGGAAGTGAATAAGTAATGCAATGTGCTTGACAAGCTAATTCACCTTTCCAAGTCAATACTTTTTTATTTTGTGCCATCCAATCATTCTGAATCAGATAGTCACCTACTGCGTGTAATATTAATTGTTCAAACATTTTATTCTGATTTAAAGGTTAAAATTTTAAAGTCCATGTTTTTGTAAGCCACCCAAAAGTTATTTCTTTTCTGCCGTCATTGTACTTGCAAAAAGTAAGAATCGGTAGCACTAAAAATAAATATTTGATATTATTCATCTTATTCTGATTTAAAGGTTAATAATGTATTTTAATATACATTTCTATTGTTTCGTCTAAACTTGATAGTTGACTTCTTCTTGTTCTTAATTCAGCCATAACTTCACTTCCACAATCCTTACATTTTGTTGGTATCGGCTGTTTATTTAACTCAATCAGTCTATCAATATCTAATTGTATTAATGCTTTTAATTTATACAAGTAATCTAAAAATTCTTTTTCCATGTTATTCTGATTTAAAGGTTTCGTTGTAGTAATTTTGACCATTTCGATATATATCATATTCATTATATCCTCTATTATAAGCATCAATTATCTGCTCCTTCTCCATTGCTTTGGCTTGGTTAAGTAATTCTTCGGGGTCATTAATAAATTCTCCTATTAATAACATATCCCATAACCACTCTACTGCTGTCTGTTTCATATTATTCTGATTT
>JACCDP011337571.1_pt1 | contig 64234 bp, 58 predicted proteins | sample 7445841 | NCBI WGS metagenome assembly JACCDP01 (sample SAMN15323441, study PRJNA562643) | freshwater metagenome | isolation source: river surface water | place: USA:Blue River Watershed | collected 2017-08-17 | reverse complement strand
CGCGGGCAGCGATAGCGCGATTGCGGCATCGCCATTGCCGGCTGGAAGCCCGAACGCGCCGACCTGCGAGAATCTCAGCGGCAGCTCGCTTGCTCCGGCTCCCTTCTGCCAGTCGTCATTTTCAAAGCTCTTTGTGCCCTTGGAGTCGTAGACTTCGAGCACGGTGTCTGCGGCCGGGGTGGGTACGCCGAAGACGCCGAGTGTCTTTCCGACACCCCGGACCAAGACCTTCCGGGACTGCCCGTTCGATACCACGAAGCCCCCGACAAGCCGTTTCTGGGAATCTACGTAACCTCGCGTGGCGATGTTGATCAGGCGTGATTGCCCGGTGGCTAGGTTTGTTGGTCCGGTTCGGACAATACTTGTTCCGGAGGTTCGCAGTGAAGTAAAACCTCCGCCGTGGTTGATGTTCCAAATTGTTACCGTTCCGCCGTCAAGGATGCCGACGTGAAGGTCGGAAATGGTGGCAATATTAACGATTCTTGCAAATATTGAGTCCATCTGACCTTGGACGCGCATGGTGCGAGCGCTGACCGACAAGCTGTTCCTGATGAAGAAATCACCACTAACAGACAGGCCGTCAGTGATCATCATGTCCGCGGTCGAGGTTAAGTTACCTTGAACCGTCAGGCTCTTGAGAGGAGCTACTGTGCCCACAGGACGTGAAAACGAGATGTTTCCAATCACCGTTAGATTGTACGGCCCGTTGACTTGGAAGTTGATTGGTGCGGCGGAAACTGCCGAGACGAGAATCGTGGTGTCACCAACGAGCTCAATTTGAGACTGGCTACTTGTCATGGCGCCGAGGCCAGCCGAGTTCAGGTTGACTGAACCGCTCACTTTGTAGACGAGCGAGTCGGACGGACCGACCGTACCCCCCTCCACGACGAATGCCCCCGTCTGCCTACCGCTGCTGGGTGTGTTGACTGTGTAGGTTGCGAATGAGTCGCCGGAGAAATCGAGGACGTAAACTCCGCCCGCTCCGCCTGAATCGACGAACGAAAACTCAGCGGAATTGGGGCCTGTCTTAACGTACGAACAAATCCCGGACCCTGAAGCGATACCCGTAGTGAGCGGAGTGAGTTGGTACGTCTGGCCGCTTGCGGCGACTCTGACCCGAAAGCTACCTGATGAGGCGAAAAACCCGGTGCCGCTGGTGATGACCGCAACGGCAGACTTACCGGCCAAAGACGCGGGAGCCCGATCCTGCGCCATCGCTCGACCGGAGATCATCACGAGGAGTAGACTACCGAAGACGAGGTAAACAAATTTTGACCGCATAAAATTGCTATGAGTTTGATTCAGGGAAGCGCGCTGACTCTTTCCTTAGGTTGCGTCGAAGGGTATGGAGACGGATCCCTCGCATGGGACGTTTTTTCGTGGAGCGTGGAAAAGCAGGACTCCTCCGGAAAGCTAGTTGGACTGCAGAATCTTGGCCCGCTGTTGCTCGTATTCGTCTCTTGAGAGGAGCCCCGAATCAAACGCGGCTTTTAGCTCGCGCAACTTTTCAGATAGCGACTTGTCGGCGGGTGCTGGTTGATCGGCTTCAGCTGTGGCTCCGATCTTAACTAATGTGACCTGAATCGGATTCGGTTTCAGGTCTTTCATCGCCCCTGTGCCGGCGTCTACCGCCGCGCCGATGAGCCCCCCGCCGATCACGGCGTTGCCGGCCATCGCTAGGCCGCCCGATCCTGAAATGTGTGGGGTAACGTTCACGGCAACAGTCTCGTATCCCGGCTTGGAAATGGTGACAACGAGGGCGTCTTCGCGCGGAAGTTTGAAGGATGCGGGTGTCTTGCCGGCTTGTCCGGAGCTGAGCGAAACGTCTGCGCCCGAAGGCGTGCTCTCAACGACCAGAACATCCTTGGAGCCACGCGTAATTGTCGCACAGCCAGAGGTGAACAGAGACAAGGTGAACAGGAGCAGTGAAGCGATGAAGGGTTTTGGGGCCATTCCGGACGAGTAAGCGTGTCACTGCATTTGAACAATCCCTTTTGTATCAAGACGTCCCGACGTAACTGAGGGACGATCAATTTCAGATTTGATGTTAATTAGATTAAGAACGAGCCGGAGAGGTTCAGGCTGGGGCTCACCCGATTTGACGGACAGTGGACTGGGGATCAAAACCCGAAGGAGTCCACACGAAGACACAGTTGAGCAAAGCCAGCGATGGGCTGGCGAAGTACAGTGCCGGGTACCGGCAGCAGGCGCTGGAGCACTGGCGCCTGAGTGGTCGCAGTGCGGCCAAGGTTGCGGCGGAGCCGGGGATCCGACCGCCGTTGTTGTATCGCTGGGCCCAGCAGGGCGGCGTCCCGCTCGGGCGGCCCGAGCACATCGCGGCGATGCAAGCCGAGATCGAGCGGCTGAAGCTGGAGAACGCGAAGCTGCTGGAGCAGCGTGAAACCCTAAAAAAATCGGTGGGTAGGGTTTACCTGATTTGACGGACAGTAGGCTGGGAATCCAATCCCACGGAGTCCACATGAAGATGCCGATTAGCAAGGCTGCTCAAGGCAGGGCGGGCTTGGCCGCATCGGGATGTGCCAGTTGTGGCGGCTGTTCGCGGGTAATCAATCAACCCACCCACCGGCTGTTCCGCCATTCGATCGCGGCGCGGGAAGGCAGAAGCTCGGTCAGGGCCGGCAGATTGGGTACGCGGACGCCGTGGTGTTCGTAGTAGTGCCTTCCGTTGGAGAACTCCTCCTTGATGCGCTTGCTAACCAGAAGGCGGAAGTCGGTGTCGATGGTCAGATAGCCGGCGTCGAAGAGCGTGTGGAAGTCCGACCGCAGCAGCAGCCCGTTGCCGACCTCATGCCCGCCCCCGTCCGCAAACGGCCTGATGTGCGCGGCCTCGAGTACAGGCAGGGTCTTTTCCTCGGTGACGGCGCAGCGACGCCCATACGCATCGAGGACGGCGACGCGGAAGCCGGCCTGACCTAGCCTCGGTTTGGCCATGTAGGGTCGCCCGTAGCGCTCCTGCTCCTCCTCCACGCCCGCCGGGAAGGGCTGGGCCCGCAGCCGCTCCTGGATCTGCCTCCAGACCCGGGCACCGTCCCCCTCGACAGGATCGTAGCATTTTCCCTGGACGATGTTGGGGGACCAGTCGGCGGGCTGATCGATCCACTGGTCCTCCGGCAGCCAGAAGCAGTCGGTCAGCAGCGTGCAGCCGATGGACACATTTGGACCGGAGGGCTTCGCCATGCGTTCGCGCATGCGCGTGATATTTTCCCGGAACAGGGTAACGGACGGAGCCCCGTTGCCGGTGCCGTAGACCTTCCACGCCAGCTCGAGCGGCAGCACGGTGCTCTTCATGAACCATCCCCCGCCAACGATTTTGTTTACCGGTGACTTCAGCTTGAACAGGAACAGGCCTCCCTCAGGAATGGCGCCGAAGCTTCGCTCGCCGCCGGGCGCCCAGAAGTTGACCTCGACCGACCGGTTGGATGCGTGGAATTCGAACCAGCTCCGATCCGTCACGCCAATCCAATACTCCAGCCGGTCGAGCTTGGCCTTGCTGATGCCCCGCACTTTCTCGGTGATGAGGAATCCCAGTTCGCGGAGCCGACGGAAGCAGGCCGTGCCTTCGCCGCCGCCGAAGTCCTCGCCCGTGACGACACGCCCCGTGGCGTGCCGGAGCGCAAGCGCGATGAGCTGCTTGGGCGGATACGGTCGGCCTTGGTGGATGACATCGTACGTGGTCGAGTCGCGGAACCCCAGCGGAGATGCGCCAGCGTCAACCTCGACCAAGGCCCTATCAACGTGCTCGCGCAGGACAACCGAGAAGTCCACGGGTTGAGTGATGGCGCGAATCAGGAGCCGCCGCAAGCTCGACGCTCACATCTGCCGAAGGGGTGGTGCCTCCCAGACTCTCATCTGCAACGGCCCAGTTTCCGTGCGTCCCGTCAAAGCCAACGCTTGCGCTTCATATCGCTGGGTCAAGCTCCCGAGTGGCACATGTTCCGACCTTGGTGTCGCTCGGCGTCTAGCCCACATTCCGTTCCATTTACTCCGATATCGAATTCGTAGAGCCGACGTAAATTCCGCCTTTGATCTTGGGGTGACGCGCAGTTACGCCGTTTGAGCAAACTGCGCCGCTAGTCCCTTGATCGTCACGTTCTCAGCAGCCGCGTCGTGCGGGATTAGCAAATAGCTCCATGGCTTCCCGCCATGCTTCGCGTTGTGCTCGGAAGCGTGCCGGCACCACTGGACGGCCGCGTCTTTCTTTGCGAGCACTTCGCCATCGTCGAGGTCCTTCCGCGCCTTCGGCTCTAGCATGTAAATGGTGTCCTTGGTCTCGGCGACGAAGTCGGGCTGATACTCCCGGTGATCGGTGCCCCAGCGGTAGTGAATCTGGAACTGGCCGCGGCTTGGCTTGAACCAGCGCTCCGCGTCCTGATCTAGAACGAAGGCCAACACGCGCTCAGTGTCTGAATCGAACTTCTGAACCTGATAGAGGCACTTCTTGAACCCGCCGAAGAGCATTTGCCCCATCTTGGATTTGTCGGCGACCGGATGCCTGAAGTTATGAACGGCCTCGTCTACAGCAGTCGCAGCGGGCGGCTTCAACGCGGTGAAGCCCTTGCTCACGACAACGTCGTAACCCGCCGCCTTTTCCCAGTGGTGCGCCTGCATCTGGGCATGAATGAACTCCGCGAGCTGGCGGTGGTAGAACTGCAGGACGTTGAGCACTTCCGCTTCGTCCTTCAGGTAGCTCTTCAGGTGGGCGATCATCTGCCCCGCGAGATCGTAAATCAGATCCGCGTGGTGGTCGTAGGAGATGTCGTCGAAGTCGATCAAGGCCCTAACGATGTAGTCTTCGATGCGCAGTTCCGTCTGCATGCCGCCCGCGCTCGAAAGCGTCTCCTGCTCACTGGTGCGGAGGTGGCGGATCAGAATGTCGCGCTCCACCGGCTGAAAGTGAATGCCGGCGGTGTTGAGCCTAAAGGGATTGAACCCGCTCGTGACCTCGCCCTTGGGCACGACAAGAATACGCGGGATGTCGATGGTCTTCTCAACGACCAGCTCGGTCGTCTTGGCCACGACGGCCGCCACGTTCACGGCTTCGACCACGCCGGTAATCTCGCCCTGGTAGGGGGCGATGGCCTCCTCGACCTTGGCCACAATGGCCTTTTGCACGTCTGCGGCCAGCAGTCCGCTTGAGGTCGGCAAGCGCTCAAACTCGGCAAGGATGTCGTAGGTCACCTTGGCGACCTTCTTCTCCGCATCGGTGGAGAAAACCGGCTTCGCTACCGGTGCAACAGAGCCAGCAACCGTCGTCGAAACCGTCTCGACGCCTGCGCCGCCGAGCAGGCTGACGACCACAGGCTGGCAAACGACCGTGACGAGCTTCTGGTGCTCGCTGGGTGCATCCAGGATGATCTTCTCCAGACGAATCGCGGAGTCCGGTTTGTTCGCCTCGTCCACGATTTCCTGAAACCGGTCATGCGCGACGATGCTTAGGCGATCCACCGCCTTTACTCCCGTTCGCTTCCCATAGGGGAGGCGTAGGCCGCGGCCGATGGATTGCTCGATGAGCACACGAGCGTTCGCCGCGCGCAGCGGAACGATTGTGTACAGATTGGTTACGTCCCATCCCTCCTTGAGCATGTTGACGTGGATGACGATCTCGGTCGGCTCGTCGGTGTGCTCGACCTTGAGCAGGCGCTCGATCATCTCTTCTTCCTCGGCGCCGGTCTTGCTCGAATCGACCTGGATGACCTTACTCTTGTAGCGCCCCTCGAAGAATCCATCCGACTGGATGAGTTTCAGCAATTCGCCGGCGTGCGTCGTGTCGCGGGCGATCACGAGAACAAACGGCTTCACGATCGGCTGACTGGTCTCGCGAGCGTAGGTTTCCAGTCGCACCTTCACGTCCTCGTGCAGCCGGATGCCGTCCTCCAGCTTGATCTTCTCGATCTCAGGTGCGGAGAAGCGGCTCGCATCGAAATTCTTCTGCGTCGCTACCGCAGGCTCCTTAACAAAGCCATCTTGCATGGCCTTTGCCAGCGGGTAGTCGAAGATGACGTTCTTGAATGCCTCCGCCTTGCCGCCCTTCCCCTCGATAAACGGCGTTGCGGTTAGTTCCAAGCCGAGCACCGGCTTCAGCTCGTTGATCGCGCGCACGCCCGCGCTGGCGCGGTAGCGGTGCGACTCGTCCATTATAAGAACGAGGTCAGGTAGGCCCGCCAAATACTCGAAGTAGCTTTCGCCGATGTATTCCGAAAGACGCTTGATGCGCGGGGACTTTCCGCCGCGAACCTCCGAGTTAATCTTCGAAATATTGAAGATGTTCACCTTGCAGCGGAGCACCTGGTCGAAAAGGGTGCCGGCCTTCGCCTCGTAGTTGTCGCCCGTGATGATTTCAGGGGCCTCCTGGGCAAACTCCGCGATGCCCTTGAACACATACTTGTGCGTGTTCGGGGTAAAATCGGTGATCAGCTTGTTGTAGATCGTCAGGTTGGGCGCCATGACGAAGAAATTGTTGATGCCGTGCGCGAGGTGCAGGTAAGCGATGAACGCGCCCATGAGGCGCGTCTTGCCCACGCCGGTTGCAAGCGCGAAGCAAAGAGAGGCGAACTCCCTTTCCTCGAAATCCGTGACCGACGGGAACTCAGACTTGATCGTTGCCAACGCGGCGGCGAGATCCGCTCCCTTATTCGGCGGAACGATCTCCGTGATACGATCGAGGATTTCCAGGGAGCGACGTTGCGGAGCCCGGAGGCTCAAGCGCCCAGCGATGGCGTTGACGTGGCGATTCACTGGCCGTCCTCCTCGCCGAACAGCGATTGCTGACCCTGCTTGTCAACCTTGGCAGGAGCAGGTGGCGCCTTTGGCAGGTTTTCTACCTTAAGGCTGTAATCGTCGTGCCCCCATTCGCAGCGGCTGAGGACCGCCTTCGGAATCTTCTTCACCGTAAGATTCGGGTAGCCCTCCTTGCGTCCACGAAAGGCCGAACAAACAACGAGCAAAGTGCGCTCCGCGCCAACCTCGTCGCTCAATTGCTGAAGTTGGTCATGGCTCAGATTCGCCGTGGTGACGTAGAGGAAGTCCCGCTCTGTGGATTTTCCATGCTGCCAATAGACCGAGTCGCTCGGCGCGTAGGTAAAACCCTCCAGCTTGCACACGGCCTCGGCCAACATCGGGGCGTTGTATTCCTTGGAGATAACCCATTGGCCCCACTTGTCCTGAGTGAGCAGCGATGAGGCCAATCGATAGTATCGGAACCCGCCGCCGCCTTTCCAACTAACGGCTTCAGTGATGCCGCCGGCATCATCGCCATCGACGACCTTGCGCAGCCGGGGGATACAGTGCGTGTGGCAATGTTCGCCTAGTTCTATGCCTATCCAACGGCGGCCCATTTTATGGGCGACAGCTGCTGTGGTGCCAGAGCCCAGAAAAGAGTCTAGGACTAGATCACCGGGTTCTGTTATCAAATCGAGGACCTTCTTAATAAGGGCTTCCGGCTTTTTCCCGTTTGGAAATTGAACACCTCCCTCTTTCGTTAGGTTGTTTAGCGGAAATCCATCCCAGTAGGTGCCTGCCTTTTCCTGCTTGATCAGTTTTTGACCCCGCTTGTGCGCAGTATCCTTTAGCCAGATAACGCGGCGTATTGTCGGGCTAATATAATAGTGCCTGACGACCTGCCCTTTATCGCGTCCTGATCGTGGGACATACTCGGCTTCTAGCAATTCGTCCTCTTCGAGTTCTTTGAACTCATCGATGATGCGAGTTCTGATACTCGTTTGCGCATTTGTGTCGGAAAATATTGTATCGAAGTTTTCAGTATATGCGGCCTCACGCGAAACTCCTTCTTTAATCAGTCGATTGATTGTTGTTCTGACCACACCTTTGAATTTGCGAACTTTGATCTCCTCGCCTGCGCCGTCATAGACCATCCGCTCTTCAACGAACGCACCTTTTTCTCTGAGCACGCTGGTGTATTTCCAACTCTTTCCCGCATCTTCCATCTCGTCTATTACTTCAAATAGGTCTTCTTCATCGTAGACGTCATTGAATTTCACAAAGCCGCCTGCTCCGTCTCTTTGGCGTGCATAAACCAGTATATATTCGACGTTCTTTTTTAGGCGTTTGTCCTCACCACCTCCGGAGGCTCCTGCTGTTTGCTTCATCTTCACACTGACTTGATTAAGGAAATTTGAGCGCCCAAAGACTTCATCGAGGAGGACCTTTCCATAGGCCATCTCATCATCATTCAACTGGCAGAATAAAACTCCATCTTTGCGGAGGAGTCTCTTCAATAGCTCAAAACGCTCACGCATCAATCCGAGCCAGATAGAATGCTCTTGTCCATCATCGTAGTGCTCGAATGCTTGGCCTGTATTATACGGCGGATCGATGAAAACGCATTTTAGGGCGCCCGCGAAATCCTGTTCAAGAGCCTTCAGTGCCAGGAGATTGTCACCATAAATTAGCAGATTATCGAATTGATCGTTGTCACTGAATCGGTGCGCAGCGTGGTAAGACTTAGTCGGGTCTTCCAGCAGGATGCGCGGCTCTAGCTTTGGTCGGTTTTCCTTCCCGATCCAAGTGAGTTCAAGCTTCTGGCGACGTGTTTGGCTCATTGGGCGAGTCTGAGGGCAATGTCCCGAAGAAACGTGGTCAAGAAATTCTGCGGGTCAGTCAATGCAAGCAAGGCCGGGGTCATTCGATCAACGCACTCCTGGTTAAGCTTCTTCTTGGCGTTGCTCGCCTTATCCTTTCGATCCTTCGCAGGGACATTCGCCCACGGCGCTGCTCCCGCAACGGCGGTGTGAACAGCCTCCGCCATCAGCATGGGGACATCATCGAAGTCAGCGATAGCTGCCGGAAACCCCGCGACTGACGCCTGGATTACTGTGGGGTGAAGATAGTTTTCCAATTCTCGCTTGTCCGTGCAGCGTGCGCTGCAGTTTGCGCGAGCGTTCCACGCTGCCATTTTGTCAGCGTATTTTGGCAGGGCCGGAGGCTGAGCGTCGCGGTCAGTGAGATATAGCTCCGGGCGGTTCAAACCGGCAAGCCGTGTCGCCCACAGTTCCATGCTGCTGCCACCAAGCGGAACGAAAAGAAGGCGTCCCGCGGTCTCCTCAGCTCCCAAGTCAGGGATCGTGGCGTCGGCCGCATGGAGGATGCGGGAAATTCGCCTCAGGAACTCTATGTCCCATTTCCCCTCAACCCCTACGAACACCTTCACGTCATGATCTGCCAGAACACCCAACGTCGCTTTGATCGCCTCCAAAGTCGCATCCACAGCACCATGCGAGATGACGGGCTGGCCATTGTTCAGGCCAATCAAGCGCAGCGCGCCCCGATCAACTTTGCGCGCCAACGTCGGATTGTGCGTGGTCAAGATGACCTGAGCACTCCCTTGGTCGGTGAGGTCTTGGAACGCATCCAGTAAAACGAGCTGATGGTTGGGATGCTGGCTAGTCTCTGGTTCCTCGACAGCATAGATCGCCCCGGTTCCTTTCGAAGATGAGGCGTCCTCAGCCTTGGCACGAAAGAAGTTTAGGAGCACGAGCCTACGCGTTCCACTCCCACGCTTATTGATGGATATCCCGTCCTCTCCGGTCAAAGAGACAGTGAAAAGTGAATCCCAATTCTTATTCTTCACCTGAGGATTGAGCGACTTCGCTAACTCTGGATTCATCTCTTGAATCTTCTCCACGGTCCTCTTGGCGACTCGTTCCAGCTCGGCTTTCACTTCGGTGATCACGTTGGCCAGCCCTTGTTCGTGCTGTTTCACAGCTTCCTTGATGGCCGCCTTCATCGGGTCCTGAGCCTCTTCATCTTGGTCTGTGCTCGTGCGATCAGACTTGAAGAGCGCATACACTGGCAACTTCCCTTGAATTTGCTCCCAAGCGGTTTTCCCGGCTTCCTCCGACAGATCGACCTCGCTGCTGCCAAGATCCAATGCGGCCGTTTGCGCCCAAATTGCGCGACGGAGCTCTGTCTTGATGGTTAGATTTATTCCATCGAGGTTGACTTGCCGCTCAAGCGCACGCGCCTTGAGGTCCTTGATTTTTAGCCCCAGCAAATCAGCGCAGCCTGCTGCTCTTGGATGGTGAGCCTTAGCAAAAATCTTTGCCTGCTTACCCTTGGCAGTCGAGCAGTTGTAGACGCGGCAAATTTCTAAGCAGCCGTCCTGCCGCACAAGGTATTCATCACTCAAAGTCGTCGGATGCTGGTCGTCCAAAATTAGCTGAGGCGGCAGATCGGAAAAGACACAACTAATTCTAACATTCTTGGCGTCTCCCCCCGCAGTCGCGTCGTCCTTATCAATCTCCGCATCGTTAAAGAAAATGTTCAGTGCATCGAGAATACTCGATTTTCCCGCATCGTTGCGCCCAACCAAGACGGTAAAGTCGTCGAAACCAATCGTAGTTTCATTTTTGTAACCGCGAAAATTCTGAAGTTTGATTTCTTTGAGTTTCATGCATCGTCCCCGGATTGAAGAGTTTTCACGTCAAGACCCTCGATCTCCTGCAATGTCTTTCCAGCGATGCCCTGCATGTCGCCATACATGCCAACGGTGGCTTGCATCACGCGTTCGATCTGCTCGTCGCGCTTCGCCCATTGCTTGGTGATCGCCTTCTTCTCCTTGTCGAGGTCTTCCTTCATGTTGGAAAACGCCTCAACGATTGCCTGCACACGCTGACGGAAGCGCGGACCGGTGAGATACGAGTAGAGTATTTCCATCTTGGTCTGCTGGCCCTCAGAAGCCTGGCGGGCCATCGCGAGCTCGACCAATGACTGGCGCAGCATGATCGCAACGGGGATGGCGACTCGGGGATGGGCCACCCAAACGCCCTCGATCAGGTCGAACGTCTCGACACCTTTCGGCAGGACTTGGCTAACCAAGACGGAAATCTCCGCCTTGGCGGCCCGCTGGTCGTCGCGAAGCTTTGCGAGCCAACCGTCGCTCCAATTCTTCGTCCGCTTAGATTCCCAGAGTATTGTGCCGCATACCTGACCGAGCGGACCAACGACGCGTTGCAGAGCATCGCCGCCGAATTCCCCCTTCGGCACGGGCTCGACCGTGTCGCGGGGAAACTTGCTCCTCAAAAGCGATTCCAGTTCCAGTTCCTGAACCTCGCCTTGGAGTTGCTGTGAACCCTGTTCGGCGCGTCGCTTCAAGTCCTCGATTTGCTTCTGCATGGCGGCAATCAGTTGCTCCTTCTCCGCCACCTTGAGCTTTTGCTCTTCCTCGGCCTCCTTCCGCGCTTGTTCACGAGTGACCGCCAGCCCCTCTTTGATCCCTCGCTCGACATTGAGCGCGAGTTCTCGCTTCGCGTCCTCAAGCGCACGCTCCTTCTTGAGAATTTCGGCTTGGGCCTTTTGGGCTTCGGCCAGCTTCGCATCACGGACCTTCAGAACTTCCTGCAGGTCCGCCAACTCCTTGGCCTTCTGCTCGAAGTCGGTGGACATCGCCAAGCGCGCCTTCCTGGCCTCATCGGCTGCTATCTTGGCCCGTTCAGCTTTCAGCTTTTCCAAAACCTGGGCATCGATGGCCTCGCGGGCTTTAGCAATGGCATCCTCACGGTCTTTGATCTCCTTCTCGCGGGTCGCCATCGCCGTGTCCTTTTGGACAAGCCGTGCTTCGTAGTCGCGCTTGGTCGACTCGATGAGTGGCGCGGCCAGCGACTCCGTGAGCTTGATCTCGTTCTTGCACTTGGGGCAGATGATAGTCGGTTCGGCCATGGGTAATCCTTGGTTAGTTGGTGAGCTCCCAGCGTATCACGAACAACGGCTCGGTATCAGCCTGCTGCTTGAGCTGACCCTCAATGCCCGCGATGAGTTGCTCGCGCTTACGATCCACTTCGTCCTGAGCATCAAATAGGGTGCGCCGCTTCTGGCTGTGTTGAGACTCCAGGCTCTTGATTAACTTCTGGCCGGCCAGTTTCTCTTCCAGAGATAGCGCCAAGCGAGCAGAACGGCGGGCTTCCTTGATCTGGCGGTCGAGTTCCTTGATTTCGCGCTCCAGACCCAACTTCAAATCATCAGCCCACCCCTCCAGCTTCTCCGCTTCGATCTCGAAGAATCGTCCGTTTCGCTCTGAGATCGAGCGCTGGATTGAAGCAATGCGTTTCTCAACCAGCGGGGCCAAGGCGGCTGGCGCCGCACCAGCGTCGAGGGGACTGCCGAGCGAGCCGGGAAGCAGGAAAAACTTCGCCGCCACTTCCTCGTCAATGGACTCGCCGGCATCGTTCACTGCCGCGAAAACGAGATAATCTTCCGCCTGAGCGAGTGACTCCGCGGAGAACCGCGTAAGTGTGAGCCAACCTGATTGGCCGACCAGCGGACGCAGAGCGCTCACCTTGCCCTCGTGGTTGCCATACTCGAATCGCACCGACGCTGCGGCTAGGCTGCGTGATTTGGCTTGGTTGATCACGACTTCGGCTAGCGGATGACCGGTACGGTAGAGGTGAGCTTCGCCGGTGCGTCGGGGCAGTTCGTAAAGCCCCAACGGTATGGCGGTGTTGGCCGGTGCCGGCGAGGATACCAGACGAAAAGCCGAGTCATTCACGAACTCGACGTGGGCCGCCAGTTCGTGCCGCGTGAGCTGCATGAGCAGCCGCTCAAAGCGATTCAGGTAAGCCTTCGAAGCTTCGTCACGGACCTTCAACTTGTCGCGGACCTCGTCGTCAAAGTTCTCCAGCAGCTTTCGACGGGTGACGGTCATCGTCTCGTTGATCTCGAGACTGAGCTCCATCTGAAGCTGGTCGAAAGCCCCCTTGATCTCGTCGGGCTTGCGGCAGCGTTGATAGATGTCATTGATCCGCTTTTCGAAATCGACGCCGCTCTCAATCGCGCCGAGCACCTCGTCACTCGCGCCAAATACGCCCTCGAAGAGGCAGAACTTGTCGCGAAGCAATTCATAGACCCGTTGGTCGGCCTCGTTCTTGCGATTGAGAAAGTTCACCACGACCACGTCGTGCTTCTGGCCGTAACGGTGGCAGCGGCCGATGCGCTGCTCGATGCGCTGGGGATTCCACGGCAAATCGTAGTTAACCACGAGCGAGCAGAATTGCAGGTTGATGCCCTCGGCGCCGGCCTCGGTCGCGATCATGATGCGACCCTCGTCGCAGAAGTAATCCACGAGCGCGGAGCGCATGTCGGCGGTCTTCGACCCCGTCACCTTATCGGTCCCTTGGTGCCGCTCCAGCCATGCCGCATAGATCTGTTTGGAGCGGTCGTCAGTGTTGGTACCGTTGAACAACACGATGCCTTCGGCAAACTCACTGTCCGCCAGAAGGCGTAGCAAGTAACTCTGAGTGCGCCGGGATTCCGTGAAGATTATCGCCTTCTCCGCCGCTCCAAGCTCGCGCGCCTTGTTGAAGGCAACCTTAAGCGCCTTGAGCAGCGCCTTTCCTTTCGCGTTATACGTGATCGATCCCGCCAGCTTGGCGAAGCCCTCAAGGTCAGCGATCTCGGCTTCGATGGCCTTCCGTTCGGAGTTGGTCAAAGGTGCGGCAGGCTCTTCGTCCTCTGTCCACTCCTCAGCGGTCTCGTCGAGTGCTTCGTAGTCCTTGTCCAGTTCGTCTTCCAAGGACTCGGCCGGCACCTCGGCGCGAAGCTGCACCTTAAGGCGGTTGGAAATGGACTCCAAAGCGCCCGCAATGGCGAAGGTCGAAGAAGCGAGCAGCTTCCGCAGAACCAGCGTCATCAGTGTCCGCTGACTGGCGGGGAGCGCCTGCAAGTTGTCCCGACGCAGATACTCTGAAACCTGGGCATAGAGCTGATCTTCACTCTCCTCAGGCGTGAACGCTTCAACCAGTGGCAGACGCTTCGTGTAGGGAATGTAGGCGGTCACCTGCCGGCGCAGCGTGCGGTGGCAGATCGGTCGCAGTCGCATCTTCAGGGCTTTGAATACCTGCTCCTGGTCGAGATTCAGGAACTGCTCCCGGAAGCTCTTGAGATCGCCGAAGGCGTGCTCGTCGATGAAGCTTACCAATCCGAATAGCTCCAGCAGAGAGTTCTGAAGCGGGGTGGCCGTGAGCAGCAGTTTGTGCCGATTCGCCAGCGCCAGCTTGAGCGTGTTGGCGATGACGTTCGAAGGCTTGTAGACGTTGCGCAGCCGGTGGGCCTCATCCAGCACAACGAGATCCCAAGGAGTGTTCGCAACGTCCGCTGCCTTGCTTCGGGCGAACTGGTAGGAACAGATCGCAATCGTGCCCTTGGTCTCGAAGGGACGGAACTCCCCGACCTTAACCTTTGCGTTGTAGGACTTCGTTTCCAGAATCTCGCACGGCAGGAAAAACTTCTCCGTGAGTTCCTGGTGCCACTGCTTCCGCAGGTTGGAAGGCACGACGACGAGAATACGGCGCTTTCGCTCGGCCCATTTCTGCGCGAGCACCAGACCCGCTTCGATCGTCTTTCCAAGACCGACCTCGTCGGCAAGAAGTGCGCCCTTTGAGAGTGGCGAGTTGAACGCGAAGAGCGCCGCATCAACTTGGTGTGGGTTTAGGTCTACCTGTGCACCCGCAACGGCACCGGCGAGCTTTTCCAGGCTGTCCGAAGGATGGCGTCTGGTTAGCTCGTGAGCGTAATACTTTGCGTGATAGTTTGTTATCAAGAGATACGGTCGCAGCCTAGGTCGCTGTTGATTTGACTATACGCTTTGATTGGGCGCGAATTTTTAGACCTGACAACGGTTTTCTTCAGTAAGCGGCTGACTAGAGGCGTGAGGAGGCGAGGCCGCGAAGCTAGATTAGTCCATTTTTGCTAATTATAAGCGTTTATAGCCCCGCCCATGCGATATGCGGGGCTCCCGCGCCGGGGCTGCCGTTTCGTTGCAGCCGGGAGGTTTGTCGTTGTGGGAGTGTCGGCTTCCTCGCCACCCACCCGCAAAAAAGCCCCTCGGAGTTCATCCAAGGGGCCTTTCAAATTGGGTGCAGGGGCTGGATTTGAACCAGCGACCTTCAGGTTATGAGGGCAACTTCGACCTTCCGCACCCTCAAGCAGTTAACCCCACTTTTGGGGCATGTTTGGCGTAATGTTTGGCTACCGTGATTTCGGGGGGTGCTGTCCGTTGCCCGCAGTTGCATGAGGTCACAAAACCTCAACGCAACAAGGAGAACAACGTCATGGCATTGGAACTACGTTATCCGCGCAGCAAGTGGTGGTATGGTCGCGTCGCAATCGGTGAACGCCGCATCCTGAAAAACCTCGCGGTGGAAGTCCGCGGCACCGTCCCGCCCACGCTGACCGAACTCGGCGACATGGCTTTCGAGCGCACGCGCGCGAAGGCCCAGGCCGCCCTCGAAAAACTCCAGCTTGATCTGAAGAAACGCAGCAGCGCCGAGGAACTGGTGCAGACGATCCACGAGATCCGCACCGGCTCCCGGGTCTGCTCCATTCCCCTCGCGGAGATCGGCTCCCGCTGGTGCGCGGTCCTGCGCCGCCGTCCGCTGAGCGCCAGCTACCAGAAACAGAAGGTCGCCTGCATCGAGCGGTTCATCCGCTTCGCGAAGAAAACCTCCCCGTCGCTTTACGAGATGGCGCAAATCCATGCCCCGCTGGCCAACGCCTTCTGCCGGGCGGAGCTGGCGCGGGGCGTCGCCGCGAAGACCTACAACCACACGCTGATTCACCTGCGCTCGGTGTTTCATGTGCTGCGCAAGGAGGCGGGCATCGCCGAGAATCCGTTCGCGGCCATCCCGCTCCAGGACGGCGAGACGGTTTTCCGGAAACCGTTCTCGGTCGAGGAGCTGTCCCTGCTCGAAGAGAAGGCCAAGGCCGATCCCTTCATCTACCCGCTCGTCGTGACCGGCATGTGCACCGCCATGCGCCGGGGCGACTGCTGCACGCTCCTGCGCAGCTCGGTCGATCTCGAAGGCGGCTTCATCACCGTGAAAACCGCCAAGACCGGCGAGACGGTGCAAATCCCAATCTTCCCGCTCCTGCGCGGCGTGCTGGAAAAGGCGCTGGCGAAGCCCGCCCCGCGTCCGCCGTTTTACGTCTTCCCGGACTTGGAGGCGCACTACCGGGTCAACCCCGATCACCTCACCGACCGGGTGCGCCGGGTGATGAAGGCGGCAGGGTTCTTCAATCCGAAGGAAGACGAGGCGCAGCGGCCCACGCGCGGCGCGGTGCAGCAGAAGCGCGAGCACGGCCTGCGCAAGGCCTCGCTCCGCGACTTCCATTCGTTCCGCGTCACCTGGGTGACGGTGGCGCTCACCGCCGGGGTGCCGCTGGAAATCGTGCAGAAGGTCACGGGGCATCGCACCACCGCGATTGTGCTCAAGCATTACTTCCAGCCCGGCCGGGAGGAGTTCCGGCGCACGCTCGCCGGCCGGCTGCCGGCGCTGCTGGGCGACCGCTCGGCGCAGCCTGCGGAGGCCTTCAACCTCGGTGAACTCCGGGCCAAGCTCGTCGCGATGGAAAACACGACGTGGCGGCACATCCGGGACGATCTCCTCCGTCGCCTGCCGGCCGAAAGGAACGTCACTCCGCCCGCCCTGCCCAAATCCGCCTTCGCGGCCTGATGAGCGCGCCAATTACAGCCCGAGCCGCTTCCGGAGCTGCTCCTCGGCGGCGCGACGCTTGGCCGCGTCCATCTTGCGCAGATTGTAGAGCTTCCACTGCGGTCCTGGCAGGCGTTCGACTCCCGGCAACCCGAGCAGCTCCCATTTGGGCTCCAGCCGCTTCATCGAGAGCAGAAACTCCCGCTCGGCGGCGGTGAGGTCGGCGTTGATCCGTTCGATCAGCCGCTCGCGCGTGTCCTCCAGCACCGCGAGCGGCACCGGATCGAGCGTCATGCCCTCGAATTGATCGGCGAAGACCTGCTTCAAATCCTTCCGATTCGGGGTGAGCAGTTCGCTCATCGGCCGGTCATGGCTCGCCAAGAACACCACGAAGGCGCGTCGGATTTCATCGGTGATTCCTTCGGCCTGAAAGAGCCCATGCACGTCGAAAAGGTCGCGCGGGTGCTGACGGTCGAGCGCGGCGCAGAGCTTGCCGCCGAACAGGTCCGGCAGCGACACGACGCGCATCGTGGCCGAACGGCCGAACATTTCGACGGCTCGGGGCGACAGGTTGAGGTCGGCGGTCGGATACAGCGTGCCGCGGAGCACCGTGTTGGGCTCGATCTTCACCTCGGTGCCGTCCGCCGCGCGCACGGTCAGCTTGAAGAGGAGTTGGTCGCTGACGGCGCGATGGTCCCGGACCTGCACGCCCGGCATGGCCCGGCGGATCTTTGCTGCGATGCGTTGGAGTGCGGCGTCGATTCCCCGCAACGTGGTCGGCCGATCCTCAAGCGGCAGGTAAACCAGATCGATGTCCACCGACAGGCGCGGGAAATCGCGCACGAAGAAATTGATCGCGGTGCCGCCCTTGAGCGCGAAGCAGCTCTCGGCGTTCACGAAGGGCACGACCTGCACCAGCAGGTCGGCCTGCCTGAAGAACGGGGTGTTTCTCATGGGGCATCGGAAGGTGTTTCGGCCGCCGCCGGGACGGTGATCAGATATTTGGGATCGAGGCGCCCCCCCGGGATGAGCACGCGCTTGCCGCTGCCGAGCGAAACCTTTGTCAGGTCCACTTGCTTGAACCACGGGTGCGCCTGTTTTTCGGCCAGGTGGAGAAAGAGCCGCTTCACCTTGATCGATGCACACGCCTCCAGGAGCGACTGGACCAACCCCGGGCGCAGCGTGCCGAGCCCTTCGAAAACGAGGGTGGCGTGTTCGTAGCCGGCATCGTCCAGCGTCAGATGCTGGAGGAATTCGAGCGCGGCCCGCTCCGGCGCGGAAACAGTCACGCTGAGTGCTCCTTCGCGGTGTTCGCGCAGCCCGAGTTCCTGGGGCAGGAAGTTCGTGCTGACGTGGCGGACGCGACTGAACCAAGGCAGCCCCTTGAACCAAGCGGGAAGCCTTTCGCCGGCGCGGCTGAATAGATAGACGGGATGGGCATCTCCCAAGGGTAGAAAATGGGCGAGGCCGGAGAGTTCCAACGCCGTGCGCCCGCCGGGATGAAACGACTTCGATTTCTGCTGGAGTCCGAAGACCGCTCCTAGCCAAGTGGGGGGCTCGGGTTGAACGGTGAAGGCTCCGTCTCCGACGCGGTGCAACCAGCCGGAGCTGGCGTAGTAGTCGGCCAGCCGACTGGATATGCCCTGGCCCTTGAGCCAAGCCGAGGTGAGCACCGCACCGGCTGGGGCGGCGTTCAGCCTCTGGTTTAATTTTTGTCGTTCTGAACCAGTATTTCTGGTCATATCTGCAACGAATTAAACCGGCAGGTTCATTTCGTTGCAAATACACCAAGTGAAATTGGTCTTATTTGCAAGATATTAAACCGCCCACTGGGCCTTCGGTTTACGTTTTCACTCCACTTACGGATATGTGAGATGAAAACGTAACTCACTCCACTCCTACCGATGCCGCGCGGTGCGGGTAAAAAATACCGCCCCGGTGGCCCCCGGGGCGGCTGGCCCGTGTGGCAAAACCGTTGGCCGAAATGAGTCGGAGTCAACGCACGATCCGCCCGCGCGGTATCATGGACGTTGCGGCGAAAGAGCATCACAAGATGCCCGCGGCGCGGAAGGAGTAGTGGCCGACGCCATGCGGGTCGGCCTTCGGATCACCGATGATGACGTGGTCCATGAGGTCGATGTCGATCACCTTGGCGGCTTCACGGAGTTGCCGGGTGATTTGGACATCCGCAGCGCTCGGGGCCGGGTCGCCGGAGGGGTGGTTGTGGGCGACCACGAGGGCAGAGGCGCTGGCGAGGATGGCACCGCGGAACACCTCCCGGGGTGCGACCAGGGTGGAGGTTGCCGTGCCCAGGGTGACGAGATGCCGGCCGATGGGGTGATTCTTGCGGTCGAGATAAACGCAGTAGAATGCCTCCTGCATCGGGCTCTCCTCGAAAGCAGAACGGAGGTATTCGGCCACCTTCTCCGGTCGGTCGAGACGGACCTCTTCGCCGAGAGAAACGAGGGAATAAACAATCTTGGCTTCATAAACGCGCATGGTGAGCGCTCGCGCGAGCCGCGTTACCCTTTCTCGACATGGTGTCGAGTGATCGCGGGTGCTGCCCGGTTGAGCGCCCGCTCGGGATGGGCGGAAGTCAAAGCGCTGGGTGAAGCGCCGAGGCGGTGTCCCGCGCAGCGGGACCAATCGAGGGGGAAGCGGAACGTTCGCGCGTGGTGGAGGCCGCAGGCACGACCTTGACCGCCCATAAAATGGGGCGCTACCGGACGGGGCAGAGCTAAAAGAATTCGAGCGAAGCGAGCGTAACGTCCTAGTTTGAGGGATTGGGCTCACGATCTATACGGACTCAGTTGATTCTTTCGGCCGCGACAAACTCCACAGCGACAATCAGTAGTCGCGTTATGTCGGCTGAGTAGAAGGCTTAGGCAGGGTGAGCGTGGCCAAGTGGCAATTGACAAAAAACGCGCAGCGTCGATTAGTGAGAACAGTGTCCACGCTCCGCCACATCATCGCGATTGTCCTGTTGGCCCTTTGGTTGCCGACAACTCAGCATTGCGGATTGGAAGCGGCGGGGTTGATCGCAGCGGAAGCTCCCCACGGAGCTGACGTCGGGTGTTGTAAGACGGGCAGCGGTCCTTGCACCCATGACGGATGCAATGTGGTCGAGAGCAGCTTCATTAAGTCCAGCAACGAGACGATCAAGGCGCCGACCCCCTCGTTGGCTGCCTGCACCTGCTTTCTTTGTTTTCAGCTTTTACCGCCGGTCCTGGCCGTTGAGCCGATCCTTGCGGTTACTGCGTCCGAGTCCCCTGAGCATTGGGTTCCGGTCTGGCAGTTTGTCCGCCGCGCCGCGCCGCTGTCGCGCGCGCCTTCGCTCGTTGGTTGATTAGTCCCTGCGCGGACTGATCGACCCTGCATCTATTCCATCCCACTGCGGGACGCCTGCGCGCGTCTGCGTTTCCGGGGATGTTTTGTTCACCGCCTTATTACGTCCATTCACTTTTCATGAAGCCCATTATTTCCACGCCCTCCTTCCTCATCCGCCCGACGCTCGGGTTGATGCTTCTCTCCCTCGCGGGTGTTGCGCGCGCACAAAGCGCGTCCGCCGAAGCCGCACCTGCCGTTTCGCTGTCCACGCTTGTCAGCGAAATCACGATCAAGAATCCCGAACTCGCCTTTTATGAGGCGGAACTCGATGCCACCAAGGCCGGCCGCAGGCTCGCTGGCACCCGTGAAAACCCTGAACTCTCCATGAGTGTGGGTCGCAAGCGTGTCACCGACCCGTCAGGAGCCCTTGCGGGTGAAGGCACTGCTTGGTCCGTGTCTGTCTCCCAGACCTTCGATTGGCCGGGCCGGCTCGCTCTCCGAAAGGCCATCGCCAATCAAGACATCGCCCTCGCGGAACTCGGTCTCGCGCGCTTCAAGGCTGCACTTGCCAGTCGCGCCCGCACTCTCGTCTACGGGCTCCATGCCGCTCATGAACGTGCTGCTGCTGCCGCAGAGGTGGCTGCACGTTATCAGGCGTTGCGGGAACTTTTCCTGGCCCGCGAGCCCGGTGGAATCACACCGCTGCTCGAGACGCGGGTTATCGAGGCGCAGGAACTGACGCTTCAAAAGCGCGCCACTGAAGCACAGCTTGCCGTCCAAGCTGCCCTCGTGGAGCTGAATCAGCTTCGCGGCCGTCCGGTGGATGCCACGATCACGGTTGCGCCGGTCAAACTCGCCCTCGGTTCCGCACCCGATCTCGACAACATCCTGTCCGCTGCTCGCGAGAACAACTTTGAGTTCAAGGCCGCCAAAATCGAACTGGAGCAACAGGGGCTGGTCGTCTCCCTGGCTCGCAATGAGGGCCGCCCGGGTTTCACCGTCAGCCCCTATATCTCTCAAGAGAAAGCAGGGGACAAGGAACGGACCTACGGCATCGGCCTGTCCGTGCCACTGCCAGTGTCCGGCCGCGCCGGTGCGAACACCGCCGTTGCCGAAGCCCGTCGCCGTCAGGCCGAAACCGCCGTCTTGGTGGCCCAGCGCAACATGGAGCGCGAGGTCATTACCGCCACCCACCGCCTCGCCGCCAAGCTGGCGGAATCCGCCAAATGGACGCCCGACGCCGCCCGGAAGTTCCGCGACGCGGCCGAACTGGCTGACCGCCACTACCGTCTAGGAGCCGTGCCGATCTCCACCTATGTCGAGCTGCAGAATTCCTATCTCGAAGCGATTGAAGCACTCTACGAGACCCAGCAGGAGGCCCTCGAAGCCGCCGGCACGCTTCAGCTCCTGACCGGTCTCGAACTCAACGCCGTGGAGGCGCAGCCATGAATAGAGCGCATCTCCTCCGGCCGGCGATTCCCATCCTGGTCGGACTGGCCCTCGCTGGTTGCGGGAAGCCCGCCTCTACCGCGGGTCATGAAGGCCACGATCACAGCGCCCACGCTCACGCCGAAGACGAAAGCCCGGTGAAGTTCAAGGAGGGCTCCGGATTGCAGCTTTCCGCCGAAACCTCCTCCGCCCTCGGTCTCAAGACCGGGGAAGTGGAAGAGCGAGCCGTTCGCCACACCTACGATCTGACCGCCTCGGTCTTCGACGCGGGTCCTCCGGCCCGCGCCAGTTCACTCGTGCCAAGCGAAATCGCGGATGACCTCGAAAGGCATCCGCCCGCCGAAGCCAAGATTCTTGCGATCCACCGCGAGCTCTCATCGGCCGTGACGCAGGTCGAGATCGTCTTTGCCGTCGCGGGCAACCCTTCCGTCGGTTCTACGATCAACCTGACGCTCCGTGGCCCAGCCAGCACAGGCACGGCCGTGCCCCGATCTGCGCTGCTGCGCACGGCCACCGGCACCTTCGTTTACGTTGTCAACGGAGCCAATCTGCTTCGCACACCGGTCAAACCGGGTGCCAATGACGGCGAATACATTGAAATCCTCGACGGACTCTATGCGGGCGACGTGGTCGCGACCGCCGGAGTCGAACAACTCTGGCTCACGGAGCTGCGCCTCACCAAGGGCGGCGGCCACAGCCACTAATCCTCTTCCGATCCACTCATGATCGACAAAATTCTGGAATTCTCCCTTCGCCAGCGCGCCTTCGTCGTGCTCGGCGCACTCGCGCTGCTCGGCGCGGGTATCTGGGCCGCCCTGCGGCTGCCCATCGACGCCACCCCTGACATCACCAACGTGCAGGTGCAGATCAACACGGAGGTCAACGGCCTGGCCCCCGAGGAAATCGAAAAGCTCGTCACATTCCCCATCGAAATGGAAATGAGCGGCGTGCCCGGTATGACGGAACTGCGCTCGCTCTCTAAGACGGGCCTTTCGCAGATCACCCTCGTCTTCGGCGAGGACACCGACATCTACCGCGCCCGCCAGCTCGTCAGCGAGCGCATGCAAAACGTAGCCGAGGAGCTGCCGCCCGGCATCACCCCGAAGCTCGCGCCCATCACAACCGGCCTGGGCGAAATCTTCTACTACGTTGTCGATTACAAGGACGATGCTCCGAACAAGCCCGAGACCCGAACCGCACAGCTCATGGAACTGAAGCTCATCCACGACTTTGTCGTTAAACCGGGTCTGCGCACCGTTCCGGGCATCGCCGAGGTCAATGCCTCGGGTGGCTACGAAAAGCAGATTGTCGTCCAGCCCCGTCCGGACGCCTTACTCGCCACCGGCATCACGTTCAGCGACCTCGCCAGCGTCATTGGGGAGAACGTCGAGAACGCGGGCGGCGGTGCCGTGCAGATCGGTGGCGAGCAGATCACCATCCGTGCCGACAGCCGCGTCCAGAGCGCGACAGAAATCTCCCAACTGCCGATCAAGTTCCGTGGCGCCGCCGCGAAACCGCTCCTCGTTCGCGATGTCGCCGACGTGGGTATCGGCAGCAGCCTCCGCACCGGCTCCGCCACCTACAACGGCAAGGAGGCCGTGCTTGGCGCTGCGCTTATGCTGGCAGGGGAGAACTCCCGCATCATTGCCAAGCGCGTGGCGGAAAAGCTCGTGGAAATTGCCCCCAAGCTGCCGCCCGGGGTGGCCATCACCACCGTCTATGACCGCACGGACTTGGTGGACCGGACCATCGCCACGGTCGAAAAGAACCTTTTCGAAGGCGCTATTCTCGTGGTTGTCGTCCTGCTCGGGCTCCTGGGCAACTGGAGGGCGGCCCTGATCGTCGCCTTGGCCATCCCGCTTTCGTTTCTCTTTGCCATCACCGGCATGGTGCGTTTCGGCGTCTCCGGCAACCTGATGAGTCTCGGCGCAGTGGACTTCGGTCTCATCATCGATGGTGCCGTCGTGATGGTCGAGAACATCGTCCGCCGGCTCGGAGTGCGTCAGCATGAGTTGCATCGCACCCTCACCCTCGAAGAGCGCATGCACACCGTGCTCGCCGCCGCCAAGGAGGTTGGACGCCCGACCTTCTTCGGCGTCTTCATCATCACCATCGTCTATGTGCCCATCCTCTCCCTCACCGGTATTGAGGGAAAGATGTTCAAGCCGATGGCCCTCACAGTCATCTTTGCCCTGATCGGCGCGCTCATTCTCGCGCTGACTCTCATGCCCGTGCTCTGCTCGTATTTCCTGCGGGGAAAGATCACGGAGGAAGACAACTTCCTCGTCCGCGCCGCGAAAACAGTCTATCGCCCGACTCTCGATGTGGCGCTTCGCCTTCGCTGGCTCTTTGTCGGCGTGGCCGTCGCCCTCTTTGTCGGTGCCGTTGTTCTCTTCACCCGGCTCGGGGCGGAGTTTGTGCCGCAGCTCGACGAAGGCTCCTACGCGGCCCACATGATCCGCACGACCAGCATCGGCCTCGATGCGGCCATCGCAATGCAGGAGCGGTCGGAAAGGATTCTGAAGGAACGATTCCCCGAGGTCACTTACACGTTCTCCCGCATCGGCACCTCGGAAGTCGCGACCGATCCGATGGGCGTCAACGTCGCGGACACCTATATCTTCTACAAGCCGTTCGACCAGTGGCCGAAGGATGAACACGGCCACACGCCGACCAAGGACGAGGTTGCCACCCGCATGGCGGCGGAACTCGCCGCCCAACTCCCGGCCGAGTCCCACCTTTTCTCCCAGCCCATCGAGATGCGCTTCAACGAGATTCTCGAAGGCACCCGTGCCGACATCGCCGTGAAGGTCTTCGGCGACGACTACGCGGAGATTGAGCGCATCGCCTCCGAGGCTCGTGAGATCCTCGAGCAGGTGCCGGGCGCGGCGGACGTGGAGTTCGACGCCCTCGGCAAGGCCCCGATGCTGGAAATCAAGCTCAAGCGCGACGCCATGACGCGCTACAACGTCCACGCCAGCGAGGTGAACGCCACCGTGGCCACCGCCCTCGCCGGCACGGAGACCGGCGTGATCGTGGACGGCAACCGCCGTTATCCGATCGTGGTCCGTCTCCCGGAGAACCTCCGCGCCGCTTTCGATGAACTCAAGCACCTGCCGCTGCGCTCCTCGCATGAGGAGGGTGTCATCACCCTTGGCCAGGTCGCCGATTTCGTTATCTCCGAGAAGGTCAATACCATTGCCCGCGAGTTCGGCCAGCGCCGCGCTGCGATCATGGTGAATCTCCGCGGTCGGGACGTGGAGAGCTTCGTCCTCGAAGCCCGAGCCAAGGTCAACGAATCGATCAAGCTGCCTCCCGGCTACTCCATCGAGTTCGGTGGGCAGTTCAAAAACCTCCAGGAAGCCCGCGCCCGCCTCGCGGTCATCGTCCCGGTGGCGCTTGCCGTCATCTTCCTCTTGATCTTTCTGGCGTTCGGCAGTCTGCGCCAGGCCCTGCTCGTCTTTTCGGGCATCCCGCTCGCCGTCACCGGCGGCGTCTTCGCCCTCTGGCTGCGCGACCTGCCGTTCTCGATCTCCGCAGGCATCGGGTTCATCGCCCTTTCCGGTGTGGCCGTGCTCAACGGCGTCATGCTCGTGAGTTACTTCAACCAGCTCCGCGAACTCGGCCGCACGGTCCGGGAAGCGACTATTGAAGGCTCGCTTACCCGTCTGCGGCCTGTGCTCATGACGGCCCTCGTCGCCTCCCTCGGCTTCCTCCCGATGGCGCTCGCCCACGGTGCTGGCGCCGAAGTCCAGCGTCCACTGGCGACCGTCGTCATTGGCGGCATCGTCAGCGCGACCTTTCTCACTCTCGTGCTGCTGCCCGCGTTATACGACAGGTTCGAGCGGGACGCTAATGCCGGCTCGCCGGAACAGCCCTCAACCCCAACTGAAGGAAATGTATGAAAGCCAACCTATTGTTATTGAGTCTCGCCGCCACAGTCTTGGCTGGCTGCGCCACGCCCTTTCGGGCTCCGCCCGATGTGGCTCATATCAAACTTGATCGTGCCGACTCTCCGGTCGTCGTGGTCGAGAAAATCTGGCTGGAGCGGAAAAAAGGACCGCTCGTCGTCAAGGGCTACATCGTCAAGCGGCTGGAAGCCGAAGACACGACCAAAACCCATCTGGATGTGACGCTCTACGATGCCGCCGGCTCTGTGCTGCGCAGCAGCGTGGAGCATTTTGACCCGCGTCAGATCCCCCATCGCTACCGGCGACCCGACTACGCCAGCTACAGCGTGCCGCTCGATCCGCTCCCCAGCGGCACCGTGCGCATCGAAGTCCGTGCCCACGAAGGCAACCACTCCTGAACCTCAACCGACATTGTTCCCATGAAAAACATCCGCAACCTCATCCTCACCTCATTCGCGCTGCTGGCCACGGCCGTAGCCTTCGCCGCCAAGCCGATCCCCGGTCCCAAGGGCGGCAAAATTGTCACCACGGAGGCTCCCCATGTGGAGTTCTTCGTGGAGAAAGACCGCACGGTCACTGTGTCTTTTTACGACAAGGACCTCAAGCCCGTGGCCCCGTCCGGCCAGGTGGTCTCGGCTGTCGCCGAAGCCAAGACCGGCAAGGTGAATCTCGCCTTCGCGGCCAGGGACGGCGCGCTGGTTTCGTCCTCTCCGCTGCCGGAAGGGGAAGGCTACCGGATCGTGGTTCAGGTGCGCGAATCTGCCCAAGCCAGGCCCAAGAACTATCGTCTCGAATATCACGATGAAGTTTGTGGCGAGTGCAAGCGGGCCGAATACGCCTGCATCTGTGAGGAACACGGTGAAGAGGCGGGGGAGCACAAACACTGAGGCCAACACGATGCCGTCCCCTGCCTGAAAACCGAACACCATGAGTGAAGACGAGCATAGCCACGAATCGTGTTGCGAACACTCGCACGACAACCGATTCGAGAGTCTGAGCTTGCTCGTGTCGGGCGTGCTCGTGGGAGCCGCCCTTCTTGCCAGCCAATGGGAGGCTGACGGTCGCACGATCACCGCCCTCCTTGCGGGCGCTGGTATGCTGGCCGGCGGCTGGTTCCTGTTGCCCAAGGCGTGGCGGGCCGTCCGCCGATTACGTCCTGACATCAATCTGTTGGTCGTCATCGCCGCCATCGGGGCGTCGGTGATCGGCGAGTGGGTCGAGGCTTCGGCCGTGGTGTTTCTCTTCGGTGTGGCTGAGTGGCTTGAGGGTTGGGCGGACCGGAGAGCACGGCGTGCCACCGAAGCCTTGCTGGAACTGGCACCGAAGGTTGCCCTCGTAATGCGTGAGGGCAAATTCGTGGAGGTGCCGGTCGATCAGGTGTCCATCGGTGACACGGTCGCCACCAAATCGGGCATGAGCATCCCGCTCGATGGCGTGGTGCTGAGCGGTGTATCTGCGGTCAATCAAGCACCGATCACGGGCGAGTCGGTCCCGGTGGACAAAACCCCCGGCGACCCGGTGTTTGCCGGCACGATCAACGGAGAAGGCTCGCTGGAAATCAAAGTGACCAAGACGACCGGCGACACAACGCTGGCCCGGATCATCCGATTGGTCGCGGAAGCGCAGGAGCAGAAGGCACCCACGCAACGCTTCGTGGATGTGTTCGCCCGCTACTACACGCCCGCCGTTACCGGCGTGGCGCTGCTGGTGTTCCTCGTGCCGCCTCTGTTGCTGGGAGGCGACTGGAACACTTGGCTCTATCGCGCCTGTGTGCTGCTCATCATCGCCTGTCCGTGCGCCTTGGTGATCTCCACGCCGGTCAGCATTGTCGCCGGTCTGACGGCACTTGCGCGGCGCGGTGTCTTGGTCAAAGGCGGCGCGCATCTCGAAACCATCGGTCGCCTCAAGGGATTGGCCGTGGACAAGACCGGAACCATCACGGAAGGAAAACCGCAGGTGCTCGGCGTTGAGTTGCTGGGTTCGGCGACCATGTCGCAGGTGCTGGGAGTTGCGGCGGCCATTGACGAACACTCCGCCCATCCCTTGGCCAAGGCCGTGGTCGCGCACGCACAAGAGCAAAAGATTTCCTACGACCGGGCTTCAAATTATCAGGCCCGCAGCGGACGCGGAGCCGAAGGCATGATCGCTGGTCACGCCTACGTCGTCGGCAATCACCGCTTCGCCCACGAACTCGGAGTATGCTCGGAGAGTGTCGAAACCCGGTTGGCGACAATCGAGGCCCGGGGGCAGTCTGTCGTGGTGGTCGGCCATCGCCCGCACGACGGATGCAACGGCGAGGTTCTGGGCATCATCGCCATCGGTGACACACTGAGGCCCAACGCCAAGGCCGCGATAGCGGCGCTGCACGCGGCCGGTGTCGAGCAAGTGGTGATGCTGAGTGGCGACAACCAGCGCACCGCGGATTTCATCGCGCGTCAGGTTGGTATCGACGAAGCCCGAGGCGACCTGCTGCCGGACGACAAGGTCGAGGCCGTGAAGGCCCTGCGCGCAAAGCATGGCGTGGTCGGCATGGTGGGCGACGGCGTGAATGACGCTCCTGCGATGGCCACAGCCAGCATAGGCATTGCGATGGGCGCGGCCGGCACGGACGCCGCCATCGAAACCGCCGACATCGCCCTCATGCAGGACGAACTCGGTAAGATCGCGGAAACCATCCGCCTCGGCCGCCGCACGCTCGGCATCATCCATTTCAACATCAGCTTCGCCCTCGGCCTCAAGGCCCTGTTTCTCCTGCTTACCCTGATGGGGCACGCCAGCCTGTGGCTGGCCATCATGGCGGATACCGGCGCCACCCTGCTTGTCGTTGCTAATGCCCTGCGCCTGCTTGCCGCACCCAAGTCTGTTACCCAATGACATGCCGTGCAGGCGAAACGACCATTGAGGAAGGCAGACAAGCCCTCGCGCAGAGTGCAGTGGGAGCCCGAGGTCGTGCCGTGGGGAATCGGACTTGGATTGCTGCTCGGCTTTGCTGCTGAAATTTACTGGCACGGAAACATGCTGTGGATGACCGGGGGCGGTATAGGCGGTGGTCTGCTGGGGGCGGTCTGCGACACCGCGTTGTTCATCTACCGTCACATTCGTCGCAAACACCAGACGAACAAGGGTCTTCACCCGTGAGGAAAACGCGGTCAGTCTCGCGTGTGACCGGATGACTGCTCCCGCATCAACCAATACCACCGCGCCCGTTGTGCCGGACCGACTGAATCGGTTCAGGTATGCGCTCTACGCACCGATCTACGACCGGCTGGCGGGCCTCTTCGCCGGACAGCGTCGCGCTGCCATTTCCGCCCTTCGTCTGCGTCCCGGGCAAAGGGTTTTGTTGGTCGGCTGTGGCACGGGCCTGGATTTGGAGTTCATTCCCAGCGGGGTGTTCGTGTCGGGTCTCGACCTAACGCCCGGCATGGTGGACCGGGCGGTGGCTCGCGCACGTCGTCACGGACTCGAAGGTTCTTTTCTGGTCGGAGATGCACGTTCGCTGCCATTTCCGGATGGCTGTTTCGACGTGGTGCTCCTGCACCTCATTCTCGCGGTTGCACCGGAGCCTGAGCGCATTGTCGGCGAGGTTGACCGGGTGCTCGTTCCCGGAGGCACAGTGTCGATTTTCGACAAATTTCTGCCGGCCGGTCAAACTCCCGGCTTGGCCCGTCGGCTGGCCAATCGGATCGCGGCCCTGGCGTTCTCCGAGCTGAATCGGACGGTCGAGCCGCTCGTCTCTGTGGCTGGCTGGACAGTGCGCTTGGACGAACCGGCGGGATTCCGCGGCTCCTACCGACGCATCATCGCCATCAAACCGGCGCCGGTCTCCAGGTAACGCGTCAACGGACGTGCGCCTTGAGCCGTGTGCTCAGAACTTTGATGTCGATCTCCGCGCTGACGACGGTGGCGCGGGCTTTGGCGAGGCGCACCTCGGCTTTCATCAGCTCGCGTTTGAGCGTGTCGAGTTCGTCGGTCGTGGTGCGGGGGTTGCGTGCGGTAGCGGGTGATTCGGAGGTGCCGTTGTTCATGGTGAATTTCTTTGGATTATGAATGCGCCGGTCAGCGGAGTGCTGACCGGCGCCGCTGATTGAAGCGGCTCGCGTGCACCTGGCACGCGAGCGCGCCTACCGGAAACGGGGGATCACGCCTCCCGAAAGAAAGGGAGCGGCCCGGAGGCCGCTCCCCGTGCCGGACTCAGTTGTTCGCGAACTCGCTCGCGAGACTCCAGAGCGCCTTGTTCAGCTTCTGGCTTTCGCCTAGCCCACCCACCGGTCGCGTGCGGTTGCGGCGGATGCCCATGCCGGCGGTGTAACCCATGTAGCGGTCACCGCCTCGAATCAGGTGCTCCTGAACCACGTTGAAGGTGGTCCAGAGGTCCGTGGCGGCATCGCCGTAGCGCACCGGCGTCAGCAGCTTCTCAGGGCTGAGGAGCTTCATTACCGGCTGATCGCCATCCCAGCGGAGGCCCGCCGCGCGCCGGGCGAACTCCACTCGCGTGGTCTGCGGGAGTTGCACACCCTGCCATTTGGCCACCGCCTCCAGCGCACGGGGCGCGTTCTCCGCCACGGACTGCGCCGCCTTGGCGAAGGCCTCGGCGGAAACGTCCATGTGCCGGATCGAGACATGGGCGAAGTCGGCGTCGGCCACGGTTAGACCGTTGCGGCAGACCAACCGATACAGGCCTGCGTCGATGCGGTAGGCCCGGCTGCCGTCGTGCGCGTTCTGCAGGATCATTTCCGGGCGAATGCTACCCACCTGAAATGCACCGGCCTCCAAGTCAACCCGCCGGGCAAAGCGGATTTCGTGCATCTGAAAACCGATGCGGTCCTCCAACCTGACCCGCTGTTCCGAAGCCTTCACCGGCTCCCAACCCTCCGCACCAAGCAGGGCAACGACCTGCTGGGTTGAAACGAAGGTGTAGCGCGACGACACCCCGGGCCGCGCGTGCTCGGCGAAGATCGAGGGAGCGCAGCGGCGGAGGTCATCGGGCGAAAGCGCCTTGAAGACGCGAGCGGGAGCAACGGGAACGGATTCAATCGAGTTCATAACTTTCCTTGTTCTGGAGCGCCCCAACGAGGGCGCATCGTGGCGGGCCGCGCCACGCGGACCCCAACCCGAGCCGAACCGAAAATCGGCCGCCCCGGAGGGATGCCGACGATCAGCACCGTCGCGCAAGGTGGAGCGCAGCGCAGCGAGCAATACCTTGAGGCGCGGACGGGCGGAAGGCGCTCGCGCCGCCGACCGCCAGCCGGCGCAGGTGCTACAATCAGGCAGCCCACAGGGGTCAGGCTACGCACACTGCGGATGCGCGAGCGGTGCAACGAGAGCGAGCACCGGCAGCCCAGCGGCGTCTGAGCGTCACCCTTGGGGGCGAGCGGGACCGGACGGTGCGCAGGTGTGGGAGCGGAGCGAAGGCGACAGGCCGGGAGTGGAGGAAGGAGTCGGCGCCGGCGGGAGCGCGGCAAGGCCGCCGGTGTCGCGACCGGAGAGCCTGCGACCGGGAGCGATCCTGGCGAATGGTCGTGCCCGGACGACGAATCGCCAGAGGCGTCCGTGAGCGCGGACGGAGTGCGGCAGCACGGAGCTGGCGTCGTGAAGCGGAGCGTAACAGCCCGGAGCGAAGCGATGGGTGAGAATCAGCGGGTGCCCGCATCGCGGGCGATGAGGCGAACAACCAAGCCGTCTCCGCCCGCAACGAGCGGCCGGAGCCGCAGTCGGAGCGAAACACCGGAGCGGTGGCCGGTCCCGCTCGCGCCACACGGTCTTGCCAAGGCAGCACGGGCGCACGGGAGTTCACTTCAGTCGGGTCAGAGCCGGATCGAACGCAGTCGCAGCGCATTCAGCACGACGCTGATTGAGCTGAGGCTCATGGCGGCACCGGCAAACATCGGATTGAGGAGCCAGCCGAACGTCGGGAAGAAGAGGCCGGCGGCGAGCGGGAGGCCGGCGACGTTGTAGGCAAACGCCCAGAAAAGATTCTGCCGGATATTGCCGATGACGGCTCGGCTCAAATGCACGGCGCGAACCAGCGCCTGCAAATCACCCTTCACCAGCACCAGACCGGCGCTGTGCATGGCCACATCCGTGCCGGTGCCCATGGCAATCCCGACGTCCGCCGCGGCCAAAGCGGGGGCATCGTTGAGCCCGTCGCCCGCGAAGATCACCCGGGCTCCTTCTTGGCGATGACGCTGAACCAAGGACTGCTTTCCGGCCGGGGTCACTCCGGCATGGAATCCGTCCAGCCCGAGTTTGGCAGCGACTGCGGCGGCGGCCGTCTCACGGTCGCCGGTTACCATATACACCCTGAGCCCGGTCCGCTGAAGTTCGGCGATGGCTTCGGCGGTCGTGGGTTTGAGCTGATCCTCCAAGGCGATCAAGCCGGCAGGGCGGCCGTCGATGGAGACCGCGGCGAGCGTGGCCGCAGGGTGAGACTGCACTTGGGAGGCCGACTCGGCTCGGCCGACTTGAATCAGCCGACCGTCAATGCGTGCGCAGACCCCGGCACCGGCCTCGGCCTTGAATTTTTCCGCCTCCGCGAGGGACAGCCCGCGAACCCTGGCCGCTTCGACGATGGCACGGGCCAGAGGATGCTCGCTCGGGGATTCGGCGGAGGCGGCGAAACGCAGCAACTCCTCTTCGCTGGTGCCGGCATACGCCTCGACGGCGACCACGGCCGGCCGACCGACTGTAAGGGTCCCGGTCTTGTCAATCAGAAGGGTATTCGCCGAAGCCAGACGCTCCAAGGCGGCGGCATCCTTCACGAGCACGCCCGCTTGGGCGCCGCGCCCGATACCGGTAACAAGGGAAACCGGCGTGGCGAGGCCCAAGGCACATGGGCAGGCGATGATGAGCACGGCCACCGCATTCAGGAGTCCGTGCAGCCAGCCATCGACCGGAGCCAGCAGACCCCAGGCGAGAAACGTCAGTCCTGCGACCACCAGCACCGCAGGGACGAACCACGCGGAAACCCGGTCCGCGAGCCTTGCGATGGGGGCCTCGCTCTCGGTGGCCTGTTCGACCAGGCGCACGATCTGCGCGAGCATGGTGTCCGCTCCCACCCGCTCGGCGCGGAAGGTAAACGACCCGGTCGTGTTGAGCGTGCCCGCGTGGACCTTCTCGCCCGCGCGCTTCGTCACGGGCAGAGGCTCACCGGTCAGCATCGACTCGTCGATTTCGGCGGCCTCGGCCAGGAGGGCGCCGTCCACCGGAAGGTTTTCGCCGGGTCGCACGCGCACCACATCGCCGACTTGGAGCGCTTCGACCGGCACGGTTTCCTCCGTGCCGTCCGCCCGCACCCGTTGCGCCTGGCGCGGAGCCAGATTCATCAGTGCGCGGATGGCGGCGTCGGTGCGCGCGTGCGTCCGCTGCTCGATGATCTGGCCCAGCAGGACAATTGTCGTAATGAACGCGGTGGCCTCGAAATAAAGAGGCAGGCCGTGCCCGGACTGCAAATTCGCCGGGAACCACGCACCGAACAATACCGCCGCGGCGCTGTAGAAGTAGGCCGCCCCGGTTCCGGTCACGGTCAGGGTGAACATGTTGGTATCGCGGTCGCGCACGGACTTCCACCACCGCCGGTTCATCGGGGCACCCGCCCAAAAGAAGATCGGGGTCGTCAATAGCAGTTGAATCCAGCCGGACGCGTGAGGTGGGAGCCACGAGAATGCGTGAGGCCAGAGCATTTCGCCCATGGCGAGCGCGAGCACCGGCAGCGTCAGGGCGGCAGCCACGTAGAGCTTTGGCCGGAGGTAGCGTTCGTGGGGGAGCCCCATGTAAACGGGCTCGTCGGGCGCTGGAAGGGCGTCCGTGCGGCTCATGCCGTGATGATGCCCACCATGAGCGGCTGGGGCCGCGGTGTGGGGGGCATGACAGTGGCTGGAGGAATGGTCCATGGGAGCGGAGGATTTCATGATGAATGAGGGCTTACATCTCCGCAGACGGACCTCGCGGCCGGATCTTACAGACTGCGTTACGATTCTTTTTCCGGCGCGCAGTTGCAGTCCAGACAGGCGCCGTCGGCGCAAGCTCCGCAGAAGGTCTCAAGGCGTTCCCGGAGTCTTTTTCGCGCCCGGTGGAGAATGACGCTGGCGTGGTTCGCGGTGAGGTCCATTTCGCGTGCCGTGGCTCCGATCCCTGCCCCTTCCAACTCCACCTGGCGAAGGAGTTCGGCCTGCTCCGGCGGCAGGGTGGAAATGACGCTGCCGAGGCACCCGCAGATGGCTTTCGCCCAGGCTTCCGGCGGTTCGCTCCCGGCCTCCGAGGCCTGAACCATCTTGGCGAGCGCCTCGTCCCGATGCCGGAGGGCACCCTTTTCGCGGTAGTGGTCAGTGACCGCATTGCGCAGCAGACGATAGAACCACGCGACGGCCTTGTCGTCCTCGCGGAGGTCTTCCGCATGACGGAAGGCCTTGGTCAATCCAGCCTGCAAGATGTCTTCGGCATCAGCTTCGCTGCCGACCCGGGTCACGAGGAAAGCCCGGAATTTCTCCCGCTGGGCGTTGAGGGCCCGCGTGATCACTTCGGCGCGGGCGCCCTTGGCTCGTTGCCCTGAGCTTTTCCTGAGCGCGCGTCTCGTTGGCATGGCTTAGTTTAAACCAGTGATTTCGTAGCGGGTCGAAGCGAAAGACACCCTCGCAGTGGCTTGTCTGCCCGATACAATGACAGGCTCCCACAGGGCGTGGCCATGCGCTTCGTCTCCTCCACGCCGACAAAGCCGGCCTGGGCGATAAGCTCCGGCAATCGCCCGGCAACGCTGTCCCTCGTCGTCTTGAAGCCGTCCAGGAACTGAACTGACAGAAAGGCCGCGCGCATGAGTGGGTCCCCGGGCCGTCCCCAGTCGGCGATATGCAATTCTCCACCGGGCTCCAGCACCCGCCCGATTTCAGCCAGGGCGCGCCTCTTGCTCTCGAGATCCAGGTGATGGAAGAACAAGCTACTTACCACCGCATGAAAGCGCGCCTCCGGAAGCGGCAGGAGCAACGCGGAAGATTGGACCCAAACCAGATCGAGCCCGGCGCGCTGGGCCTTGTTCCTCGCGATGGCCAGCACGTTGGCGTCTCCGTCCAGCCCCGTGACCTCGGCCCCGGGGGCGGCGAGCTTTAGCTGCACCGCGAAACTACCGGTGCCGCAGCCGACATCAAGAATCCGGTGGCCCACTTTGGGGGCAACCTGGGCAAGCAGCGCCTTGCGAAAGGCCGCTTCTCTGGTCGTCCAACGCACGACCCCATCATACCAACGGGTCAGGAATGAGTAGGAGAGCGCCGGAATGTAGGTCGGCTCAGCCATGGCCGGTCAGTTTACCTTGGGCAGATTCCGCGATGAGCTGTGGCTCAACCGGATCTTCCAGCCGGCCGACGTTCGCTGCAGAACGCTAGTCGCAAGGCCCCGTTTCTCAATGACGCGGCCATCTTCCTTGAGGGTGATGCGATAGATGTAGGTTTCGGTGGCGAAGGCATGGTCGCCCTCCACCCGCACGCTTACCACGTAATCCCGGAACGAGAACTCCTTGAACTCATGCAGTTCCGGTCCGATGTGGTGCTCCAGGTAGCGGGCGAAGCTGCCCTCCACCCCGCCGGACTCGAAAACTTCCGAATCGGCCGTGAACAAACCGGTCAGGCCCGACACGTCGAGTGCTTCCAAACCGGCCTTGTAGGTTGAAAGCACCTGCTTCACGGCCGCCACGTCGGAAGCGTCCTGTGTCACCGCGCCGGACGAACTGGCGGGCGCGGGTTCGGTCCCGTGTTGCCCTTTTTCATGGGCAGCGAGGGAACCCGACAACAACAGTGCGCCGCCAATGACAGCTAGGGGCCGGACAATCTTGGGGATGCTCATGGGGTGCGGGAGTTCATGATTTGGTCGGGGTCGTTGCAGGCGCAGCGGCCTCCTTCGCCGGAGCGGGGGCAAGTTTCTTGAGGTAGCGGGCCGGATCCTTCAGGAACTTTTTCTCGCACGGCTTGCAGCAGATTTTGATCTCCTGGCCTTCGTAGACGAAGGTGCGCTCGTCGCCCATGGAGCCGAGGTCGTTGTCGGTTACGATGCAGACGTTGAGCGGATACGGTTTCACGGCGCTTTTGGCGTCTTCCTTCGCTCCCGCGATCAGCGGGGAAAGTAGAGCGGCGAGGCCGAGGGCGACGAGCGCGAGACGATTGTTTTTGAGTTTGGTTTTCATGTTTATGGGTGAGAACTGAGAGTGAAAATGAGCTTTAGAAACGGAGGCCTACGCCGGCTCCGAGGCCGTAGTCCGAGTCGTAGAGCGACACGAGGGAGAGGCGCTTGGTGAGCGTATAGGACAGGCCGGCCTGCCACTCGAAATCCTGCTCGGTATCGTAGGAGGCTCGGGCGATCAGGCTGAGGCGATCCGTGAGCGCGACTTCGCGGCCGAGAGCGAAACGGACATCGCCGTTGCTCTGCACCGTGGTGGTGAGCGCCGCCAAGTAGGGCAGCAGATAGGTGGCGCCGGCGATCACGCTGTCTTTGCCACCCTCGATGTTGGTCAGTCGGTAACCGGCAAACGCAGTCCAGCGGGTGTTGAAATAGTGCGAGTAGGTCGCGTCGATTTCGTATTCGCGGCGCTCGACCCGCTCCCAACCGACATCCCATGCGAGATTCAGATTATGCCGACCGGCCTGCGCGGTTGCCAGGCCCTCGCTGAGGTTGCTTTGCACGATAGCGTCGGCCCAGAAGTAGGGATGCGGCATGGCGTGTTCGCCAAGGTTCGCGTGGTAATTCGGTGCGACGGTCTTGGTAGAGCCCGGCGCGGCGGAATGCTGCGCGCGAGGAGAGGCTGACATGCCGGGCATGTTGGCCATGCCGGAGCCGGCAGGCGCGTCGGCGGACGCCTCGGAGGTCATGGGCGTGGCCGACTCGGTCGCGGCGGGGAGCATGTCACCGGCGGTGTAACTAAAGACGCGGCCCATGCCCGCCTTGTGGTGATAGAGCAGATGGCAGTGAAACAGCCAGTCGCGCTCTTCGTTCGCATAGAACTCGATGACGCGGCGGCTCATGGGTGGCACATCCACGGTATGTTTGAGCGGGGCAAACTCGGCCGGCACGCCGTTGGGCATGAGCAGGCGGAAGAAGTGACCGTGCAAGTGCATCGGATGGTGCATCATGGTGTCGTTGGCCAGGACGATGCGGAGCTTTTCACCGCGTTTGACCGGGATGACATCCGCTTCGTCGAGAGTCTTGCCATTGATCGACCAAAGATAGCGCCACATGTCGCCGGTGAGACGCAGGGTGATCTCGCGGGCCGGCGCATCGGCGGGCAGAGACGTGGGCGCGACAGCGCGCAGGCGGTGGTAAGGCGGGAGCGGACGGGGCAGTTCTTCCGCGAGAGCTTCCGCGTCGGTCGCGTTGCCATCGGCTTCCATCATGCCGAGGATGGCGTCCATCGCATCGTCCATGCTGTAGGGGTTGAGCGGGCCGGGCGCGGGGGCCGGGCGCACCTCGGCGGCATTGCCCAGGAGGAGCGAGGAGTGGCCGGAATTATCCTGCGCGGTGGCGCGCACTTCCCACGCGAGATTGGCGGGCGCATCGAGCGGGATCGTGACGAGCACGTCGTAAGTTTCCGCCATTCCGATGAGCAATTGTTTCTGGCGGATGGGCACCACGTCCATGCCATCGGCGGCGATGATCGTGAGCGGGCCGGTTGCGGCGCTGAGATAAAAATAACTGGCGGCGGCGGCGTTGATCACTCGCAGGCGGACCGTCTCGCCGGGGCGAGCAGGCAGGGACTGGCGGCGGAGTCCGTTGACGAGAAAAGCGTCGTAGGCCACGTCGGAGACATCCATCACGGGCAGGCGGGCCTTTTCGCGGTCGAGGTAGTCGCGCAGATGACCGGCGCGCCAGGCACCCCAGAGGGACTGCGCGGTGCCCTTGCGCAGGCCATACCATTCGCCGCCGCGCAGCAGGGTGCGCATGACCTCGGTGGGGCTTTCGTTCGTCCAATCGGAGAGCACAAGCACCTCTTCGCGGTCGATTTTGGGAATGTCGGCGCGGACGGGCGTGCCGTCTCGCGGTTCGATCACGATGCTGCCGTAAATACCACGCTGCTCCTGAAGGCCGGTATGGCTGTGATACCAGTAGGTGCCGGCATGTTTGAGTTTGAATTCAAAGGTGCGCGAGCCGCCGGCCTTGATCGGCGGCGTGGTGATATAGGGCACGCCGTCCTCCAGGTTTGGCACGAGCAGGCCGTGCCAGTGGATGGAGGTCTCCTCATTGGCGAGGCGATTGCGCACATGAATGCGGGCAATTTCGCCTTCGCGGAAACGCAGCGTCGGGCCCGGGATGTTGCCGTTCAGCGCCAGTGCCCGCACCGGCTTGCCGGCGGGCGATAGCAGAGTCTCGGTGACATCCAGCGTGTATTCCACGATTTTGGCATCGGGATACAGCACGGACGCCTTTGGCTCAGATTCCCGCTCGGACCAGGATGCTTTGCCGCCACAGTCCTCGCACGCGTGGGCGGCAGCCACTGAGCCGAGGAAAAGAAAGATGATGCGATGAAGGAGCATGAAGCGCGGTTTCAGGTGGATAAATCGAAGTAATCTTCGCCCCATACCATCAGGGCGCCCAAGTGGGCGGCGGCGATCAGGATAAGATTGGTCAGCCAGATCGAGCCGCGCCGCAACCATTGCGCACCGGAGTTGGGTGCTTCGGCATAGCGGAAGGCAAGCCATGCGGCGGCGCTGGCGAGAACCGTGGTGCCCACACCCAACCAGCGATGCCATTGCAGCATCCACCGCAGTGACGGCCTCGGGTGCGACTCCACCGCGAACACCCAACCGGTGGCGGTTGCGGCGAGGGCGCCCGCGGCACCGATGACCATGAGCAACGCGACGGTCCGTCCCAAGCCAGGGCGGTCCCATTTTAAGCGAACCACCTCAAGGGCGGCGGCAAGCAGCAGTAGCGCGATGGGGAAATGCAATACGAGGGGATGTAGGCGACCGAAGAGCGTGGAGAGGTCCATGGTAGTGGGATGGCGTGGCAATAACAGACCGGCCGGAGCACAAAACTCCGGCCGGCGGATTCAAACGGAGTGAAGACTGATCAGTGGTGCTTGCCGTGTCCTTCGGCTGCCGGTGCCGCCGGCTTCTCACCCTTGGCCTTGGCGGCAGCGGCATCATCAATCATCATGAGGAATTTCTCGGGGTCCTTGTTGAAGTCCTTGACGCAGCTTTTGCAGCAGAGACGCACGAGCCGGTCGGGCTTCCCTTCCTGCTTGTAGGTGTAATTGATGGGCGGGCCCATATCGCCGTCCTCGAGCTTGTCCCCGGAGACGACACAGTAATCGACCGGATAGTCCGCCGCAGCTTGAGCGGAATCCTTGGCCTGCTCCTTGTCCTTTTTGTGGCCCTCATGAGCAAAGGCGGCGGTGCTCAAGCTGACGCTGGCGCCTACCAGAGTGAATGCGACGGTGATGATGCGGGTAAGTTTCATATAGGATGAGATGGTTCGTAGGGTTTAACGGCTATCTGGCCAAAATCCCTCAACGAATCTCTACCTCCTCCGCCGCATGGAGCTGCGAAAGGATTTCCCGTTGGTTTAGATGGTAACCCTCCTCATCCCTGCCGCGAGTGCGCCGAGGCGTGTCGCGCTATGGTGGGCGCGGGCGCAACGGAGCGGCCCCGTCGCTAGAGGCGCACCACCACCACTACCGACTGACTCTTGCTCCCACCTCGCTCGTAGGCAACAACCGCAGAGCCGGCGGCCGGGAGTGCCAGCACAGACGCAAATCGCGCTTCGTCTGCCAGCTTTGCCGGGGCCGTGGTTGCCGCACCGCGTTGCAGCCACAGTTGAGGGCCTTGCTGCCAGAGGATAGCGATCCCATCCGGGGCGAGGAAGGCCACCGGCTGATTGCCCTTGCCAACGAAAATTTCCGGCTCGTCAGGAGAAACCTTGAAGACCTCGCCTGCGCGCTGCCAAACCGCGCCGAAGCGGCCGCCGCCGAGGGCCACGATCCGGCCGCCGTCCATTGGGCAGGCGTTCAGAGGCCAAGTGCCCACGCCAAGCCTCAGCGCGTTTCCGAAGCTGGATGCTCCGTGGGGACGCACGGTCATCCACATGTCGCGCGCACCGGCGAGGGAGTTGCGCCACATCACCGCGAGATTGCCGGCGGCATCAAAGAGGGCGCTGGGGTGACAGCATTCGCACACCGATTTTTCCGGTGAACGATAGACGAGTTGGTTTCGCCCCCAAGTCCGGCCGGCATCCTTCGATTCAGCGCCCCACAGCTCCATCGGGCCGTTCCGGTTGTCGAGCCAGATGGCGAACAAGCTGCCGTCAGGAGCGACCGCGAGATCGTGGAGGCCTTCTCCGGTGCCGCCCGCGACGTCATTGACCGTCGTCAGTCCGGACCAGGTGTCGCCGCTATCATTGGAATGCAGTGCGAGGACCTTGTCGGTCTGCACTGTCACGGTCACCTTCTCGCCATGCACCGCAATCCGGGGACCGCGACGCATTCCGAGCGCAAGGCCCGGAAGGTTTGCGATCTTCCTCGTCGGAGAAAAAGTCGCACCCTGGTCTTCTGAATGAGCCACATACACCCCGTCGCCCTGGCCATAGGCCAGCCAAAGGCGGCCGGTGGAAGAAAGCGCCAGCTGCGGTTGAGCCGCTTGCGGAAACTCGGTGCGGGCGAAGACCGGCGCGGCGAACGCCGCCGCCACGAGGAGCACGCCGAGGGAGAGAAGCCGCGAAGAAAGGAAGAAACGGGGCATACCGGGGAACCTAGCGGAGATTTCAGCGCCGAAGCGAGTCCCGGTATTCCACGATGGCTATGGCTGAAACAGCTCGGGTATACGGTCTAGAACTCGTAGCGATAGCTCAAATTAATCCACTGCCGGGACCCTGAACCGACCCCCAGCGGCGACCACTCGGTGGCCTGATTGCGGGTGAAAACATAATGGCCGTCAACCGCCACGGAGCTGTGATGGGTGAAGTGGTAGGGCAGGCGAAAACTCACTCCCCCATAGGCGTAGTCGTCGCCCAGCCGGGAAAACGCCGCATCCGGCAGCAGGTCTTTCGCGGCGACAGATCCGGCGTAGGCCCGCAATTGGAGGTAGGTGCCCCGACTGCTGAGGAGCAGTTCGTAGTCGATGGAACCCTCGATTGAATTCGAGGGATATCGGATGTCGTAGCCGGCGAGGAGGCTGAGCCGCCAGTCGCGCCGGAAGGCCCAGGATAACTTAAGGTCAGCTTCGAAGGAATGGGCCGGGGCGCCTGCGACCGGTTGATCGACATACCAGAAGTGCGTGCCCCAGGCTTCGACAGTGAGCGTCCCGTCCAGATTCCAAACATACCCCAAAGCCGAGCTGAGCTCGTCAGGAGCGACCGAGTCAAACGAACGAGTCGAGTAAACGGCTCCCCGCCAAGCTCCGGCCTGTCCCTGCAATGAAGTTTGCCAAGCAGAGTTGGCGCGCTCCACTCCTCGGTAAACCGCGCGAGAAGCATATCCCGTGGTTAGTGCGATTGACTGCTCATCTTGCGCGCTAACGGCTGATTGTATCCAAGCGAAGAAAGCGGCCACCAAGAGCAACCGAGCCGGCACTGCACGAAGAGTCATCATGACTTTGGAAAATTGGGCTGGAGGAACCGTTCGGGGCGGTTCTTGCCTGGAGTCTCGGTCACAGGCCTCGGCTTGGGGCGTCGCGTCTGAGAAGAATATCTGGCGCGCTGGCGTTGTTTCAATCGCTGGAGCACTTTGAAACGAAAACAGGGGTCCGGAGTTGGGTCGACCCGCCAAATCTTTAGAAGCGCGGAAAGCTTGTCAGGGGATTTCATAGCGGTGGGTCTACCAGCGTCCGGTTTCCTTCCACTTGATGTCGGCAAGGAGGTCCTCCACAATGGATTGAGGCCGTTCGCCCGCGGCGAACCGGTCGGGAGCGCGCTGGAAGAACTGGACGCACATCGGACAACATAGCGCGAATCGGCGCCCCTTATGGTAAAGATGGGCCGCGTTGGTGGCGGCGGTCACGTCTTTGCCGCAGACGATGCAGGTTTCGGCGTTAGCGTCTTCCGGGTTCATGTTGAGGAGCCGCGGCAGCGTTCAGGTCTCTGGCAGCGCCTTGGCGATGGTGAGGCACTCGTGCCCTTTCTTGTTGACGTAGTGAACCTTGACCGCCGAACCGGAGACACCCGGCACTTGCTTGAGGACCACCCGCATTTCGTCTTTGCAACCGGGGCAACTCAACGTGGCTCCCTCCCGGCAGTATTCCAGCGCCTCGGCCACGCTGGCGATCGCGACCGTTCGTTTGGCGTCACACTGACGGCACACATAGACGATACGGTCGCCGGGGCGAAGCTGCTCAAACTGGGCCTTGGTGGTGAGAGACTCACCGACTTTTGCGCGACCGAGGTAAACGGAGAGCGTGGCCGTGCCGACGATCAGCCCGAGGATCACCGCGAATACCCGGGGGAGGTTCATGTTGGAAGGCAGGTGGACTCGCCGCCCGCGCAGGGGCACAGGCGGCGCGAACACCTTTTGAGGCCTATTCGATCAGGACTTCTCCGCCGGCTTTGCGATGAAGAAGCAGCGTTCGCCCTTCTCGTTCACGTAGGTCACCTCGCGCACCAGCGTGGGGTTCTTGGGCGGGCCCTTGGTGACGACTCGGACCTTGGTCTTGCAGGACGGGCACGTCACCGTGGCACCCTCCTTGCAATGCTCCATGGCCGCGGCGGTGCTTTGGACCGTTGCTTCCGTGACGGTCTGGCACTCGTTGCAGACGTAGAGGATCTTGTCGCCGGCCTTGAGCTTCTCGAAATCGGCGGGCTTGTTGAGCGTTTGCCAAGTTCCAGAGGGAGGACCCGCAAGGGCCGTGGACGCGCCGGAGAGGAGACCGGCAAGGAGGAGGACTGTCAGTTTTGTTTTCATGGCTTATCCTTTTTGGGTTCAGGTTGCCGCCGGTATGGCGGGAAAAATGGTGGCTTACGGTGCCTGCATCTTGGCGATCTCGGCCTCGTGTTCCTTGCGCTCGATCTCGACGAAGATTTCGCTGAGTTCGGCCCAGGACTTTTTCTTGGGCTTGGGCCCCTTGACCCACTCGACCTGACGGCCGCGCCAGAGGGAGTAGATGGCCGGGACGATTTCGAGGGTGAGGATCGTGGAAGTGACCAGGCCGCCGATCATCGGCGCGGCGATGCGCTGGATCGCCTCGGCACCCGCGCCATGCGCCCAAAGGGCTGGCACGAGGCCGAACGTGATCATGCACACCGTCATGAGCTTGGGCCGCACGCGCTGCACGGCGCCGTAGGTGATCGCCTCGAAGAGATCGTGCTGGGTCTTCATCTTGCCCGCCTTTTGGTAGGAGTGGAAGGCCTCATCCAGGTAGATGATCATCACCGTGCCTGTTTGGGCCGCCAAACCCGACAGGGCGATGATGCCCACCCACACCGCGATGCTGAGGTTGTAGCCCATCATCCACAGGAACCAGATGCTGCCGGTCATCGCGAAGGGGATGGAGAGCAGGATGATGAAGGTCTCGGGGATGCTCTTGAAGTTCATGTAGAGCAGCACGAAGATCAGCGCGAGCGTGATGGGGATCACGACCTTCAGGCGCTCCTTCACGCGCAGCATGTATTCATACTGGCCGGTCCACTCCAGGCGGTAGCCCGATGGCAGCAGGCCGGTCTTCTCGATCTTGTCGCGGACGACCTGTTTGGCCTCCGCCACGTAGCCGCCGATGTCGCGGCCGGTCATGTCGATGTAAACCCAGCCGGTGAGGGCGCCGTTCTCGTTCTTGATGAGCGGAGCGCCGCTGGTGGTCTTGATCTCGACCAGTTGTCCGAGCGGGACCTGGACAACCGGGGTGCCGGCGCGAGCGGGTGCTGGCGCGTTCATGGACGCATCGCCGTCACCGGCCTCCGCCATCCCGGCCGAGGCAACGGGCACGAGGACGCGCTTCAGTTTCTCCACGTCGTCGCGCAGTTCGCGGCTGTAGCGCACATTGACGGTGTAGCGCTCGCGTCCCTCGATGGTCTTGTCGATGGCCATGCCGCCGATGGCGGTTTCTACAAGCATGAGGACATCCTCGACATTCAGTCCGTAGCGGGCGATCGCCACCCGATCCGGCAGGATGTCCAGATAGAGTCCACCGGTGGTCCGCTCCGAGAACACGCTGCGCGTGCCCGGAACCTGCCGGAGTGCGGATTCGAGGTGCTCACCCAGCTTGCCGATCTCGGTGAGGTCGGTGCCGAATATCTTCACGCCAATCGGGGTGCGCACGCCGGTCGAGAGCATGTCGATGCGCGCCTTGATCGGCATGGTCCAGGCATTGACCTGGCCGGGGATCTGGAGCGCCTCGTCCATTTCCTGGACAAGTTCGTCCTTGGTCATCGGCCGTATCTCGGGCCAGATTCTGCGCAGGCCCGACTTGAGCCAATCCGGTGCCCAGCTCGAATACCACCGCGACTGTGGCACCTTGCGCCACTCGTCCTGCGGCTTCAACTGGACGACGCTTTCAAACATCTCCAGCGGAGCCGGGTCGGTTGCCGTCTCAGAGCGGCCGGCCTTGCCATGGACCGTCAGGACTTCCGGGAACTGTTTGATGACCTTGTCCTGGATCTGCATCAGGCGGGTCGCCTCGGTGACGGACACCGTGGGCAACGTGGTCGGCATGTAGAGGATCGTTCCTTCCTCGATGGGTGGCATGAATTCCGAGCCCAGCTTGGTGAAGACGGGTATGGACGAGGCAATGGCGGCGACCGCGATGCCGATCGAGAGGAGCCGGCGGGTCATCAGGGCGCTGACCCAGGGATAGTAGAGCCGGTGGATGAATCGGCTGATCGGGTGCTTGTGCTCCGGGATGACCTTCGCCCCGGTCATGAGGACGATGAGGGCGGGCCCGATGGTCACCGACAGGAACGCGGCCCACGCCATGGTGAAGGTCTTCGTGTAGGCGAGCGGCTTGAACAGGCGACCCTCCTGCGCCTCCAGGGTAAAGACGGGCATGAAGCTGACCGTGATTACCAGCAGGGCGAAGAAGAGCGGCTTCCCGAGCTGTTTGCAGGCTCCGATGATGATTTCCTGCCGTTGCGCGCGGGTCAGTCCCGCAGGGGCGTGCTCCAACTTCTTGTGGACGTTCTCCACCATGACCACCGCCTCGTCGGTGATGACGCCGATTGAAATGGCGATGCCCGCCAAGGACATGATGTTGGCGGTCAATCCCATGAAATACATCGGGATGAAGGCCAGAGCCACCGCAATGGGCAGCGTGACGATGGCACGCACGGCGCCACCGAAGTCCAACAGGAAGACGATGATCACCAGGGCGACAATGATCGACTCCTCGACGATGGTGCGGGTGAGCGTGCTGATGGCCCGATTGATGAGGTCCGACCGGTCGTAGGTCGTCACGATCTCCACCCCGGGAGGCAGCGACCCCTTCACTTCCTCCAGCTTGGCTTTGATCCGGTCGATGACTTGGAGAACGTTCTGGCCGAAGCGCACAACGACGATGCCGCCGACCGCCTCGCCCTCACCGTTAAGGTCGCCGGCGCCGCGGCGCATTTCGGGCCCGAGCTGGATGTTCTGGGCCACATCCCGCAACAGGACCGGGTTGCCCTTGGCATCCGCTCCGACGACCACCAGACGGAGGTCCTCGAGAGACTTGATGTAGCCATGACCCCGCACCACGTAGGTGGTGCCGAAGCGCTCCATTTCCCGGCCGCCCACGTCGTTGTTGGAACTGCGGACAGCGGAGACGACTTTGCTGATGGGGATATTGTAGGCCAGCAGCTTGTTCGGATCTATTTCGATCTGATACTGCTTCTGGAAGCCACCGAAGGTCGCGACCTCGGCCACGCCTTCAACGCTCTGAATCCAGTAGCGGAGGTGCCAGTCTTGGAAAGAACGGAGCTGGGACAGGTCATTCTTCCCGGATTTATCGACCAAGGCGTATTGGAAGCCCCAACCAACGCCGGTTGCATCCGGCCCCAAGGTCGGGGTCACACCGTTAGGCAGCGAGCCCGAGAGCGACTGCATGTATTCCAACACCCGGGAGCGAGCCCAGTAGATATCCGTGCCGTCCTTGAAGACCACATAGACGAACGAATAGCCGAAGAACGAATACCCGCGCACCACGCGCACTTGCGGCGCGCTGATGAGCTTGGTTACGATCGGGTAGGTGATCTGGTCCTCCACCAGGTTCGGGCTGCGGCCCTCCCACTGGGTGAACACGATCACTTGGACATCGGAGAGGTCCGGAATCGCGTCGAGCGGGGTGTTGCGCATGGTATAGACGCCGCCCGCGAAGAGCGCGCCGATCATCATGAACACCGTGAACTTGTTGCGGGCGCTCCATTCGATGATCCGCTCGATGAGCGAATCCTTCTTAGGCGCGTAATGGGTGGTTGAATCGTTCATTGCCGTGGGGCCGGTGGCCTCAGTGGTTGTGTCCGCCCGCGCTACCCATGCCGGAGATGGCGGCCTTGAGCTGGCTTTCGGAGTCGATCAGGAAGAGAGCTCGTGCGACGACCTTCTCGCCGTCGTTCAGGCCGGTAAGCACCTGATAGTAGTTGTCCGACCTTGCCCCGATGGTCACTTCCCGGGGTTCGAGGTGGTTGTCGTCCCGCATCACAAACGCCACGAGCCGGACACCGGTGTCGATGATCGCACTCGCTGGCACGGTGAGCACCTCGCCGAAGGACGCTTCCAGTTCGACGTTGGCCCACATTTGGGGCCGGAGATCGTGCTGCGGGTTGTCGATTTCGAGCCGGACCTCGGCGCGGCGGGTTTGCGGATCGATGTGCGGATACAGGAAGGTAACCTGGCTCTCGATGGAACGGTTTCCGAGATACGGGAAGGTCACGCGGGCCACCTGCCCCTCTTTGATGAGGGGGGCCTCAAACTCGAAAACGTAGGCCCGCACCCAAAGGTGCGACAGGTCGGCGATCTCGTAGAGCGTCTCGCCCGCCATGAAGGCCCGGCCTTGCACGGCGTTTTTGGTGACGACGTGGCCGGATGCGGGCGAGCGCACGAGGATCTCGTCGCGGGCCTGTCCGGTCTTCTCCAGCTCGGCGATCTCCAAGTCGCCAATTCCCCACAGCGACAGCTTGCGGCGGGCCGACTCCAGCAGGCGCTTGGCGCTTTCTGTCTGGGTGGAGTCCTCGCGGGACTGCAATTGGGCGACGCGCTGGAAGGCCAGGAGATACTCGCTTTCGGCCTCGAAGAGTTCCGGGCTGTAAACGGTGAAGAGCGGATCACCCTTGGTGACCTTCTGCCCAGTGTAGTTGACCTTCAGCTCGCGCACCCAACCGGCAAACCGGGGGGCGATGCGGGCCAGCTTGGTTTCGTCGTGTTCCAGCGTTGCAGTCGCGCGCACCGGCTGCGTGAGATTGCGAATCGAGACCTGCTCCGTCGTCAAACCGATCAACTGCTGTTTCTCGGGGCTGATGGAGACTGCAATACGACCGGGAACGGGAGCAGGCGCCGAGGTGATCTTGTGCCCTGCGTGGGGATCGACCGGCGGCACCTTTTCGAGGTCCATCCCGCAATCCGGGCACGAGCCGGGACCATCACTGACCACCTTCGGGTGCATCGGGCAGGTGTATTGTCCGGGCTTCGCCGCGCTGGCCTCGGACTTGGCGGGAGCCGCGGCCACCGCCGGCTCGTCCTTGATCGGCACGAGCTTCATGTTGCAGATCGGGCAGTCACCCGGCTTGTCGCTGATATACGTCGGGTGCATCGGGCAGTGGTATTTCTGCGCCTTGGCGTGGGCATTGTGATTCGCGTCGCCGCAACCGGCGCCTAGCAGGGCCCAGAACAGCAGGGGAATGGCAAGGAGGAGGAGTTTTGTGCGCATGACGTTTCTGGAAGATCAGTTGGATCCGGTGGTCGGGAGGGGGGAGTTTTCGGGGGGGATGCCGGCTACGAGCAGGGCGAGTTCGGCCAACGAAAGTTCACGCTGGGTCTCGGCTTCGATCCGTTGCAGCTGGAAATCCAGCAGCGAGCGCGACGCTTCGACCACATCGAGAAATCCGGTCCGGCCGGTGACGTAGGCCGACCGGGCGACTTCCAGAGACTGCTGGGCTTTCGGCAGGAGGTCTTGCTGGATCAAGGCTTGGTTCCGCGTCGCTTCACGGAACATGAAGGTCTTCTCGGCCAATTCGACGGCCACCATGATCTGCTCGGCAGCCAGCCGCGCTTCACCGGCTTGCTTGGCGGACTGCGCCGAGGCGATTTCGGCGGCGATTTTGTCCCGCCAGATCGGCAGGGTTACCCCGAAAGAAGGACGGGCCATGATAGGAGAAGCCTTGAGGTCGGCTTCGAGACCGACCGAGAAATCCGGGTAGCGGGAGCGCTTGGCCACGGCCAGCGACGCCTCGGCGACGCGCACCTCGGCGGTCATCGTGCGGAGGGCCGGATTGCGGGCTACCGCGAACTGCCAGAGCTGGTCAGGGTTGACCTCGATCGGTGTAGTCTCGAACCGAGCGGGGATCGACGGCTCGGGGTCCATGCGCTGGAGACCGAGCGCGGCCTTGTATTGGGCAAGCAGGGCCAGTCGGGCATCTCCAAGGTTGGCGATTTCGGCGGTCATCTTGTCCTGTTCGATCTGGGCGCGAAGCACGTCCTGGAGGGTCGCCTTGCCGACCTCGTTTTGACGGCGGGCGATGGCTTCGAGATCCTTCAGTAGGTCCAGGGACTCGGCATTCACCCGGAGCTTCGCTTCGAGAAAGTAGAGCTGATAGTAGGCCTTCTTGAGGCCGAAAGCCACCTGCTGCACCTGCGCTTCCAACTCGTGATACTTCACTTCCGATTCGGCGGACGCCGCCTGGGCCGCCAGCGCGCGTTTGCGCGATCCCGGCAGTTCGAGCATCAGGCCCGGCATTAAGGACGAGATCATGTCCGAAACATCGGCCTCAAACACGAAGACCGGGTCCGGCAACGAACGTTCGACAGTGATTCGCTCCACCGACCGTGCCCACTCGTAGTAGGCCGCGCGAACCCGGGGATGATTCAGCACGGCAAAGCGCAGGGCATCAGCATGGGATGATTCTGCCGTCAACAGGGGCAGGTTGCCCTCGCGGAGTTGCGCGCCGAGCTGGCTCGTCACGTCCGCTACTTGGCGGCGGGCCGCTTTCTCCACAGCCACCGGGCGGCCAACACAGCCGGTCAGACCGAGCGAGCTGCCGAGGATGGCGAGGCCGCCAACCGTTGTGAAGATGAGTTTTCGCGTCATGACGTTTCGAGGGGCTATTACTCCTTGCTGTGTTCGCAGGGCTCGCCTGCGGCCATGGCTTCCTTGCTCATGCCGCAGCCACCGCATCCGCCGCTGGTAGCGGCGACCGGCTTGGTGCCGGAAAATCGCGCGTAGTCGGCCGGTGTCAGTGACTCGATCGGCGGATGGCCCGGAGGCAATGCCCGCGCCGAGGTCTTCCGGTCGAGTTCGACGCCACACTTGAGCATCGCCGACCCGTAGAACGGATTCCTGGCGGCGGCGTCCCGTTGCAGCCAGCGCCCGGTGCCGATCTCCGGAGCCATCGTGCATTCAAAGATGCGGAGGTTCGCCGATTGATGAATCTTCCTGCTCCGAACCGCATCGGCCACGCTCGTGCTGAACCGGACAAAGTCCTTCCGGGCCTCGGTGATGTTGCTCCGGCTGGGCAGAGGGTCGGCCAGGTTCGCAGTCAGACTGGCTGCCAGTTTCGCATCAGCATCCGCCAGATCGTGGAGGGCGCTTCGGACCGTCGTTCTCAGGGTTTGGTAACGGTCGAAGTCATCGGCGGCCAAGGCGGCGCTGACATCGCTCATGGAGGCGGCGACCGCTTGCAGGGCGGCTGCCGACGCTTCTGTTTGCGGTGCGGCCTCCGCTCTGGGTGAAGGAGCAGCGGCGGAGCCGTGCCCGGCATGTTGCGCGAAAAGTTGTGGCACGCTGACCAATAGTAGGCTGGTGAGCGCGAGAGCGGCGGAAGAGCTGAAGGGTTTCATATCCTGGCAAAAAGGGGAACTGCTGAGCGGGGATGAGGAATCGGGAGAGACGGGGTTTCCGGCGTGGTGCCGAACCAAAAATCCAGCCGCACGGCAGTGGCGGCGGCTGGATTGGCGGAGACCGTGGGTGGCCGGTCAGGACTTCTTGGCGCAGCCTTGGCAGGCGGTGCAGCCGGCGGCGGCCTCGGCGGCCGGCTTGGCCGCAGCCTGGGCCTTGGTGTCAGCGTCCGCCTTGGTCCGCCAGATGGTCGGATAGGAGGCGGGCTTCTGGTTCTTGTTCATGCGCGCCCAGTATTCGGGACCGGGACCGGCAACTGCGGTGGTGGTGAGGAGGGCGGAGAAAAGGAGGCCGAGACTGGCCGCCGCGAACTTGGAGATAGAGGGAGTGTTCATCGTGAGTTGTGATTGGAGGGTTTGTTCTACGTGAATTTATACTCCCCTGACCTGCCGTTTCCCTCGTGCATTTCTTGTCAAGACTAGCGCGAATATTGTCCGTCCGGGGTGCATGGCTGTGGTCCCTCCAGCAACGAGGCCTCGCTAAGAATCTTGAGGGAAAGTCCCTCTAGCCTACGTTTAAGGGAAAATGAGCAGCGACCTTAACTCCCTGCTGTCTGAATACTCCAGACAGCCGTTGCCCCACGTCACCGGGCCCTCCACCGCAGAAATCTGGCGCGCGATTGAGCACCGTCGCATGGAGTCGCTCAGGTCTCGCTTGTCCGCCTTCTTCGACTTGCCCAATTTGCTGACTGACCGCCGGATGGCGATCGCCGCCTTGACCTTCGCCGCGGTGGTGGGCGTGATTCCAGCGGCCCTGGTCGGGCGCGCGGAAAACGAGCGCCGTATGGCACGCCAGTCAATCCATCTGGAAGTATTTGCGCTGAATTCAAATAGCCTCGGCACGGTGCTCAACAGTCCGAAGGCTACGGAGGAGAGCCTGTCGCGATGAAAAGGCTCATCCTCTTTCTCGCCGCGACTGCAGCCGTGGCCGCCCTTGCCTGCTACGTCACGCTACATTTCACGCAGCATAGGGTGACACCGGACGAGGTGACCTCGCACGAGTGGCTGCATCAGGAACTGAAACTGACGGACGAGCAACTCAAGGCCCTTGAGCCGATTGAGCATACGTTCGGCGCCCGCCAGCGGCAGCTGGCGGACTCGCTACGGGACGCCACGCGCCAGCTCGCCCGGGTTATGGCCGAGGAAAAAGCCTACACCCCTCGGGTGAGTGCAGCGGTGGAGCATGTGCATCATTGCATGGGGGATCTACAGAAGACCTCCATCGAACATGTTTTCGCCATGCGTGCGGTTTTGTCACCGGCGCAGGGTGACCGGCTGCTCGAACTCGCGCAGCAAGCCCTGGAACAATCGCCCTGAGCCTGTGGATCCCGACCTGCCGCTCATCGAGGCACTCCAGGCGGGCAATGAGTCGGCGCTGAACGAACTCATTAACCGCCATCGCGAGCCGCTGTTTTATTTCGTCTATCGTTACCTGCGAGATGAGACGAGCGCCCGTGATGTGGTGCAGGAGACCTTCGTGCGGGTGTTTTTCAAGGCTGGCACATTCAAGCCACGCTCGTCGGTCAAGACTTGGATCTACACCATTGCCCTCAATCTCACGAGGGACGAAGGCCGGCGGCTCGGTCGCCGCGTGCGGGAAGTGTCGATGAACGCGCCCGGTCCCGACGAACAGCCGCCCTTGGAGGTGGCGGATACCGCACCGACTCCGGAAGTCCAGACAGGCCAGCGCGAGCGCTTCGCGCTCCTTCAGGGGGCCATCGACAAGCTACCCCACAAGCTCAAGTCAGCGCTGATCCTCTTTTGCTTGGAGGAAAAATCCCAGAACGAGGCGGCGGAGATCCTGGGAACCACCCCGAAGACCGTGGAGACGCGCGTTGCCTATGCGCGCCAAAGGCTTCGCAAATTGCTGGGCGACAAAATCCCGAGCAGGCCCACAACCGAACAGAGCGCCTAACCCAATCCAGCCATGACCAATGCGAACGCAAAGCTCGTCATGATCGCCGGACTGACGGTCCTGTTTGCTGGTTGTGCGATACCGTTTCGTGCCCCGTCTGACGTGGCTGCCATACAGCTTGAGCGCGTCGACTCCCCGACCGTCATCGTTGAGAAAATCTGGCTTGAGCGGAAGAGCGGTCAGCTTGTCGTGAAGGGCTATGTGCTCAAGCGCCTCAATGCAGGAGATACAGATGATACCCACCTCGATGTAACTCTTTACGATGCCCAGGGCCAAGAGTTGAGATCCACCGTCGATCATTTCGAGCCTAGACACTTGATGAGGAGATTTAGACGCCCACCCTATGGCAGCTATCGCGTCCCGCTTGACCCGTTGCCGGTCGGGACGCTGCGCATCCAGGTCCGTGCGCACGAAGGGACGCATGTGGGCCAAGCTATTGCGTTAGTTCCCAAGGCGAAATCATAAACAATGCAATGCGCGTTACCCGATGAAACTCTTCAGCGCGCTATCACAACCACCATGAAAACGCTGAAACCCATAGAAAAGCTACGCGGCCCCGGTATTTGTGAGTGATCAAGTCCGGTGCCTCAGCGATTGGGTAATCGCGATCTTTTCCGACATCGCTTGGTTCAGGGCTATCCTCTCCTTTCCCGAGAGTAGTAGCTTTTCAGCGGCAGCGGTATCGCCCGACTCCACAAACGCCTTCACCTCGTGCTTCGTGCGGATGAGATCGGCCGGCCCCATTTCCTTCACCCGGAGTCGCTCGGTGATTAGCCGGACGGCGTCGTCTTCCTTGCGGAGGGCGAACAGGGTTTGGACGGTGATTTCAGGGCTCTTTTGGGGGTTCATCGAACGAAGGTGTAGTATAGGCGATTAAGACGGCCGGAGGGAGACTTTTTTGAAGCCATTCGTGCAGTGGCGCACAACGGCGGTGTGATCGGGCAGGCTCCGAAACTCGTGCGGCTTGATCCGATACTCCTCCACCCGCTGATACGTGTGGGCCGTATGGTCCAAATGCACGGTCCGGGTGGCACGCTCAACCCAGTGTTTACCCAGCGCGTTCGCACACCGGAGCGCGTCGGCCTCGGACGCGGCCCGATACATCACGAGGTTCTTAAGATTGAGGGCCAGAACCTCGGCTTGTTCCTTGGTTTGAGGCGGAATCAATGACTCGAAGGCCTGCGCGGACACGACCAACATGAGCATGCAATCGCGGAGCCGGTCTATGACGTTGAAGTCGCTGGTGCCGTCGTGGCTGGCGGTGATGGCGTTCTGGAACTCGTCGCCGACGTAGACGAGCTGGTTCAGCGCATACTTCTGCCATGGGGGCAGCGCGTAGCGCCGAAGGGCGTGCCGATAGAGCAGAAGCTTGATGACGGTGAAGACATACTGCCGCTCCGTGGTGTAGTCCTGGGGCACGTCGATGCAGAAGATCTTGCCCTTATCGACGTCGGCCATGGTGCAGGTGTCGGGCTCATTGGAGCTGAAAATTTCAGCGATTTCGGCCGTGCCGAGGTATTCGAGGTAGTTCTGGGAGGTGCCGATCTCGCCGGCCCGCTGCTCTTTCGCCTCATGCTTCAGGTAGGTCTGCTCCAAGGTCTCGGCGAGACGAATACGGCGCTCGGTCGGCTCCAATTCCGTGAGTTTCTCTAACGCGGCTTTCAACTCCCGTTCCGAGGTCAGCAGGTCGTAAGCGTTGGTCGCGGTTACGGGCCGGCCGATGTCGGCCAGCAACTCGAACGCCCGGCCGATATGGGCGGCGCCCTTCACTTTGAAGAAGCCTTTTTCATCTTTCGGATTCAAGGCGGCGGCCGTATCGACCAAAATCCGCGCCCGGGTCGTGAACGGCAACCGGGCGTCGCCCGTGACGTTCAGACGGTGGATCGCCTTGCCTGGCTCCCCGACCAAGCGCGGACGAAGGCGGATGATGTCGTGCTCGCGGCCATACTTCTTCGCGACCCATTCGAGGTAAAACCACTCGTCTCCCTTGTTCGCCATGACCACGCCGCCGAGCGTGGGATTGCGTCGCATCAGGTCGGCGAGCAGGCCGTTCATGCCGGAGGTTTTGCCCGAACCGGTGTCACCGGAGAAGAAGAAGTGCCGGTTGGCCTTGTCCTGTGTCCACTTGAATCCGGCGAACGCCAGCACGATTTGCCACCGGTCCGCCACCACCTTGCCAGCGGGGTCGCGCACGTAGCGGCGATGGTCGGCGTAGTAGAATAATCCGCCCGCCAGCGCACACAGGACGGCCCCGACAACGTATCCCCAAGGTGAGGGCAACCGGATCGCCCCGAACAGACCGGAGGTGGAGATCGCGAGGGCAAAAGGGAGCGCCAGCGGGAGGCGCAGCCCCGGCTCGTTGTGGCGAAGATTCCGCTGAATCAGCCATCCCGCGATGCCCAGAAACAGGGCGGAAACTGCGAACGCAGCTACCGTGATGGCCTGCGGATCGTGCAGCCATTGGCGCATCAAAACGTGAGGTGCCGGGAGCGTTTTCATCACCGATCGTGCGGAAAACGAAGCGCGCTTTCGCCGAATCCGCGAGGCGGCGACCCTACCGAAAAAAGGGTAGTTCGGCCGGTCTCGCGCGCGTTTGGCCGATCCTTGGAGGCTCGACGGCCCGATCCCAACGAACTCGTTAGGGTATTGCGTCTGTGGCCAAACAAGCGCGGGGGATTTTCGCCGACCTTCCCGGCTCATCGTAGCCGCTGATGTCCGCCGACGAAGCGGAGGACTACCGTGCGACCGGTAGGCCCGCTACCCCGGAATCGGGAGGGGCGCTCCGTTGAGGTCGACGACGTGTTCGGGCGTGATGATGGCATGATCACCGTCGGAGTCATTCGCAACGGAGCCACTTACCTTTCGCATCACCTGCGGAAGAACGATTACTGGTCGGAAGGCGAAAAGGAGGTCCGCGGCGAGTGGATCGGCGAAGGAGCCCGGGCGCTCGGGCTGACGGGTCCGGTCACCGACAAACCATTCGAGGCCTTGCGGCAGAATCGGCACCCGGGGACCGGCGAAGCGCTCACGGCCCGGGATCAGGCCAACCGGGTCGCGTTCTTCGATGTGCAACTCTCCGCACCGAAAGACGTGAGTGTGCTGGCGATGGTCGGCGGCGATGAGCGGGTCCGCGAAGCGTTCGTGGAATCCGTGAAAACGGCGCTCGCCGAAATGGAACGCTTCGCGGCGGTGCGTGAGCGGCGCGGCGAAGCGGCCGGAACGGAGACCTTCCGCCTCACGGGGAATTTCGTTGGGGCGCTGTTCTTCCATGACGCGAGTCGCGACCTCGATCCGCAGCTGCACGGGCATGCGGTGCTCGCGAATGCGACGTGGGACGCCGCGCGAAACGAATGGCTCGCGCTACAACCGGTCGAGATGCTGCGCGCCTCGGCGTATCTGCGGCAGGTCATGTATCGCGAGTTGGCCTCGCGGTTACGGTCGCTGGGCTACGAACCGTATGAAATGAATTCGAAGGGTTTCGCCGTGCGTGGGGTCGAGCACCTGCGCGAGCGCTTCTCGAAGCGCACCCGGCAGGTGCAGCGCCTGGCGGAGGAGTTTACGGCGAACAAGGGGCGCAAGCCGACGAAGCGGGAGGTCGAAATTCTCGTTCGCGAATCGCGCGAGGACAAACTCACCGAAATCTCCACCCCGGCCGTGCGGGCGAAGCAACGCGCGGAGTTGAACGCCGATGAAGCACGCGCGCTCGACGGTCTTGTCCACGCCGCACGCCAACAAGCACCGCGGATGCAATGGTCGCACGGCAACGCGCGGTCAGTGCTCGAAGCGGCGCTGCGCCATGTTTACGAGCGCAGCAGTGTCGTCCGCGAGGGTGAGGTGCTGAACGCCGCGCTCGAACTGCACCCGGATTTCTACCGCTGGCGCGAACTGCGCGAGGCGCTCGAAGTCCACCCGGATGCGATTCGTAAGGACGGCGAGATGAGCCTGCGGCCAATCCGGCGCGAAGAGGACGCGGCGGTGCAGCGCGTGCGCGTCGGTCGCAACCAACGCTTCCCATTGGGCGATCCGACGCAGCTACCGCCAGAACTGACCGCCGGCCAGCGTTCGGCCGCGACCGCGCTGCTCGAAAGCCGGGACTTTCTGAGCGTCCTGATCGGCGACGCCGGCACAGGCAAGACGACTGTGTTGACCGCCATCGAACGCGCGCACCTCGGGGCCGGCGGCCCTCGGTTCCTCCCGCTCGCCCCGACCACCCGGGCGCGGGATGCCCTGCTGGCCAGTGGCCTGGAACAGGCGGACACGGTGCAACGCTTCCTCGTCAGCGAAACGATGCAGGCGCAGGCGGCCGGCCGGGTCGTATTGATCGACGAAGCCGGGCTCCTTTCGACGCAGCAACTGGATCAGGTCACGCGGATCGCGACCGAGGTCCGTGCGCGGCTGCTGCTCGTGGGTGACACGAAGCAGCATTACAGCGTGCAGCGGGGTGACGCGCTCCGAAACATCATCCGGCATTCCGGCACGCCGGTTGTGCGGCTCGCCGAAGTCCTGCGCCAGCGCAACGAGGCGGACCGGCGCTTCAGCCGCCTCCTCGCCACCGGTGCCGTCGCCGAGGCCTTCGGCTTTGCCGACCGGCGCGGCTTGATCCGTGAGTCGGCGGACGACAACGCCATGTTTGCCCAGGCGGCAGAGCACTACGTGAGCAATCGGGTGCGGGGCATCGAAACGCTCGTGGTGATTCCGTTCTGGGAGGAAATCGAGCGCTTCAATGCGCAGGTGCGGCCCGCGCTCCGTCAGGCGGGCCTGCTGGGCGAAGCGGAGGTCACGCGCGAGGCCGTGAAACCACTCACGTGGACGGAGGAGCAGAAGATCCATTGGGACCAATACCGCCCCGGCGACCGGCTGCTGTTCGCGCGGGATACGCGCTTCTTCAAGCGAGGCGTCGCGGCTGAGGTCATCGCTGTTCTGCCCGATGGTCTGCGGGTGCGCGGTCCCAAGGGCCGCGAGGCGAAGATCACCCGCAAGCAGCGGGCGGCGTTCGAAGTGGGCCGGGCGCAATCGCTCGCCGTGTCCGTGGGCGACCGGCTCTTGATTCGCGGGCGGGAAGACGACGCGGGATTCGCGAACGGCGATTTCAAGGAGGTGTCGAAGGTCGATCCGACTGCGGATCGTATCGTGTTCACCGACGGGCGGGAACTGCCGCGCACGTTTGCTGCGTGGACCTACGGGCACGCGCTCACGTCCTACCGCTCGCAGGGCAGCACGTCGGAGGAGTCCTTGCTGGTGCTGGGTGAAGTAGCCATGCGGGCGCTGGCGCGCCGCCAATTCTATGTCGGCAACACCCGCTATCGTGGCGCCCATGCCATCTATCTTTCCAACAAGGCGGAAATCCTGAGCCGGTTGGCCCGGCCCGATCCGGGCCGGGAACTGGCCACTGAGTTCATGTCCCGGCATCGGCTCACGCTCGATGAGCGACTTGCCCCGAGAGCCACACGCGGCCTGCGGGCCGGCGCGCGGGAAGCTTGGCACAGCACCGTCAGGAAGCTGCGCGGGCTCGCAACGGCTCAGGGTGAAGGGAGGAAGGCGTGATGGAACGCGCTCCACTCAGAAAACCGAAACTGTATTTCGATGCTGGCGCTATCCCGAGCCACGTCACGTTCGACGATGGCAAGGATCAGCGCCGGAATCTGCCGTGGATGCACTATGTCGAGGCGCGATGGGACTACGCGGAGCCCGATACGATCAAGATCGAGATCGGCGATTGGTTGGTGATGGTGCGCGGCCACAACCTCGCGCCCCTGTTCCTGGCGATTGAGGAACACACCTTGGTGCGCGTGCGTGCGCAACCGGAGCTGCAAGCGGATCGTGAGCACGAAGCCGATACGTTCGCCGTCGAGATTCGGTTTGCGAAGCCGCTCGCTAGCAATGAGGGCAAGCGGCGCGGACAAATCGAGTTTGACCTGGATCGATGACAGCCGGGCGTCCTCATCCTCGGGCGGGAATGATTTCAATCTACCCGTGCCACTGAGCGCGCTCGCCTTCCCGAGCTGACCCGCAAAGCGCGCCCCCGCAGGTGTCCGTCATGTCCAACGTCACGCGAAGGGAACCGCCTGGCTTGGCTGCTTTGCGGACTCGGGCCAAAGACAGGTGCGACAAATGAACTTTGAGACGGCGAAACATTTCGAATTGGCCGTCGTCCGGCTTGGTGCCCCACGAAAGGTAGAAGAATCTCTCTTCGCGCTTCCCTTGGGCATACGGACCAAGGAAGTTCGGTTGTCCGTCGACCGCTGTGACTCGAAACGTGGGATGAAATACCGCTCGACCTTGGCTCGCAGGGACCACGTCCGCCACGTCACGGCCTTTTTGAATGCCGAGAAATATTGGCCCGTGAGGAAGGCATTGGCTCGGCAGGCGCTCGCACAAAACCTCAATCGTTAGTTCGCGTTCAGGCATGGTCGGATACGGTGGTTCGATTTCAGCGTTTCGGTGCTTTTTCCGCACGAGTCATCATTGCCCAGAGTGCGGGACAGGTCGCGTCTGTGGTGCGCGCACGGCACGCCTCAACAAGTTCATCCAAATTGCGACGGAGACGCTTCATTTCCTTCATTCGCCGGTCGATCTCATCCCGTTTGGATTCGAGCAATTGTTTCACCTCGACGCACGACTCGCCGGGAAGAATTTGCAGATCAATCAACTCCTTGATCTCGCGGAGAGTGAAGCCGAGTTCTTTGACTGATAGGATGAAGCGGAGGCGCCGCAACGCGTCGTCGTCAAAGTCGCGGTAACCGGACCCCGGCCACCGATGGGTAGCGGGAAACAGCTTTACGCGTTCGTAATAGCGCACCGTCTGGACGTTCACTCCCGCTTGTTTGGCAAGTTCTCCGATGGTCATGATGGTTAGTTGACCTTATACTAGGGTATAAGGTGTAAACTGCGTCTATGAAACCGTCAAAGCAATCGTGGATTCTGGCAGGCGGACTCCTGTCTGCTCTGGCGGCCTCGCTGTGTTGCATCGGGCCGCTGGTCGCCGTCGCTTTGGGGCTCGGGAGTTTTGCCGCTGCCGGATGGTTCGAGGCTTCGCGCCCAATCTTTCTAGGAGTCACGGTGGGATTGCTGGTTGTCGCATGGGTTCTGGCCATCCGCGCTCGACGGATGCAGTGTGCCGCGGACGCCTCGTGTGCGACGCTACCACCCAAGCGATGGCCGCTGATGCTTCTGAGTTTTTGCACGCTGGTCGTCGTCGGTGTCGCACTATTTCCCGAGACTGCGCGCACGGTGGCTGATCGGCCCCGCACCGCTTCGACCGCCGCCGTCGGCGGAACGGTGCTCCGGGTGCGCATTCCCAGTATGGATTGTGCGGCATGTGCGATCGGGATTGAGGGCACGTTGCGGGGTGTCGCGGGGGTTCGCTCCGCTGTGGTGCGCTACGCGACCAAGGATGCGGAAATCGCCTACGACCCTTCCATCATCTCGCAAGCCGCGCTGATTGCCCGCATCGACGGCACGGGATTCAAAGCCGAGCTGGTCAAATAACCCATTCTAGCAATGTCCGATTGTTGTTCACCCGGAAAGAGCGCTTCAGCGACGGAGGCCGCCCCGCAATCAAAGACCGGGGCGCTCTGCCCGCAATGCAACCGGGCTGGCCGGCCGGTTTCCACGCTTACGCTCAAACATCAAGTCCGCACGGAGTTTCTTACGGCGGTAAATCATGGGGCGTTTTATTTTTGTGGAACGCCGGAATGCCAGGTCGTCTATTTTTCGGTCGGCGGGCTTACCTTGACGAAAAATAATGTGAGGCGTCCGGTAACGCAGAAGGATGCGGAGCACGCTCCCGTGTGCTACTGCTTCGGCTTTACGCCGGAAATGGTGCGGGCGGAAATCGCGGCCTCGGGAAAGTCCACCGTCGTTGAGCGCATCGCCACCGAAATGAAGGCCGATCTTTGCGCCTGTGAGATTCGTAATCCACAAGGTTCATGCTGCCTGGGTAACGTAAAAGCTGCGGTTAAAGCGGCGCTGGCAGCCCGCGCTTCCTGACGCAGAGAGGCCCCGCATGGAGTGGGGGCCGTCATCGCCGCGCGTGGCGGAGACTCGTCGCGTGTCTGTTCCAAAATGGGGCCTACCGAATTTTCGGTAGCGCCGGTTCCTTGCGACGCAATCCGGCTTGGTCCTTTTGGAGGCCAGCCCGGTTTCACCGCTGTTCACCGGCGGAGAAACACCGGGCGGGATTCGGCCCCCACAAGCGCCGGCATCAAAAACGGAGAGCAATATGACAACCTGGGTCCACCTGACGCCCTATGTGGCGTTCAGCCTCGGTGTGGCGATGATGATGAGGGCGCTGCACCTGTATTCGGAAAGCCGGCCGCATACGCCGGTCAGCTCGTGGCAGAAACTGGCGGCGTGGTTCGGGGCCATGCTGGCCTGGCCGACGCTCGCCCATGCGCAAGCGGTCGATCTGCGCACCGCGACGGAGGCGGGCAACGCGATCATCATGTATCTGAGCGGGACGTTCGCTGCGGTCGGCATCGTGGCGGCTGGTGTCGCCATGATGATGGGCCGGCAGTCCATCGCCAAATGGGCCTTCGCGGGCGCCATGGTGAGCGGGCTCGCCTTTGCCATCGTGCGCACGATGTGGAGCAACATGGGGATCGAAGCCTCCAACGTCGGCACCTTCTCGCCCTGATCGAAACCGGTCCCGCGTCCCATGCACTCGACGCATCTCAACGAGCACGACGCCAATCAGGGCGCGCAGTCCTCCGGCGAGTTCCTGGGAATGACCGGGAACTCCGGCTGGTATCTGTTGGGCTCCGGGGGCGCGACGATCCTGATGGTGATCTTCCTCTGGGGGATCTTTGGGGTGTCGCTGCTGTTGTGCCTGCTGGTGGGCGTTGTGCTCTGCGCGCTGTCGGTCACGTATGTGTTCACGCTGAAAAACAACAAGCCGGAGCACTACGATACCGATTTCTTCGAATCCACGTTGGTCGAGTCGGGCTTGCTCTCCTTCCAATTCGGCCCGCGCGCCCGGCGGCCGGCGAATCCCTTCGCTGCCGCTGGGTCGCCGCTGGCCCCTGAGGCGGACGCGCCCGAGCCGGCGGTGCGCTCACACCGCGCGAGTCTCGGAACGGCCCGTCATTTCGGCGCGAACGCTCGCCCGGTTGGGGAGATGACCGGCCACAAGGACGCCGAACAGAAGAAGCGTGAGCAATCCGTGGTGGCGCGCGCCGACTATGATCGGTTGCAGGAGCAACTCACGGTCACGGAGGACATGCTGGAAGAAGCGTTGGCAGAACGCGGGGAGGAGGTCGCATGAGAACCGAACCCGCAGACGGCTATTTCGGCGAAGACATGATCGTCTTCGAAGGCCTCCATCGCGGCGGGTTCATCGCGCGAGGATTTGAGGTCATTGCCCCCGACTTGGAACATGCCGATCCGGTCCATCACAACGCATTCGAGTCCGACCTGGTCGCGCTGCTGTCGGTGCTGAAACCCGGTTGGCGGATGCAGGTGCAGTGGACGAACGATTCCGACTTCCGGAAGCCGCTCCAACGCTACCGGGAAGACACGGCCACGCTTGCGACGAACGAATGGAGCAAGCGCCAGCGCAACGAGCGGTTCGTGCGTTACTGGCGCATGTTCGAGTCTGGCGCGCTCCGGCGGGAGCGTCTCCGTCTCTATTTCACGACGCCGGTCGATGCGGCGGTGCTCGGCAAGAATGCCGGCCGCCTCACGCGGGAGGCGCTGCTTGGCACCTATGCCGAGCAGTTCAACCAAATCGGGCAGTTCCTGCAGGCGCTCGTTGGCGGGAGCGGAGGACAGGTGCGGCCGATGACCGATGCCGATCACTTCCTGCACTACCTTGAGTTTCTCAACCCCTCGCTGCCGGAACAAAAAATCACCGATCCACTGGAGTTCTTCGATCCCCAGAAATCCATTCAGGAAAACTGCTGGCTCGGCGAAGGTCGCCCGCTGGAGAAGCCCGACACCGGCTTCTACCTCGATGGCTGCTACCACGGGATGCTGGTGCTCAAGTCGCTGCCGAAACGGACCCGCCCGAGCCTCGCCTACCTCCTGACGAAGCTGGGCTTCCGGGACTACGCTATCACAGTCAACGTCGAGTCGGTCGATGTGGAGGAGCTGATCGAGAAAGAGCAGAAGGAGCTGAACCGCGTCGAAGGCGACTACGAGAGCCTGAAGAAGGTGAAGCTCCTCGCGGCGATGCGGACGAAGGCCGCGAAGATCGCCCGCTATAGCAACGGCGACAGCTCGCCCTACCGCATCCAGTATATCATCCGCGCTTGGGATCGGAATCGGGAGGATCTGCGTGCGAAGCTGACCGCGCTCAAGGCCGCGGTCGGCAGCATGGAGCGGGCGCAGGCTTATGAGCCCGCCCTCGAACCCTCCGCGCGAAATTTCTTCTACTGCACGTGGCCCGGCTGGTCGTTCAGCCGCTACGATTCGCTCTGGCATGACTACGACGATGCGCTCGTCGCGAATATCCTGCCATTCTCGTCAACGCCGGTGGGTCACCTGGATCAGGCGGAGTTCCTTTTTGAAGGTCCCAACGGAAATCTTGTCGGCGGGCGGACGTTTGTCGGCGAGGGCAACAACCAGACACCCCAAAACGCGGTCGTCATCGGCACCACAGGTTCCGGCAAGAGCGTCAACGTCATCGATATTCTGACACAGACGGAACCGTTCTACGCCTACACGATGATCGTGGAGGAAGGTGAGTCCTACACCACTTACGCCAAGACGGTCGATCCGGCGGCGGAGCCGATCATCGTCCAGGCGAACGGCAAGCTGACCATGAACTACCTCGACACGCGGGGCCTGCCGCTGTCCGGATTGCACCTCAGCGCGGCGGCGGCACTCCCGATGCTCATGGTCGGGCAGTCGAAAGACGAAGACCGCAACAAGCTCCGGCAGGCGCTGCTGGCCAACGCCATTGGACGGCTCTACGAGGATTTCGCACGGTGGTATTTCAATCGTCACCCGGAGGAAACGGCGGCCATGGCGCGTCGGGCCTACGCCCTCGACTTGTATCGCCGGACCCGGATGGGGCCGCAAGCGACCGGGCTCGATGCGTTCCTCGAGTTCGCCGAGTGGGAGCAACTCCGGGGAGATGAAGCGTCGGCCTTCGCTGCCTCAGCCGACGAAGGCGACGTGGTCCGTTTTGCGAAGGACGGTGCAGGTGCGCAGCAGATCCGCGACCTCGTGTTCGCCCGGCTCACGCCGGCCGAAATGCCGCAGCATGGCCAGTTGCAGGAATTGCTTTCGGCCGAGGCTTCCGGGCCGCACGCCGAGGAAATGCGTTACCTCGCCACGCTCTTGGAGCCGTGGTCCGCGGGTGGCAGCTACGGCGAACTCTTCGATGGTGTTTCGAATGTGTCGCTCACGGGCAAGATCGCGCACTTCGAACTGGGCCACATCCCGGAGTCGGCGGAGGAACTCAAAGCGGCGGCGGCCTTCCTGATCGCGAACTATACCCGGTCGCACATGATGCGGCTGCCGCGCGCGCTGCGGAAGCGGAATATCTTTGAGGAAGTCGCGCGCTTCTCGCTCGTGCCGTCCGGTAAAAAAGTGCTGCGCGAGTCCTACCAGCAGCTCCGCAAATACAATGTCTGGAACGTCGCGACCGTGCAGAACTACGAGCAGTTCAAAGCGTCCGACATCCGTGGCGCGGTCCTGGGCAACAGCCGCATCCTTTTTCTGCTCCGCCAGAGCGACCGGTCCGACATCGAGGACCTGAGCCGGGATTTCCCGATCCCGGATGCGGCGAAGGATGCCGTCATGAGTCACCCCGAACCGGAGAAGCTGGTCGGGACCAAGTATTCTCAGTTCACCTACTACCACACGGATGAGCGCCGTCCGTTGATCGTGACGATGCGCAACGTCGCGTCCCGCGAAATGCTCTACTGTGCGTCGAGCTCGGGCGCGCATTTCGATCAGCGCGAGAAGGCGCTGCGCGGAAACGGCAACGTGGTGGACGCCATCATCGCCAACGCCTGAAGCCATGAAAACCAACGAGGAAATCCAACGCGAGGCGCAGCGCATGGTGGTGGCGGGCCGCAGCTACCGGGACGAGTATCGCGGCACCGCCGGCGAGGTTGTCCCGCTGCCGCGCGTGCTGGTGCAGCTTCCCGATGTGCAGGTCACACGCAAAGTAGAGACCGGCGCGCCGGATTCGGAATCTCAGCGCGTGAACCGTCACCGGCATATCGAAGCCGCCTTTGAAGATGACGCTCTGATCTTCCGGCTCATGGAGCGGGAGACGGCAACGGGAGATACTGCGACCTTGGTGCGGTCCGGTGAGCCAACCGAGGTCATGGTCAGCCGCTCCGGGTTCGATCTCCTTCACGCGGGATACGAGATGGTCGAGGAAGACCGCTTGTTTGAACGCCTCGCGCCCTACTCGGAGCGCATTGAGGAACGGGATGGTCGCGAACCACTCGATGAGCGTGAGGTCGCGGAAGTCGAGGCGGCCCTCGAAACCCATCTACTCCCGCCTTCAGACCGCCTGCGGATGAAGGCGGACGTTGTTGAATTTCTCGAAGGGCGGTTGGAGGCGGGTGTCTTCATCGCCCACGCCATTGACCGGCTTTGTGCGCGCGAAGGCCAACGTCAGGGCCACGCGCAACGTCACGAACTCAAACTCACGATTAACGAATCCTGATCCTCAACCCAAGACTACCCATGCAACGATTCCTGGACAGTCTCTCGTTCTCGCAGCCGTATCTGGTCGGCCTGCTGTTCATGGTGGTGGTTGTCCTCTTCATGCCGGGCTGTGCGACCGCAAGCGCCGACTCGGCCGGGCGCACACGCAACTTTGCCACGACCGCAGCCACAACGGCGGGCGGAGCTTACATCGGTGCCCGGGAGGGCGACGGCAAAGCCAAGAATGCCGCGGTCGGTGCGGCGGCGGGCTTCGTGGTCGGCGAAACCATCAACTACTTCAATAACAAGGCCCAGCGGGAGGCGTATCTGGCAGGCTACGAAAAGGGCCAATCGAATGCCGTGAAGCAGCAATACTGGATCGCCCGGGACAACCAACGCCCGTCGCTCGATGACGGCTACGAGGAGACCTATTACGAAATCGACGTGCCCCAAACGGATCGCGACGGGGTGCGGCGCGAGCCGACCAAGCGAGTCATTCGCGTGGTCATGCCGAAGGAGGAAACCGGTTCATGAAAACGACGATCCTTTTGGCCTCGGTGCTGACGCTGGGCGCGAGTTCAGGCCTTGCGCAATG